>Ga0208299_1003176_pt1 | contig 10478 bp, 9 predicted proteins | sample 15_taG_FD_184089 | JGI IMG/M metagenome (GOLD analysis project Ga0208299, IMG submission 184089) | Marine viral communities from the Subarctic Pacific Ocean - 15_ETSP_OMZ_AT15312 metaG (SPAdes) (version 2) | ecosystem: Environmental > Aquatic > Marine > Oceanic | place: Pacific Ocean | collected...
TATTCTTCTTTTCAAACACAATATGTTCATCGAACTTATCTGTCATTGTATCAGATTTATGAGAAATTACAAATATATTCGCACGATTTCCGAAAGTTTTTAATAATTTTAGAAACTCCTCTGTGCCAACCGCATCTAAACTAGAATCAAATACTTCGTCTAGAATGAGTAAATTGCAATTCACACTATTCTTCAATCTAGCAATTTCTCGCCATGCCAGAAGCAATGACAAATCTATTCTTAATCTTTCACCCTCACTGAAACTGTAATATGTGAACTCATCTCTGTGGCGACTCTTAATGGTCTCCACAAATGTTTCATCTAGTGAAAACTTACAAAAGAAATCCATATCGCCAAGATATTTATTGATAAGTTGATTCATAATTGGCAAGTAGTGTTTAATAATCTTTGCTTTAATTCCATTATCTTTTAGCATCATAGAAGCAATTTCGTAGTAATGTTTATCTTCAACCTTTTCTTTTCGGTCTTCTATCTGTGCTTTACCTTCACCAAGAAGAACATTAAGTGCATCCTTGGCATCTTGAACATCAGAACTTTCTGATTGTGCAGATTGAATGTTATTTTGAAGTTTGCCAATATATTGAGTGGACGCACTTATTTGATTTTGCTTGTTGCTAACTTCTCGTTCAACCTTCTGCACATCCCCAAGAATGGCATTAATGTCGTTTAATTTTATTTCTATATTCTCTATACTTCTGGCAAGAGTTCCAATAGATTCTTCTATCTCTGTCTTCTTCTCGCCCTTTTCTTTAAACACTTCTTCTTTGTGTGTGGCGTCTATATCTTGTTTACATGACGGGCAAGTATCGTTCTCTTGATAGAATTTTATATTTTTCTCAATTTCTTTTACTTTATTCTTGAGTTGTTTTTCTATTGATTCTGATTTCAATAACTCACTTGATATTTTATCTTTATCTTCAACATCCTCTAATAATTTTTCAATTTTCCTATGATGTAATTCAATTTCTTCTGCCAGTTCATTCACCTGATTTCTTGATTCTTCTATATCCGATTTATATTTGTCTATATTGTCGGAAGAAGTTCTCTCAAGAGTATCAATAAGTCTTTGCTTTGCATCTACCTTTTCTTTAATTAGTTCTATTTTGTGGTCAATGTCTGTAACATATTCTTTGGCCATCTGTAACCTACCACGGACGAGAGTATTCATCACAGAAAATACATCTATGTCTAGTAAGTTCTCTACCACCAACCGTCTATCTTTTGTGGACAGTTTCATAAATGGCACATAATTTGAACTTCCTAGTATGACAACTTGGCAAAAACTTTTATATGTCATTTTCAATATTTGTTCTTCAAGAATCTTCTGATAATCGTTTGACTTGGAATCTTGGTCCAGCATTTCATTATTCTTGTATATTTCAAACTTCTTTGGTTTGATTCCGCGGATAATTTTATAGTTATCTCTGCCTAAAGAAAATTCAATTTCAACTTCGCAATCTCTTTCATTAATTGAATTGACTAAAAGTGGCAGATTAATTCCTCTAAATGATTTACCAAATAATGCAAAAGTAATGGCATCCAACATAGTAGATTTACCTGCACCATTATCACCAGATATTAATGTATTATTATTTTTTGTAAGGTCTATGGTAGTTTTATAATTTCCTGTTGATAGGAAATTTCTATAAGATAGTGTTTTAAATATAATCATACCGAAAGAGATTCCATATACAATTCTTTAATAAGCCGTTTCATTCTATCTTTATCTTTTATTTCTTCTAATGCATCGACTTCGTTATTAATAAGGGTAACAGTATCTTGTGCTAAATCGACAATTTCTTCTTGTGTCCAATCTGAATTGTCGTATTCTTCTACTACTGTAATCTTGGCCACTCCACAATCGTATAACTTATCCATGAATCTCTCAAACGAATATGGATGTTCTTTATGTTCAACATAGAGTTTAATATATGCACCATTCAAGTATTCACAGTCGAATTTATTACTATCAACTGGTCCACCTTCGTCATTATATGTTACCGCATGAAACATCTTATGCGGATTGGGAATAAATTCTATTTCTCTTGTTTCGGTATCTAATATATGGAATCCTTTTTGTTCGTGCAAATCTGCAAAGGTAATTTGATATTGTGTTCCCATATAGTAAATGTTGCCGTGTTCTTGCCGACAATGAAAATGTCCTGTAAACACTTGTTCGTATCGTTCAAATAACTTTGGATTCATCCCGCCATCATATTTAACACCACGCATCACATCATACCCCATCAACTCAAGATGACCAATAAGAATAGGTGCAGATGCAGTTTTAATAAAATCTACTGATTGGTCATAGTTGTCTTTACATACCCACGGAAGCATTGCAACATTTAATCCATCAAAATTCACTACTGTTGGTTCTTCATATAATATCAAATCATTAAAAAACAATTCTCTAATAGAATTCACTTTATTCGTATTACGATAATACACATCATGGTTGCCAAGAATGCAATGCAATTCAATGCCGTCTGCTTTTAACTTATCCATGAATCTTGTACGGACTTGATTGAGAATACTAAAATTCACAAACTTTCGCCTGTCCATCAAGTCCCCTGCGTGTATAACTGTCTTTATATCGTTCTCTTTGAGATATGGAAAAAACACATCATCAAAGAACTTCATAAAGTAATCAAAAAATAATTGTGAGTCACCTCTCGCAGAGAAGTGGGTATCATTTATCAGTGCTATCTTTGCCACTTATTTCATCCTTTAATAAATCACTCAAATCATTTTTCTTAGTGGTTTTCTTCTTAGTCGTCTTCTTTTTTCTTGCTTTTCTTTTCTTTGGAGTATATTTTTTAATATCTTCTGGACTTAGCATAAAATAATCTGTCATTGCCTTCTTTACAGTGTCTTTTTCAAAATAATTCTCCTTGAACCAATTTCCAAGTGTTCCATCGTCAATTAATTCCATTGCTCTGTATTTGATGTATGATTGTTTCTTTTCTTTTTCTATTCTTCTTAAAAAAGCATAGTATATAATCTGAGTGAAGTATGAAAATGGGTTCTTTGATTTCTCTGGGTCAAAATTATGGGCATACATGATGCAATTTTCAATTCCGTCACCTATCATTTCTTCTCTGTATTCATAATTAATAAAATTTGGTTTATATGACAAATGTTTAGCAATTTTAAGAAAACATTCACCAATGTAATCGGTTACAGGTGGTCTGGGGTCACCACAATCCTCTGCTTGATTTACTGTTTTCTTCCACTTAATCATTTCTTGATAAAATGTTGCATTGTCAATGTAGTGATTAGTTTTTTTCTTTTTCTTCTTCATACATATTCCTTTTTACCTATTATAACCACTTTTAAAAAATAATCAATTAAAATGTGTATTTTTTTATTGACAATAATTCGAGTCGGGTGTATAATTATCTGTGTTAGGGGAATAAAGGATTATTAAAGGCCTTTATTACCTTAAAGGTAATCTTGCGGGTCGGGCGACCAATCACTCCATTTATTTCCGAATAAGTCATAATCTTCATCATCTTCATCATCTTTTTTGAATTTAAAACCAAATTTGTTCCAAGGTGGGAAGTGTGGTGGGTTGGGGAAATTAGATAACTTATCAAACAAATCCGTTTGTTGCCATGAATCATATTTGCCAGATTGATTCGGTTGGTCTTCTTTTTCTTCATTTAATGTATCTATTAAATTCTTAACATCTTCAATATCTAATAATCCATTTTCAACAAATACCATTAATGCTTCTGGTGGAATCATCATAGTAATTCCAATCATATTTTTAAATTCCATATTATTATCTTCGCCATTATTCATCATTTCGTTTAAATCCTCATTACTTAAATTTTCAATTGAATCCATTATCCGTTCAATATATTCTGGACTAATATCTTTATTGTTATTAACGAATTTCATCAATTCGTTAACTTCAGTATAATTTTTATTTTTTGGTTGTATATTGGTTGGTTTGATGATTTTGGATTTCTTGGCGTTAGCCATATCATCTTTTTTCTTTTCAATGGAATATAATTCCATTATATCATCATTTGGTTTAATATAAGACGCCACAAAGTCTTTAGGGATTGTTGTAGTTTTTTGAGGAGTATATCGTAACCATTTCTTTAGAGTTGTGAACTCTTTAATAGTTCCATCTGGTGTCATGGTTGTGGCAGATACCAGACTCATGGGGCGTTCAATTATCATTGAACCATTTTTGACTTGTTTAATTCGGGTAATGATTTCTTCCCCACTTTTAAGTTTTAAAAGACGATATGAATTGTTCATTTACCAAATCCTCTCAATTGTATTTTTACTGATTTCCATTTAAAGTTCTCATTACTATATATCTTTATTCTTTCGTTAAGGTGTTTCATAGTGTGATTTTTATATTTCAAATAACATAGGTTATCACTAATATCATATAGTTTTACCCTATCTTTCGTTTTTGACCTTCTTAAACCCCTGCCAATTGATTGTAGTACCCTTACAACGGACTTGGAAGGTGATGCAAAGATTACATTATGAATGTTCCTAATATTAATACCAGTGGAACATGTACCATACGATGCAATTAGAATTGCGTTCTTTTCTTTATCTATAATTTGCCTAATTTCTTCTCTTTGTTCTGTATCTGTACCACCATGAATAAAGAATACTTGTCTATTTTTACCACACTGCTTTTTAACCATTTCATAAAGGGGAACACCATGTGATTCTACGAAGTTAAAGAGAACTAATGAATTGCCGTGTAATGTGCAACTAAGTGTGGATAGGAATTGGTTTCTTTTATTGTTTCCTACAATCCACTTTAGTTCTTCCTGATACGACACCCTTTTAACTTCTTGTATTTCTTCTGGAGTGTATTGGAGAGTTATACATTCAATTTCTAATTCGGATAGTAGTTCTTCTTCCATAAGTTTTTTGGTACTAACAACATCATAAACCATACCGAAAAGACCTTCTATAACAAGTTTATGGGTAAAACTACCATCCAATGTACCAGTTGTACCTATTCTATATGGACATTGTGTTAATTTAGACATAATCGCTGTCAATGATTTACTTTTAAATAGATGACACTCATCGCCGAATACTGCACCGAATTGTTCAAAGTAATCTTGTGGCATTTTGTATATACTTTGCCATGTTGAAATTATAACTTTTTTTCTAGATACCTTGTCTTGTCCCGCATATATTGAATGACACTTATTATTCACATCCCAGTTAGATGCAGAAGAATAATCCTTAAAGTCATTATACATTTGTGCAACCAATCCAGTAGTCGGTACAATGATTAATATTTTTTTATCTTCTGGAATAATAGATTCGTAATATCTTATGAGTGAATATATTATTAGAGATTTTCCACTTCCTGTTGGGGAAACAAGCAAACACCTGTTGTGGTTTATAGCATATGTAATGGCATTAACTTGATGTTTAAATGGTTTGATTTTGTTGCTACCCAAAGACGGTTTTATTTTTTCATTGATGTATTTTTCGACATCCTTGGTGGGAGTCTTACCAATCTTGTTCTTTGTGTTATCTATTATTTTATAATTGCGTTCTTCTGCAAATTTAGTAACATAGTATTGCAATCCACCATATAAAAGATGTGTGTGTATATTGAATAATCTAATTTGACCATCCCATAATTTATTTTTATATGCTGGCGTATATTGAAAATTAGGTACGGTAAAGGTAAAGAACTGACTGAGTTCTTTTGCGGCACTTCGTTCACAATCTATTTTAATATGAACAGAATCAACTTGATTTATTTCTAAGGTATTCATACGCCATTCGTAAACTTTAACCAATCAATTGTTGCACGAATCAACCATTGTCGATTATTGATAATCTTAATAATGCTTTCTAAGTAGTCCACCTTTTCTTGTTGAAGGAGAACTTTATTTTTTATAAGGATGATATCGTCATCAGAATCTAAAAATTTATCTATGTCTGTTTTAAGAATATTCAAATCAAATGGCTCCCAATTTAAGAACTCTAATTCTTCTTGTGATATTTTGCCTGTATAATATAGCCATTTCTTTTTTTTAATTATACTCATGTCTGATTTCATTTTACCAAGAATGAGTTTTTCATCAGTGTACATAATAAGATATTTATTTTGTAATTGTGGTGTCTTCATAGATTCAATGTTTAGTTCAGTTTCATCCATTACCATATCTCTGTTCGCCATTTCTCGTATATCATTTATGTTCATCATATAACTCCATATTGATTTTATTATACACCGAAATGTGTATTATACAAGGGAATTATTGTGCATTCGATAATCTGTTTATTTTATAATAAGTATAGGCAAATGTAACAGTGGCCACTGCTGGTTCTGAATCAGTTAACATAGAATTGAAATCAATGCCAGTTAATGATATAGGGAATATGTCATAAAAAACGGCATTCAATTTTGGTTTATAACTACTATTTGTAATTGATAATGTTGCATTAGAAAAGTAATCTCCAATTTGGCCAACAGGATGTCCTACGGTATTATGGTTAATAGTATTGACATTACTTACCATAAGACCTATAGATTCAATCCATTCAAAAACTTCTAACCAGTTTTTCATATCTTCATCAATTATAAAACTAACGGCTAATTCTTCAAAATTATATTTACCGCCAATCCACTTTACAGATGTTCCCAATCTGGTATTTTGTTCTGTTGCGGTTAAACTTATAGTTGGTAGGTTTGCTGTTTGGCAATGGTATGTAACTAAAGGAAGTCTGGTAATTTCCAATTTGAAATAATTAGTAGAAAGATAATTATTTGTATCTGGTTGCCTTGGATCAGTGACTCTAGTAATGTCTGGGATGCCAGGACCAGTATATCCAACAATCTCTCCAGTGTATCCTGCATATACCATTATAGTTTCTCCATATAGTATGTATAAAAGAAAAGGGAGTCCCAAAGGACTCCCTCTAACTTATCAGTTTAATTCACTAACGATTATGTGTTACCATGAAGGTTGCTGATTGTCATTAATCTGTAATAGACATTCTTACCAGAACCGACTGATACATCAGTACCGTCATCGTGTGCGAATGGGTTTGCTACCATACCGTAACGAGTTTTGAACCCGATTTTTGGTTGGAAGGTGTTTTCCCCAACTGCACGAACCATTTGTAGTGGAACATATGGGCAGTAGAAAATACCTGCATCGTATGGATTGCTACCACGATATCCAACACAAGCGAAGTTAATATCACTTGAACGGGCATCGTTTGTTGTAGCACTGTATGGGTCAATGTAAACTTTCATTTTACCGTTTAGTGTACCAACGAATGTATTACCAGTGTCGTCTACATCAAGTGATGTGTTCAATGCTGGTGATAGTTGCAACCAACCACCCATTGCGAGTGCTGATGCAACATCGGATGAACAGAGGACAAAGTTACCTTTACCTCTTCGAGTTTGTTTCGCGATTACATTTGCTTCTCGTTCAAGTTGGAACATCAAACCACGGAATCGCTCAGCACTCCAACGACCGTCACTATCAGTGTTAAGGTCGTATGAACCTGCTGTAGTCAAGTCTGCATGTTGTGCGCCATTTCTAGCACTTGTGTAAATACTTCGGACTACTTCTCGGTTGATTTCAGCAAGAATTTCACTGCTAAGAATATTAGCAAGTTCTGTTTCTGCATCCAAACCGTGGACTGCTTTCAAGTCCTGTGCGAGTTCAGTTGTGTATTCTGCTTTCAATGCACGAGTTTTTGCTTCAACAGCAACTCGTTCAATGCTAAATGCCATATCTCTGAACGCAGTACCATCTGAAGAACCCATACCTTCTGCGGTATTCGTGAGCAATGCTCGGAAACCTGTGAGGGATGGTGAACCTGTTGGGTCGATACCACCAGTTGAACTGAATGCGGCACCTGTTGAAGTGTTACCTTCACCAGAGAACTTAGCAAATGCTTCTTGATACAATGCTTCAGCACCACCTTGAGTGTCGTACTTGGAACGCATTGCAAAGATGAGTCCAGTTGGGGCAGACATTGGCTGCACACCTACTAGGTCATAAGCAATTAGGTTTGGCATTGAACGTCTAACAAGACTGATTAGAATCGGGTCATAACCAGCAAGACTTCCTGTGTTTGATGCGGCCGCACTAACACTGAAACCACCACCCATTGAGTTTGTTGGGGATGATTCTGTGAGGTGTTGTTCACGCATTGCACTTTCTTGGTTTTCCAAGAGAACTGCGGTTACTTTTTTACGATATGAATCTCCAATGTTTGGAAGATCGGGATGTTCTAGGACCGGGTCCCACTTTTCTGATAGAACATCATATGGTTGTGTATTGCTATCCATCGTTATATTTCTCCTAAAGGTTTAATTTAATAGCCATTCTTATGTGTTATGTATAAAATCTATATTTTACACTGTTTTGTTTGCTTGTGAGTGCCGACTGATTGCACCCATATATACATTCATTGCTGGGTTGTTTGAAGGTTGTTGTTCCGAACCACTACCTTCTTCTGTTAGATACTCGGATGATGTATTTACACCACCACCAAAGTAACTTTCTTTCAAAATTTGAATCTTGTGTCGGTATTGTTCTGCATCAGAAAACTCAATACCTTCTGCGAGTGTTGCGAGTCGTTCAACATCCGTATCTACTAGGTCTTGTGCTTCTTCAAAGAAAATTTCTTGACAATTATGACCAAGCATTTCGCTTCTCATGTTAATATTCTTTTGAATCATTTCGTTGAGTTCATCTTGAAGAACTTGATTTTCTTCTGCAATTTCTTCTACGATATTATATTTTTCATCTGGGATGTCAATATAATTGGCTTCAAAGAGTTCTTTAAGACCACCGATGAAGTTTTCTGCAATATCTGAACGAATACCAGTTTCTACTGCTAGTTCATTTTCTTGCATCCAATTCTCTACAACATAACCCAGATAATCATCTAACTTTTCTGCTAGTTCTGTTGTAACTTCAGCAATATGTTCTGAAAGAATATTTTCATATTGACGTACTAGGTCTTCTTCAATTTCAGTTATTCGTTCGTTAATGGCCGCTTCAAAAATAGTAGCAGTTTTAACCATGAATTCTTCTGTTAGACTTTCACCATCAAAGAGAGCATCTAAAGTTTGTTCTAACCGTTCTTCGGGAGTTCCCATTGGTTTAGGTGATACAATACTCGAAGATGCTTTTGCTTTTCCTGCAATTGATGCTTGATTCTTCTTGCTGTTTGCTTTAGCAGGAACGTTATCAGTATCAATCTTTGCATGTTTACCGTCTGTTGTTTGATACAGTTTGGGGTCTTCTTCAGAATTAGTATCTAAAGTTGGGGTTTCGCTACCCGCTTCGTTAATTGTTTCATATTCGTTATCGTACATTATTGACTCTCTCCTTGTTGGAAATAAATTCTTCGCGGGTGTTCCTGCGAGTATGCTTTTTGCAGACAGTTTTGATTTTATATTACTACCTACTTGACTTATCTCTTTACCTACATGACTCTTGACACCCTTAATGGATTTTTTGGCATGCTTTGTTACTACATCTAAAGCAGAATTTCCAGTTTCACCTTCTCCGAGAAAGTTTTCAAAATTATATTTACTGTATTCTGATTTTTCTGACATCTAATATCTATCTCTCTTATTTATAATAATTATAATTTTGAAAGGAAATCTGTAAATGACTTCATCGCCATTTCTTCTAATTCTCTACTGCCAGTTTTTTCAATTATTTTCTTATATTGTTCAATTTTCTGTTCTACTATAATACCGTTATTCCAAATCCACTCTTTACCTTCCATAATACCATTTACAAAGGCGCCAGGTGCGGATGGGTCTGCAACAATATCAACTGCGGATAACAAGAAGTCGTTCTGAACTTCATTGATACCAGTTGAATCATTCATTTTAAGTGAACCCATTCCACGAGAAGAAACACCAAGACTCGCGCCTTCCGATACAAGATTCTGTGCAATCTTACCCATAGGGGTGTCCATTAGTTTTGCTTTTCCGTGAACATCATTTCCTACCATTTTTAATTCTGTAATCATATGTGACACTCGGTCAAGATTTACAGTTGGACCTTGGGGATGGTTTAGTTCACCCAATGCTCTCTTTTTAGAAACATATTCTTTACCATATCGTTTGATTTCATTTTCCATGATACCAAAAGGATAAACTCTACCATTCTTGTTCTTTTGCTCTGCTTGCATAAAAACACCTTGAATGAAGTGGCTTTTCTTTCCTGTATCTTCATTTGTTTCAACAAGAAATTCAACATTTTCTGTCATTTCGGTTATTAGTTTCATTTAGATTCCTGTTTTATTTAACTACTTCTTCGTTCATCTCGTTTGAATACTTGTGCAATTGGCCTTCTTCCTGAACCGGGTTCATCGGTGTATGCATCATCACCAACTCTAGCAATTTCTCCCCAATCTTCATCTCTTTCTCGTTGATAGTCTTTCTTTTTTTTTCGTCCTGTACC
>Ga0208299_1003177_pt1 | contig 10478 bp, 12 predicted proteins | sample 15_taG_FD_184089 | JGI IMG/M metagenome (GOLD analysis project Ga0208299, IMG submission 184089) | Marine viral communities from the Subarctic Pacific Ocean - 15_ETSP_OMZ_AT15312 metaG (SPAdes) (version 2) | ecosystem: Environmental > Aquatic > Marine > Oceanic | place: Pacific Ocean | collected...
CAAACTCTGATTTTCTAATTGTTTCTTCGAATGTATGCGTTGATCTTTGGGGATCGACATCATAGATTTTTATTTCTTTAGCATGAAGGGAGAATCCAGATATTACTGCTGACCCTACAAATCCATTGCCAATTACACCGATTCGACTTTTCATTTTTCCCATCCAATTCCAGCGTAGTATTCAGAATTTAGATTTTTTATATCATTGTTTTGATCTAAAATTTTTATAATATCAAAAATACTTCCCTGTATATTTTTTTCTTTTATTTTCTCTGCTATGAAAGATACTACATCAAAATCTTCTGGGTAATCAACTGTATATCGATAATTTGAGTAGTCATGATTACCCTTTAGAATTCCGCATCTAAACATTGAGCTATTATTCTTCCAGAAATAGAAAGTTACATGTTCTCGATCTTCTTTTTTAAAGGCATTTTCATTTGCTTTTTTTAAAGCTGAGTATCTAAAAACTTCAACATCAGATCCATCTGGGTACTTACTCTCTTCTACTGGGCATGTATTTGAAAAGTAATCAAACTTTTCACTAAGTAGAGTGTTTACGCATTGATCAATTATAAAAGGATCTACTAAAGGGCAGTCTGCAGTCAATCGAACAACTGTATCTAGTTTATTTTTTTTGGCGCAGTCGTAATATCTTTTTAAGACATCGTCTTCGCTTCCTCTAAAACACTTTATATTTTTTTTAATACACAGGTCATATATTGGATCATCTTTAGGATCGCTTGTTGTCGCAACAATAACTTTATCAATTAGTGATGACTTCTCTACTCTTTGAATCATGTATTCTAAAATAGAAATATCATCCATGATTTTCATTAAAACTTTTCCAGGGAGTCTTGTCGATCCCATTCTTGCTTGAATTATTGCGCCGATCATATTGTTTCTTCAGTTTAGTCTTTCAAATCCAAATTCTCTTACACGAGTTTCAAGAGATGCGTCTAATGTTCTATATTTTATACAATAAGAAAGGTTTTTTAAAACTTTATCTAAGCAGACAAGATAGTCTTGGACTATTCTTTCGCTATGAGAATTGCTAACATATATGCTGTTTGCCGAGAGATAACCCATCTTGAGCATTTCTTGCGATATGTATGTTAAAATTTTGTTATTTAAGCTTCCATAATTTGGCTTAAAAGTTATCAAAGGCAAAAAGTCTGTTGTTTTTACATCTAGACCATGCTTGCTAAAAAGACTATTCCACTCTTTTGATATAAAGTCACCTGTCTTTATTAGATTTTTATGTACTTGAAATTTTTCTAATTGATTTATTGTCTCAAGGGCTGCAGCAAAACCTACACGCTCAGTCCAAAATGTACTACTGATAAACGTGTCTTGGGCAGAATCCATGATATCGCGCTTTCCTACGACTGCCGAGATTGCATAACCGTTTCCCATGGCTTTTCCAAAAACAGCGATATCTGGTTCAAAATTATTATAATTTTTAAAAACTCCACCGCAATTCATCCTCCAACCAGAAGTTATTTCATCAAATATTATTATAGCATTCTTTTCATCTGCTATCTTCTTTATTGATTGTAAAAAATCTTCGCTAGCGAAATCATATCTTGCTCCCTCTATTACAATTGCGCCAATATCTTTGCCTTTGACTTGTTTTTCAAGATCAAGTGCATCATTGTATTTAAAAGGTATTGCAGTCCCAGATAAGCCTGCTGGAATTCCTTTTGGAGACAGGCCTTCCAACAAATGTTCATTTAAGTTATTTTCATTTTCTAAGTTTGTAGCTAAATACCAGTCAGACCATCCGTGATAACCACTAAATGCTATTTTTTCTTTTCCTGTATAAGCTCTGGCGATCCTAACTGCAATTGACATAGCCTCAGCTCCTGTTCGAGCAAATTTAACTCCTCCGGCAAATGAATTTAATTGCAAAAGCTTTTCAGCCAAATAGACTTCTTCGGGAGGATTTAGGGTTGTATTCACGCCATTAGAAATTGCTTCTTTTACCTTTTCATCAACATGATCGTTTGCATATCCTAAAATAGCAGTCCCAATTCCCATTTGCGCCATGTCGACATAATGATTGCCCTCTAAGTCCCATATGCTAACACCTTTAGCTTTTGAAAAATATGTCGGCCAAAGATCAGGAGCATATCTTTCAGGGCGTTTTGAAAGAAGGCCATTGCCTCCTGGAATACATCTTTTAGCTCTATCCCAAAGTCTAAGACCTGAATTCACTTGTTTTCTCTCTTGCTAAATCTTCTAAACTGGACAGTATTTGCTTGGGCTGGAGTTATTTCTAAATTTCCTTCACCTAGAATTTTCTCAAGCTCATCTAGTCTAGAATTTAAGTTGTGCATCTGTTTTTCATCAATAGAAACAGATGCGTCTGCACAATTATCATCAATTTTAAAATGCTTTTCTATTATTTGTGCTCCCATTGCAGCAGCGTAAAGAGGAACATGTATGTCATTTGTATGATCACTCTGCCCTATTACACAATCAAACTCAGATTTTAACTTAAAGATTGCAGATAAATTTGCATCAAAAGGAAGTGTTGGATAAGCAGATATGCAATGTAAAATTGCAATATTATTATGATTTGAAGAAATTATCTCATAAGCACTTCTAATCTCTTCCAGATTGCACATTCCAGTAGACATTATTGTCGGCGTATTTGTCTCAGAAATATTTCTTAATAGTTCATAGTTTGTCATGTCAAAAGACGCAATTTTAAAAATATTACAATTTATTTCAGAAAGAAACTCAACACTCTCTTTGTCAAAAGGAGTAGAGAAAAAATGAATATTCTGGTCTTCGGCATGCTTTTTCAAGATCTCAAATTTTTCAAATGAAAATTCACATTTTTTTAAAATGTCATAAATGGGCGAATCTTTACTAGCTCTTTTTTCAGTAATATAAGTTTGAAACTTTACTGAATTTGCATTTGATCTTGCTGCAGAATCGATCATTTTTTTAGCATTGTCTAAGTCACCGTTATGATTTATTCCAATCTCAGCTATTGTATAAAACATTTTGTCAGTTTCAAAGCCATGATTTCTTAATTTTTTAATCAATTCTTATTCTCCTCAAGAAGAGGCTTTCTCTTTTTCTAGAATGTAATATTGTTTTTTAAATCCGCATTTTTCAAATAATCTTATGCTAGCTTCATTCTTTATTTTTACCTTTGCGAAAGAAGAAGGGTGTAGCGACATTACATTGTTTATCATAAACTCTCCTACGCCACGTCCTTGATATTCAGGTAGAACTGCGACTCTAATATCATTATTAATTGTGCCAACATACCCTATAGGAAAATTTTCAAACAAGCAAATATAGTATTTTTTACCATAGCTACGCATATAGTTTTCATGCTGATCTGCGGGAATATACTCCTGTGATATAAATCCTTTTTTTACAGCTGGGCTATTTCTTAAATCTCTAATAAATTCCCAATACTTTTTCTCATTTAAAACTAAGGAAAGTTTGTCAAAGAAAAAATTAGACTTTTTGCTCTTTAAATCATTTTTCATCTTAAGAATTTTTTCTGCCTACCATGAAGTAAACCCGCCATCAACAACTAAGTTTTGCCCTGTAATATACTCAGAGTCATCACTTGCAAAAAGCAAAAATGCTGGTACTAAATTTTCTGTGTCAGCCATTTTATTCATGGGACACCTAAGACTATATGCTTTTATGAATTCGCTTCCTTGCGGTGATTCAGGATTAAATATACCGCCTGGAGAGACACAATTGACTCTAATGTTTTTTGATGCAAGATGAACTGAAAAATATTTTGTCATTTGAGCAATTCCAGCCTTTGTCGCACCGTAAATTTCTGAATTTCTTCGTTCGCAATCGATGTAAATTCTAGGATCAGGACTGACACTTCCGTATAAAGATCCTACATTTATAATGCTGGCACTTCGCTGGTCAGCATTATCAAAATTTTTTACAAAATTCTTAATACAATTAAAAGTACCCCAAAGATTTACGTCAGAAACCCTCCTAAAATCTTCTTTTGACCTTTCTAAAAATGGTTCAAATGTACTTACGCCTGCATTATTAATCAAAACATCAATGAATTTATGTTTTTCAAACATGTCTTTAAAATAATTTTCTACATCAGACTCGCAAGTTATGTCAAAATCTTCAATGTCAACTCCGAAAACATTTGCACCTGCTTTCTTAAATGATTCAACAAGTTGTGAACCTAGCTGTCCTTTTGCACCAGTAATAACAATATTTTTGTTTTTAAAATTTGCATTTATCATTGAAGATATGTTCTCAATGTCTTTAAGAATGTCAGTAGTTTATTAACATCTTTATAGTACTCAGGGATAATATATTTTACATTATATTTCTCAATTAGCATCTTTACTTCATCAGTATCAGCTTGAGAAGGTAGCTCATGAATATCTCTAGCAATCTCACTGCTTCCTCTACTAGGGATATCAGGTCTACAAAATTGTATCTGTGTCATTCTATTTAAAGGCAAGCTATTTCTATATTCAATATAATTGACGCCTAAATTGTGTGCAGAAACTTTAGCGTGAGCGCTATCAAATAGAAATTCCATATCATTTGTCTCAACTATTTCATTTAAAAACATTGGATCGACAACGATGTCATATGCTGCTGATGGGAAAAAATTATTATTTTCAATTAGAAGCGCAATATTCTCACCTAAGATTTTTCTTATTTTCTGGATATTCTTTTTAGAATTTAAGATCATCTCACTTCTAGAATACACAGTGGAATTATTTCCAATTTGAAAAATACCATCTTTTTTCTCTGGGTTTTTACAGCGAGATGAGCAATGAAAGCTGACAGCTTGCAAGCCTTTTTTGTTTTTTACTTCTTTTATAAAATTAAAGTCTTGATCAGATAATTCATGAATCGGCTGTATGTTATCAGCATGAAATATCTCCTGTTTTTCAAGATTACTCTTAAGAGATCTAGGTCTTGTCTCAAGACAATCATAAGAACCTTGAAGGATTTTTATGTTTTCTTCATCATCAAATAAATGAGAAATAGGTAAAGAAATTTTAGTCATTAAAGAATTCTCTTAAATTTTCGCAAACATATTCGACTTCATTTTTTTTCATAGCATCATAAATGGGCAATCTTAATATTCTTTGACTTTCTCTAGTAGTATTTACATCGGCACCAACAAAGTCACCGAATTGTTTTCCGGCTGGGCTTGAATGAAGAGGCACAAAATGAAATGTCGTAGAAATTCCTCTAGATTTTAAAAATTTCATTAGCTTTAACCGCTCTTTTTTTTCTTTAAGTTTGATGTAAAAAATGTGAGCGTTATGTTGGCAATTTAAAGGTATTTTAGGAACATCAAAGGAAGTAGAGAAAATTAAGTTTTCCATATAAGCGCTCCACAAGTCTAGTCTTCGTCTAGTTATGTCATTAATGTTTTTTAACTGTTCAATCAAAAAAGATGAAGATAGATTACTTAATGAGAAACTTGATCCTGGGCTTACCCAGGTATATTTTTCAACTCTTCCTTCTAAAAACTTTTTTCTATTTGTCCCTTTTTCAATAGCTGTATTTGAAAGATCAAAAAACTTTGAATTGTTAACAATGAGAGATCCGCCTTCACCACAATGTATATTCTTAGTGTCGTGGTAGCTAAATGCAGAAACATCTCCCATTGTACCTACATGTCTATTCTCATAAAATGAAAACATTCCTTGTGCGGCGTCTTCAATTACAAAAAGATTATATTTTTTAGCTATTTTATTTATCTTATTCATTTCACAAGACACACCTGCATAATGAACGGGTACAATTGCACGTGTTTTTGAAGTTATAGCTTCTTCAATTTTATTTTCATCAATATTAAGTGTGTCTTCTCTTATGTCAACAAACTTAATCTTAATGCCCATATTTGAAAATGAAGTAGCTGTAGTTACAAAAGTAAAGCTTGGCATTATAACTTCATCGCCAGGCTTAAGTCCCAGGATTATCACAGCTGCTTCTAAAGACTGCGTACAGGAAGGTGTCATGAAAACTTCGCATGCCGGCCTGTTTAAAATTCGCTTTATTTCACTTTTACACAGCTCAGAAAACTTTCCGCCTCCTGAAAATGCATTTTCTTTTAAGCATAAATCAATTGATTTATTTTCTGTGCCGACTATTGTAGGCTGGCTAAAAGGAATTTTCATTTCTCACCTGTATTTATAATAATTTTAACAAGTAAAGTGAGATTGTTTTATTAGCAGATCTTAGATGATCTTATCATAGAAATCTGGGTATACGTGCGATGCAAATCCATTTTTAAAGTTAGATATCTGCTTTATCTTCTTAAAATCTTCTTTTTCAGACCACGACAATGGATTTTCACACATCTCGCCTGGATAATACACACCAAGATCCATGAGCGTAGACCCTTGTTTCTTAGCAAACTTAATTGCATTCCACATCAAAATATGTGTTACGTTATTTTTATTTTTTTCAGCGCAGCTAATAGAGTAATAGCTGTAATCTTCAGAGAACATAAAATAAAGAAAATCATTTTGATATTTGCAAATAAATGCTTTTTTATCCCTGACAAAGCTTTTAAGAATTTCCCAGCATATATCAGGCTTAGTCTTTCGTCCTGCTAATTCAAAATGTCTACTCACAAGATTGTTAAAGACATTGTCAGGAATGTCTCCAAAATAAAACTCTACTTCTTCCACCTTGTTAATTGAGGATCTATATCTAGGCCTCACATGACTCCACAATGAATCAAAGCCTAAAGTAAGATCAACAAGATTTCTGCCTCTCAATATTGTTTTTTTAGAAATTTCGCCGTAGCTTGTAAAAGGCTTTCGAAACGTAAGGCCGGGAAACTGCTGTATGTAAAAACTATCTAGGGCGGCAACTTTTATCAAGGGTAGAACTTCAGAAGTTTTTTTATTTATAAGCTTGGCGTACTTGCGTGAATTATAATCACCTCTGTTTAAAAGCAAAGGCGTTAGAGTAAAAAAACCATTTTGCAAAGCAGTCTTTTGGCGCGTTGAATCACTTTCAAAAACCAATAAAGGGAAGATAATATTGTTATCTGAGGTGGAAAAGTCTTCAATTAAAGAGTAACCATTAAACTTACTATGAAAAATTTGATGCTTTAACCAGTCTGGATCATATAAGAAAGGTATTTTATTGATTATCATTTTCCAGAATATCCTCAATTTTACTTGCAATTAATTTATAAGCCGGAATATTTGATATATTTTTAAAAAACATATCCTTTCCTGCAGTATTTTGTTCAATTTTTTTTCTTCCTTCAAGATTAATTGCTTGAAGATCTTTTGAAATTAGACGTTCTAGCTCATTTCCATTTTCAACATCAGTGTAAACGTTCTCACAAATGTCATCAACAAAGTGCCACTCATCAACTTCTTTCATTCTGTAAGAATAGCACTTTTTTTTACAAGTAAATAATTCATAACCTGCATGACTATAGTTCGTAACACCTAGATCACATAAATTGTAAAGATTGAATCCGTCTTGGGCTTCGATAAGAGTAAATTCTTTATACTCAGGATCTCTATACCTCTCTTGCTTGTATCCGCCTCTTTGAGACCTAGGGTGAATTCCAAAATATTCATTTTGTGACTCTGAGCTGATGTAGTCATTAGGGTGCGACTTTAAACATATTTGAGCTCCCAAGTCTTTTATCTTCATGAGTGTATTATTGATATCAGAAAGAGCTTCTCTTGCAGATAATCCTGATGGGTACATAAATGATTTATCTGGCGCTGGGTTTGCGGGTATATACGCAATGATAGGCTTTGTCGGATCAAGGCCATATTTTTTACAAAACTCTTTTTTGCCTTGGTGAAAATTATCAAAAAAAGGATTTTTTTCGTTACTTAGGTTGTCAAAGTCAAGCGTTCCTGTAATGAAGATATTTTCTTGAGGCTGATTACTCATCTTAACTACAGAAGTTTTTGATTTTATCTTTTCAGTATTGACCATGTTTTCCTTCCACAGCTTCCCCTTAGAAAAGAAATATTCCCAGCCAGACGAGTCTTTGTCGCACCACATAGCATCAGCGCCACCAACATCCCACATTCCGATCTTAATACCTAAGCTTTTTATCTGTCTATTTCTTGCAGAAAACGGGCCTTTGAATTGCATTTGAGCTGATAACAGGAATAGATCAGGATTTATTTGAGCAACATCTTTTGCAATATCGTCAGACTCAATGTAGGGTAGATCCAAAAAAACATTCTTGTCAAACCAAAATTTTTCATTGCCGCGCCACTCTTTTCTAAGCCTAATATCGCCTCGACCGAACAAAGGAATTACTTCAAAGTTTTTTGAAAGCTCGTAATAAAGAGAAACTCCGACATAAGGATTGGTACACCAAAAAACATCTCCAAAATACAGAACAATTTTTTTCATATAAGACACGTCTTGATAATTTTTAAATTATCAGTCTAAATCTTCAAATTGAATAACAAAAGTATGCTCGTAGTCTCCCCACCATTTTATTGGAAGAGGAGATGAAAACTTTTTAACATTACACCCTTTTTTAAACAAGTTATCTAAATTACTAATGTTTTCACAAAGAATACATGCTTTGCAAATCTTGCTTAATTCTGAAAGATAATTTATGTCGTCATTTTCAAGATGAATAATGTGCGCTCCTGAAATGAGGACATCAAATTTTATTTTATTATCGATACAATGGTCTATGAAGTCTCTTGTTTGCTTTCTATATATTTCTATAAAATCACAATCATTTTTTATTGATTGAATTGCATCGGGCCAAACATCATTTCCAGACAAGATATATTCCGGGTTTTTCTTGTGAATGTATCTTAAATGAGCCCCAGGACCGCAACCTATTTCGTGAATTTTAAGACTAGGATTTTGAGATAATTTTTTAATTTCAGATAAATAGTGATCAGTTACTCTCCATTTTTCTTCAGTTTCCATATCAAGATATGCTTCTACAGAATTTTTACCTTTAGTATAACTGCCATCTGCCCATCGCTTGAAACCTTTTACGTAAGCCTTATTTTGTTTAGAAAAATCTATTGTCATTTTCTCTCCTTATTTTTTAATATTAACGGGACATAAAGTTGGGGTAAATCTTCCCAGAGGCTCAATATAGAACACCCTATAAAATAATTGTCTGTGATATCTTTTAACTCTAGTATAGCTGGAACTTCTTTAAAAATAGCATTTTTTACACTGGTATATCCATGCTTCAAAACATTTTTTTCAAACTTTTTAAACTCACTGTTTTCTAAAAAGGAATCATGCCAGATTGTCGACCATAAAAAATTGTCTTCTTCATAGGCATATTCATGCTCACCATCTTTTACCCACCCAATTTTATAATTGTCAAACCGCCAGTGATCACCTAAACCCCAGTCTAAAAGTGCAGTACCGCCTGGCTTTAGCATGCTAAGACATTTTTCAATAAAATCCTTAGGGTCTTTAGAAAAATATGGGCACCTTGTAGAGACAACTAGATCATATTTTTTATCAATTTTCCAAATTTCATCATTTATATTCCAGTTATCCAGGGCTAAATCATAAAAATCTTTTTCCTGGCATTTAATCGAAGCAGTAAATGAATTATCTTTTTGATTGCCTAAAAGTGCTACACTTTCATAGAAACAGTCTGGGAGAATACTCTTATAGAATTCAAGAATATAGGGATCAGACTTACCCACTTATAAACCCATCCATAAAAGAAAACTCTATTTTTTCTTTGTTTTCATTTAAAAAACTGAGCAGTGAAGCAGTCATATTTCTGTCAAGATAGTTTTTATCCCACTCGCAGGCATGATATACGATCTCAGTTTTTTCTATCAGGGTGAGCGGTTTAAACGGAGGAGTTGCCGTACAATAAACAACATCATTTTTCTTGAGATGTTCTTCTTTGTATGTGCTTACCCATGGTTCTAGCGGGTTCAAAGCCAATATTTTAAACCCAGCATCTCTAAATGCCTTTATCGCATCAGGAGACATTCTCCATGCAGGAGGTCGAATAATTGGTTTGAAAAGATGTTTTAATCCAGCATTTTCTATAATGCCAACCATATTTTGAATCAAAGCTTTACTCTGTTCATAATCTAGATTTTCCATCTCATCATTATCACTTTTCCCAGGTATTCCATGAAAGAGACCGTGATATCCTATTTCAAAATTTTTATCTGGGAGGCTACTGATTTTTTTGCAGAAATCCGGAAACATATCGATACGGAGAGGCTCTTTTGTTGCAATATCTTTGCGCATTGTTCGCCAATATGCTACAGGTATAAAAAGTGTAAACTTTATATCAGGAAAATGCTTTATCATCTCGAAGCATTGATCGAGAACCTTTGTTGATGATAATGGATGAGGAGAAACATCATCAATACTAATATTTACTAAACTTGACATAATAGATCACAGTATTCTTGAACAGTCTCACCTATGACTTCATTATATTCTAGGCATGTATTCTTATATTTTTTAAAATTATTGGATATTTCTTCAAT
>Ga0208299_1003178_pt1 | contig 10476 bp, 9 predicted proteins | sample 15_taG_FD_184089 | JGI IMG/M metagenome (GOLD analysis project Ga0208299, IMG submission 184089) | Marine viral communities from the Subarctic Pacific Ocean - 15_ETSP_OMZ_AT15312 metaG (SPAdes) (version 2) | ecosystem: Environmental > Aquatic > Marine > Oceanic | place: Pacific Ocean | collected...
AAACCTCAAGGCCCTATTGGTCTTGCCGTCAAAATGTAAAAGTGATTGTCTATGCGTATGCCTGGTTGGTAGCATAAAGCATATGGGAGTAGCCTCGGATATTAATCTATATATCCTATCTTTTGGTTGTTGTTTTTGTTTAAGTGTTTTCACTTTGAGTAGATTTAATTTGATTTATAATAAAAAGATAGGAGGCCAAAACCTCCCATCTTCTTTTAATACACTATTCTTAAACTCCGCCTGCGGTCTGGAATAAGAAGAAGTTGTTTGCTCCAAGAGTACAAAGACATCTTTCAGAAAGGAAACTAACATTCATTTCATCAATGGTGCTAGTCTGCGCCCCTCCGGCAGAACCTGTAATCCAAGATTTATACCTTCTATCTTCCGTCTCAGATGCTCTATATCTAACGTGCAAGAAAGGTCTTTTAGCATTCTTACCAAGTATTTGGTCGTAAACGCTAGTAGAACCTGCAGGGACTAATACCCCGTTGATTGCACCGCCATCTATATCACCTCTTAATGTAGCATCGTTAAGATACTTCCAGTCGGTTTTGTAGAATTCATATCCTCTTTTAAAGCCATGGAAACCAAGGTTTAAAGCCATATCTTCATCGTTGTCAAAAAGACCGTATGAAGTACCACCTGCTCCGTAAGAATTTTGAGCGGCTAACATATCGTCAATATCAAATCCGAACTGACGGTTAACGAAGATCACATTCTCTTGGATTGCTCCCTGCTTATCAAGCCTTTGGATAATGTTATCGAAGTCGGCTAATGAAGTTGGGTTACCACCTCCAAATACGTTACCTCTAGCATTTATAGCATCAAATAATCCTTGTGTACCTGCACTCTGTGGGAGTGTAGAACCTGCGGGATATGCTGAAGACACTAAGAACGCAGCTGCTCCTGAACCAGTTTGTGCCGGAACACCTTCGATCATTGACATCTCAAGATAGTCATCGAATCTCAAACGAGTATCATGTTCAGATTTCAAATACCATAAGTATCCTGTTGCGCCATTTTCAGAGGTAATTTCTACCCATCCAATCTGAGCCATATCAGAACCTGCTACAGTATAGTTTTCTTTGATGATGATCGGTTTGTTATCCAAGAAGATATCTTCAGAATCTAGAGAGTCGGCCATGCCTCCATCTCCTTTTCTGAATTCAGAGCCGTAAACGAATATGCTACAACCAGTTGTTGCCGGAATCGCCTGATTTGCCTCGTAGTAAGCTACGGTAAACGCATCCGCAAATCCACCTGCTCCTACAGTAGTAACAATACCTTTGTTGGATGCAGTGCCTCCATCTTCAGAAATAAAAATTGTTTGACCAACTCTGAAGTTACATGCAGGATTTAAACCTGCTCCTAAAGGGCCTGTAAGCCATGCGACTGCTCCCGGGGCCGGACCTGCTGCTGCTGCCGTTTCTGCTCCTACATACTTAGTATGTAATCTGCCTTGTTCCGCCCATTTAACCATGTCGGAATTTGTGGGTAACTCTGCTCCCACCATTCTTAAAAACGATGCCACTGTTCTATTACCATATCTCTCAAATTCCTTTTCATATGTATCGGGTAGATACTGATTCAAGAAATTGAAATTGGTTATATAATTAGTAGGCAAAGTAGTTTTATTTGCGGACGGGGTTAATTCATAACCTGGTACCGCTTGTACACCTGCTGCCATAATATTTTAATTTTCTTTTTTCAATTTTAAGTTATTTACTTGATCTAATTATAAGCCTCGAACCCAACTTCTCATTACTCAAATTAGTGACTTTAAATCCTCCTCCGCTATTGCTTTCAGGTGCAGTTCTTACAGACATATCAATGTTCTTCGTTTCCTTGGTAACATTATCAATTGCATCTGTTTTTCCCTGCTCATAAAAGAACTTAGCAAATCCTTCTGGATTTAAAGCTACTGCTAATGAGCGATGATATGCCTCAACATCGTTAACAAACCCATCTTTATTGATGTGCTTGGCAACAAAACCCTCTAAAGAAGATTGGGACTTTTTTAATTGGTCCGCATTCGCAGGTTTATACCTTACTTCCTTGTCACCTAGTGAAAATTCAAAACCTTTGAAATTATCGGTAAACAATTCGTTTGTTTTATTTGCGAAATACTCTTGCCTCTTTTGAGTATGTTCTTGTTGAGATTTGGACTCCTCAGCCGCCTTTTTAAAAGCCGAATAGCTTTTCTGATCCTCCTCCGAAAGACCTGTTCCGGCAGACTCTACTGGAACTAGATATTCTTTTTTCAGATTATCAAAATACTCTTTGGCTTTAGAAAGTTCTTGTTTTTTAGCTATACTTCTCTTTTTCCCTTCCCTCTCATCATCATAATCCTCATCATAGGAATATTTTGATTCTAACTCAAACGCAATATCCTCATCATCTAAATGAGGTTGTGTTTGTTTCCAGTACTCTGCTAAAATTTCATCAGGATCAGCTTCATCATAATCAGTGTTTAACTTCACATAATCATTAATGCCGCGCCCTGTGTCTTTCTTATACTTTAGAAAAGCTTCGACATCCTCCGGGAGGTTGGCTTCCTTTTCTTCAGTAGTGAAGAGTTCATCGATAGAGTTAACATCTCTATCGTATTTTTCTTTAATATATGAAAGAACGCTATTGTCATTTATAGTTTCAGGAACTTCTTCAGTGGTTTCTACAACCGCTTCGGGTTCTCCTGTAGTATCTTCTGTTTCCACAGTGTGCCTTTCCACCTTAACTTCATTAGTTTCCGGATTTATAGCTATTTCTGTGGTTTCCGTGGAAGCTGCAACTTCCTCTCCTGAGTCCTTCAATAAGGTGGCCTCAACTTCTTGTTGAGACTTCTCTGTGGTGTCATCAAGAGATTTAACTTGAAACTCTGCCATAGTTGATTAGATTTAATTTATTGATTCTGCATAAAGCAAAGGTAATAAAAAAAATTAAAAGTTCTACTACCCCGGCTCAAATTGTGCCAAGTCAAAGCCATCTAGAGTGTCTTCATTGGACTCAAAGTCAATAGGTGGAGAATTTTGTTGGCGTTGATCAATTAAGTGCGACTGCTGCGTATTTTGGATACCCACCCTATCATCTTTGGCTTTCTCGCGTTGTGTTTCTCGGGCCTGAAGAGCCTCGCCTTCTACTTTCTTCAGCTGCATATTAAACTCAAACTCTTTCTGCATCAACTCCTGTTTAAGATTCTTTTCCGCCGTAAGCTTCTCAATCTCAAAGGCGGCTTCCGCTTGTTCGATTTTTATCTTAGCCTGGGTTTGCATTTCTATCTCTTGGGCCTTAGCCTGTGCAGCTGCTTGCTGTGATTGCATATTTATGTCCCCTTGCATCTTCATCTTCTGTTGTTCAGCTGCCTGATCTTTCTGTTCTTTTTCCTTACGCTTAACTTTTAGTAATTCGTTTGCCAACTTTAGATTTGAAAGCATTCTGATGTCAATTGCATCTTCTAAATTAATACTGTCTTGTTGTAGAGCCATTTGAATATTCTCTTCCAACTTAGCTTTCTCTTCTTCATCCGGTGCTACTTCAATAAAGATTCCAAAATCATGCAAGTACAGCTTATTAATATCCTCTAAGAGATTGATATTATATTTCCCTATCTGATTAGCAAATTCTTCCCTAAAGGGAGCAAACTCTAAGATATCCGCCATACGTATAGATAAAGCTTCGGCTAAGCGGCGAGTTATAAATAAACTCCCTTCTAAGATGTGGCGTGTTGCGGTATTAGAATTTAAAGCAGCTAATTTCTGTAGACCTACAAGAGAATTAGGGTCCGGCGTAGAAGCATCTCTGGCTTCATTGAGTCCCGTTACATCTCTGATCATATTAAGAAAATGATTGTAACTATTAATTAAGCTTGTAATCTTAGCTTGACCACTATTAGCATTTAGTTCTTGAATAGGAATTTTGGCATGATTGTATTCTCCGTCCTGAGTAAAGCTACGCCCGATCACACTACCTGTTTGGAAATACATGCGTAAAGCATCTTCAGGATTATAGGCGGCTCCTGTGCCAAGATCGACTTCATTCAGTCCATCGGCATCTATGAAAACCCCATCCGGGACCACTCTTTGCAATACTTGTTGCAATTTGAGATGTGTCATCTGTATCAAATCCGCAAAAGGAATCATTCGTCTTACTAAAGATTCTATCACTCCTTTATATGTCCGGGGCGCTACGGCCACATAATTGGGCAACGCAAATTGTGAAGCTGATTGGGGGCGCACCATGTTCTTGGCGAGTTCCCATTTTAAAAGGTAATTACTTCCTAATACCATGATTCCATCATACCATACATCGATGCGGCGCTCTTTTTTTACAAATCTCTCTTGGTCTTCGGTCTCAGGATTAAAGTTTTCATCTTTGCGTAGAGTTCTTTCTCCCCCATTATCTAAAAACTTTTTCTTATAGACCATATGTTTTGTGGTCTTGTAGTTATAATAGAGTAAGGTGACCACATCTTTTTGGAACAAGCTATCTCGATAGGGTCTTAGGATTCCATAATAGTCATACCATGCTGACCCTAACTGAACTATATCTTTAAGTTCCTCATCGGTTAAGTCAGGATTTATTTTCAGTAACTCGGATACAGGTATTCTTTTTACCTCCCCAAAATAAAAGCAATCTTCAAAAGTCGGTGATTCAGTATAACTATATACCACATTGGCGGGGTCAACGTAATCAATTTCTACGCCTGTATTAGGGAGAAAGCTATGTTTCACCATTCCCATTCCTACCACCATAAGGTCATAATCCACTCTGCGCCTAATATCATCATAGTGATTTTCTTTCAATAGTGTTTGTATACCTGTTTCTTCAGCTATTTCAATGCCAGGTTTATAATTCATTTGCATATATAATGCAAGTTCTTGGTCTGTCTCCGGTAGTTTATCTTCATCGACATTAAAAGCATTAACTCCAAACTCCTCTTTGGTCTGGAGTAAAAAGTCTTTAGCGATCATATCCCCTTCTATCATTTGCTGATAAGCTGACTTCCTCTCGGAAGCTAGTGCATCTACGGCCTCAGCCTTGACATGGAAAAGACGATCATTCATTCCATTAACTACTATATCTACAAATTTTGGTATGATAGGAACTGGGGTCCAATCCATATTAAGATGTGACAAATCCCCGTCCACGGCGAACTCCGTTTTATATTTAGCTATAGATTGCTCTCCTCGAGCATATAATCTTCGTCTATGAAATTCTAACCATTGGTTATAAAACTGACATGTGTTTCCATCTCTTCGGAACCACTCAAACTGTATGGCTTGCCCAATGCGAAGGCCAAATTCAGGAGAAGCTTTTTCAGCATCAGAGGCTAATTGTCCGGGAAATGAAAGGGGCGATATGGTGAGTGGTGTATATTTCATTCTTTTATAATTTGGCTTAGTGATCCTTTATTATTATATCTTGCAAATTTAACGCTAATTTTTGATTCTTTTTTAATCGGGGTGTAAATATGTTTCTGATTAGCCATTATCGCTAAGCCAGAACTAATTGTGGCATCATACTTTGTTCTCCTAGTAATATCAAATCTTGCCCAATCCATTAATGTCTTTGTAAAAAACATCTCTCCCATTTCATCGGCTTCTCTATAGACACCCCCTGTATCCAATCCCACATATTTTTCTATATAGGATTCAATAGCAGCTGCATGACATTGTTTTACATCTTCAGAACTATTAGGAATCCCTCCCAATTCTATTTCTGTTTTGGACAACTTATGTCGTGGCTTATCGGGACGATTCATTGAAAACCCCCTATAACCTCTATTTTTAAAATGGTATAGTAATCGGGGTTTGTTATTCTCAATTAAGATCGGCATTCCATAAAATACGCAGGCCATCAATACTTCTTCAAAGAATATCTCTGCCGTTTGGGGGCGGGCGATATATTCTAGGAAGAAATGATTAGTAGGGGCATCTTGCATATGGAAGGTAGTTAATCCATGTAGTGAGCCTTTGGACCCTCCTCCTACTACTACTCCTGATATATCATAAGGGTCACACCCAAAGGTACCCATATGTTCGTTGCCAGGAAATTTACCATTCCGTCTTTCGAGAACATTGTTCCTGAGAGAAGCGGGGGGGACCCAACTCACTAAAAAACGGCCCCGGGAATCGGGAGACCATATTACTTCGGTATCTTTATCTCCGTTCTTCCAATGAAATGTACCCCGCGTAAGTACATGTCCGGTAATTAAATCTCCATTATAATCTATTTGTTGATATAGTTTGGTAAGATTAAACAAAGAGTTTTTGCTTTCATCTCTAAATGCATGTGCTTCCGTGCGGGGGAACTGCCTATAAAACTCATTTAATGCATCCGCATCCCCCTTCAATGAAGATACTTCATTCTCCCAATAGTCAATTACGCCCTGGGTGATCATTCCGCCATCAATAGCTTCCACAGGTTTTGGGGGTGTACGGAATACGGGGTATCCATATTGGTCCATGAATCCTTCAAAGTTCCACTCCATAGGAATGAAAAGAGAATATAATCCCGATTTTGTTTGACCATTAGCATTCCGTATTGAGGGATTAGAATCTTCAAAAAGTTTTTTAAAATTTTCTCCTCCTTTATCTAATGCATTGGAAGTGGAACCCATCAGGCATTTACCTACTACTCGACTTCCTAACCTTAAACACGTTTTCGTTACTCGCCAATTATTAAGAATGTTTTCCGGTCGGTCCCATTTCCCGGACTCATCATGGATTAACCGCAATAGCTTTTCTCCATCGTAGCTATTATCCGAAGTGTTCTTCCAATCAATGACAGTATCTAATCCATCGAGAAGCATCTCTTCGGTTTCTAACATATTCTTTCTAGTAATTTTGGAAGCAGGTACCCGATATGCTAATTCAGTTTTTGGTTTATCCATACCATCTTGTATAGGCTTAAAGAAAAATGGATAATGATTAGAGATAGGTACTACCTTATCGGTAAACATTTTTTTAGCATCGGCCCCTGTTTTAGAAAGGATGCCTATTCGCGCATCACGAGTTATGGTAGCCGTATGTACTCCCTCGGACGAACTCATAAATGAAAATCCCGATCTCCTATTTTTAAGATAGCACATCCCATAGCTGCGACTATCCACAAGGCACGCTTGCCAATACAGATAAAATATTCTATTAGCTTCCCTAAATTCTGGATGACCAATATCAATTTTGGTCCATTGGAGATACATGTAATGAGCGCCTGTAATATAAGTAGGGTTATTGTTATTCATGAACCAATAACCCTGTTCTCGATTGTTGAATTCATGCTCTATATAATCTACCCATTTAGATTTAAATAAATTGTCTCTTTTGTTCCACTCGAATATAGTTCGAATACGAGATAAGTCTTTACAATATTCTTTTCTCACCCATTTGTTTTCTCCCTTATCTATAGCCGAGGGGGCCAACGGGAGACCTATCTTAACGCCATTAATCTCATATATTTCTCCCAAGGTTCCATTGGTAGAAATAATAACAATATCAAGCTTGGGATCATACCCTTCTTTCCATGATTTTAAACGATTTTTTTGCCGGATGGTTTTCGTGGGTATTGGAGGCGATATTATTTTATAGAGTTCTATAGACATTATTTTGACCTTCGTTCAGCAAATCCCTGGGATATACTTTTTTCAAAGGCTGATGTGTCCCCCTCTAATAATGCTTTTTCATCTTGAATGCGTTGCAATATTTCAAACGCATCGAAGATGGCTAACTTTTTAGTAGCAGCTGCATTTTTAAGTCTATCCGCCGCCAGTTCATCATCAGGGTCAGGCTTAATGATATCCTCTCTCGCCACCTTAATCAATTGTTTTACGGCGGATTCTCCCGCATCGATAATCTGTGATTTTAAACCTTGTATATCTATAATTTTACGCATATATTTTTAGTGAACATACGATATAATTTCTCCCCATCTATTTCAAATTCATATTCGCTTTCGGGAGAGAAAGAAATTTTATCGCCAACCTTTAATCCCAACTTTATTAATTCGTCATTAATATACGCAATTTCTCCTACAAGAAATAATTCACTGGGTGCCTCTGCATTAAAGTTCGCATAATGCATAGCAGTATTTTCTAGGGGGCGAATGAAACAATAAGGATTGTGAGATAACCATCTACCTTTAGATTTATATAAAAAGAATTGGTCCCAATACACCACGTACAAATCATCTTTAACATAGGAAGGTCCTGAGCGTTCTCTCCCTTTCATATCATAATACTTGCGGAAAACATTATGATGGACTAACAAGGTATCACCTATATGTATACTACCATTGTATCCCATAGGAACATTTTCCACTATACCAAAACGATTGGTTACCGTATGATCTTCTTGGGAAGTACTTACTATTAATCCCTCCTTGATATTATCATAGCGCCTACCACCCACAGGTTTAATTATAAAATTGTAGGGAGACTGCATTAGTTAAAGGATATGTTATATTCAATAGAATAAGGCATATGGGCATTGAACTCTTTCCATAATACCACTTCCTTACCTCTGCAAATCCAAATTTTTATGTTGCCATTATCCAAGCGTTGAATGGCATGTATCACATAACTTGACCCTTTTTGGATAGTATTCCCATGTACATAATGCATGGCTCCCGATTTGTAATCGGGGCCAATAGCAATTTTACGTATATACATTAAGCTTCAGAAAGAACCCCCGTCTCCAAGTTGACATTTCTTTTGCCATACTTTTCTTCCAGTCCTGCTTGGTATTGGCTGAATTTGGCGGCTTTATTTTCGATATCGGCAATAAGTCCTACCTTGTCGGATTCTAATCTTTTTTGTGTTACTACTAAATCGCTAAGACGAAGTCTAGCAATCGTAAAATTCTTTTGAAGTTCCCTTAACTCTTGAAGGTCCTCTTCGTTCATTTTATTCTGATCCATTTAATTTAATTTGATTTGATTAACAATAATTAATTTTATACTATACACACTACATTGCATGGGACAACGGCTCCCGGTAATGTGACTCCGGTAACCACATACATATCTCCTGGCCCAACTCCCGGTGGGGGGAGTGGTGCGCCTACTGCAACATTAACAATTCCACCTGTTGCGGCAGGCCCTGCCCCACCACTAACATTAATATTAATAGTGTTGGGATTTACAGCGGAAGAAAATTTTCCTAAAGCAATAGAGTTGGGGGCAGGTGCGGCAGCTGCGGCACCAATAGCTATTGAACTATCTGTGGTACGAGCGGCATCTCCTATAGCCACACTATAAGAATCTCCACCTGCTAAAACATCTGAACTTGATCCTATCGTCACATTTCGTTGACCAGTAGTGGCAGTAAACCCTGACCTTTCTCCGATCGCCGTCCATGCCCGTCCTCCACCTAAAGAGTTAAGTGCTTGATATCCTATGCCAATATTTCCTGCCCATGTGGCATTGGGTGCAACTTCGGAGCCTATAAATACGACCCTACCCGTAGCACGCCTTCCCGAACTATTACCTACTATTACATTGGCAGTATTGCTTGCTTGAAAGCCTGCATCATGTCCTACTATGGTGTTAAAACTTGTATTATCAGGAGAAGCATTGGCGGCTGTATATCCTAAAATAGTATTGCCATTAGATGCTAACCCTGAACTAGTAAAGGCATTAGAACCCACAATAGTATTTTCATCTCCATTAGCATTGGCTATAGCACTTTTTCCTATGGCAGTATTATTAGAGCCAGTGGTTAATACTTGAAGTGAACTTATTCCTAGAGCCGTATTGTTAATCGAGGCTGCTGCGGCAGTCCCTAAAGCAAGTACTCCATATGATAAGTTGTCATCGCCAATAGGATGTTTTACCCGAGCAAGAAAGAAATTGTCTAATACCGTTATTCCATTGGGTACTTGTCCAAGATATAACTCCCCCGTTCCCGTTTCATCATTTAAAATATTAGTAGACTCAAGAGGAGTGCCAGTTCCGGTCGGGTCTCCATACCAAAATTTTCTTGCTGCTAATGCAGGTTGTGAATCGGGTTTCCATTCTATTCCAAAACCCGGGCCTTTGCTTTTTAAAACTTCGCCTGCAACCCCACTACTGCCGGCACTATCTTTAAATTCTCCTGTTAAACTAATAAACCCTCCTATAGTTACATCTCCTGCGGCAATAATATCACCTGCTCCTGGGGAGCCGGGTCCTACTTGAGGATTAAGTTGGAGTTGGAGTACACCTGCATTTTTAAGTAGTAAAGAAGATTTTCCAAATCCAATCAAAGGAGCATCGGCTTCATTTCCTGCCGTTAATACCGCACTTAAAGTTGGAGTGGGTGGAGTGGGGTAGAGTGCCGCAATATCTCCTAGTTTATAATTCTTTGTATCTAATGTGGCTGTCTCCGTACCTATAACATAATCATCATTAGTAGGGATGCCAAAGGGATACGATGTAGTATTACTAATCTTTGCCATTGTTATTCTTTTTTATCTTCTCCACCATTGGAGATTTCTTTTATATTAA
>Ga0208299_1003179_pt1 | contig 10473 bp, 12 predicted proteins | sample 15_taG_FD_184089 | JGI IMG/M metagenome (GOLD analysis project Ga0208299, IMG submission 184089) | Marine viral communities from the Subarctic Pacific Ocean - 15_ETSP_OMZ_AT15312 metaG (SPAdes) (version 2) | ecosystem: Environmental > Aquatic > Marine > Oceanic | place: Pacific Ocean | collected...
CATTTTTCAACACTTATAATGAATATACTAAGATAAACTTACCCCCCTCAACAATTAATGAAACAAATGAAAAGGAACTCTTAAAACAGAAAATGCTAGAGTTTGAGGCAGATTTAATGAATTCCCAAAATAAAGATGAATTCAAAGATAAAGTAAGAAAAATAAAACACAAAAATAAAATGGTAAGTGCTTATAGAAATATTAGAAAAATATTTTAAATAATAATTTGGTCACCTAACATCCTTTTATTACATTAAGGTATGTTCTACCTTATAGAAACCGAAGATCAGCTTAAAAACTTAGAAAGCAAATTACGAAAATCCCATCGTATACATCTTGAATATATTCAAGGCAACGACAACACACACCCAGCACTTGCGGAAGTAATAGCTATATACATCAATACTGGATATCCAAATAATGAGGGATACATAATCCCTATTAACCACCCAGAATGTATAAATTGGGATAAAGACGAAATATTTGAATGGTTGCGAAGGGATGGTAGTAGAGAGTTTTATGTAAGAGATAAAAAAGCGGCCTTACATACCAACCCCACAATCCATTATACGGATATACAACACTGCCTATTCCGCAATAAAAACATACTACTTACGGACACACATAATACTCAAGCACACGCATGGTATTACCGAAAATTCGCGCAAATTAAGGCGAATAAAATAATACCTATTGGGAAGCACCATGAGCGCTGTGAATCGAAACACCGCGAAGTAATACAAGATTTTACCACTGGGTTTGATAGATTTTCATCTGAATATTTTGACGATATATTACTACCTGTCTTACATAAGTTAGAGAAGAATGCATTAAAATTCAATGACAAGTTTGATGACTATTTTACACTAAAAAGCAAAAAATTCTCCATAAAAGAAAATCATATATACGGACAATATAACCCGTATACTACAACCGGAAGACCTGTAAATAACTTTAATGGAATAAATTTTGTTGGGTTAAAGCACGATAACGGAGAACGTGATTGTTTCGAACCAGATAATGATGTTTTTGTTGAAATGGATTATGATGGTTACCATCCGCGTTTGATAGGAGATATAATTGGTTATGAGTTTGAAGGTAATGTACACAACACACTCGCGGAGATTTATTTTAAATCCAAGGAAATCACACCTGAGCAATATAAAGAAAGCAAAACATTAACTTTCAAACAGATATATGGAGGTATAGATAAGGCGAACTTACATCACCCTTTCTTTAAGAAAACACAAGATTTTATAGATATTATTTGGGAGGAATTTAATAGTAAAGGACATATAGAAGTAGGAGGATACAGTATAAAAAAGAAATTCCACCCTAAAATACATTCTCAAAAACTATTTAATTATTATATTCAAGCAACTGAAACATATACTAACATTCTTAAGATAAAAGAAATACAAGAATATTTAGAAGATAAAAAAACAAATCTTGTCCTTTACATATATGATGCTTTTATATTTGATTTTGCAAGATCAGACACAAAACAAACGCTCTTTGATTTACAAAATATAGTAGGTGACAAGTTCCCGATTAAAGTGAAGGTAGGTGACCACTACGGGGCTTTGGCGTAAATTTTATATTTATATAGTGGAAAATCCCGCTTTATGAGTAATAGATTATATTGTACCTTCACCACAAAAGACCAACTAGAAGAAATATCCAATAAGATACAGTCTTCTTATGTTATTCTTTTTAATAAAATTTTTATATTAGAAAGTTTGGATGGTGAAAAAATCATGCTTACATACAATGTAGATATGAGAAATTCATCAAATGAATTCGCAGTAGATAATACGATATTAGTTCATAGAAAAAAGCAAACAAATACTTTATACACAATAAACGCACTTAACGAATTGATAAAGGAATTAAATAATGGGGTTTTAGATAAGAAATTCCCCATAGAGTGGGAACATTATAAAAATTGTATATTACTTGTACAATCAGAGGGCTTTAATCGTATAGATACAAAAATTAAAGAAATCATAAATCTTTAGTAGAAACATTTGGTTGGGCCAGAAATTTTTCTTATACTTACATAAGTAATAACATAAAAATAAATAAAAGTTATGGATTTAAATGAAATCAAAAATCGTTTAGCAAAGCTAAACAACAAAGGGGGAGGTGGCTCTAGCAACTTCAAAAACAATTTCTGGAGACCACCAGTAGGTGAAAAATCACAAATTAGAATTGTACCCTACACACACAACAAAGATTTTCCGTTCTCGGAATTATACTTTTACTTCGGTATTGGTAAACCAAGGATGATTGCTCTTTCTAATTTTGATGAATCAGACCCAATTTTGGAGTTTGCATCACAATTAAGAAAATCAGGTGATAAAGAAAATATGGAATTAGCTAAAAAATTATTCCCTAAACTTCGTGTTTTTGCTCCAGTAATAGTAAGAGGAGAAGAAGACAAAGGAGTTAGATTCTATGAATTTGGGAAAATGGTTTATCAAGAATTATTAGGTGTAATGGCTGATGAGGATTATGGTGATATTACTGATATTCAAAAAGGTAGAGATATCACAGTTGAAGTAATCCCAGCAGCAGAAACTGGCAAAATGTTTAATACAACGACTGTTCGTGTTAAGCCAAAACAAACACCAATCATCGATGATGAGTCTAAGGTTGAAGGTCTTTTAGAAAATCAAAAGGAACTTGTTTCTTTATTTAAGAAATATTCTTTTGAAGAATTAAAAGGTGAATTGCAAGGTTGGTTAAAACCAGCTGAAGCAGATGGAGGAAAAGAAACAGAAGTAAAAGAAGCTCCTTCTAAGAAAAAACCAAACTTAGATAGTAAACTTGATGAATTGTTTGACTAATGGCAAAGAAAAAAGTAGAAACAAATAGGGACGAACTAACAGGACTTCTTGCTGATTCCCTGAATAAAAAGTTCAATAAGACTCATCATAAAGTAGCTTATTTCCTTGATGGAGGTAAGGACTCACCCACAGATGTCAATGATTGGGTATCCACAGGTTCTACAGTTTTAGACTTGGCTATTTCTAATCGCCCAAATGGTGGTTTACCTGTCTCAAAAATCGTTGAGATAACTGGTCTTGAACAAAGTGGGAAGTCTCTGTTAGCGTCTCATGTTATAGCAAACACACAGAAAAAAGATGGAGTAGCAGTTTACATTGATACTGAATCTTCACTTAATACACAATTTTTACAAGCAATTGGAGTAGATGTTGAAAAAATGATCTACCTTCCTCTAGAAACAGTCGAAGATATTTTCGATGCGATCACAGAAGTGATTTTAAAAGTTAGAGAAAGAAACCCAAACAAACTTGTAACTATTGTAGTAGATTCAGTAGCTGCCGCTACCACTAAAATTGAATCAGCCGCTGATTTTGAGAAAGACGGATATGCAACACAAAAAGCAATCATCCTTTCAAAAGCAATGCGTAAAATCACCAACTTAATTGGACAAGAAAAAATACTTTTAGTATTTACTAACCAGTTAAGGCAAAAGATGGGCGCAATGCCATTTGCTGATCAATATACTACTTCAGGTGGTAAAGCCCTACAATTTCACTCTTCTGTAAGATTAAGACTTAAACAAGTTGGAAAGCTTAAAGAAAAAATCAAAGGAGTAGATGAAGTTGTGGGGTCAGAAGTCGAAGCTATTGTAGTTAAAAATAGAATGGGCCCACCAAACAGAAAAGTCAGATACAATGTTTTTTATAGACAAGGTATGGATGATTTTGGAGGTTGGCTTAAACTAATGAAAAACTATAAAGTTTGCAAACAATCAGGACCCATTTGCAAATACACCGATACCAAAACAGGTGAAATAGTAACATTCTCAGGCAAAGAACTTGAAACACTTTGTAAAGAAAGACCTGAAATTAAAGAAGCTATGTATAGAGATACTTGTGATGCATATATTATGAAGTATCAACACGAAGAAGCTCAAGATATGGACCCAGACATTGAAGTTGATGAAAAAGGTTTATAATGGCAAATACTATATTCGATTTATTAGATAATGTCCAAAAACCGGACAATTTAAACGTTAATTCAAAAGTACTTATTGTAGATGGTTTAAACCTTTATTTGCGAACATTCGCAGTAAATGGAGCTTTAAATGATAATGGTGTACCTGTAGGAGGATTAGTTGGTTTTTTAAGATCTTTAGCATATGCTATTAGAGAAACTAACCCCACTAGAGTAATTATAGTTTATGATGGTGCGGGTGGTTCACAAAGGAGAAGAAAAATATATCCTAACTACAAATCGAATAGAAAACCAGGTAAACGTATTACAAGATGGGATGCATTTAAAAACGCTGCGGAAGAAAAAGAAGCAATGAAAATACAATTCTCTCGTTTACTTGAATATTTAGAAGAACTACCAATCAACGTTATATCAATAGACAGAATAGAAGCAGATGACACAATAGCTTATATCACTAACGACTTATTAGATGAAGAAGTAATAATAATGTCTGCAGATCAAGATTTCTTACAGTTAGTAAATAAAGATGTGACTGTATGGAGTCCTATAAAGAAGAAATTTTATACACCAGAATTGGTGATCAAAGATTATGGAGTACCGGCCCACAATTTTTTAATGTATAAGGTTCTGATGGGAGATAAATCTGATAACCTAGAAGGGGTTAAAGGATTAGGACCCAAGAAATTACCTAAGATTGTTCCAGATTTATATACTACAGATTCCCTTAATCTTGATTTCATTGTGGAACAGGCGAGTAAAGGAGAGGAACCAATGCATAAAAGAATTGTGGAGTCGGAACACCAACTTCAAATAAATGAAAAACTTATGGATTTACATAATCCACCAGTTTCTGCGGAACTAAAATCATCAATAAGAAGATTAATAGAAGCACCAATAAATTTGCTCTCCCGAAATGAATTTGTTATAAAATATACAGATGATCAAATGGGGAATGCCATTCAAACAATAGATTTATGGTTAAGAGAACATTTCTCCAGATTAAATAGTTTAGCAAAAACAACTCATGAGTAAATTAACACAGTACGGGCACGCATTTCAAACAAAAGCTTTAGGCATTCTTATTACAGATCGAGAATTTCTACAACAAATTTCAGACATAATCTCTCCAGATTATTTTGATAATGATGCTAGTAAATGGGTTATAAGAAAAACTCTTAGCTATTACGATGATTATAAAACAATTCCAACAATGGAAGTTTTTAAAGTTGAAGTAGAAGGAATCACCCAAGAACTACAAAGTGTAGCTGTAAAAGATATTTTAAAACAAGCATACAAAGCATCAAAAGCCACAGACTTAACTTTTGTAAAAGACACCTTCCTTGATTTTTGCAAAAACCAAACACTGAAAGGAGCACTTATGCAGTCTGTGGATCTATTAGAATTAGGCGATTATGATGATATAAGAAATTTAATCGACAGAGCCCTCAAAGCAGGTACGGAACGCGATATAGGACATGAGTATTTCGCAGAACTCGAAGATAGATTTAGGGATGAAGCTAGGAGCACTATAGAAACACCTTGGCCTTTAATAAATAATCTACTTTGTGGTGGGTTAGGACAAGGGGATTTAGGTTTAATAGCTGGGGGTCCTGGTGGTGGAAAAAGTTGGGCATTAGTTGCTTTAGGAGCCCAAGCGGTAAAGATGGGATACACAGTAATCCATTACACACTTGAATTATCTGAAAAATATGTAGGTAGAAGATATGATGCTTGTTTCACAGAAATACCTGTAGGAGAAATCACAGATAATAAAGAAAAAGTAAAGGAAACAATTGAGGATCTAAGAGGGGGATTGTATATTAGAGAATACCCCGCAGGACAAGCAACAGTAAACACAATACATTCACATTTAGAAAAATGTAAACAACAAAATATAGAACCAGATTTAGTAATTATAGATTACGCTGATTTGTTAACTTCTAAAGCAAGTAAGGAAAAAAGAGACAAATTAGATGATATATTTACAGGTTTAAGAGGGTTAGCAACTGAATTAAAATTACCAATTTGGACAGCTTCTCAAGTAAATAGATCAGGAGCAAGAGAAGAAATTATCCAGGGAGATAGAATAGCAGAAAGTTATTCTAAAATGATGATTACTGATTTTGCAATGTCTTTAGCAAGAAACGCAGAAGATAAAGAAAATGGAACAGGAAGATGGCACATTATGAAAAATAGATATGGAGCAGATGGTCTAACTTACGACGCTGTTATGGATACTGCAATAGGTAAGATCGAAATAAATATGAGAGGAAATAATAGAAATGAACAAAATAATCAAGGAGGAATGTCGCCCGCACAGCGAAGAAGACTTCGCGGAGAAGCTGAAAACTTTTTGAACCTTTAATGGGTTTCCCTTGTATATATTGTACTTATCACCACAAAAGGGTATAGGCCCTTTTTTTAATCAATAAAATTAATTTTTTAACAACACACTAAATGAATTTATCACAAGAAATCTTATCGGATATCGTAGTTTATAACAAATATGCAAAATACAATCCTACCAAACATAGAAGGGAGACATGGAGAGAATTAGTAACTCGAAATAAGAAAATGCACCAATCAAAATTCCCTAAATTAAAAGAAGAAATAGAGGAAGTTTATAAATTAGTATATGATAAGAAAATCTTACCTTCAATGCGTAGTTTACAATTTGCAGGAAAACCTATTGAGATAAATAATTCTAGAATATTTAACTGTTCATTTTTACCAATTGATGATTTTAGATCCTTTAGTGAAACAATGTTTTTATTATTATCGGGTTGTGGGGTAGGATATAGTGTCCAAAAGCACCACATAGAAAATTTACCTGAAATTAGAAAAGCTCTGAAAAGTAAAAGATATTTAGTTGGTGATTCAATTGAAGGTTGGTCAGATTCTATAAGAGCTCTGATGAAAGCATATTTTGGAAAAAGTAAAGAAATACCCCTATTTGATTTTAGAGATATTAGACCAAAAGGAGCAGAATTAATTACTGTAGGTGGTAAAGCACCAGGTCCAGAACCCTTAAAAGAATGTTTATTTCAAATCCAAAAAGTACTTGATAGAAAAGAAGACGGAGAACAACTAAAACCAATAGAGGCACATGATATTATTTGCCATATCGCGGATGCTGTATTATCTGGGGGTATTCGTAGAGCTGCGTTGATTTCTTTATTTGATTTACATGATAATGAAATGTTAACTTCTAAATTTGGTGCTTGGTGGGAACATAACCCACAAAGAGGAAGAGCCAACAACTCAGCAGTAGTAATTAGATCTAAATGCAGAAAGAAAGACTTTTTTGAGTTATGGGATAAAATTGTTGCAAGTAATTCGGGGGAACCTGGAATTTATTTCTCAGATGATAAAGATTGGGGAACTAACCCATGTTGTGAAATAGCACTTAGACCATATCAATTCTGTAATTTATGTGAAATCGATGCATCTAACATAAAATCCCAAGAAGATCTGAATACTCGCGTAAAGGCTGCGGCATTTTTAGGGACTTTACAAGCAAGTTACACAGATTTCCATTATTTGCGTTCTATTTGGCAAAAAACCACAGAAAAAGACGCACTTGTGGGAGTAGGAATGACAGGAATAGGAAGTGGTACAATTTTAAAATACGATTTAAAAGAAGCAGCAAAAATGGCCTTGGATTCTAATAAAATCTCAGCAAAACTTTTGGGAATTAAGAAAGCAGCTCGTGTAACAACAGTAAAACCTTCAGGAACTAGTTCATTAGTTTTGGGGACTTCATCAGGAATTCATGCTTGGCATAATGATTTTTATATTAGAAGAATGAGATTAGGAAAGAATGAAGCACTTTATACTTACTTAAGTGAACATCACCCAGAATTGGTAGAAGACGATTTTTTCAAACCAGATATCCAAGCAATTATATCAGTTCCCCAAAAATCACCAGAAGGGGCCATATTAAGAACAGAATCTTCAATAGATCTTTTAGAAAGAACTAAAAAATTCAATATGGAGTGGGTAAAAGAAGGTCATAGAAAAGGATCAAATACAAATAATGTATCAGCAACAATCTCCGTAAAGGAGGGAGAATGGGAAGATGTAGGAGCATGGATGTGGAAAAATAGAAAAACATTTAATGGGTTATCTGTTTTACCTTATGATGGAGGGACTTATACTCAGGCACCTTTTGAAAATATAACACACGAACAATATAAAGAAATGCTATCTCATCTACATTCTATCAATTTAAGATATGTTTATGAAGATGCAGATAACACTACACAAAAAGAAAACTTAGCATGTGCTGGGGGGAGTTGTGAAATAGTATAATGGATTTAATATCCACCCATATAGTTAAAAAAAGCGATTTAGGCTTCCACTCCAATTTATTTGGGGGGAAACTACTCGCATGGATAGACGCAGATGCAGCGGCTTACGCAGCTCAAATATGTGATACACCAAGAATGGTGACTGTATCTATTGAACGTTGTGTATTCAAGAGACCTGCAAAAGAAGGTCAACTATTAAAAGTGTATGGCAAAGTAGAAAAAGTAGGAGATACTAGTATAACTTTAAAAATGCAAGCAAACTCTCACAGTGTCTATACAGGAAAGCAAAAAACCATTTTGGATACCAACATAAAGTTTGTACGAATAGATGAAGAGGGAAGTGCGATTTCTATTTCGAACAAAGTGAAGAAAAAATATGGAAGAGATAATTGAGATACATGGGAAACTATTTCAAGTTAAAAGAAAATTCCCTGAAAATAGAATAAACCTGGAAGTAGAAAATGGAGTAAAAATATTAAAACAATACTTCCATGTAGATACAATGTTCAAAGCACAAGGTTATCTATGGTTATGTAATGAAATAAAAGAAACAAAATATGAAGAAATCAAATAAACCAAAAAAATCCAAAACCCAAACCAAAAAAGTAATACCTGCAGAACTAGAAGCAGATTTTACCAAAATTATGGAGTTTATAAATAAAATTGAAAATTTAGACCTCCAAAACACAGATATAGATCAATTAGACAGGGACACCTCATTACTTAAAAAAGCAGTAGAAGAAAAGTATAAAGGCATTACTAAAGAGGATGATATTAGTTTGGATACCGAAGAATAAATTTATATATAAAAGTTATGGCAAAATACCAATCAACAAAAATATTCGACAACTACTCAGTTGCTCTTAGACAGCATAAAGCTCAACATTCACACTGTAAATTATTACACGGATATGCATTAAAATTTAAAGTATGGTTTGAATCGAATGAACCACTAGAAGAAAACCAATTAGATGAAATGAACTGGATTATGGATTATGGTGGATTTAAAAATACAGACGCAGAACCCACTCCAGGTAATGGGTTAAAAAAATGGATGAACCATATGTGGGACCATACATGTTTAATAGAAAAAGATGATCCACAATTAGAATCATTTAAGATGATGGAAGAGTTAGGTCTTTTAGATTTAAGAATTATGGATGCAATGGGAGCTGAATCTTGTGCTAAATTAGTTTATGATAAATTTAATGAACGAATGGCTTTAACAGGAGGAGGTAGAGTAAAAGTAGTAAAAGTAGAATGTTGGGAAGCAGATAAAAATTCATCAATATATCAAGAATCATGACAGAAAAATCATTCATAAAATGGTTACGTAGATTTATATCCAAAACAGACATAAAAAACATCCAAATCCAACAAAGATATGACCCAACATATAACCATACAACAGCTTTAAAAGAAATATCAGATAAATTAGAAAATATAAAGAATGTATAAAATTTCCCACGAGCTACCTATTAATATGCTCGATCAAAGTTACACAATAAATGATTACGAGTACTGCTTACCTCATTTATTAGATCGAGAAGAAAAATATAAAGAACACTTTCTTAAAGCCAAAAAGGATGGAAGATACATTATCATGGATAATTCACTTCACGAATTAGGTGAAGCATACGATACAAAAAGACTACTACATTGGATTGAAGTATTAGAACCAAATGAATTTATTGTACCAGATGTTTGGCAAGACAAAACAGCTACATTAGTTAATGCTAAGAGTTGGATGAATAATTACAAATTACCAAAAAACACAACCAAAGTAGCAGTAGTACAAGCAAAAGCTTATCATGAAGCATTTGAATGTTATAACATTTTAAAAACCCAAGGATACCAAAAAATAGCATTTAGTTATGGTGCAGATTGGTATGCTGAGGAATTTCCTCACCCAAATCCCTTGGTTGGTAAAATGATGGGTCGTATAATGACTATATCAAAAATGTATAAAAAAGGATTAATAAATAAAAGTGACAGAGTACATTTGTTAGGATGTGCATTACCACAAGAATTTGGTTATTATGCTGACTTTCCCTTTATCGAATCAATTGACACATCAAACCCAATAATCCACGGCTTAGAAGGAGTAAAATACAACAGCCTAGGATTATTAAATAAAGCATCTATAAAAATAGATCAAATAGAAAAAGAAATCGAC
>Ga0208299_1003183_pt1 | contig 10463 bp, 17 predicted proteins | sample 15_taG_FD_184089 | JGI IMG/M metagenome (GOLD analysis project Ga0208299, IMG submission 184089) | Marine viral communities from the Subarctic Pacific Ocean - 15_ETSP_OMZ_AT15312 metaG (SPAdes) (version 2) | ecosystem: Environmental > Aquatic > Marine > Oceanic | place: Pacific Ocean | collected...
CGTGAGTTATAAGGTCCAATGCCCCTCATGCCAACTCTACACTTGGTTCCTTGATGACCGAGAGGATGACCTCATTGACTGTTTACACTGCGGGAGGGAAATAGTGATAAGTGAGAACCACGGAATCTTGGGCGAGGGACGAGTCCCTAGAATGGAGTTGTTATGAGTATCACTTTTGAGTTTGCGGTGCGTGACGACTGCCTTGACAAGATGGTGCCGAGTGACCTGCGGCAAGTCGTTGCTGAGAGGGATCACGCTCTGGCCGAGGTGGAGCGGTTGAAGGGACACTTGTTACAGTTCGGTGTGTGTCTCCACTGTGGTGATGACATCGACAAGACGCACGGTTGCCAGTGTGGCAAGAAGCTGCGGGAATAACGCAGAAAGTGAGGTTTCGGAATGACAAGCGAAGCGCGGAATGGAGATAACCTCCACTGCATTGTTGGGTGGCAACCCATCACAACGGCCCCGAGAGACGGCGCGCCGATTCTCCTTCATATGAGGGGAGAGGTAACGTGCGGCGCGTATCGCGAGGGCGAACCGTACCCGTGGCTTGTGCTGGACTTTGGCACAGACGACGGGACAAACGGGTGGGAAGACACGGAGCGATACGGTCCGACAGATTGGATGCCGTTACCGGAATGGCCGTTAGTGCCGAAGCCACCCAACGTCCCGCTTCACGTTCCGACTGAAGCGGAGCGGAAGGAGGTAAAGTGAAAGCGGTTGTTGGCAACGGCAAATGTGACAACCCTCGGCTGATTCTGCCTCACCGCATGTGGATCAGAAACCAGCGCAAGAAGTATCCGGCGCTGCCGACGGGCGAGGCGATGGAAATTGACGGCGAGTGCGCCTGCGGAAACTGCGGGTGCCTCGGGAACCGCGAGTGCGGGCATGGATGCCTTGACACGGACAACAACTGCACGCTGCTGGGTGACGACACCTGCCCGTGCTGCATGATCGAGAGTATGCCAGCAACGGACGCGCAGGTAGATGCGGCAACGGGGCAGCGCAGTCTGTTTGCCAACAACGAGGTCAGCGGTGCGGAGCATCCGTCTGCACCGACTGGTTAGGAGGATTACATGAGATACGTCTTATACCCCGGATGGGTTACCAGCAAAAACGATGGCGACCAGCATTTTATCGGGGGGCCACGAATTGCCCGACTCTACGGTGTAGATATTCGGGAGTGTGTCTTTGGAGATATGAACGACTACAAAGAGCAAGACGGTGACGTACACCTGCGGCCCAATTATAACGGGGACTACACCTTGCCCCCTGCCGGACGCAAAGAGGGAGCCGTACTGACAGGCACTGAAGCGGAAGACATTATCGCCGACCGCAAAATTGACCACACGAAACTGGAGCGGTAAGAATGATCAACGAAGCAACAAGGAGAACCAGATGACCGACCACCCAACAGAACTACGCCAGATAGCAAACAAACTGGCGAAAGGCGAGTATGACTTGTAAACTATGCAAAGAACGTGGGAAGCCAGAAAGTTTTGGCTCCGATCCGAAATGCGCCTTTCCTGATGGCGTGTTTACGTCCGACAACTGGAACTGTGCAACAATGAACGCACTGCGCGACATTGCTGGAAGCTATCGACATGGCAATGAAGACCAATATGCCGAGGTCATACCCGCAACCGATGACGATGAATGCACACACATCGTGCTGACGTGGTATAAATCACGGGGGAGAACTGAGGGAGCTTGGATGCTATTCGATGATCGGCCACCCGAACCGCTCACACTGGAAGTAGCGGAAAACATTATCTATGCGAACGATCAGCACACCACCGAGCAGAGTGGTGGTGCGTCTGGTTCAAAAGGAGAAGCTTGACAGAATCAAAAGAAACATGGAATGATGCAGGTGCTGGCTCACCAGATCTTGATCACTCTGGGACAGCCCGTACCAGACCGCCTCATTCCTTCGGGCATGGGAAAGGTTGCCAGCATCACAACAACAGAAGGAAGATTTGGAATGAGCATGAAGCTATCAGAAGCACTCACTAGTCTCGGTAGGCCAGTGGCGTATCACCCCTCAGTGGCTCGCATCGTAGGCGTCAAAGAATGCGTACTCCTCGAACAGCTCGTCTATTGGACAGGCAAGCAGGACGACCCTGAAGGCTGGATATACAAGTCTCAAGAAGAACTGACCGACGAGACCGGATTATCCAAGAAACAGCAGCGCACGGCACGCACAAACCTCAAGCGAATGGGGTTGCTCTCCGAGAAAACGAACAGGATAGAGCACAAGATGTTCTATCGCGTTGAACTAGAAGCACTTAACGATCTCAGGGGCGAGAAGCAGGGGCAGGTGCCGGATGGGAGTTTCCCGAAGTGCCCAACGGGAGTCTCGGGAAGTGCCCAACGGGAGTCTCGTTCTTATATACATACAGAGACTACTACAGAGAACATTGATAGCCAATTCGAGGAGTGCTGGGAGACATACGGCAGGTACGGCAGCAAGAGGGCTGCACTGGGATACTGGAAGCGCCTCTCCCAGAAGGACAGGGATGCTATCCAGAAGGCTGTCACCCCCTACCTGAAGTGCGTTGAGGCTGGGCGCTCCAAGAAGGAGTTCCAAGGTTGGATCAATCCATCTAAAGCCCTCTGGTCCACAGACTGGGCAGCAGCGCTGTCCGAGTGGACTCGGGGTGCGTCCAAGACACCGGAACCCCCTACGCCTCCCTCTCCACAATCTCAGTTTGCTGCTGACCTAGCCAAGTTTCGTTCTGAAAACATGACAGACAAGTCTATAGCGGTTTACCTAAAGAACATTCATGGGGAAGAGATGCCTGACTACATGCTTGAGTTTATTGAGAGAGCAAACAAGGAGGAGCAATGACAGAGGCAGCGAGCAGCGGAGCGAAGTATACGGAGGGGCCGTGGAAGGTGGTTATGAGCGACAACGCCACGCCGCACATAATGACGCGAGACGCATACGAGATAGACGAGCGGGAGGCTCTTGTGTGTGTGATGCCAGCCGAAATCACGCGCAACTATAATAGCCTCGCAAACGCCCGCCTGATAGCAGCCGCGCCTGAAATGTTTGGCGTACTAGGGGACGTGCCCAACCCATGGACTGCATCACAGGATGATTGGCACGCATGGAACAAGCGGAGGATTGCCGCGATCAACCTAGCAAAAGAGGGGCGGTGAGTGATGAAGGGGAAGCAAGAAGAGTTGAAGGCGTGCCGAGGGTGCTTGCACTTAGAGGATGAAACAGACTGGGTGTGCATGGACGGAAGGCACCTACTTCCTTCGGAAACGGAGTGTTTCTTTTTTACGCCTCTAGTAGACACCCGCGCACCAGACAGCAGGATAGATCCGCTCGATGCCAAGATCACACGAACGATTGACGGTCAGAGCGAGACTTATCCAATACGAACCTTGATAGCCATGCAGGAGGCGTCGATTGCCGAGCTTGAGCAACTAAAGGCGAAAACTGACGCCGAGGTTGAGCGAGCGATACAGGGCGAGGCTGCGGCTATGCTGCGGGCTACCACTACGGAGGGGGAGCTTGAGCGGTTGCGCGGGCTGTTGCACGACGTATGGCCGATGCTTATGAGCTATGCCACCTGTCCCGAGTGCTTGGCGCTGCCAAAGACGGGGGCCACAATCGACGCGGTTAGCGTAGAGATCGCCGCAACCGGAGAAGCCAATGTATGAAAAGTACCTAACGAAGCAAGCCGAACCGCCACCACGAAAGACAGGTGAATGCCCTTGCTGTCATCGCATAAGATGCCTCACCAAGGACGATGTGTTGAGGGTTCATCGCGGCAGGGTGATTGGAAGGCCTCGGTGCGGTGGGTCAGGGGAGCCCCCAAAGGAGCAAACAAATGGACGATAGGGCGCAAGTAGAGAGGGCCATCATAGGTTGCATGGCTCTGGAAGGAAGAGCCACTGACTTCTTCGTTAGTGAGGGGGGGAACGCGGACTGGTTCACGGACATGGAGTGCCGTACCGCTGTCGAGGAAGTGCTGGCCCTGCACGCCAAGGGGGTTGAGGCCGACCTTCTTATCTTAGGCCAGAACACCAAGCTGCCGGACGGGTGGTGGGATGAGAGGGCGTATGAGACGCCGACGGCAACAAACGTAGAGCACTACACGACTTTGTTGACTAATCACATGACGAGGGAGAAGATCGAACTGCTCGTCAAGCAGGCCGAAAACAAACTGGCCCATGGCGCGGAAGCTGACGCCCTCGTTTCTTGGCTGGACTCGGCCATCATGAATGTCGTGATGAGAAAGCCTAAGGTGGAACGCACAGTACAGGAGAGTGCCAGCGCATGGCTGGAGAGGATGACAGCCCCCCCGGAGGAGAGGTTTCTGCTGGACTGGCCTGTTCCCACCATCACGCAGCAACTAGGCAAGGTGGACAAGGAATTGATCTGGATAAGCAGCCTCCCTTCATGCGGGAAAACTGCATGGGCGTTGCAGTGGGGGCGGGTACTGGCAGAGCAGCGCATAATCTCTTCTATGCTCTCACTCGAAAGCGGCATGAACAGCATGGCTTCAAGGGTCATTGCTCAGTTCGGTCAGATGAACACCATCCCCATTAGGCAGGGACGGGCGGATGAGGCTATGATCAAGAAGGCTGAGGACGTGATCGCCAACCTACCCCCTGAGATGCGCGTGCATCACGACTCCATGAACATCGATCAGATACGCTCGTGGGCCAAGGCCGAAAAGCGTAAGGGTTCACGTTTGCTCATGATCGACAACACCCGCCACATCCATGTACCCAATGCAGCAACAAGGGTAGATGGTATGGCAGAGATGTCGCTCAAGCTGAAACAGGTGAGGGATGAAACGGAGTTGCCGACGGTGGTGTTCCATCACTCGAAGCTGGACCAGAACGGCAAGGAGGACGTGAGCTGGTCGTCGGACATCAGGAGGGATACAGACATGCTGATCTTCCTGAAGGAGTTGCCGGACGCAATGAACGCCTGCGGGGAGCTCTCTAACTGCGTTCTGTTTGACTTGCAGAAACAGAGAGAGGGGGAGAAATACGCGCAGATCACAATGGAATTCAAGAAGTGCTTCCAGACCTTCAAGAGCTGGATATAAGAAGTAATAAAAAACCCTAATTAAGTATTGACTCACACCGCGACTCAGCTTAGTATTCAAGTACATTCAAACAAGGAGGACACCATGGCACTGACTGTAAGCGAGCACACAGGCGGGGGCGAGGGCAAGGACTATGATCCGGTACCAGCAGGGGTACACGAGGGGGTTTGCTACCTTCTCTGCGAGATCGGCACTCACTACGATGCGAAGTGGGACAAGCACAAACGAGAGATCATCGTGGGCTGGGAGATTCCTTCCGAGCGCATTGACTACGAGAAGGACGGGGAGACCAAGGATGCACCCCGCTGCATTTCCCGCAAGTACACTCTCAGTTTGGGCGAGAAAGCCAACCTCCGCAAAGACCTCGAGTCATGGAGGGGACGACCGTTCACGCAGGAAGAGCTTGACGGCTTCGATCTCTTCAACATCTTAGGCAAGACGGCCCTGATTCAGGTGATGCACCGCAAGTCTAACGACGGCAAGAAGACGTGGGCCAACGTCACGAACCTGATGTCCTGCAAGAAGGGGCTGGAGATCGAGGGGGAAATCCAGAAGTTCAGTCTTGAAGAGAACGGCATGGAAATCCCCGATAACATCCCACCTTGGATTGCCAAGCAGATCAAGGACAGCGAGGAGTTCAGCGGGCAGGGGCAAACAGGGACGCAGGAGCAGACGGACATGATTGATGTCGGCGCTCCGATTGATGAAGACCCAGAAGATGCTCTCCCATTTTAACCTTATAGTTAGACTACCACAAACAGAGAGAAAGTGAACCAATGGGCGACTCAACAAGATGGTATGACCCCAACACGCTGGAGGTAGTCGAGCAGACTCCCAGCGCAGACGGGAAGAAGCTGGTAAAGGCTGACATCCGGCACGCACGCAAACTCAACCTGCTGCCTTCTGTAACGACGATAGAGAAGCACATCTATGGTCTGGGTCAGGGCGTGGTTGACTACAAGATGAAAGCCATGGCGCAGGCTGTTGCGACGAACCCACCTAACGCCGAAGACTTCAACGACGATGGCACCCTCACCAAGGAGTACCTGAAGCGCATGTTTGACATTGCTGACATCCTGACCGCCGAAGCACGGGACAAGGGAACCGTGATCCACGGATGGATTGCCCGTTTCCTCGAACGCAGCATAGCCCCGACAGAGCCTATTGGTATCGATATCGTAAACAGGGTCAGCGAGATGATGATCGCCATCGATGCCAAAGATGTCTCCTGTGAGAAAGCTCTCGGCGGGCGCGAATTCGGCTGGTGCGGGACTCCCGACCGATATGTCGGATCAGCAAACTTAGCCAAGATGCAGGCGTACTGCGGGGCTGGGGTCACGTTTGGTCCTGATGTGATGGGCGAGATCATCTTCGACACCAAGACGCAGGAGTGGAAGAAGAAGCCGACAGCCTACGACAGCATGAAGCGGCAGTTCGGCGGCTACGGAATCCTGACCGACATAGGGGAAGACTCCCTGTATGTGCAGGAGTACATCCACAGGGTAACGGGAGAGGTCGTCTGGAAGTGCTACGAGGATGTGGCTGAGTGGAAGACCCACTTCGCCTCTGGATTTGAGCAGTGGGTAACCATCAAGAAGTATGACCCAAGGGAGAAGTAATGAGCGCAGAGAGCAAACAGAACGAACAAGTGACAGCACTGGTACATACCGGAACCGAAGAGTTCGCGCTTGAGCAGAACAGGGCCGTGGAAATCGCAGAGAAGTTTCTGCCAAGCATCAACGCAACCAAGGCGCTGAACGCTGCGTTTCAGAAGATAGTTGCCAGCGAGATCACCGAGACTACCGTGAATCAGGCCAAGGCTCTGCGGCTGCGGTACGTCAAACTGCGCACAGGTACAGCAGCCATCCACAAGGAAGAAAAAAACGCCTTCCTCAACGGTGGTCGGTTTGTTGATAGTTGCAAGAACATCCAGATCGCAAACGGCGAACCCTGCGAGACTAAGCTAAAGGAGATCGAGAACCACTTCGAGACTCTACGCAAAGACGCTATCGAAAAACTTCAGGTAGAGCGGGAGGGTGCTCTGGTGCAATTCGGGGTTGAGGCGTTTCCTTCTCTGCTGGGAGAGATGGAAGAGGCAGTGTGGGACGGCTACATCAACGGGGTTAAGCTGAACTTTGAAGCCAAAGCGAAAGAGGCTGCTGAAGCCGAGGCGCTGCGGGTGAAGGCTGAAGAGGAAGCAAGGGCCGAGCAGGAGCAGGTCCGGTTGGAGAACGAGAAGCTCAAGGCGGAAGCTGACAAGCGGGAGGCCGTGGCAAAGAAGGAACAGAAAGCTCGTGACAAAGCTGCTAAAATCGAGGCTGGCAAGCGTGCCAAGATCGAGGCCGAGCGTGTAGCCAAGGAGAAGGCTGCTGCTGCGTTGCGTCTGAAGCTGGAGGCTGAAATTCAAGCCACTAAGGATGCAGAGGCTCTGGCCGAGAAGGAAGCGGAAGCAGCAAAACAGGCCGAGCTATCCAAGGGGGATGAGGAGAAGATCGCGGATCTGATTGATTCCGTTTCCAGCATCAAGACCTCGTTCAAGTTCGAGTCCTATAAGAACAAGGCGATGTTCGCCAACGTGTGCGTGTTGTGCGACAAGGTTGTTAAATACATCAACGACCAGAAGGCGACATAAGCAACCCGAGGGAGACGGCATGAGCGAAACAGAAACACTACTCCGAGCAGCGGTCGGCAGGCTTGAGGCGGATGACTCTCTTCTTGCCTGCGAGCTGTTCTGCGAGGACGCAAACGGAGAGTATCAGGCATCGGTGAAGGTGTACCGATTCTCCGAAGCCCTCCTGAATAGCCAGCCTGAGACCGGAGGGCTGCTTGTGAATGGCTCCCGCACAGGGAGACCCACCAAATACCCGTTTGCTGCTTTGGCCATCGGGGACTCCTTCATCATGGCTCTTCCGCTACATAAATGCCATTCCGTCAGTCGGTACTGGGCGAAGAAGTGCGGAAGAGCGTTTCGGATGCAGAAAGAAACCGAGAACACAACAAGAGTTGAGAGAATATCTTAGACGGGAGGCACTATGAATGCACTACAGCAAAGGAAGTAGATAGCCTCCTCCGTAAAGGGGGGAGGCTGCATACCTCGCACCACGGCGAGTATCTAGTCACCGCCGAGGGCGTTTGCCATAACATACGCAGCAACGTGTTTGCGGCAATCAATAGCCGAGATTTGGTTGTTGTCTGCGACTACGACGGAAACGCGCATTATACGCTTGTGACTCGACAGACGCGGAACAATGCAAAAAGGAGGAATCAAGATGGCATGGGACAAACGGTATAGGATGCTGAAAAAGGGCGAACTCGTGGAGATGGGCGACGAGGTTGATGCTTGCGCGGATGGGTGGCGAGATCCTCCAGACTGGCAGGCGGCGGTAAACAGCGTTGGCGAGCGAGCACCGGACCCGCAATATCCTGCGCACAGACTGTTCAGGCGTGTGTGTTCCATCAACACAACGGAGGGCAGACAATGAGCAGAGCAACGAAAACAGCCGACACTATCGCTAGAGAAGTGCTCCGCATAGAGACGCTAGAAAAAGGAGTTGACAACATGAAAGAGGTAGCCGGATGAAAAAAGCAAAGGCCATCAAATGCCGAAAGGAATAACGAGTGAGCAAATCAAGCAGCTTCCAGAGCGATACCAGCGGCAGATCCAATCTCAACTCTCCGCTGCTATTGCTAGTACAGATACCTGTGAGGATGGTAAGCCAAAACGCGCTACACGTAATGCACTGGAGAAAGATCCACAAACTCCGAGGATTGGCAAAGCAGTTTATCTTGTCGTGCTCTTGTTTCGTACAGGAACAAACTTCGACTTGGATAATGCGAGCATCAAGCCCTTCCTCGACGGCATCGTTTCAGCAGGAGTGGTCGAAGACGATAACTGTGAAGTCATCCAAGGGTTCATCAAGCTCCACCGCAAAGTCAAAAAGAAAACAGAAGAGAGGACGGAATTAGAGTTTTGGGATGCCGACTACTTCTCTCAGTACATAGAGGCAGCAAGGAGATATATATAGGGATGAGTGGGGAGTAGCAATGCTGTCGTCTTCAAAGAAACAGAGAGCGGCCAAGCTCTGGAGGGGTGCGGTTCGCAACCTGTTCTCGAATCGCTGTTTCGTTTGCAGCGAGAAGGAACCACCAAACCCCACTGAGCTATCCATGTTTCACTGCCACCATATCGTAAACAAGGGCATGGGCGGGAACCTGCATGCAGCATACAAGCTGCCCAACGGATGCCTGCTATGCCCAGACGATCACAGGAGGGCTCACTGCTCCGACGGCAAGCACTGGCTGGGTTCACTGATCAAGTCTCGGTTTCCTGACTGGCACGCCGTCATAGAGAACCTACGGACCAAGCCACCGGAGAGATACACCGAGGCTATGCTTGATGAGGACATCAGAGCGCTGAAGGAAGTGACATGAGCAAGTTCAAACCAGTCAACGCCTTCTTCGAGATCAAGAGGGCCGGAACCACGACGCAGGTTCCGTTTGCCAGATTGGAGCACTACTCCACTGGTTATGTTCTAAGGCTAAGAGGATGGAGAGAAGGGAGGTTCTGCGCTATAGGATATGACGGGAGTGATGAGCATTTCATTCAAGGAAACCTAATCTTTGAGGGGCCGCTCACTCCGAGCGGGGAAAGACTGACGCAGTTATGCGGGGCCATCTGGTCGGACTGTAACGCCACAGGCAACGCGGCTTACAATGGTGTGCTGTTCTGCTCACCATGGCCCCTTGTCGCAATGATGAAATACAAAGAGGAGTCTCTCGCAGCATTCGGTATCGTGCTGAGAGTAGTGGTGACATGAACGCAACACAAGCAGCTCTGATATTCGTGGTGCTTACTGTCCTCGCGGCACTGACCGCCCTGTTCTAGTCCTCGAACTTCATCACATCCTCTTGGATGTACTCAATCCAGTCGAAGTTGCCGTCAGTGAACTCCCCGTCAAGGGCATCACCAAGAACGGCTTTCAGCCTCAGCGGGAAACCGGAAGTCTCGGCGGCAAGGTTCAACGCCTCTGCCGTCGCTTCTTTTGGCCCATCCTTCCACATGGCACGCACCATATCCCCTGCCCCGTTCAGGAAGTTGAAGAACATCGGGGATGAGTCTCGGCTCCACTTGTCATACATCAGCTTGCCGCCAATGGCAGGCCCGATCAGCGGGATCATCATGATGTTGTAGGCAAACATGTCACCCCAGAACTCCTCTGGGTCGTCCGGCAGGCGTCCCCTTGCGAGGGTGGAGAGCATGATGGCGGGAACCACGTAAGCCAGCGTGACCTTCTGGCCGACTCCGGTGTTCAGGCCATAGCGTTCCTTCGCTGCTTCCGTTCCAATAAACAGGGACAGCATCTCGTTGACCGCGCCAACCTTGCCGCCCTC
>Ga0208299_1003185_pt1 | contig 10457 bp, 11 predicted proteins | sample 15_taG_FD_184089 | JGI IMG/M metagenome (GOLD analysis project Ga0208299, IMG submission 184089) | Marine viral communities from the Subarctic Pacific Ocean - 15_ETSP_OMZ_AT15312 metaG (SPAdes) (version 2) | ecosystem: Environmental > Aquatic > Marine > Oceanic | place: Pacific Ocean | collected...
ACACATAGAATTTGATGAATGGAAACGGAGTAGTGAAAATGTTGTAGTAAATGTTAAAGTTCCGAAATCAAAAAAAGAACAAGAACAAGTTAATAATATGAAAGCTAAGTTTGATGAACTGTTTGCTACATCATAATGGGAGATAAATAATGTACGATATAATAATTACAATATTGGCTATCATAGGGGTATTTGGACTTGTAGCATTATACTATGCTCTGAAAAGAATAACTCAGTATGAAACATTTATAATTACGATACAACAAGTTATTGAATTTGCAACTGAACATATGAAAAAGGTTGACGCTGATGGTCATTATGAATCTGATGATGAAACTGGTTTCTTTTTTGAAGAATTAAAGAAAATACAACTTATGTTAGATGATTTATTTGATGAAAAAATGGAAGATACAAATGGATAAAAAACCTCGTAAGAAAAAAAGTAAGATTTATTTTGGAAAAGATGTTCAAGATGCAATTGTTAGATATAATTTATCGGATGATGATGGTGAACGGAATAAAATTTATGGAACTGAAATTCATAAAGCATTTGATAAACTAGCAGAAAACATTATAAATACATTTAAGTTTAGTTATTTTGATTATGGATTTGAAGATGTCAAATGTGAAGTAGTAGCATTTCTTGTTATGAACATACATAAGTATGACCATACAAAAGGTTCAAAAGCATTTAGTTATTTTTCAGTAGTTGCTAAGAATTATCTTATCTTACATAACAATAACAACTATAAGAAAATGAAAATTCACGATTCAATTGATACGGAACGGACTCGTGAATTGTTATTCAGTAAAGATGATGATGGTGAAATGGTTGAATTGATTAACGAACTTATTAAATATTTTGAATCAAATATTACATCAATGTTTAAGAAACAGAGAGATATTAATATTGCATACGCTATCGTTGAATTATTAAAGAATCATGAAGATATTGAAAACTTTAATAAAAAATCATTATATATTCTTATAAGAGAAATGACTAATGTAAATACAGCACACATTACAAAAGTAATGAATGTATTTAAACAACATTATAAGAAAGTATTAAATGAATTTGATACAGTAGGTACCGTCAATGTAAATGGTGATGGAGATAAATTCTTTCGATAGATAATATATAATAAATAAACTTTAACTAAAAACCCACTTTAACGAGTGGGTTTTTTTTTATTTAGACACAATTTTCAATGTTTTTATATTTATATATGAATAATTAGATTTGATTAGGAGATTATACAAATGTCAAATGATATGGAAATATTTGAAGGAAAATCGTTTCAAGATTTAACAAAAGATATTTATGAAAATTCAAGAAATAAGAAGTTACAAATTGATTTACTCATTCAAGAAATTCACGGTATGATAACAACGATTGATGATGCTGTAGCAGTCGCTCCAATCATAAAAGAATATATGGATGTATCTGTTAAGAATGATGAACATTTGGTTAAGTTAGCGAGTGTGATACAGCGAATAATGTTGAAGTCAGCTGGCGCAACTGATGAAAGTAGTATCTTATCCGAATCTGAAAAAGAAGAATTAATGTTAACATTACAGGAAACTGTTTCAGATTTACAAGCTGAAAAAGATAAGATAGATAAGGTAAAAACAAAATCAAAAGGTTTTATGGAGAGTTAATTAATGGCTTCTACTTTTACAACAATACAAAAAGCTACAAGAGGTATAGGTAAATTATTTGGAGGTTCACCAAATGAAGAAGTATATTTACAATTCGTTCCGGGTATAGTTTTAGATGTGGTTGTTAATTATCAATCAGTTGCATATACAACTATAAGAGATGTAAATAGTATAATAGCTAAATCACATGTTAGTAACGATGTTAATTTTGATTCTGTAACCAGGACAAGATACTACCCATTACTTCGTGGGATGGTGGATGTTCCAACAAAGGGTGACCCTGTTTTATTGTGTACATTCGGAGGTGTTAATTATTATTTAGGACCTATCAGCCCAATGGGTAATCCAAATTTTAGTATGGATCATTTAAATGTACCAAATTACAGCATACAAGATTATATGATGTTTTTAAGTTCCGATGCTAGTGATGAAATTAAAGCTAAAATAAGTGTAAAGGATAAATTAAAAATATCCAAAAACTTTACAACTGTTGGAGTAAAAAGATTACAGAAGGTATTTAATCCTGAACTTGACGGACCTCCAAAAGGTATTCCGGAACTTCATGGTGATTTGATTTATGAAGGCCGTCACGGTAATAGTATTAGAATTGGAAGTCGTGATGTAAATCCATATATTATGATTTCAAATGGTAGAAATCCATCCAATATAGTAGAAAGTAATACTGATGGTTCTATATTTGCTATGTTGAATAATGGAACTATACATCAACATTTCAATCGGGATAGTAAATTAGAAAATGGTGAAATTGTTAAAAATGATTTTACACTTGCAAGTGATATTGTTGAAGGAACAAAACGGTTGGTAGGTGATGAAAATTACAATTATAAATACACAGATGATCAAGTTTTATTAAATTCTAAAAAAATAACATTCAATGCTAAGAGCAATAATTTAGCGTTATCATCATTTGGAAATACATTAATTAGTAGTGGCAATGAATTAAAAATAATTACAAATAATTCAACAACAATTGAATCTTCTAATATTTATTTAGGGAAACAAGCTCAAGAGCAGAAAGAACCAATGGTTTTAGGCAATCAATTAAAAGATTTATTGGATGGGATATTAAAAATAATAGAAAGTTTAAAAATGACAGCGTGTGTTGCTGGATTATCAGGACCAATAGATCCAGGTAGTATAGCTAGTATTGCGAAAATAAGAACTACATTATCAAATATGCATAGTGAATACCACTTCATTGAAGATAATGGACAAAAGGCTTAGGAGGTCACATGAAGAAATCTGATTTAAAAACAGTAATAAGAAAAATAGTAAGAGAAGAAGTTGCTATGGCAATTCAAGAAGTAATAACTGAATTGAAACAACCATCTACACCATCACTATCATCAAATCAACCAAAAAAACAAGTAAAAAAGAAAATTGTTGAAAAGAAAAACTTTTCATCTAATTCAGTATTAAATGATGTATTGAATGAAACTGCTAATGATGAATGGGAAGTATTGGGTGGTGGAACTCAAACATCACAAAATATGAATAATATTTTAAAACAACAATATGGTGATTTGATGACTGGTGGAAATAATGTACCACTGCCTCAAACTGATATTAATGATAGACCAGTAACAAATGTTTCGGATGATTTAATGAACAATCTTACAAAAGATTATAGTGAAACATTAAAGGCTATGGAAAAATCTTCCAATAGTAGAAGGGGTGTGTAGTGGGTTTAAAATCTGATATAAAAAATGCATTCTTAAAATCAATGGGGTATGATGATATGCCTTCTGAAGAACAATCAGATAGAAAAAGTAGAAAGACTATGAATAAGAAAGTGGATGTCTTGTCTGAAGAAATAAAACAAGCAATTATAGATTTTTTACAAAAACAGGAATTTACAATAACAAAGATGAAAGCATCTTTGGAAGTTGAAGAAATAAAAACAGTAGCCCCATTAACTGCAGATGTATTACAATCTGTTACGATAGTGAATGGGTTTGGTCCCGGTAATGTAGTTGTAGGAACAAAAGGTGTTTTGATACCAAAATTAAATTTAGGAAAACAAGGCGGTCAAGGTGGTGTATTGAAAGCGACTGGTCACGCTTATATCGGTAGAAATAATGTACCCGGCGGAGACACAAATGAAGATACTACAATTGTAAAATTATTAGATACGACTGGAGAATAATAAATGGCTGTAAGAGATTTAGCTAAGAAACCATATATTGAAGATAGAGATGAAGAAATATTTATCGGTATTGATTTACCATTTAGAAAATCAAATGGTGTGGATGGTTGGTTTGCTTCATCAACTACAACTATCCAGGCAGTAAAAAATAATATTAGATATTTATTAACGACAAAGCAAGGTGAACGATTTCTTCAACCAAATCTTGGAATGAATTTCGATAAATATATGTTTGAACAATATACAGATGAATTAAGAGTTGGTATAGAAAATGATATTGTAGATACATTTAGTTTTTGGTTACCATTCGTCAATATAACAGATTTGCAAATAGGAATGAGTGATGGCGGCTCTGGTGTGGATAAGAATAGATTAAATATTTATTTAGAATTTAATATAAATCGTGACCCAAATACTTTGGAATCAGTTCAAGTGGAGATAACATAAGATGCCTTATTCAAATAAAGAACATACGGTTAGTAATGTAAATTACTTAAATAAAGATTTCAATTCTTTCAAATCTACATTGATTGAATATGCAAAAACTTATTACCCAAACACATATAGAGATTTTAATGAAACATCGCCTGGAATGATGTTGATAGAAATGAGTGCATATGTAGGTGATGTATTATCGTTCTATATTGACCAACAATATCGTGAAATGATGTTACCACTTGCGGAAGAAAGAAGAAATGTTATTAACTTAGCAAATATGTTGGGGTATAAGGTTAAACCAACATCACCAGCTTATGTTAATCTTAAATTTACAAATACAGTTGGAACTGTAACTAATGGTGATGTAATATCACCTGATTATCCTAGTGGACATACATTATCTAAAGGCGCTGAAGTTCAATCATCAACTGATTCAACAATAAAATTTGAAACATTAGATTACATCGATTTTTCTTTTAGTTCATCATCAGATCCAGAACCTAAACCAATTGCGTTTGATTCAAATGAAGTGGTGACAGCGTATGATTTAGTTAGAACTGTTAAAGCAATGTCAGCAGAAACAAAAACAAAAACATTTACAGTTGGAACACCATCAAAGTTTTTAACATTAACATTATCAGATACTAATGTTATAGATATAACATCAATAACAGATTCAAATAACAATACTTGGTATGAATCAGATTTCTTAGCACAAGAATATATACCATCGGAAACTCATTATAGTGATGATGGTGGTAGGGCTACTGCTTATAATGATGGTAGTAGTGGTACTGAAGTAGTTCCAGTTCCATATACATTACAATATACAAGAACAACAAAAAGATTTGTTACACAAGTTAATGAAGATAATACAACTTCACTTGTATTCGGTAATGGTATTTTAAGAAGTGGGCAAACAATTCAAAGTGAATTTTTACAAACAGCACAAGTGGGGATTATCATACCGGGTGAAATAAATCCTTTCAGTCAGGCAATAGATCCATTAACCAGTGATAATAAATCAACATTAGGTGAAACTCCAGCACATACAACTTTAACCGTAACTTATAGAGTTGGTGGTGGTATCGCTTCAAATGTTGTATCATCAGATTTAACAACACTTACAAGTGCTGTCAGTAATGTAGCTGTTACAAATGATGCTCCCGCATATGGTGGTTCAAGTGGTGAAACAATTGAAGAAATTAGACGAAGAGCCAAAGCATATTTCGCAACACAAAACAGATGTGTTACACAGGAAGATTATGAAGCAAGGGTGTTGGCGATGCCTGCTAAGTTTGGTAATATAGCAAAGGTATTGGTTAGTAGGAATGAAGATGAAGGCATATCTATTGAAGGGCAATCAGATGATAATCCGTTAAATAATATTAACATCCACATCCTATCATATGATAACAATAAAAGTCTTGTTAGAACAGGCGAAGCCAGCCCATTACGAACAAATATAAAAAATTATTTAGATCAATATAGAATAATGACTGATGAAATTATTATAGATGATGGTTTTATAATTAACTTCGGCGTGGCATTTGATGTAGTTGCTCATAAGACTGTTAATAAAAATGATGTTAAAATAAGATGTATAGATGTAATAAGAAATTATTTTAATATTGATAAGATGCAATTTAGACAGGCTTTATACATATCTGATTTAGAATATGAATTAATGGGGATAGAAGGTGTTAGGTCTGTCAATGGTGTTATATTAACGCAAGATTTTACAGATGAAGATTTTGACGCCAGTGGGGATACATTATGGGATTATGATTTAAGTAATTTAAATGGTGGTGCCAATACCGGTAATTACGGTTGGGCGTATAGTTTTTCAGGAGCAGACCAAAATAGCGAAGGTGTAATACTACCATCAACAACCCCTGCAGTATTTGAATTAAAAAATCCAAACGAAAACATAAAAGGAATAGTGAGATAACAATATGCATTACTTTATTTACCCATCAAAAGATTCGTGGATTTCAAGTGGTTCAAACGCCCCCACAACAGGCGTTTCAGAAAAAGACCAAAACTTTGGACAAGATGAAGTTATTGAAATAAAGAAGAATTTCTTTAATAGTAGTTTTGATTATCAAACAAGAGCCTTAGTTCAATTTGATTTAACAGAAATTTCAAAGTCAGTTGCTAATGGTGATATTACAAGTCCTAAATATTATTTAAGATTATTTGAAACCGAAGGAACACAAGAATTATCAACTGAATATAAATTATCAGCATTTCCATTATCAGAATCTTGGGATGAAGGGACAGGAAAGTTTGGTGATAATCCAAAAGTAACAACGGGCGTTAGTTGGGATAATAGGAATAACTTTCCAGGTTCATCAGAGACTGCTTGGGCAACTGCCGGCAGTAAATACATAAGTGGTAGTGGTAATCAAGCTTCTCAATCATTTTCATATGAATCACCTGATATTAATATGGATGTAACTGATATTGTAAATAATTGGTTGGATGGTACAAATCAAAACTTCGGTATGTTGTTAAGATTTAGTGGAAGTCAAGAAACAGATTCAACAACATTTGGTCAATTAAAATTCTTTTCATCAAATACACATACAATATATCCACCAAAATTAGAAGTCAGGTGGGATAACCACTTACCAGCAACAGGTTCAAATACAGGTAGTTTAACTGAAATGGCTATTGAAGGAACTGATGATAATTTTCTCTATGTATATAGAATGAAAGAAAGATATAGAGAAACAGAAAAGGTAAAGTTTAGGGTTGGTGCTAGAAAGAAATACATTCAAAAAACATTTTCAACATCAGTTCAAACAGTTTCTCAATCTTATGTGCCAGAAACAAGTGGTAGTTATTCAATCATAGATGTTGCGACGGGTGAAGCAATTGTTCCATTTGAAGATAATTTTACAAACACATATTCATATTTAAGTTGTGATGTTAGTGGTAGTTATTTCACACAGTGGTTAGATTCATTTCAACCAAATAGAATATATAAAATACTATTGAAACTAAAAACAAACGATGGGCAGGAATTAATTTTTGATGATGATTATGAATTTAAAGTAGTAAGGTAAGGAATAGGTTATGGCTACGAAACAACAAGTTAAAGAACAATTTATACAGGCTTTAATTGATACGATTGTTACTAATGGAAATGTAAATCTTGATTTGTATAGAAGGCATGTGGGTGCTGATGGTCAATTTACAACTGACATTCTTGAAGATAGTGATCAACAAATTGTTTTATATAATGAAGGTTCTCATTCACATTTATCTTTTAATGATACTGTTGAAAGTATTGTTGAATGTTTAGCCGAAGATGATGTAGATGGTGGTTATGATTATTTTCCTGATGTAATGCTTTATCAAAATGATAATATCGACTATTGGTATTGTCTAGATAATACGGCTGACACTGACAGTCAAGTTAATTATGAATCAGAGGAAAGTTGTGGCGATGCATGCACCGAGGGTCTGGCGTGTGTCTCAGAAACATTTGGTAATCAAGGTGGACCAATAATTTTCTTCAATTTTAATGATCCAGAAATGTGTGCTATAAATTATATAAATGTTGATGAAGGTTTACTATCAATCCTAAGTCAATTGGTAGGTTTCAATACATCATATACAGAAATAGATCCATCAAAAGCAAAAGAAATTTTAGATACAGAAATCTTTGAATTAATTCCAAAGTCAAAAACAAGACAACAAGAAATAGATAATTTCTTTACATCGTATCATAGATTAAAAGGTGATTTACCAAATTGGGATGATGATTATGATGATGATGGGGTTAATGACCATTTTTTAAATTCAAATGATGAAACTGATTATACAACTAATCACGATATAACAACTAATTCAGATGGTTCAATTGTAAGGCTATCGAGTGATTCTACAGAAGTAAATCCACCTGAAAAAACACTCGAAGGTTTAAGGTCAGATATAGATACATTTTTAAGAGATATTGATACACCATTAGAAACGCAGGGGGAAGATGAAAGACCAGAATACGAACATAAATCTTCAGGTCATATAAAAATACGACATCTTAATCAAGCAATCATTGTAAGAAATAAAGAAGGTAATGATATTGGAATAATGGGTGATGATAAGGATAATCCAAAATTTTTAACTGATGGTTTTACAATAACAATGTGGGTTAAATTTTTAGATAAGGTTAGTAGTGGTACATTATTTAATTTCGGAAATCCATTGAGAGAAAATAACCCATTTGGATTTACACTAGAAACTTTTATTGTGAATAAAGATGATTATAATGATACATCAAATTTTGAATCGAATGGATTCTTTTCTGAAGGTGACCAGGAAAGATTTGTGAGATTGGTTGTTAATGATGTAGATGATGCTATTAGAGATTCACACGTTGGAATGAATTTTGGTCAGAGTACAAGTCAACCTACCATTAATGGATCTGAATTTGGTGATAGATTAGATACAACAACAGAAGGTCCAGCATTAGAACAAAATAGTAATTATGCATTTAACTACACTCATATTCCAATTGATTTAAATGAATGGTATTTTATTGTTGCTAATTTTAATACAGGTATTGATGAAGAGGTATCGTTGTCGAATACTGGAGTATTAGCTAACCCAGATTATTGGAGATGGAATCAATTAGCTGATGCTAGTTATAAACATTATTCCGGATTGGGTGCTAAATGTAAAGTGGAAATAATTTCCAAGTCAGATTTGATTCGCGCTCGTGGTTTTAAATTAGATAAATCTTAAAGGATGATTATTGGTTATGGCTATCAATGATAATGAATTTATAAACCCAAATCCACCAACACCAATTGATGATGTATGGGTGGAATATACACATCTTGACCCCTGGTCTTCAACTACTCAAGCTTTTTATGAATTTAGATTCACACAACAATTACAATTTAGAAATTATAAAATAGAATGTTATTCAACTATATGGGGTAGGATAGGTAGATTTATAGGTTGGGGTAAATTTCAAGTAAGAACAGGAACATATTTTGTGGTAGTAAATGGGAGAGATTATACAACAGAAGATCATCTTGGCGAAAATTCTTTATATGGGTATCCTACTGGATATTCGGAATATGATGGAGTTGGTATTGTATTTTTCTTGGTAGATAGGTACGGAAATAAATATCCATTAAGATATACGGTTGGTACAGAACCTGAAGAATTTTCAGATAAGAATTTTAGTCAATCAACGGCGTCTGTTAATATAAATCATAGAGTTAATGTAAATCCAGTAAAAGTTAGAAAACGAAATGTTTCCACACGAAATAATAACAGAGGAAATAAATAACAATGATTACTATTCAATATGACTTAGGATTTGGTAATAATCTTATTAGTTTCCCTTGGTTGAATTTACTAGATAATAAAAGTACATTAGCTGTATTGGGTGAAGGTAAAGTTGGACCCGGTGGTGATTCCATCAATGTTGATGAAAGGGTTGAATTTATTCTTGGTCAAGGTGTTGGTTTATTTAATACAGTTGATGGTTGGTCAGGGAATTTAAATTCCCTTAGTAATACAGACGGTTATTGGATTAATCTTAGAGAAGCATTATCAATTGATCCGTTGACATTTGAAATAGAAGGAAATGCCAGTGATATGTATAATGCTATGAATTGGGTAAAATGGTTAAATTTTGGTAATAATTTAATATCATGTCCGATAAATCCAAATGATTTTGATGGTGATTATGATAATCCTACATATATTGTGGACAGTTCATCAATACACGATATTCATACGACTCAAATAGTATTAGAAAATATAGCAGATAATATTACCGAAGGTAATATTGAATTAGGTGTGGGTGAAGAAGTTATATTCTTACTTGGTCAAGGTGTTGGTTTATTTAATACAGTTGATGGTTGGTCTGGTAATTTAAATAATCCAGTACAAGGTAAAGGTTATTGGATTAATGCTGGCGGTGAAACACATCCAGGTGGTGATATTCAATGCACGCGCGGCACCTCTACATCTGATAATGTAAATGACTTCGTGTGTGCTGATAATGATGATGAAAATAGTTGTGAAAATTCAAATAAAACGGAAGGGTGTTATAGTAAATGTTTTAATACTAATGATCAAGCTGAATGTGATGGGTATAATAGATGTTCTTGGGATCCTATGAGGAGTGTGTGTGTAGATGATGTTAGTGATTTTGATCAACCACCCG
>Ga0208299_1003187_pt1 | contig 10451 bp, 10 predicted proteins | sample 15_taG_FD_184089 | JGI IMG/M metagenome (GOLD analysis project Ga0208299, IMG submission 184089) | Marine viral communities from the Subarctic Pacific Ocean - 15_ETSP_OMZ_AT15312 metaG (SPAdes) (version 2) | ecosystem: Environmental > Aquatic > Marine > Oceanic | place: Pacific Ocean | collected...
GAACGGGACAAAAGATCAAGCCGAAGTATTTAAGGCGGGTTCACTGATCCTGCGCTGAATAATCCTAAAGGTCTTCGTTCATTCTGAGGAAATTACTACGCTTCTGACCAGAAAGGATTATTCCTGCTTCGCAGACGCATTCGGATCATGTTCTCTATTCCGTCTTAAATACTAAGGGCGAATTTTTCCATAATTATCTCTATTAAAGCGTCAACGAATTAAGTGACATCTACAGAAATGACATAATCTAAAATTAAAAGTTAAATCATCCCTTGTTTTAAAAGTTTCAATTCCCCATTTTACAAGCCATGCAAAAATCTCTTGCACATAGAATTGACAGACGATCTGTACGGCGCGTTCCGCGGCGGCGGTAACGCATAGTGGTATGTCGTGTTTTCTGCGATTACCATCTCATCTGAATTAATAAAAGCAGTTCAATTCTAATTCATCCTTCGGGATTTCCATCTTTTACTCACATGTCGGTTTCTATCTATTTCGGTTCATCCAAGCACGCAATTTATGCGGAAGAGATCTGTGCACTTATTGAAAAAGCAGCGCAACAGCGTGGAACAGGTATTGCAAAACGTGATCCCAATTACATCAAAACCAAATTCGAAAACCAAAATGCGGTTATAGCCTTAGATGGTGATAAATTGGTTGGGTTTTGCTACATCGAGATATGGGAAAGTAAAAAGTATGTGGCGAATTCGGGACTGATCGTTCATCCGGATTACAGAGGGCTTGGATTGGCAAAAAAGATCAAAGGAAAAGCATTTGAGTTGTCAAAGAAGAAATACCCAACTGCGAAGTTATTCGGGATCACGACCAGCTTGCCGGTTATGAAGATCAATTCGGATCTTGGTTATAAGCCGGTAACATTTTCAGAACTCACTCAGGATGAAACGTTTTGGAGAGGTTGTCAAAGCTGTCCGAATTACGACATACTTTCCCGAAACGATCGCAAGAATTGCTTGTGCACAGGAATGCTGTACGATCCTAAGCACCCGAATAACAAACCAAAAGAAGAACGCGAAGCAAACATCAGAAAATTTTACCGGTGGGTGCAGATGAAAACCGCTTCTGTTCAAAAACTCATTAAACCGTTGAAGGTCTTTTAAATTTATAGCTACTAAGCATGGAGGAAGATCCTGAAACAATACTGAATCAAGTTCAGCACGTGGTTCAGGATGACCTTTCAAGTAAAAGGAAATAATCATGAAGAAAAATAAAAAAGTAGTATTAGCATTTAGTGGTGGTCTAGACACCAGTTATTGTGCCATTCATCTGGCAAAAGAAAAGGGATACGAAGTGTTTACCGCGGCTGTAAACACCGGCGGCTTTGATGAAGCAGAACAAAAAGAACTGGCACAGAAAGCTGCTGATCTCGGTATAGAAGATCATGTCTGCATTGATGTTGAGCAGGAATTCTACCAGAAAGGAATTAAATATCTGTTATTCGGAAATGTGTTAAAAAACCATACGTATCCGCTTTCAGTAAGTGCCGAGCGTGTATTTCAAGCTGTGGCAATAGCAGAATATGCCAAGAAGATCGGCGCTGATGCCATCGCACACGGAAGCACGGGAGCGGGTAATGATCAGGTTCGTTTCGATCTGATCTTTAATGTGCTTGCTCCGGAGATGGAGATCATCACACCCATCAGAGACATGAAACTGAGTCGCGAAGAAGAGGTGGAGTTTCTGAAAAGTCATGGAGTGGAAAAAGAATGGGCGAAAGCGAAATATTCCATCAACAAAGGATTGTGGGGGACAAGTGTGGGTGGTGCTGAAACACTCACTTCTCATCAAACACTACCGGAAGAAGCGTGGCCAACAAAAGTTTCTGAAAGTGATGAATTAACTGTGGAAGTCAGATTTGAAAATGGAGAACCAACTTCCATTAATGGTGAGCGATTAACTCCTGTCCAGGCAATCAAAAAACTTCAGGAAATTGCGCAACCTTATGGAATTGGCAGAGACATTCATGTAGGTGATACCATCATCGGAATAAAAGGCAGAGTTGGATTTGAAGCCGCTGCGCCCATGATATTAATCAAAGCACATCAGTTACTGGAAAAGCATGTGTTGGGAAAATGGCAGTTGTACTGGAAAGACCAGTTGGGCGAATGGTACGGAATGTTGATGCACGAAGGACAATTTCTGGATCCGGTGATGAGAGATATCGAAGCTTTTCTGGAAAATACCCAGCAAAAAGTGACGGGTAAAGTGTTCGTGAAATTGGAACCCAAGCAATTCGAACTGATCGGTATTGAATCTGAATTTGATCTGATGCAATCAAAACATGGTCAGTACGGAGAGATGAATCAGGGTTGGAGCGGTGAAGATGTAAAAGGCTTTACGAAGATCTTGGCAAACGCAACGCTCATTCAACAATCGGTACAGAACAATGATTAAAGTTGGAATAATTGGCGGGGCAGGATACACAGCCGGCGAGTTGATCAGAATTTTGATGAATCATTCTAAAGTGGAATTGACTTCTGTTGTCAGTAAAAGTCACTCGGGACAAAAAATCCATGAGGCGCATCCGGACCTGATCGGTGAGATCGATCTGGTATTTGATGAGCAATTAGATCAGGATGTGGATGTTATTTTTCTTTGCTCAGGACATGGGAAATCAAAAGGGATTATAGAGTCCGGAGTGATTCCTGAAAAGGCGAAGATCATTGACTTGAGTTCAGATTTTCGTTTGAAATCCGAAGGAAATGAATTTATCTATGGCTTGCCTGAGTTGAACAGAGATCTGATCAAAAAAGCAGAAAAAGTAGCTAACCCGGGATGTTTTGCAACGTGTATTCAGTTGTGCCTGTTACCTCTGGCTGCTGCTAATTTGTTGAACAATGATGTTCATGTATCGGCGATAACGGGAAGTACAGGAGCCGGGCAAAACCCAACATCAACTACCCATTTTAGCTGGAGAAGCAACAATGCTTCAGTGTATAAAGCATTTACTCATCAGCATCTTGGCGAGATCACACAAAGTGTAACTCAGCTCAAAAGTGATTTTAACAGTGCTATTAACTTTATTCCTTTTCGCGGAGCGTTTACCAGAGGAATATTAGCAGCCTGTTATCTGAAGATTGAGCTGTCGCTTGAAGAAGCTGTTGTGTTGTTCAAAGACTATTACAGCATACATCCGTTTGTTCATATTTCAGAAAAAGCTGTAGATGTAAAACAAGTTGTGAATTCTAACAAAGGAGTTCTTCATCTTCAGAAAGAAGGAGATGAGTTACTGATAACCGGAGCGATCGATAATTTGTTGAAAGGAGCTTCAGGGCAAGCCGTTCAGAATATGAATCTGTTGTTTGGTCTGGAAGAAACAACCGGATTGAAATTGAAAGGGAGTGCATTCTGATGGATTTATTACCTGTTTATCCCTTGTTTGATGTGGAGCCGGTGAAGGCAAAGGGAAATTATGTTTTTACAGAAGATGGAACCAAATATTTAGACATGTATGGTGGTCACGCCGTTATTTCCATCGGACATTCACATCCGCATTATGTGAAGCGCATCACTGAGCAAATCAACAAGATCGGTTTTTATTCAAACTCTGTTCCCATCGGAGTTCAGAAAGAATTAGCAGAGAAACTTGGAGAACTTTCGGGATACACAGACTGGAATTTATTTCTGTGCAATTCAGGGGCAGAAGCCAACGAGAATGCACTGAAAATGGCATCTGCACACAATGGAAGAAAGAAAATTCTGGTTTTCGAAAAAGGATTTCATGGTAGAACTTCGCTTGCTGTTGCTGCTACTGACAATCCGAAGATCTTGTTTCCTGTGAATGAAGGAGCAGAAATAGTCCGACTAAAATTGGAAGATTTCAAAGGTGTTGATGAAGCTTTAAAACAAGAAGAGGTATGTGCAGTTTTGATCGAAGGTATTCAAGGGATCAGTGGCATTCATGCACCTACTCCTAAATTCCTGAAGCATACCAGAAGGCTGTGTGATCAAACAAATACGGTTCTCATTCTGGATGAGATACAATCGGGATTTGGAAGAACAGGTAAGTTCTTTGCTCATCAACATTCAGGAGTTGAGCCTGATATTATCAGCATGGCAAAAGGAATGGGCAACGGGTTTCCTATTGGAGGAATTATCACGTCTCCAAAGTTCGAGGCTTCATTCGGGATGCTGGGAACAACATTCGGCGGAAATCATTTGGCCTGTGCAGCTTCTTTGGCGGTGCTGGAAGTGTTGGAAAAGGAAAACCTGATCAAGCACACAGAAGAAATGGGTGAGTACCTGATGGAAGAATTGAAGAAGCTCCCGAAGGTAAAAGAAGTTCGTGGTGCAGGATTGATGATAGGAGTGGAATTCGAATTTGAGATAGCTGAGATGAGAAAGACATTATTATATAAACATCACATTTTTACCGGCTCCTCATCAGATAAAAATACCTTGCGATTGTTGCCGGCTTTGGGAATTGGAAAAAGAGAAACAGAGGATTTTTTAAAAGCTATAAAGGAAGAATTATCATGAAACAGTTTTTCTCAATTGATGATGTAGACGATCTGAAAAGTCTGATCCAAGAAGGATTGGAAGTAAAGAAAAACCCATTTAAAGAGAAGGGAAGCATCCGAAATAAGTCGATCTGTTTGCTGTTTCTGAATCCTAGCTTACGAACCCGATTGAGTTCCCAAAGAGCGGCTCAGAATCTGGGTGTGGATGTAACAGTATTTGATGTAGGAGCAGGCGGTTGGCAACTGGAGTTCGCTGACGGAGCTGTCATGAATGGAAACAAAGCGGAGCACGTCAAAGAAGCAGCAGCTGTGATCGGTTCTTACTTTGATCTGGTGGCGATCCGTGCTTTTGCAAAATTGGAAGATCGCGAAGCTGATTATTCAGAACAGGTTTTGAGTCAGTTTATTAAACATTGTCCGGTGCCGGTGGTAAATCTGGAGTCTTCTACCAGACATCCTTTGCAGGCTTTTGCAGATCTGATCACTATTGAAACTCATAAGAAGATAGATAAACCAAAAGTAGTATTGACGTGGGCACCTCATCCGAGAGCACTTCCTCAGGCAGTGGCGAATTCGTTTTCTCTGTGGACTCAAAAAGCGGAGTATGATCTCAGGATCACTCATCCCGAAGGCTACGAATTAGCTCCGGAGTTTTCAGGGAATGCGTATGTCGAATACGATCAGGAAAAAGCATTTGAAGGCGCTGATTTCATCTATGCAAAAAACTGGAGTAGTTATTCGGAGTACGGAAAAATACTTTCTGAAGATAAAAACTGGATGGTTGATGAGGCTAAAATGGAACTTACGAACGACGCTAAATTCATGCACTGTTTACCTGTTCGAAGAAATGTGGTTGTGAGCGATGTCGTAATTGACAGCGCGAATTCACTGGTGATCGAAGAAGCAACCAACAGAATTGTTTCGGCTCAAACTATATTCAATAAAATTCTGAAAAATGAGTGAAATAAAAGTCATAAAGATCGGTGGTAAAGTCATTGATGACGAGGCAAAGCTGGATCAGTTTCTGAAGGATTTTGCACAAATTGAAGAAAAGAAAATTCTGGTTCATGGCGGTGGGAAAATAGCTTCCGATGTAGCAGAAAAGCTGGGACTGAAATCCAAAATGATCAATGGCAGAAGAATAACCGATTCCGATATGATCGATGTGGTGACTATGGTTTATGGCGGTTTGGTGAATAAAAAGATCGTGGCAAAACTTCAAGCTTTGGGTTGTAATGCAATTGGTCTTTCCGGCGCTGATATGAACCTGATCCAATCGAAAAAAAGAGATCCGGAACCTATCAATTTTGGTTTTGTGGGGGATATCGAACAGGTAAACGTTACGGTTTTAAACAGTTTGCTGAACGAAGGAGTTACTCCTGTTATCGCACCTCTGACACACGACGGCAATGGACAGCTATTGAACACAAACGCAGATAATATCGCGGGCTTTATTGCTTCAGGATTGGCAGAGCACGGAGATGTTGCAATGGATCTGTGTTTTGATCTCGAGGGCGTTATGAATGGCGAGAAATTGATCACCGAAATGAATTTATTGTTATATCGACATCTGGAAGGAAATGGTATCATAAAAGAAGGAATGATCCCGAAACTGGATCTGGGTTTTAAAGCACTGAATGCAGGAGCTAAAAAAGTCAGAATTGTTGGATTTGATGTGTTTAAAGATGAAGAAAAAGGAACGAGGTTGGTGAAATGAAAATGCTAATCTATATAGTTTCGACCTCTTCTGTCTTCTCCTTGTCCAAGGAGAAGGACTCTTTAAGCAGATTTGGTTATTTGAAAATGAGTTTTCCCCTCCTGTTGGAGGAGGGGAGGAACTACCCGGGAATTGTAAATTTGATTATAAGTCAGGGGAGGTCAATGTGAAGAAAGATGAATTGTTCGAAAACGCCATAGAATTACTAAAGCAACTGATATCCATTCAATCTTATAGTGGGGAGGAGGATAAAACTGCGGATATGATTGAAGAGTATTTAAAGGCGCAGGGTTTTGATGCTCAGAGAAAGAAGAACAATGTTTGGGCGTGGGCAGGAGAAAGAGATGCATCAAAGCCGACGATTCTTCTGAATTCTCATCACGATACAGTGAAAACTTCTTCCAAATGGAGTTACGATCCATTCAGCCCAACTATTGAAGAGGGAAAATTGATCGGGTTGGGAAGTAACGACGCCGGCGGTCCATTGGTTAGTTTGTTGCATACTTTTATTCATTTGGCAGGTACTGATCAAAACTACAATCTGGTTTTTCTAGCCTCTGCTGAAGAAGAAACTTCAGGCAAACAAGGCGTTCCAATTGTGTTAGAAGAATTGGGGAAGATCGATCTTGGAGTGGTGGGTGAACCGACATCCATGGACATGGCAATTGCTGAGCGAGGTTTGATCGTTCTGGATTGTGTAGCTCACGGGAAAAGCGGTCATGCTGCAAGAGGTGAAGGAGAAAACGCTCTTTATAAAGCGATGAAAGATATCGAGTGGTTCAGGAATTATGAATTTGAAAAGAGATCGGACGTACTCGGGAAAGTGAATATGACAGTCACGCAGATCTCAGCCGGATCTCAGCACAATGTGGTGCCCGATGAATGTAAGTTTGTTGTTGATGTCCGCCCGAATGAGCATTACACTAACAGAGAAGTTGTAGAACTTATTAAGGAACATGTGAATTGTGAAGTAAATCCAAGATCGATGAACCTGAACGCATCCGGTATTTCTGAGAATCATGTTGTGGTTATGAAAGGCAAAGAGCTTGGAATAAAAACCTATGGTTCACAAACAATGTCGGATCAGGTACACATGCCGTTTCCGTGTATCAAAATGGGACCGGGAGACACGCATCGCTCACACACCGCCGATGAATTTATTTATCTGAGCGAGATCGAAGATGGAATCGAAACGTATATTGAGTTATTAAACAAACTGGAATTATAGGAAAGGAAAAGTCCCCTCTTGAGAGGGGATTTAGGGGTGTGTGTAAATAGACACGCCCGGAAATAAAGGATGTTATTATGGCAAAAAAACTTTGGGAAAAGGGAATTAAAACGGATCAATTCATTGAAGAGTTTACGGTTGGGAAAGATCGTGAACTGGATCTTGAACTTGCGAAACATGATGTGCGCGGAACCATTGCCCATATCACTATGCTGGAATCTGTAGGTTTATTGGAGAAGTCTGAGTTGGAGATTCTGATCAGAGAACTTGAGAATATTCAGGAGCAGATTATTGCAAAAGGCAAGTTTCAGATCGAAGATGGAGTGGAGGATGTGCATTCCCAGATCGAATTGATGCTCACCAAAAAACTGGGTGATATAGGTAAGAAAGTCCATTCCGGTCGATCCAGAAATGATCAGGTTTTAGTTGATATTCGAATATTCCTGAGAGAGCAATTAGAGGAAATACGATCACTCACCAATGACTTATTTTCTGCACTTATTGATAAGGCAGACATGCACAAAGATGTATTGATGCCGGGATATACACACACTCAGGCGGCAATGCCGAGTAGTTTCGGATTGTGGTTTTCAGCTTACGCAGAGAGTTTAGTTGATGATGTGGAGATATTGAATGGCGCATATAAAGTTGTGAACAGAAATCCGTTGGGATCAGCAGCGGGTTATGGTTCTAGTTTTCCGCTTAACCGACGAATGACTTCTGACTTACTTGGATTTGAAAGTATGGTCTATAATTCAGTGTATGCTCAAATGGGAAGGGGTAAAACAGAACAAGTTGTTGCCTCAGCGCTGGCAAACCTGGCTTCAACATTAAACAAACTAGCCGCTGATGTGTGCCTGTACAACAGTCAGAATTTTCAATTCTTGAAATTACCTGATGAGCTTACAACGGGTTCCAGTATCATGCCCCACAAGAAAAATCCGGATGTATTTGAATTGCTTCGTGCTAAAACCAATGTATTGATGGCGCTTCCGAATCAGATCATGATGACTTTAAGTAATCTCACTTCCGGGTATCACAGAGATTTTCAGCTGTTGAAGGAATTGTTATTCCCGGCCATCAAAGAGATGAAGAGCTGTCTGAAAATCGCATCTTATTCTGTGTCAAAAATTGAACCGGTTAAGGACATTTTGGATGATCCAAAATATAAACTCATCTTTTCTGTAGAGGCTGTTAATGAATTAGTGGTAAAAGGAATTCCTTTTCGGGAAGCCTATCAGCAAGTGGCAAAACAGATCGAAGACGGAAGTTTTGTGCCTCCAAAAGAACTGAATCACACGCACGAAGGCAGTATCGGAAATTTGATGTTAGAGGAGATTCAGGAGAGGATGGAGAAGGTGTTGAATATCGAATAATGAATGTTCAATATTGAAGGTAGTGTTTATTTAAAAAAGTCATCCTGAGGGAACAATGGAGGGTTAGCAATGGCTGGGAATTGTTTAACCACAGAGAACACAAAGGGTTTTTGGGATGGGGCTTTGATAATAATTTCTTAGCTGGTTTAAGAGTCTCTCTCCCTGATGTTAGGGAGCCTGCCTGCGGTAGGCAGGAGAACAAGAGTGGGTCAGTAGATTGATGCGAAAATTCTAAATCTCCCTTCGAAGGGAGACCGATTGAACACTTGTGTGAGATCAGAGGGATGTTGTGCAGTTTACAAGCTCAGAAGCTGCACAACATCCTCCGTCCGCAGGCGGACACCTCCTTCAAAGGAGGATTTTTTCTATTTCAAGCTTCTGCTTAGAATCTCAATAATAAAATTTTAAACCATGGACTTGGTCATTCCTGCAAAGGCAGGAATCCGGATCGTTATTAAGGTTATACCCTTTTATTCCAATCCAGATCTCGGGCATTCGCCGCGAGATGACCGTATCCTTTAATAATTTCTCATAAATTTGGGCACATATAACTCTGGAAGAGTTAAAAGATCAGCTATTCCTTCATCATCTCAATGCCGATTTTTGAAAGAGCTACAAAACGAGAAAAAATGGAGTGTCATCAGATACTTCCGAAGGGTTTGTGGGCTTAATCCGCTTGCTTAACCCTTATAGGGTGATTCACAAACTTCTTACCGTTCAGCTGTTTTATTGCTGTTTTAGCTTCATCTGCGTTCGGCATTTCAACAAAACCAAAGCCCTTTGACTTTCGCGTGCTTTTATCCAGGACCAAGTCACAGCTTTCAACCACACCATATTTTTCGAAAAGTTCTTGTATCTCTTTTTCTGTAATGCTTCGGGTCAGGTTTCGGACTAGTATTTTCATGAATATATGATATTAGAATTCTGCTCATCCACATAATAGCGGTAATGGTAAGCGCTCTGTAAAGGTCAGGCTTATTATCGGGATTCCCTAACATCAAAGGAGGATTTTCTCCTAACGATTACACGCTCCTATGCCAATCTTCCAGAGTTGAATATGATAATTACTCATAAATTGGGGGTATTTTAACTCTGGAAGAGTTAAAAGATCTGCTATTCCTTCACCATCTCAATGCAGGATTTCTGGAAGAATTATTTTTACCATTTACGAATATTAGAAGTAACGAAATAATCCCATTGAAGAGGGCTACAAGTCTTTATTACCAAACGAGAATACCGGTATCGATGATGCTAACAAGCCACCCGATCAAACCAATTGTAAAGATTATAGCTACAAGACTATTCAGGAACTTGGTGTCTTTAAATACAGATATAGTAAAAAAAATCAGCCAAACACTTAGTGTTCCAAATTGTCCAATATCTAACGGGATACTGGTTTCGAAATGTTCCAGAATCCCATCTGCAGCGTCTACAAAAACATAAATAATCCCAAGGATAAAGAAGCGTTTTCTATTAGATGTGAAATGTTCCCGGAAGTCTACCACTTCTTCTCCCTGAACGGGAAACAAGAGTCCACTCATCAGATAAGTTACGATTGCATAAGCTAGCAGATTGATAAAATGGAACATTCGGAAGTCTTCTATGGGAGAGAGCGCAAAGCTACTTATCCAAATCAAAACTACTGCAAATAA
>Ga0208299_1003188_pt1 | contig 10451 bp, 2 predicted proteins | sample 15_taG_FD_184089 | JGI IMG/M metagenome (GOLD analysis project Ga0208299, IMG submission 184089) | Marine viral communities from the Subarctic Pacific Ocean - 15_ETSP_OMZ_AT15312 metaG (SPAdes) (version 2) | ecosystem: Environmental > Aquatic > Marine > Oceanic | place: Pacific Ocean | collected...
CTTCACTTTAAAAACCGATCAAGAGAAATTTGCCGCGATAAAAGATCATCCCGTTTTTGTGTCGAGCACCCCAATTGCACCCAGCGCTACTGCGGTTGAGTTTATAGTTCCTGGTTCGATCATAGAAGTTGATTTTGAGGATAGAGAAAATTTTAAGGGAGGGATACTTAAAAATGTCTTGACCCCCATGCCCTCCGCACTGCCCCAGTGGGCCAAGAATATACCTGGCGCAGAAGGCGCCTTCCGCAAAGGCCTCAAGACATTCGGCGCCGGCGTTTCTAGGGTGGGGACAAGCGGAGGAAGCTACGAACCTTATCCAGACGCCGCGATAATGCCGTGGAACGAGTTGCAGTCACATTCGGCCAACTCTATTACTCAAGCCAATCCGCCGGTGTGTACTTATACCGGTAATTACTTCGGACCAGGCAAATCGCCAGTTTTTCCAGCTAGTACTAACAATCTTGGTGCTCTAGATAGCAAAAGAGAATCTAGCGCAATCGATAACGGCGCGCCAACTGGAACGCCAGTATATGCCATGATGGATGGAACAATTCGCTCATTAGGTCCTCACATAGGCCTATGCGGCGGCACCGTTATGCTTGAGTTTAAGCTTAAAGCTGACACCATCAGAGCTACTCATTGTCACCTATCTGTTATTCCTGATGTTTCAAGTGGCCATGCAGTTAAGCGAGGTGATATCATCGGCTTATCGGGAGGCGAGAGGCATGCCCCTGGAGCCGGCAATACATTCGATCCCCATTTGCATATTGAGTTTGAGATAAACGGAAAAGCGGCTGGATCAGCCGAGGTCATCGATACTTTTGGGTGGGATTTTTCAGCGAAGAATCTCCATAAATCGATAGTAGGAAATTCTTCCTGTGAAGGAAATTAGTATGAAAAACGAGAGAAATATTTAAAATGGGCATAGAAGACACATTTGATTATTTGATAGGAGAAGGTATTGATTTTTTTGATTCAATATCCAGCGATCTACCATCAGCCGGCTCCGCTGAACTAATTGATGACGCATGGAGGGTGATTAGTAGAGGAGTAAGTCAGAAAATTAAGCCCAATATCTTTTCGAATTATGGCACTATGCGCGCCGTTGTTCTTTATCCGTTCATGATGAACTCTGCCAGAAATGGCCAGTTTTCTCCTACCGCAGCCGGCTACCATGGTTCTGGCTCGGCCACAACGGATCCGGCAACAGGGCAAATAATCGGCGGCAACGAATATGTGGCTTGCTTTGCACGCTGCCCTACTTTGCATTCAACATTAACTAATCCTTTCACTTTAACAACCAAGCAGGAGAAATTTGCAGCGATAAAAGATCATCCTATTTTTGTATCAGAGATTGAGGTTGGAGAGGGACAAAAGGCCATTGACTTTATAATCCCCGGAACAATAATAGAAGTCGACTTCGAAGACAGGATTAATTTCAAGGGCGGCATTCTTAAGGAGGTTCTGGCATTTAAGCCCTCCGCACTGCCCGACTGGGCCCAGAATATACCTGGCGCCAGGCAAGCTTTTGCTTTGGGCACTTCAGCGATGCTCGCATTTGGAGGCGACGATGGTGCTGGTTCTCAGGGCCCTGCGCTCGGAACAGGCACGCCAGCCGGCTCATCTCCTAACGCCGCGGCATTTATTGCCAAGATGAAAACCAGCCCGCATTTAAAAGATTTCAGCGATGTGCTTCTTGCCGGCCTAGCCGCCAACGCACAGAAGGAATCTGCATTTTGCCCTGAAAACGCCGGCGACGCAAGAGGGGATATAGCCACAGGAAACGCCAAATATGCAATTAAGTCAAAAAACTGTTCCGGCCGAGAAAGAGACCATTGTTCTTTTGGCTATTGGCAGATGAATGTCTGCGCTGACGGCGCCGGCGGCCAACGATTTGCCGAACACTTTAAAATTGATTTAATGGACAAAGAGATTCTTCATGCTGCGATTACTGACCCAGAGAAACAGTTCGAAGTAATAGCCAAGGAGATGATAAGTTTGTTTGGAGATGATGTATACAAGGAAAGTTGGGACGGGTGGACCGCAACCGAGTCGGCAGAATGGTGGGGCCAACAAATAGCCGAGAAATATGAAAGATGCAGACATTGCAAACACGGCGACACTTCTTGGGTCGAAAGAGGAAATGTTGCGGGTGATATAATTAATAAAGGTTACACATCGATACAGCCGCCCTCATCGTCATAGGGCGCATTAGTTCAAGATCGGAGAAAGGAATTTAAATGGGAACATACGATAAGAAATTTTCAGAATTATATGAAAAAATAAATGCTGAAATTGATGCTATGGCAGAGAAACAACGGTCGGATAGCGTTGACATGGATCCCGCCGTAGCCAGCAAGCTGGTCGAAGGAATATCACACCTTAAAGAATCTATAGAGGAGGACTATGCCGATATCGTGGCAGGGTCCACAACAGGCACCGGTGCCGAACAGGTCACTCCAACCGACTATGGTGAAGGATTCCCATTCCCCTCGGAGACGCTGGAGGATATCATCGCAATGTCAGGCTACGAAGGGGACCCGGACGATCCTAAAGAAGTCGCTGCCGAAGCATTAGAAGATCTTGGAGTGTCTTCGCAGCAAGCAACGGCCACCGAGGAGCAGAAGGAGGCATATGAGTTTGCGCAAGAAGATGATCCAAAGAGCATCAGTCCGTTTGACGGCGCCCTTCCGGACGAAACTGATCCTCTAAAATGGGCACAGGGAGTTGAGAGTGGAAAAAATAATGGCTCCCTTATCGAAGCAGTGCCCCTTTATAACGGAGGAATTCCAGGCGGAGCAGAACATGAGTTAGTAACTAGAGGCAAGAATAACACTTGGATAATCCTTGGCAGAGATAGAGACAAAGGCCTAGATTCTGGCTACGGAGGCAAGGGCCATACAAGGGCCGGCGCAATAGATATCGTTGTTGGCCTACAGGGGTTTAACCCTCGTAACGAGCAATCGGTTGAAAAGAATTTTGGCAGCATGGCCAGCGATAAACCTGGCGATGCTGCAAGAATTTATATATCGCAAAGAGCTAATATTGACGAATACTTTGGAATTTGCAAAGGCCAAGTCGGCATCTCAGAGCTAGATTCGGCCATAGGCATAAAAGCGGATTCGGTGAGAATCATGGCCAGAAAAGGAATAAAAATAGTAACAGGGCAGGCGCCACAACAGAAGACATCTTTGGGTGGAGAAATACCGGCTCAATATGGAATTGATTTGATTGCTGGAAATAGGGATCTAATTCCTGGTGAACTCCCCCGCGGGGAAACCCCATCTCCGTCGAGCCAGCCATCCGAACCTAAGATGATAAAATATCTACAACCAATTCCAAAGGGTTATAACCTTGAGGAGTGCTTGAACGATATCATTAATCTCGTAGAAGACAATGTGATATTTGTTAATAGTTTCGCCGGACTTGTTATGATGTCTAATCGATTTCTCGCGAATGGTATATACGAAGAAATGAATCCGGCTTTTCCAAAAGGGTTCAGGCCCGCAAGCGTAATGCAGCCATTTTCTAAAAAATTGGTAACTTATGCCACCAGTATGATCAAAAACCATGTGACGACCGGAACCAACAGACAACTTAGGGCCGTAATGAAAGTAAAGAGAAATTATTTACTAAACTCCGGCGCGACATACATTAACAGTCGACACAATAGGACAAATTAAGAATGTCAAAAATTGAGAACAACAACAGAAGAACTTCCATGGAGGAGTACTCTGCCGGCCGCCACGCTGGCAGACCCCAACGCCTCAGAAGCAGGCCTCTGCCACCGGATCCAATAGTTCATTCTCCTGTCGCTCCATTTGATTTTATGAAATGCCCAGTGATTTCAGTTAATGGTGAGCCATATCATGAATGTCCGGTTTGTGAACCTAATTTTTATGCTTATGTTCCTGACTATACATTGATGGAACCCGGCGAAACCTTCTTTGATGGAAAGAATTGTCAATACTGTATTTCTCTTGCGGCAAGGCCTCCGTATGCGGGAGGGCCCAGCCCATCAGCATTAAAGAATCCAACCGCTGTACAAGATAAAATAAAGATGGATGGTATTCGTAAATTATTAGAATATCATAATAAATCTGAAGTTGCTGTGGTCTATTATTACGAAAAGGATCCGAGGCAAACAGAAGACATAGCTTCCACCGGTGGCCTTCTAGCCGGCCTAGGTATTGGTGCATCCATAGGCGGAATATTAGCCGCTCCAACCGGTGGGCTTTCTGTGGCAGTCGGCGCCATAATAGGAGCCAGCATTGGCGCCATCTCCGGCGGTGTCATCGGCGAGGTTGCAATACCCGATGCGATTCCCGGATACACTCTGCGCGCCGAGGAAAAGAATGTTATAGAAGAGTTGATGGACTACACTGTGGTTAGATACACGATTCCAATGCAAAAGAAGGCAAGGACAAAAATCGCCGTTTGTGTCAGCGCCGAAGCATGGGAGAGAATACCGTATAAGCTTGAAACAGAGCCGGCATCAGAATTTGAAGAACAATTGGAGGTGTCTTTTACTGGCGATGATTTTGAAAAAATGTTTAAGCATGTTGCTGGAGATAGTCCCTTGCAATTGTTCATGCATGCCGGCGCCTTCCGATTATATCAAAAACAATTGCACCGCTGGAGTACGATAGACGGAGGCCAGCTTTCTACTAAATTTGGAGAGAAAAAAAGGGCTCATTTAGATCTTGAGTCGGAAGCGAACAAATTGATTGATTTCTATACCGCTGTAATAGATATGATTGATGACACCACCGGCCTTAAAATATCTGATATAGAGAGGATTACTTTTGAATTTGAGCCACTGGAGACAGCCACCACTGAAGCAGCCACGGAAGATTCTGAAGAAACAGAAAGGCCTCGTATTAGGTTAAAGCAAATTACCTTCAATAAATACGGATGTCCGGATTTGGTGTTCAATGATACCGACACTCCGGGCGCGCAACAATTCAAAAGAATGGTCAACAAATCTCCATTCAGCCGTTCTCGGTCTCTTTATTATGTCGGGGCTTTGCCGGAGATAGATCGAGAAATAACTTCTGCCCAACCAGTTCCGTGGCTTGAAGTCGTTCTAAAGTATACTTACCCATCATTGCAAATTTACTATGGAGAGGACTCAAATTCTCTGTTTAATGATCCGGCGCTTGGCTCGTGTCTGGCAGAATCTTTGCTGGATGAGGACGGTGTTGTTGGCGCCCTTGCGGATGCAATGGCAGATCAGATAGCAGGATTACCAGATGCCATATTAGATGAGTTTAGTAATAAACTTTGTATGACAAAGGAAGATCGCGAGAAAAAGAATTCTTCTTTTAAAGAAGATTTCAAAGATGGCGCGAAAAAAGCATATGAGGAAGCAAAAGCTGAGATAGCCAAGGGAGATCCTTATTTGGATGCAGTGTTCTCTTTTCTTGAGCAACGAATAAAAGGCAAACCTAGCAAAGAGAAGATACAGGAAATTCATGAGCAACTAATGGATCGTCTGGGTTGGTGTGGCTGGGTGTCTTTAATAATTAAGGGCATGGATTGTTTAATGGCCGGCATGGGCGAGGAAGATTGGAAAAAAGCCATTGTCGAACACACTCTTGGAAATGTAGGTGATTATACTTTGCAGCTTCTTATGTTAGGTCTGCCGGCAGAAGACAAAGCAAAAGTAGTGGCGCAGGTTGATGATGTGTGGGCGGATCTCCCTCCACCTTGGGATCCAAGCTACAAGATAGGTACCTACAATTCCCCCGAAATGTCTCAATATGAGGTATATGACGCAGTTATGTCAACGGAAGAAACAGCATATGAAGCCCAACGCCGGGAAGAGGATGAAGCGCTGGTCATATCCGCGGCAACTTTGGAAGGGGAGATTGCTGAGACAGAGCAGTTGATCGAGGAAATAGAAGCAGGCAAGCTTTATGATCATGACAAAGACCCATCTCAGATATTGTCCGATGAGAAGAAAAAATTAGAAGAACTTAACGGACAGTGGTATGATCTTGTATATCCAGAATCCGTCTCCGGCCTAGGCGCTGGAACCGGCCTTTTTGGCATAGGATATTCAGGAGAAACTGGGGAATTCAGTTTTGGAGAGTATGTTCCTGGCAGCGGAGGCACTTATGCCGAAGCACTCGGCCAGACCACGAAAGCTCTTTTTGATGCATACCGAGGCGCACTTTTGGATGCTTTGGATGTTGATGTACTTTTTGATGAAATCATGACCCTTCCTGGCGCCGGAGTTTTCGCTGGCTTCGCCACCACGGCAATGAAATCTATTCCTGAGAGTTGCAGGCCTCAGCCACTGTGGTCGTTCAACCCCCCTCTTGATAGTTTCATGAACACAAGAGAATTTGATTTTTGTCAAATAATGCCACCCAATAAATTTGAACTAACTTTCAAAAGAGAAGAGATGGCCGAATGGGTATCTTTTTTTGGCAACATAGTAAAATCAATGGCCAAGGCCATTTGGAAGGCGATACAAGAGGCAGCAGTTCAGATTGTTATGTCTGCCATTAAGGCGCTAATGGCCCAGCTAATGAACTTGGCTTGCGATATACTTAAGACAATGGGCGCATCCTTGCGCGATCTCTATGAGGGGAGTGATCACTTTAGAGATCTCTTGACAGAGAGCTTGTGTCCGGGCTCATCAGATGATCAGCTAAATGAATCTCTCAAGAATTTGTTTGCAACCGTCGATGGAAACTCAGATTGCTTGGCCACCATGCCAAATGAAGAAATGGGCGCATTTATTGATGACATGTCATTGATGCTTACACAAGGTCAACTGTTGCAGCTTTTCAAGGGAAGTGCAAATAGGGAAACTGTAGAACTAGCGCTTGAGGTTGCTAGAACATCTTCTTCGGAGTGTATTAGGGAAATTTTTTCAAATGCAGCCGCGATTAGAGATTTTTTCTCCTCTCTTGGCCTCTTTGTTCCTGTTGATGATCTCATGCTTAAGCTCCGAAGTGAAACTTTGCAATTGCCGGCCACCCACTGCCCTCCTGAAGTAATGGGTCGCATTAATGATTTGAAGTGTGGACTTTTATCTCAAAAAGGGCTGGACCCTCAAGAGTGCCGCGAAGAACTTGACAAACTAAAAGAAAAAGCGATCCAAGATTTCAAGGACATGGCTGATATGCTACAAAACGGCCCCTTGTCTAATTTTCCATCTACGGAGTGTTCCGAGTGTTCAAGTGATTCGTTCTATCCCTGCCCGGATCCGATGGACCTACTGGCCAGCGACTCGATTAACTCTATGTATCTAGCTTCAATAGAAAGTGCTGTCGTGTCAGATCTCCTAGGATATCACGGAGTTCTGAATTGTATTCTTTCGGACTCAAAAGGCCGCGGCCTTCGATCTCACAACAGAAGAGTGAGATTTATGGGCGCCCCCCTTGCTAGCCAGTTGGGTCTTTTTGAATGGGAGGTCGATAACGCCATAGAGCACCCAGAAACCGATGCCTCAGTAGATATTTATGGCAGCGCGCTTGCCGACAATCAAGGAGACAGCGTGATTGCCAAGCTTGGCGGAGGAGCAAAAGGAGGATTTCCGCCAACCGTCGGCGCTTGGATGGCCAGAAAATTCAGAGACCTGGATCCTGAGTTTAAAACATCAACTGTGCCGGATGGATATTCATCTCTTCGAGAGGCCGTAGAAGATATTGAAAAGAGAAAAGCAAGAAATGAAACAAGGATAGAACAAAGAAGTAATTATGTCGAAGCATTTATTATGAATTACAAGCTTGGGTCCGAAACCTCCGGTGATGGACCTGAATTGGCATCTCTCCTTAGAGCGGGCATATATTCTTCAAGCCTTCTTAAAGACGCGCCCAGTCGGCAAAAGGGCGAAGGATTGTCTGACGCAGTGCAGGTGACGGAAGCGCTGTTGTTGGGTGAATCAATTTCTTGTTGCGGTTTTTGGAATCACAGCGCAGTGTTTACGGAAGAAAAGACCAATCCTAAGAATTGGTCCAGTCACGCTCAGGAGCTAGCAGGAACAAGGGGAAAACCTTTCTTTAAATATCATAAATCGCTCAGGTTGGATCAGGTCCCGGATATTATGACGCCAGATGTGCAGATAAGATATTGGGGCCACGAACATGATCCAAACGGCAATCCAGCATATGCATTCAGGTTGGGGTATGACTATAACCTTCCAGACGAGAATGGTGCTATAAAAAGACAGAACTCATATCAAATTAAAATAGTTGTAGATCAAGGGGCGTCCATTAGATCAGGAGTTGAATCAGTGGCGTCCTATCGCCCCCATTCATATACTTTATATGATTTCGAAGTGACACCTAAGTTGGATCAAGATACAATGGATTTTATCAACACCTTGCCAGTAAGCAAAAATGTAAGGGACTCTTGGCAAGTAGAGGTCTTATATCGAGCAATCTCGCAAAGGATTATAGACGCCGCCGGCTCGAATAGAGAAAAAGCAAGAAATGCAGTCGATAAGGAAAAATTTAGAGATTACTTTGCAGCATCTACGAACGGCGCCCGCAAGTTTGATTTAATTAATGCCGGATTCTTGAAGAGAATAAGCAATAGGATATTGACAGGCAGATCTTACCCAGAAATAGTTTCTTCAATGGACGCCGCCTCAGAGACAGGATTTTTAGAGCCACCTAGAGAGGTGGAATCGGATATATCTACTCATATGCATTCGAGCGCCGAGAGCAAGAACGGCCCGATCCTTGCGGCACTGTCTGAGGCATTTAAGTTCGGATATAGCGAAAATACATGGGGAAGTCCGGAAATCATTTACCTCGATAATGAAACATATGGCGGACCATTAGGAAAGCTGTTCCCGGAACAAGTCCCTCCTCCTTTTTATGTCCAAGAGCCAGATTTTAAAGGATGGAGGGGGATTGTCGAGGCGATAGTCCCACCGGAATATGGTTGCCAGCCGGCCCCGGCGCCACTGTTTTCTCTGGGCGATCTAATTCAAGAAGCAAATATGTTGGAAGGAAATTTGGAAGAAGATCCTAGGTTTGAGTACGATCCTTTGTGTTCTCAAGAGGCGCCTTACGATAAAATGTTTGACGGCTCCACAGCAGCTTCTATAGATGCAGTGCAGAGATCTGTAATCAGGGTATACCTCACAGAAGCTCTGATCCGCGGCATGCCGATAATCTCTCAGTTTGCACTTAATGAAGATAATTTTGAGGAAGGTCTTTATGAATTTATCACAGAAAGGATTAAGCGCGGATTGATGGTCGATGGCATCACTGGCTGGTGGATCTTCAACGATAAGTCCAATGATGATGACTACTATTATCGATTTATAGAACAAACATTCAACAATATAGTTCGAAAAGTTGATTCTGGCATTATAGATCCAAATGTCGACTTCACGCTGGAAGAGAAGATAGCGTTTAAAAATATAGTTGAACATGTTCAGGAATTTTATGAAAAATACGACGGTAAGCTAGCTGCTCTTTCCGCCATTGCAATAGAGAATCAGTCGTGGCTTAAAAATGTCTTTGATAATACTGCAACCAAAAAATTCGGTGGAATCAGCGCTGGCAGCGCGGACTTCAGCAAAACCGCGGCAGAAAAGTCCAAGCAAGCTGCTTTTGAATTGATGATTAATCAGACAATTGATTCGGCACTAGTGTTTGTTAAAAGGATGGTAAAAGAAGAATTTCTCACCATTGCTGATAGTTTTAACGCCCGGCTCGCCCCAGATGTTGAAAATGTTGATTTCTTGCTGTTTTTGAGCGACACCTGGACAAGAGGGGGAGTACAGCCGGATGGGCCAATACATGTTCAGTCAAATCCGAACAGCAAGAAAGCTTATAATATACCAACAGGAGATCCAGAGTCCTATCAATCAGCAATGGACCAATATAGAGAGGCCGGCCTAAATTCTTTCGCGTCTAGTTTTAGATCTGCATTTTCTAATATGGATGAATGGCCATTTGTATTGGAGAAATATATTAAGATAATAGAAAAGCCAATTGAAAGTGCTGACGAATACGATGCCACTATGGAAAGGGAAAATAATCTCTATAATATCGTTAATATCGATGATTGGGATAAGTTTGTACAAAAGAAAAAGTCAATGGGAGTGACAGGCAAGATTTCTGATTATTGGGGCGCCGCAGATATAGAGGGAGAAACAACACAATCCGATGGATCCGACCATGGACCGGGCCACACACATAGGTATGAAGTAGATGAATTTGGAAACGGCATTGCACTAGAAGTATGTCATGACGGCCCAGCCGGAGCATCGGTATGCCACTGGCACAAGATCGTTAACTTCAAGGTGCAAGAGGCCATTGGAACCCCTAGCGAACATTCTCACGAGATAGAGGTCCACGCGTGGAAATTTGGACTTCGCCTGAGTTTCATGCCAGAGAATAACAACCACGCTAAAGAGATATGGGGCCCCGCTATTGGTTCGATTAGGTCGGATACTATAATGGAAGAGAAGGCATATA
>Ga0208299_1003193_pt1 | contig 10446 bp, 7 predicted proteins | sample 15_taG_FD_184089 | JGI IMG/M metagenome (GOLD analysis project Ga0208299, IMG submission 184089) | Marine viral communities from the Subarctic Pacific Ocean - 15_ETSP_OMZ_AT15312 metaG (SPAdes) (version 2) | ecosystem: Environmental > Aquatic > Marine > Oceanic | place: Pacific Ocean | collected...
CCGTAGCTCTATTGGGCCCTGACCCGGGCGTTATGATCGGCGAAGGTGCCAACCAGGCGACAGGCGGAACCTATTTCCGTTCCACATATACTGCTTTTAAGAGCGTTGGGCTCGTCAGCGGAGTTAATGTGCGTTGGCTTGATCGACTGAAGGTTCTTGCCCCGGATGACCCCGACGTCGAGCCGGATAAAACAATGAAGGCCCTGTCAGAGAAGCTCAGCAAGCCGAAGTGGCCCCTGGACGTTGAAAACGCCGAAGTCCCGTCGCATCCCGCCCCCGCCAAGGGAGGGTATGCTGAGCTGTCTACGGGATATGGAGTTAAGGTCTTCGCGGACGAATTCAATCGCGTCCTCCCCACCCAGGGTTTATATTTTTCCAGCCCAGATGTTTTACGTTTTCTCATACGCCAAGGAGTCTCCGCGAATGTTAGCTTCTCTAGTAACCTTTACTTACAGTTAGCGGTGGAAATATATAAGATGTTGCGCCGAAACGCCTTCTTTTCCTCGGGCCCTGACGCCGCGTCGGTAAAGGGCTACACACGCACCATTGAGGCGCTGGAGGCGGACGTCCTGACGGAAGCCGCTCTGGTGGACTGGAACAAAGAAGATAGCCTTAAAAGCGTTGAGGTGCCCCGCTCGACAAAGCTGACCGCCGACGAAGGCGCGGAACTCCAGCCATGGGAGTTTTGGCCCTTGGCCACGAACAACGGCAGCGCGCCCAATACCGGGTACAGCATCCCGGGCATCAGCAACCAAGCAACGGAGTGGATTTTGAATAAGTTCAACGGCGGTGACCAGGTTCCCCAAGCTTGGAGTGTGAGCGAAGCAGCTCTGGCGGCGGCAGCGCTATTCCTAGGAGCGACCACCGGTGGGCTCCTCGCCCACAAATTCGACATACTAGCCGGCCAAACCGATCCCCTGAATGTCCAATGGCGATATCGGATGTTTGCTACGGGAACCGAGGGAACTGATCCGAACTCGGCGTATCTAGGTTGGGTTAATGAGGGGAGTCCAATTAACAGAATTCATGCGCTTATCAAAGAACTTATTGAGAAGGACCTGAGGCCGCATCTGCCCGCAATCGAGGGCGTCGATACCGTCGACCTCGCTTTAGACAAACGCAAACATTCTCGCCTTCAAGACATTCTAGGTTTTTTTGGGCATGGCGTTCGTGATAATTATGCCGTCGCCGATGCAGGGCAGAACTTCCAGTCGGCCGAGGAAGCCGGCGTCTTAACCGCCATAAGCCCGGCAAAGCGCAACCTAACCCCCATTGATTACCAATGCTTTCTGCTGGAGCAGATCCGTAATGTTGCAGCAGCCCATCGGCCCGACTATAAAAACGTCATTCGATTGGACTCTAACAAACAACCGGGCCTGGTACAGAATAAACTCGCGAACACGATGAGCTATGGCGCTGTACAACAACTTTTGAGTATTTGTCCGAATATACAGGCTCTTTTAACTCCGTATCTTAAAGTTTCACGGGTAACATACGACGATCAAGGGAAGGCCACCGGAAAGGAAATAGACCTAGAGATACCTAATTTTCTGACCCCCACAGATGTAAGCAAGATAACTGAACGCGGCCGCTTGCCCGGCGCAGGGATTAAATCATTCACTTGGAGCCTTGATGGTGTACAGCCAGCTGAGGTAGATAACAATATTAGTGCGACGCTCGAGCTGTATTTTCAGAGCGTTCAAGACTTCTTTGATGCCCCGGCCGCCGGCCGGCCCGGGAAAGCATCATATCTTGATCTTGTGATCGCATCCCCCAGCACCATTAGGAAGCAGGGAGCCGAACCTGGCGTACCTAACTCTGCGGCCTGTACCAGAAAAACAGATGAGATGCTCGCGCGGCAATGGAGGGGGGACAACTATCGTATCAAAGTTGTCGCTGGCTGGTCGACCCCTGATGTCACTGCCTTAAGGCGAGCAATGCCCGAGGGCGGCGGCCGCTACGCGCCGCTGCATCTCTACAACGCCTTAGAAAATTCTAAGATTACCCTGTTTCTGCAACAGACGCGTCACAACTTTAAATTCAATGAAGACGGAAGCCTCCTATTAACGGTGGACTACCAAGCCGCCTTAAGTGGCATAGCTACAGCCCCCAGTGCGGACATCTTTGGAGCATCGAGTGAGGCACAAATGAAGAGCCTTAAGGCCGCAGAGTTAGCGGTCGAGGAAGAGAAGGCCAAAGGTGAAGAGACTGAAGAACAAAAAGAGAATATCAAAGCTAAACTGGAGGAGGTCAAAAGACTTCGCGGCCAGGATAAGATGATAAAGTATAAAAAATTATTGAGCCATATTTTCAAAAGCAACAAGATTTATAACATGCCTATTAGTCCTAAAGAATTGTTGCTTCCCCCCTACTCGGAACTCACTCCGGAAGGACGAGCGCGAAGAGCCAAACGCCGGGCCGCCGAGTCGCTCACCACCTTCGTGGGCGGTAATCCTCAAAACGCCCAACTTCTGCAAGCTGTTTCGTCGGCCGCCTCCGGGGAGACAACGGCAGAGGAGGCCTCAGAGAACTTTAGTGTAGGATTACAAGAGGACTATGACGGTATGATACAAAACGCCGATATTATTTGGCTTTCTTATTTCTACCTAGGTGATCTCTTGGATGCTGTTTTGGACCAGGTTAAGCTTAATCATGATCTAGAGGAAATTCCTTTTAAATTTTTCCTCTCCGACGTAGAAATGATCGATCCTCTGGTAGCTCTTAAGATCAAGAACCTCGAAGATGTTATAAAATGTAAACAAGATTTTAGAGATGCGGCTTTTATGGACGCATTGATAGCTCTTAAAGGAGACGAGTTTACTCAAGAGGCGGGAATCACACAGCTGATGAATATTGGTGACATCCCCATTGCTATCGATGCTTTTCAGGTATGGTTCAAAGACTATGTAATTAAAAAAGATCGGGACAAATACTTTTTCTTACATTTTGTAAAAGACATCTGCGCCGAACTCATCACGCGCGCCCTCGCTGGGAAGTGTTTTGGACCTGATGTGAAAATCAGTCAGAGATTTGATACTCAGCCGATAACTTTTAAGATGGGCCCGAAGGGTCGCGCCAATCTGAAGAGCACCAAAGTTGTGTCAGCATGGTCACCCACCTCTAACCCCACTAAATACTCGTTAGTAGAATCGATCCGGGCGCTGAAGTCCACGACCCCCGCGAATGAGACTGAATTAGCCATGGTGTTGATGTCCACGGATTCCAAACCCAAAGGACTTGTCGGCAACTATAAACACGATACTGAATTGGGTATATATCACCAGTATTTGGGAAGTCCCTGTGGGCTCTTGAAAACAATGAACTTTAATCGCGAAGATCAGGCCTATCTCCGAGAAGTGAAGATTCAAAAAGAGGGCGCCCTCGGCCCCGAACAATTGCGCGAACTATACTCAGCCGAGATTGAGCTCTACGGCAACACTCTCTTTAAGAACGGCAGCTATATCTATCTGGATCCCAAATTGATGGGCTCAACGCCCAAGCAACTCAGAATACTCGGTCTTCATGGGTATTATCTTATCACCGGGGTGTCATCTACGGTTACCGAAAACTCTTTTGATGTTTCTGTTTCCGCCCTCCACGAAGGCGTGGCTTTCCGCGAAGAGGTACTTATGGCACCCGAAACTTATACCGATTTAACGCCCGACAATGCGCCCTATATGAGTCCTACCGAGAGGGACGCGTTGGCCCAAGCCTCAGTAGATGAGGGAGAGGTCCCCGGCGGTGGAACCGGTGTCGACGAAATCCTCGACACTGATTCCGGAAGAGACGAGTATGGCGTTACTGAAGAGCGTTTAAATCGCCTTGTTCAAGAGGGTTTGTCAGAGGACCGCGCAGCGTTCGAACGGCGTCGCCGACAGTATAATCAGGATCGATCCACGAACCAGAGGGCTAGCGGCGACCCCCAGCAGGCCGCGTGGGATTATGTGGGTGCCGTCGCCCAGGATCCCTACGTCATTCAGCAAGGCGGATTGAGTAACATCCCAGACCTCCCTGCTCTAACGGGGGACTAATTAAATAAATGGCATACCGATTAAAATATAGATTTGAAGATCTCATGAGTCCTAATCCTATCGGCGACAATAACCTGTCGCCCGAGGCCTTATACTATCAGCGATCGCTATATGATGAAGTGGCCTATCCCACGAATGGGCCACAACCTTTAGACACCTGGTCCGGCAAAGTCTACTACGGCAAGATCGACCAACTTCAAAATACCGTTATCCCACGCGTTGCCAATTTAGATCTTATCACCTCTGCTGCTGCCCCTGCTTTGTTTGCTTTGACCCCTGTTGTCTATGCTTTCGAGGCCTTTGTACGCCACATGCAAAACGCTGTCATCCAGTCCAAAGTCAATCCCGATGGTAACAGCAAGCTTCTTTCTCTTAAAGCATTTCAGGCCTATGTGAACCCCACCCCGAACTACGAGCGTTATATCAATCGTCTTTTTGCTGCCTTTAACACCAATCTTCCACGGTCGGAAAAAGATAAAATCACAAACCTTAAGAGCTTTGCAGCCAAATACGTAGAATTCCTTAAGACCACAGCAGCATATTCTCCTATTACTAAAACCAACTATTTGTTAACACAGCACGTTAATGTCTTCTGTTCCGGATTGACAATTGCCATCGACTCGGGGCCCCCGGAAGATGACTCATATAAGAATAAACATTATTTGAGTGACCCCAACTTTGCCTTTTTTGTAGGGTGCGCCAAAAAGTATGGTTTCATCGTTGATAAGAATATTCCATGGCGCCTGACCTTTGACCTGTTTACTAACGCGTCGCTCCGTTCTATTACCAGTATGTATGTAGAATCTTTTGGTCTCGGAACCAAGGAGAACTTCTTCCCCGCATACTATACTCCCACTTATTTTACGGATGCGGGGGACCTTAGAAGAATAATAGTGAATTCGTATCGGCGCTTTGTTGACTTAAATCCATTGCGGGTAGAGCGAATCTGGAAGCCTCACTGTGACACCTTTAAAATAATCAATCATCCCCGGATTCCTTTTGAGCCATCAGCGGCGGCCGTCGACTCAGTTTTGAGCGATAAATATATAGCTGACCTCTATTTGAGTCTCCGACACACCGAAAGTCAAAAGCCCTTCCGCATTACGGCGAAGGATCGGCGTCAGATAAGCGAGATTTATATGTCTCAACCCAACAAGAGCCTGACCCCCTTGCAAAACGTGGCATCCTATGTTAATCTAAAATTTAGAAACTATATCTATAGCACCAATTATTTTACATACGCCTCAGAAAAAGCAATAAATTATTTATTAGGGCCTTGACATTCCCTCCACATCTGGTATTATAGGTACAACAAGTGGTCCTCCTGACAGCGGTATCGTTGAAGGAGATACGCCCAGTTATTAAGTGGGGTTTGTGTGCTTTTTCAGCTTCTAGATAATAAGATCGATTGTGTGGGTTTCTATGCCGGCACAGTTATCAACCCGACCCCCATCCTCCCCTCAGAAGGGAGCACGTGGGAGCACTCCTCACACCTACCCGGTGATCACTACGAGATAGGGCGTATCTACAGCCAAGGAGCGGCCCTTACAGACGTTTGCCCGGAAGATATGAAGGAGGACTGGGAAAAGGTGAAGAAGACGCTTAGATCGTGTCTCAAGGCCTTTAGAACGTCACGACTTTCGCTGGACGAAAACTGTCTGTACGACGCTGTCCCCGAATTCTTCCTGTATCAGTACCTCGAGGCCAAAAATAAGATCACTCAGCACGTTTTGGAGACCTACCCCCGACCCCAGAACTATGAGTTCATGTACAACCTCGTGGAAATGCTTTCGAGTGTGCGATCCCAGACCATCAGCGTCGACATCAACCCGATCAAACATCTTCTGAGCAGTGTTCGGGGCCAGAACTTTCATCGCACCCTGCAAACCGTCAACCACGTGTGTGACTATAACCCGTGGGGGACAATCACCGGGCGCCTATCCACAAACCCAAACAGTTTACCCATTCTCACGATGAACAAGGAATTCCGCGCGTGTATTAAACCAAAGAACGACTATCTTGTCGAGCTTGATTTCAATGCCGCAGAGTTGAGAGTCCTCTTGGCTCTAGCTGGAGTAGAGCAGCCCCAAAACGACATTCATGACTGGAATGTAAAGAACATTTTTGACAAGAAGCTGACCCGAGAAGAGGCCAAAGTGAAAACCTTCGCATGGTTGTATTCTAGTAAGGAAAACAAAGACTTAGAGAGGCTTTACAACAAGAAAATAGTCCGAGATAAGTACTGGGATGGCTTTAAAATTGAGACAGATTATGGTAGAATAATAGAGAACGTAGACGAGCATCATGCGCTCAACTACATCGTTCAGAGTACCACTATTGATATGGTACACGAACAGGCTCACAAAGTCTATGAGCTTTTGAAGGGGAGGAAAAGCCACATCGCATTTCTTATTCATGATGCTTTATACATTGATCTAGCTGCGGAAGATCGATATGAATTGTTGAATTTACTTGACACATTCAAGAAAACGCGTTATGATATATTCAAGGTTAACATTTCCGCTGGTAAAAACCTTGGAGAAATGAAGAAGTTGAGACTATGAAAAAATTATATCACAAACTAGTGAGAGATCGAATTCCCGAAATCATCGATGAAGCGGGGAAAGACTTTTGCGTCCACCAAGCTAAAGGGGATCGCCTCCAGGATCATGCGTTCCGTAAACTTCAGGAGGAAGTTATGGAATTTGTGGAAAACCCCTGCGTTGAAGAGTTAGCTGACATTATGGAAATATTAGATTTTATTTGCAATCGGCTTGGCATCCACCAGCGCACCATCTTGGCCGAAACTACGGCTAAGCGCGTAAGCCGCGGCAGCTTCGACATGGGGTATATCTTAGAATGGGTGGACGAGGAGTGATAGTGGTAGGACTAGGGACAGCGGGTTGTAATATTGCTAAAGCTTTTTCAAAGTTTCCGCAGTATGAAACCTATGGTATTGATACCCATAAGGAAGCCGATATCACAATCAAGAAGCGCGCCTCACACGAGGAATACGACGAGCACTTTCCTAATTTAAAGCGGAAGCTAAAATTTAGTGGAGAAGATGTAACAGTCGTTATATGTGGGAGCGGCCTCATTTCAGGAGGATCTCTGCGGTTGCTCGAACAGCTATCGAGTAACCGACTGACGGTCCTTTACATTCAGCCCGACTTAGAGTTGGGAAGCGAGAATCAAAAGAAACAAGAAAAAATTGTACGCAATGTATTACAGGAATACGCGCGTTCGGGCCTTTTAGAAAGAATCTATTTGGTGGACAACCAGCTGGTCGAAAGGGGAATTGGAGAAGTTGCGATCATGGGGTACTATGATGTATTGAATCAAGCCATCATCAATATCCTTCATATGATCAATGTCTTTGAAAATTCTAAACCCGTCATTGGGAACTTTATTACGCCCTCCGAGCTAAGCCGGATTGCCACTGTTGGCATCCTGGACGTCGAGGAAGAAAAACAAAAATGGTTTTATGACTTGACACACGGCCGTGATGTGGTATACTACTATGGTATCAATGAGGAAGAATTGGAAGCGGATGGCACTTTGTTTGGGAAGATAACGAGTTATGTTAAGTCTCAAGTTGACGAAGGTGTCTCAGTTTCTTACGGCGTGTTTAAAACAACATACGATCAAAAATATTGTTATTGCATTAAGTATTCATCTATGGTACAATCATATAAACAATTGCTAGACGGCCAGGATATTAGCTGACCGTACTATAACCCAACTATAAGGAGATAAAAAAATGGGTATTAATTTAGATAAGATGAGAGAAAAGCTCTCGTCACTACGTGGAGACGGAAACTCCTCAAATGACACTTTCTGGCGACCAGAGGATGGCGACCAGACTATTAGAATCGTTCCGACAGCGGACGGGGACCCCTTCAAGGAAATGTGGTTTCACTACAATGTCGAAAAGGGCGGTTTCCTATGTCCCAAGCGCAACTACGGAGATGAATGTCCTGTATGTGAGTTCGCCTCACAGTTGTGGCGTGAAGGCGCAGACAACAACGATGAGCACAGCAAGAAGGTCGCTAAGTCCCTCTTCGTGCGACAGCGTTTCTTCAGCCCCGTGATGGTTCGCGGCGAGGAAGAGAAGGGTGTGCGTATCTGGGGCTATGGCAAGACTGCCTACGAGAATCTTTTGACTCTCGTGCTGAATCCGGAGTATGGTGACATCACCGACACCGAGACCGGCACGGATCTGCAGATGACTTATGGAAAGCCCCCGGGAGCTTCCTTCCCGCAGACGAAGCTTGTGCCTCGTCGCCGGTCCTCCCCGCTATGCGAGGAAATGACCCCCGACAAGTGTGCGGAGCTTCTCGACAGCATCCCAGAGTTTGCTGGGCTGTTTGAGCGAAAGACTTCTGCGGAAGTCCAGACTATTCTGGACACTTTCATGAACACACAAGTTGATGATCCCGAGACGGTCAGTAGCGAGACTACGAAGTATGGTAACACCACCAAAGACGGTGAAGCAAGCGCTGTTGACGCAGCCTTTGCAGAGCTTGGCGCTCTTTAATTATCCCCCCCACAGGGAGGCACAGGGTTATCAGGTGCCTCAAAAAAGAAAGGAAGAGTTATGACTACTGAAACTAATCGTCTAGAACAACTGATTACACTCCTTGAGGAAACTCGGGACGATCATGAAAAGTTCTTTACTAGCGGCAATAACGCTGCAGGAACACGTGTTCGAAAGAATATGCAGGAAGTGAAGACACTAGCACAGGAACTCCGTGTTGAGGTCCAAGAGACCAAAAACTCGGGTTAAACTCTGACAGCCGCAGGGAGGCCCGGGGATACAGGGGTCTCAAATTTTTTTAAATAACACTTTACAAATTCAACACAAGTGTTATACTAAAACTCTCATTAGATTGAATTTTTCTTTCAGAGATAAGATGAATTGAATCGTACCATTAACAAAAGAGGAGGTATTAGCTATGAGCATTGAAGTATCACATCGAGAAATGAAACTCGAAAAGTTCTTACAGGAGTTTTCTGTTCCTGTAGTAAACGTGGGAGAACTTACCCCACGTTGGCGCCCTGAGGGGACGCACCGGGAAACCGCATTAGCCACATTTTTTGAGGAAGCCTTACAGCGCAAGAGTTGCTGGCACGACGAAAACCGTCGACGCTTTATTAAATCATTAAATGATGGCCTCGCGAGCCTAAGTAATATTATTGTTTGTAACGTTCGGGATTCGCTGGATCTAGCAATTAAGCTTAGCGACGAAGTCTCAATTTATTATTATGAAAGCATTTTGAATAATGGTTTCAAGTACATTTCGCTGGACGGGAAGAATCGTACTATCACGTTACACAAATTTATTGATAGTGTGTTCGCCATCACTGGCGCTTTCGTAAATATCGACGGCATCCCAGAAGATATTGATAACAGATTTTTTAAGAATCTATCCAAGGACCTGCAACAACAGTTTCTTAAAACCACAACCATCCGCGTAACCGAGTTGGTAGGCTTGAAGTCACATGTTTTTGGATTATTCCTTGCCATTCACGAGGGGATGCCCCTCAATGATATGGAAATCCTTAACGCGTCGCTCAGCCCCATTAGTGGGTGGTGTCGTAAGGTGGCCGCTCAACACGCCGCCGGGATGAAGTATCTTTATAGCGACGAGAAGATTACTCGTATGGCCGATCGCGAATGGGTGGCTCACACGGCTATGAAGTATCTACAGAGCTACCGCCCCAATCCCCAGGGAGTTGTATATCCTGTGGCTCCAAACATTAACAAAGTTGAGCTTTCCGCTTGGTTTGCGTTAGGAGAGTCGTTCCGGAATCTGAAAGATAACGGGGTACCCTATGTGCCCGCGGAGCTTACCCGGGTCGAGAAGATTATCGCCGAGGCGATGCGCGTCTATCAGGCTCAGACTAAGTATCCCCCTTCAAAGGGTGTCGCCTGGAAGATGGTAAACGCAGTTTTGATGGTAGTGGCTGAAGTCGTAGATGGGGGAAATTATATTGCCGATCATAAGGCATTTTTCGACGCCCTATACGATATCGACATGAAGCTATCCACGGATGCTGACCAACAGATGGTAGCCGACCAACAGGCGGCTATCCAGAACGGTGATCCGATGCCCTCTCGCGCTAAGTATTATAGCTACTGGCAGACGGTTCCACACATGTCCCTTTACCGCGCGAAGCGAAGGCAGGCACTGGTGGCCGAGGTAAAGAATAATATTAATAGCTTGACAATTCGTTAAGACTAGGATATTATAGAATGATACCGCAGGGAGGCATGGGTTACAGATGCCTCAACTTATCACATCAAAGAAAGGGAATTTAAAAATGGGTGATTTTATTAAGAAGTTGCGAGAGCTGGGCGTCGAGGACGACGGCACTGTGACGTTGAATTATAGTGAGGGCTGCGAAGTATGGC
>Ga0208299_1003199_pt1 | contig 10438 bp, 5 predicted proteins | sample 15_taG_FD_184089 | JGI IMG/M metagenome (GOLD analysis project Ga0208299, IMG submission 184089) | Marine viral communities from the Subarctic Pacific Ocean - 15_ETSP_OMZ_AT15312 metaG (SPAdes) (version 2) | ecosystem: Environmental > Aquatic > Marine > Oceanic | place: Pacific Ocean | collected...
AGCTGCGGCAGAGAGAAAACGTAAAGCTGAAGCCAGAAAAAATAAATAAATGCCCACCAATCCAAATGAAATAAGACCCTGGTGGCAATCAGCCGAGGAACCCGATTCTGTACAGTCTTTAATTGATAGTTATAATGTTGAAATAGAACGCCAGAAAAACCAGCAAGAAGTAAATAAAAACTATCCGGACCTAGTAGCTGCCTACCCTAATGCTCGTTCCACGATCAAGAGTATGAGGGATGAGGGGGTCCACAATATTGAAACGATTGCTGGTATTGCAGAACAGGAAGAAAACGACAAGGAGCAATCTGCTTTTGATAAGATCTGGAATACAGATGAATCTATACAAAAATGGAAACAAGCCCTCGGCAATCCTAATAAACAACCCTCCGAATTAGATAAGTACGATTATAAGGCCGCCATAAAAGAAGGTGCCAGACCAACCTTTGATCCTGAAAGTGCTGAATGGCACTGGCCATCCAGGTACAAAGCAGACGATCACCCCAACCGATTCATTACTAAGGACGGTAAAAAATACGATACTAAAAATGAACAATATGTATTGGAATGGTGGGATGCTGTAAAAGATCTAAAAAAGGCTGAATGGGTACCATATCTTGGTGGAACACTGGCAGCTGTTGAAATGGCTGATATTTATGCTAAATATAAAAAGTTAGAGGATGGTACTGCTGATGAAAACGATCTAAAAGTTTTAAAAGAATATATTGATTATGCATCAGCTGATAGAGATATGGCATACAATATTATTAGTATTGTTTCAAACCTCCCTGGATTTGTTGGTGAAATTTGGACCACAGGTCCATTTTATGCTGGTGGTAAGATAGCTGCAAAAGAGGCAGCTAAAAAGTTTTTAAAGAAAGCCATCAGCAAAAAAGGCCAGACTATGCTAAAAAAAGCTATGAAGAAAAAAGGTCTGGCCGTAGGAGTAGAAATAGCTGAGAAGGGTGTAGGTGTATTAGGTGGTGCTGCTTATCAATTTATCCCTGCTACAGCCCCTAGAATAGCAGCTGAATATTATAGAAGGGTTCTACCACAATTTGATATTTCAGAAGATGAACAAGGAGATTTATCTGGAATCATTTTAGGAGAAGGGGATGATGTAATACCAGCTTTAGCTAAAGCATTTGGTACAAATTTTATTGAGATAGCATCTGAAAGAACTGGAGGATTATTAAACTATGCAACTAGGTCTGCATTTGTAAAAGCATTCTTAAAAAAGAATCCAACAGCTACCACTAAAAAAACAAAAGAACTACTAAATCGAATGGGGTGGAATGGTGTTTTAGGTGAAATGTTTGAAGAACGAGTAGGTGAAGCAGCACGTGCAGTCACAGGTATAGATGAGTATGAATTCCCAGATAAAGAACAATTTCTTACAGAATTTATTGCGTTTTCACTTGGTGGGGTTGGTTTACAACAAACTGCTAAAGGTGTAGCTAAAGTATATGAAGGTGAACCGGTAAAAGCAGAGGGCACTAAGATTCAGGAAGAATTAGATCGAGCATATGAGGCTGGAGAAATTGATAGGGAAAGCTACAAGCTTACATCTTACCTCGCCTCCCAGGATCCAGACATTGATGAAAAGACTGCTTTAAATATCAGCAATGAATTAAAGATAGCCACAAAAGAATATATAAAAAAGACAAAGAATATGACCCTGGAAGAATTCTATAAGGACCAGGGCATAGAGTTTGAGAAGGACGAAGAAGGAGATGTTATACTTACTGGTGCTACCCAGGTTGAAAAGGACATAGGAAAAAATTTAATTAGTTTATGGAGAGGTGCTGATTCCAATACAATCGTAGAGGAATGGTACCACGCCCATTGGAACCGAATGACACCAGAGGAAAGGGCAGCCTTTGAAGAATACCACAAACAAAGTGAAGATAAACGGTCCGTAGAAGAACACTTTGGTAAAGAAGGTGCTGACTTCTTTTTTAACAACCGAATGAATGAACAGGCTTACACAGGCCTACGTGACTTATATACCAAACTTAAAGATGCATTTATGCGAATGGTAGGCAAAGCTCAGAATGTGGACCAGTCTAATATCCCAGAAGATATTGCCAAGATGTATGGAGAAGTTGGTAAGGCAGAGGGTGTAGCTGAAGAAGGAGAGGTTCAGTTCCAGGCCAAGAAGGTTCAGCTAGATAAGGATGTAAAACCAAAGTCTAAAGAATTTAAAACTTGGTTTGGTGATAGTAAGGTGGTGGATGAGAAGGGTGAGCCATTAGTTGTATATCACGGTACTGTAAAAACATTTGATCTATTTAAAGTTCCAGAAGAGGGATCATTATACTTTTCTGATGATCCAATATTTGCAGATCTTTATACAATTCCTCGTATTGACGAACCAGGAGATGCTGCACAAATATACCCTGTTTATTTGAATATCGAAAATCCATATAATTTATTGAATTTAAATACAAAAGAAGATCGGGAAATTGCCACTGATCTTGATAAAGAAATATATAACAAAGGAGTCACCCCAGCTGTTATTAAAAAAATGAAGGCAGCTGGATACGATGGGACTGTATCAAGTCACGATGATATGTATGATAATCAGGGAATTGTGAGCATCTTTCAAGCCTTTGAACCTAACCAGGTAAAAGGACAATTTAATGAGAAGCCTACAAAAGAAGATCCTAGAATTATGTTCCAGGCTAAGAAGAAGTCAGAACTAGATAAAGATGTAAAACCTAGGAGTAAAGAATTCAAATCCTGGTTCAAAGATTCTAAGGTAGTTGATGATGATGGGGAGCCTTTGGTGGTATATCACGGTGCTAAAAGTTCTTTCGATGAGTTCTTTTTAGGGAAAAAACAAAAAGAACACTTCGGGGATGCGTATTGGGAATACGGACAATATTTCACACCAGACCCAAATGTCGCTGGGCATTTTGCTTTAACAAAAGGATTTAAAGTAATTAGTAATAAAACAGGGAAAGACATAAGTACGCCTCAAACATATCCTGTATATCTAAATATTAAAAAACCATTAATTATTGATTCAGAAGAAGAAGGGCATATACTGACAGGCAGGGACAGGGAAAGGGCGATTAGGAGGGCAACAAGATTCCCGAGTCTATATGATGGGGTTATATTAAAAGGACATTCTGAACCTGCCAAGAAGGTTAGCAAAGAGGGTGAAATATCGGAAACTAAAGATACTTCTGGTGTTATTTATATTGTATTTGAACCTAACCAAATCAAGGGTCAGTTCAATCCCAAGCCTACCAAAGAAGATCCTAGAATTATGTTCCAGGCGAAGAAACTTACAGATGTCCAGGACAAAGTATACAAGATTCTTCCCCCACCTGTAGCTGCCCCGGATCAACTACGTAAAAAACTTGGCAGAAAACCTAAAGTTGGTAAACCAAGAAACAGAAAAAGAGTATTTGAGAATGATGATGTTTACATTGTGGTTGGTAAGAAAACTCCAGAAGACTGGGTCAAACAAGTTGAAAAAGTATTAAAGCCAAAAGATATAAAAGAAGCAGCAGCCTGGTATGAAAAAATTAAAGGTGCTTTTATAGATGAGTTTAAAGATGAGGCAGAAGGTTTAAAATATATGACGGCCTGGCTTTTGGGGCAACAACAAGCCACCCCTGCTGAATCATTAGCAAATGTACTAAGGGCTGCTGAACAGGAGGCAACAAAAAGAACTGGGAAAAAGGCGGGGTTGGCCGATGAAAATATTAAAAAGGTTTTGAAAGAAGAGTCCTTAGAAAGAGGTGTAGGTCCAAAGCTTTTCGATTTTGTTGATAGTGCTTTAGGTTCCCCCACTAGAAATTTCTTAGGGCACAAAGCAGAAGGCGGCAGCCCATTTGTTGTAGATCGTCATTCATATCGTGATGCAGGTTATGTTGATCCACCATTCTTAAATTTTATTGAAAAAATATTCGGCCCTAAACGTGCTAAAACAATAAAGAAGGATGGTAATGAGGCTGGTGCCGTTTCAAGTCCACAATATGAAAGAGCCTCTGAATGGGGAAATAATTTAACTAATTCATTGAATGAACAATCCTGGCAAGGTAGAAATGATTGGACCCCTGCAGAGGTACAAGCCGTAGGCTGGATTGCAATGGAAACTATGATTGGCCAGGTAGAAGATGTTAGTGTTGCGTTTGAACAGAACACTTTTAAAATAGCTAATGAATTAGCTTTTGGTGTGGGTAGTCAATATGCAGAACAATTCCCAGATCTAAAAAAATTAGAACCTGAACAAGCTCTTAGAGTAACTGAAAAAGTATTAAATAGAATAGTAGAGATTGCTTCTGAAGTTACAGGTGTTAGGGTCCGTAATACAGATGCTGGATTTGGTGGATGGGAAGATGGAATAAACCCCAATCTTGTCGCTGAGATAATAACCACGCCAAAAGGTGCTGAAAGATTTATGAATGTTCTTGGATATCTTAGTCAACAGACAGAAGTGTTTGCAACTAAAACTAAGTACAGCGGAAGACAGCTAGGTATTGATTTTGTATCTGATTCATTTAAGGATGATAATGCAGCAGCCCAATTTTACACTCAAATGAGAAAGAATCATCCGGAAGAAGTATATGGATATTTTACAGTTAATACTAAGTATGGTCCAGCTGTTAGGATGATATTCGATGTTACTGTTCCAAACTCAGTTCTCGTAAAAAATATTAAAAAAAGGATAATGCCAAAGTATGATGAACTTCAAGATATATTTGATGAGACAATAAAAAGTTATTCATCTGCTAATAATATTGTTGTTTCGTCTGCACCAATTAATGTAATTTCTCAAAGTTATGGCAACGACTATCAAAAAAACACCAGAGGTGAAGCGTATATACGATGGATTAACGAATCCCTCGGATCCAAGGTACAAAGAAGGCTGGATGATATCCACCGGCCGGAACTCGAAGACCTCATCCAAGAGTCGATCAGCCAAGAACTCCAAGAAGAAGTAACCCCCACCCAATTCCAGGCTAAGAAAGCCACCGATGTTGCCAAGAAGAAGTTTGGCAAATCAATCCTTTCCAAATATAACAAGAAGAATAAATCCCTAGAACTTAAAGATGCCACTTTGTGGCAATGGTTTGTCCATCAAATCCAGGACAATACTGTACGCCTACGATTATTAACTGAATCGTTAATGACTGTTGGCAATGTAAAGGATGAGGATGATTTATATTTACTAACCACCTTAATGACCGGTAAGGCTGGGCACCGGATCGACAAATTCAATGAGAAGATATATATAGGTAAGAAGTCATTGCTACAAAGGATTGTCAAATATGGTTTTGACCTGGATGAGTTTGGTAAATATATGATGGCCCAACACGCAGCTGAACGTAACAAACATATTCACGACAAAGGTGGTCCTAAAGATGGTGGTAGTGGTATGAGCAATCAACAAGCTGATGAGGTGTTGAACAGCTATAAAGGCCAGAAAAAGAAAAAGATGGAGGCCTACTCTAGAGAATTCAGAGAAAAAGTATTAAAAGCAGATCTAAAAAATAGATTGGCCTCTGGATTACTAAGCGAAGATGACTACGATCTGTTGGCCAACCGCTGGGACTACTATGTTCCATTGAAAGTTGATAGAGGAGAAAAGGGGGTTCGGTCCATAAAAGCTAGTATTGGTGGTAAGGGTTATGATGTTAGGGGAAAAGAATATTTTGGTATAAGAAAAGGACACAAAGGGGACCCAACAATTAACCCTGTATTCTCAGGGATTGTACAACACCAGGAGGGTGTTGTAAGGGCTGAAAAGAATGTGGTGGCCAAGGCAATGTTAAGGTTAACCGAAAAACATAAATCAGCAGCCTGGTCTGTAAGGGGACAGAAGGCCCCACCAAGGTATGATAAGAATGGTGAGATTGTATATTATCAATATGAGAAATTAGAAGACAATGAGATGTTGGCCAAGGTTGATGGTAAGAGCAAAGTCATTACAATACACGATACATATATGGCCAATGCATTAAAGAATATTGATAAGAAACACGCAGTACCAATTATAAGAAATGTAATGAATTATTTGAGACTTGTTGTTACTACAATGAATCCTGAATTCTTTATATCCAACTTTCAACGTGACATACAAACAGCACTTATAAATATTAGTGGTGAACAGGGTGCAAAGATTGCTGCACAAACAGTTAAAAATTTACCAAAATCCTGGAAGGGTATTTGGATAGATGTGATTAGTAAAAAGGACAGTGAATGGGCACGGCTTTATGATGAACTAAAAGCAACAGGTGGAAAGGTTGGTTGGTTTAACATTGGTGATATAGAGGAACAAAGAGCAGAAATCCAAGCTCAGTTATCCAGGCTATCCAAGGGTAAGGGGAATCCTAAGAATGTTGCAAAAAGAATTATGGATTGGGCCAATAACTTAAACGAAGTTGTTGAGTCTGGGACCAGGTTAGCAGCATACAAGGCTGCAAAAGATTCTGGTATGAGCAAGGAACGTGCAGCGTTCTTAGCTAAAGAGATTACTGTAAACTTTAATAGGACCGGTGCCATTGGTGGATGGATAAATTCTGCGTACTTGTTTTGGAATGCTACAATCCAGGGTGCCTTCAGGGTAAGTATGAGTATTGGTAGGTCTAAAACAACCAGAGCATTAGCCGCTGGAGTCGCAGCGAATGGTGCTTACCAAGCTTGGTTGGCCAGAAGTATGTGTAGAGAAACCTGGGAAACACTTCCTGAATGGGAAAAAGATAACAACCACATATTCCTTGGACCAGACTGTAAGGTTTATTACAAGATGAGAGTACCTTTTGGATATAATGTATTTCACGTAATGGGTTCCACTGCTATGGATATGGCAATGGATCACCAACAGGACGGTATACCATTAGATAAAATTGACTATGGAAAAGGAGTAGCCAGATTTTTTGGTGCTATTGGAGATGCCGCCAACCCATTTGGTGCTGGTTCTAGATTGACACAATATATACCAACCGTTGCTCGACCATTCTGGGAGATGGCAAATAATGTGAAATGGAATGGAGCACCTATTTATCCAGAAGAATTTTTTAAAGAAATACCCGACAGCAAAAAACATTTTAAGGGTGTAAGCCCCACCGCCAAGGCTGTTACTGATTGGATTAGCAAGGTGACTGGCGGCAAAGAAATGCCTTATGAGGGTGTCTATCATCCTGGTGTATTTGAACTTTCACCAGAAACCCTGGAACACCTAACAGATTTTATTGGTGGTGGTACTGGTAAGTTTATTAAACGCCTCATTGACACAGGTAGTATTATTGTTAAGGAAGGCAAAGTGGAAGAAAGTAGAAAAGTCCCATTCCTCAGATTGTTTAAAGCTGAAGTCCCATTAAGGGCAGAGAAATCCTGGGTATATAAACACCTCAAAATATCTTTAATGGAAGAATTCCACGCATCGGTGCAATTAAGATATCTGGCTTATGTTGGGATCTTGGTGGAAAGCGGAGAGATAACTGAGAAAGAAGGCAAGAGAATCACAACACTTTTCAGAAACAACCAGGCTAAAATCGGTGGTTATTATACGGAACCACCAAAAAAGAGAAGAAGGAGAAAGAAAAAGAATAGGTGAGTTACCTCTTTCTTTGTTTTATAACAACTAAATGATTATGAAATTAGACCAAATTTTAAAAGGAATCCTATGGGTGCACTAACCGGTAAAGCCCCATCTACTACGTTTAAAGATTTATTGACTGTCAATAGCAGCGTAGATGGAGAGGGCATAGAAACAACATTGAAAAGAGTATTTGATGGAGAAGGTGTTGCTAGTAGTGTAGAACTCAGTGCAAACGATCTAAATGTTTCAACTCACAACGGCTCATCCACAGGATTAAAATTAGGCGGTACAGTTATTTCTAGTACTGCAGCAGAATTAAACTTCCTCGATGGCAGAACTACTGCCAATTCAGGAAACATTGTAACTACCTCTGGTACCCAGACTCTCGATGAAAAGGTTTTAGAAGGTGGTACATTTACATAAACAGGAGATAAGTAATGGCTAATACCATTCAAATTAAACGTCATAGTAGCAATACTGACACAAGTGCTCCAGGTACACTGGCCAATGGCGAATTAGCTCTTAACCAAGCTGATAAAAAATTATACGTTGGCCGTCATAATAACTCTAGCGTTGAGGTTTACCATTTACCACTGGCATCTGATATTACAGCCGGTAATGGTGTATCTACATCAACAGCTAGTGGTAGTGATGATAACACAGTAACACTTGCAGTTGATTTAACAGACTCTAATGTCTATGCAACCACAAGTGCAAAAGGGATAGCACAGTTCAATTCAGATAACTTTGCAGTTACCTCTGGTGTTGTCACCATTAAAGATGATGGAGTGATCCTTGGAACTGAATCAACCGGAAACTATGTAGCAACCGTTGCTAGTCTAGGTACCGGTACCAACAACGGCACAATAGCTGTAGCTGGTAGTGGATCAGAGACAGCAGCAGTAACCTTAGCAATTGATTCAACATCAAGTCCAACTCTGGCTGGAGCCACAGCTGGTAATGTACAAGTTGGAGTAACGGCCGATGGAGAGATTGATACATCAAGTGGAAATCTTGTTATTGATTCATCAGGTGGAACTGTAACGGTTGATGACAACCTAACGGTGTCCGGAAACCTTACTGTCAATGGATCAACTGTATCGGTGAATAGTACCCAAATTCAAATCGATGACCCTATTTTCGCACTTGGGTTAGTTGATGGAGCAGCACCAGCATCTGGAGATGCTAACGATAACAAAGATAGGGGTATAGTAGCCCACTATTGGGATAGCAGTGCCAAGAAGAGTTTCTTTGGTATGGATGATAGTAATTCGTTCAGATTTACTTACATACCGGTGGCCACTGAAAGCTCTGGTGTTATATCTGGATCGGTTGGTGACTGTCAGTTCGGGGCTGTGTATGCAACCTCGCTTGAATCTGCTACGGTTGACGGTGGAACTTTCTCAGACTAATTAGGAGTTAACTATGGCCAATACGATTAAGCTGAAAAAAGATGGTTCAGCTGGAGGGGCACCAACTGTGAACAGTGATGCTTCGGAATCCAATAATGGGTTAGCCGCTGGAGAAGTTGCGATTAATTATCGTGACGGTAAACTTTATTTTGCTAAGTATAATGGTTCAACATATGCATCTGGACATTTCCCAGATAATGATAATGTCCAGGGAGATGCGACCGCTCTGGCGATTGCGTTAGGATGATATGGCAAATACATTTAAACTAAAAACAGATACAGATGTCACAACCAGTTCTGGTATGTCATCTGTCTACACAGTGCCTGGATCAACCACGGCAGTGGTGATAGGATGTACACTAGCTAATACCGGTGCAGCAGCTATAACAGCTGATGTGAAGATTACCACTAATGCTTCGGTAGGTGAAAATGGAGATGATGTATACATCGTTAAGGGTGCACCGATTGCGACAGGTGGTGCTTTGGAGGTAATGTCCGGGAATAAGATTGTTCTTCAGACTGCTGATATACTCAAGGTTAAATCGAGTGCAGCAACTAGTCTAGATGTGGCGATCTCCGTAATGGAGATTACCTAATGTCATATCTTGGTAAGACCCCAGCAGATGTACTAATCGATCCTCACGTAGAGTCTTCCTCTATAACGGATCTAACTATCTTAACGGCTGACCTGGCAAACGATTGTATTACCAATGCCAAAATAGCTGATGACCAGATAGATAGTGAGCATTATGTAAATGGGTCCATAGATAACGAACACCTGGCCGGATCCATTGCTATGAATAAAACTGCTTTTGTTGCAGGAACAGGATTAACTCTATCAACTAACACACTTAATTTAGATACTATTACTTCAGTAGGTACTCTTACTTCGTTAACTGTAGATGATATTACTTTAAATGGTTCTACTATATCTGATGGTGGAGATTTTATTCTTGATGTTGGTGGATATACTGAGTTAAACAATGATAATGGCGGTATAGTTATATTTTCTGATGCATCTGTTCAATTTGGTGTAATAGAACACGCCTCATCTGATTTTGTACTTAGAGCAGGTGTTCAAGATAAAGATATTCTGTTTAAGGGGAATGATGGTGGAAGTACAATAACTGCTCTTACATTAGATATGTCAGATTCTGGAGCTGCGATTTTTAATCACTATATTGCTGTTAATAATGCCTCAATTTATGGGAGTAATGGTACAGCATCTGACCCAAGTTATGCTTTTTGGAATGATGGGGATACAGGAATGTATAAACCAACTGTGGGTCAAATAGGATTCTCGTGTGGAAGTACTTTAGCATTAACACTCGCTGCATCTTCAGCCACATTTGCTGGGGATGTAACTCTTACACAATCAACCCATCCTGTTCTCACATTAAAAGACCAAAGAACTGCCACAGCAAATGGTGATGAGATGGGGGATATAGATTTTTACACATCAAACACC
>Ga0208299_1003201_pt1 | contig 10435 bp, 3 predicted proteins | sample 15_taG_FD_184089 | JGI IMG/M metagenome (GOLD analysis project Ga0208299, IMG submission 184089) | Marine viral communities from the Subarctic Pacific Ocean - 15_ETSP_OMZ_AT15312 metaG (SPAdes) (version 2) | ecosystem: Environmental > Aquatic > Marine > Oceanic | place: Pacific Ocean | collected...
TCCAGCAGAAGGCTTTCCAAACATAGATTCTCTTAAAGACTTGTCAAGTTTTTTTGCTCCTTCTGTTATATTATCATAAGGAGTCAAGCCTGTTAAGTTTTCTAATAAGTTTTTAGAAGCATGTCCGGGAAGATTTCTAGAAATATTTTCAGCTATTCCTCTACGATATAATATTGATCCTAAAAAATCGTCTGTAATAGGACCTGTTACAGTAGTTGCTAAAGAATATAAAGGACTTTTAGTATATTCTAAAGAATTTTCAAACCTAACACCGTGTTCTAACGGACCTAAAAAACCTACTCGCTGTGCTGCTTTTAATATAGTTTCTTGTGGATCTTTAAAATAATTTTTTCTAGTTTCTTCTGATCCTCTAACATAGTTTAATCCTAAAGCAGTTCCTGTCATTAAAACTGTAGCAGTTAAAATTTTAGGAGCATTAACTGCAGGATTAAGTATAACTTGTCTTGCATAATTTTTTAAAACTGTATTAGAGAAAGCAGTAGGATAACCTAAAAACTGAAACAATATGTCTACTTTAGGATTAGATTGAATAATAGGTTTAATAGCTTGTTCTCTAGAAGGGTTAAGTATAACTTCATTAACAAATCTTCCTGCTCCTCTTATTAAATTAACTTGATAAAACTTTTCAGTGTCTGTTAATTCTGAATAAGCTTTACGAGCATCGGCTTGTTTTGCTCCATCATCAACCCATTTAATTCCTTGTTCAATATCTATACCTAAATCAAAAAGTTCTTCTTTATATCTTCTAAGTTTTCCTGTTGCTTTATATATATCTGTACCTGCTTTAGAAGCTTTGTGAAGTGCTTTTAAGTTAGAACGTATTAAATCTTTTCCAATATTAAAACTTGCTAACTGAACCATTTGTGTCCATTGAGTTAGTAAGTTAGCTTTAAAAAATCCTCTTGCTGTTTTCTTTATCCACTTAGTTTGTATACCTTCGCCTGCAAGATTTTCAACACGATCAGCTAACGATTGTTCAAAAGCTAGAAAAACTTTATTCATTTCGTTGAACACTTCAGGTTGATTTAGGTTGTGTTTATCTTTTAAAATTCTAGGTATTTTTTTAGTAAATAGTTCTCCTGCTTCTCCTATAGATTTTATAAATTCTTGAGTATACCTATCAGGTTTACCTTTTGTTAAAGGAATAAAAGCTTCTGACATACTTGAAAGAGTAGCTAACGGAAGATGAGCCATTTGTTGAGAAAGTTTAAGAGTATCATAAATACCTTGACCTAACTCAGATTGATACTGATTTAAATCTCCTGTTAAAGTTTTAAAAAGATTTACAATATTATTTCTTTCTGTATTTGTTAATCCTCCTTTAACACCTTTTGCTATCAGTTCTTCATGTAAGGGATCAATCCATCTTTTTTCAAATTCTCCAAGTGCGCTTCTATTTCCTGTAAGTTCATCTAAACCAAATGCTTTTTTTGTTTCAATATTTCTAGCAGCTTTAGCAAAATATTTATGTGATACAGCATGTAAATCATTAATTAAAAACTCTTCAAAAACATTTTCATCTTTAATATCAAGAGTCCTAGCACTTGTTAATATGTGAGCAGTTTCTCCATAGAAAGGATTTTTTTCATTCATCAAGTCTGATAAAACTTTATCAACATCATCAGGAGAAACAGCTTTTTCTTTTAATAATAATTCTCTAAACTTTTCAGGATTTTCTTTTATTGCTTTCCTGTTCCAACTTATAGGAAAATAATTTTCAACTCTTCTTTTTGGAGATATAAGTTTATTTTTAACAGCATGGTTGAATATAGTATCATAAAACTTTTTAAGATTGTTAGCAACTACAATCTCAGCCATAGTAGCACCTTTTTTAGGTCCTCCTCTTAAAAGCTTAACTACACTTTGTTGTTGTGCATCAGTCATAATACCGTTTTGTTTGGTGTATAAAGGAGAAATAGCTTGTTCATACATTAACTTGTAATTACCAGTTCTCCAATTTATATTTTCACCAAAACTAAATTCAAGAGGTTTATAAGTACGATTAAAAAATCCTTTACCTGCATCATACCTAATAAGTTTGCGAAGTTTGTCAGCAATAGGAGAAATTTCTGCCATTGTATTAAGTATAGCTGTAGGTTTACCTATTGTTCTTGCAATAATTTTATCTTTTCTATTTCCTAACCTATAAGCAGCCATGCTTCCGACTTGTTCTAAGTATTCATCATCAGTAAATAAATCAACTTTGTTAGAGTGAGCAACTGATAGTTTCTGTGTACCTGCACCTATTAATCCTCCCATAAGAGTTCCTAAAGCAGCACTTCCTACTAATTCAGGAGTAGAAAATAGTTTTCTAATGTCTGTATTAATCTCTGTATTTTGTCTAAAATAATTATCAGCTCCCATCCAAACTGCTCCTTCTGCAGCAGTTACTCCAACAGCTTTTTTAGTTTGAGTTTTGGCAAATTGTTTTAAACCTGTAGAAGCTCCTTTTGCTAACGCTGCTCTAGCTGCTAAAGTTGCTCCTCCAGTTATAGGAGTAGTGTATAGAGCAGCAAGCATAGTAGGATCAGTAATAGCGTCTATACCTATATCTTTTGCAGCACCTAAGTATTGTCTTAGACTTCCTGTGTCTGCTTTGTCAAATCTTTGTCTTATGTATCTATAGTCAGCTTTTTGTTGAGGAGTAAAAAGTTTACTTTCAGATGCTCTTTTAAAACCACTATATAAATTATAATCAGAGTCTCTCAAGTACTCAAAAATATCATCAGATTTTTCTCCTACCGAAGTAAGAAATCTTTCTGCTCTATCTTGAAACAATCTATCTTGTTCTAAATCATCTAAAGTTTCAGTTCTTAGACCTAGAAAAGAAGAAGACCTGTCATTTTTTAGTAACTTCTTTAAAGTAGCCATTAAAAATATCCTTTTTTATTTTTGTTCTTCTTCATCTTCATTAAATATTTCCAAGCCTCTATAACCTACTGTACCAGCACCGACTCCATATAAAAGTATTCTTTTTTTAGATAAGTTACCTGTTTCTTTATCAATAAAAGGTTTTTTCACAGTAGTTGCAATTTGAGTTCCTTTAGTTTCCATAAATGTTTTAATTAATCTAGTTCCATTTATGTCTCCTGTTTTCATATTTATAGAATCATATATAGCTCTTTCATAATCACTTAAACTATCCCTGTATTTTTTAAGATTGGTTGCTTGTTTTTCTGCAGCTCCTTTAACATTTTTATTGTAGTTATCCATTGCTTTTTTATATTTAGAAGCAGCGCTGCCTTGTTCTTTGTGCATCTTTATTGCATGGTCATATTTTTGACGGCTAGTTTTCATAGGGCTAGTATCCCATTTCTTTAAAGCTCTTTCGTATCTTGCACTAGTATCAAAGTCTTGTCTTCTAGGTTTAGGATCGTTTTTAAATTGATTAAGTTTAGGTCTTGGATCATTTTTAAAATCTTTCTTTAAAGGTTTACGAAGAGACGTAGTAAACTGACCATTTCTAAGCTTCATTTCTTTCATAAGTTTAGAGTAGTGAGGAGATGCTTTTAATTTTTTAACTAATGTTCTCCCCATATAAGGTAAAGCTTTGTTAAAAGCAGTTTTTCCTGCCCATGTAGTAAATTTAAAAGTCGCTCCTCCTACAGGTAAAAACATAACATAATCTAAAGCGCTATCTCCAAACTCTTCACCAAAAGCAAGATCAGCAATAGTTCCTACAACAGGAAATTCTAAAATATCTTGATAAGTAATTCCATCATCACTAAACTCTTCGCTAAGATCTCGTACTTCCTTAACATTTCTGTTGTCCATTCTATTTTGTAAAAATTCTTCTGTAATTCTATCTTGATCATTAGCTCTAATTATTGCTCTTATATGCTCTTCTTGTTGAGCAGTATTAAAATTACTGTCAGTATCTTTAACTATGTCATAAGCTGTTGCTTGAGCATCTATTTTTTCTTCATAATTTGAAGCTGTGTTTATTATTAAAGGAAAATAATCCCTCAAATATTCTTCTTCTGTTATTTCTCCGTCTGAAAGTAGCATTGAATAATAATTATCTAAAGTAATACGTTCTCCCGGTACTGTCTTTTGGTGTTCTTCATCACCTAAATATTTTAAAAGTCCTATCTTTATTAAACGATTTTTAATTGTATTATTTTTTGCATTTATAGAAGGATAATCAAAAGCAAATTGATTTATTTGGTTTGCTACAGTATTTTGTACTCCTGATGTTAAAGTAGTTTTATTTTCACTATCTAAGGTTAATCGTTCTTCATACCTTGCTTGAACGCCAGCAGTCATTTGCCCTCGATCTATCAACATAGTAATTCTTTCAGCAACATCTGCTTTTTCATCTCTTGTAGCCTCAATGCTTTCAGGAAGATTAAGTAATTCTGATTGGTGCTGTTTAGAAAAAAGATCTGCTGCTGTTTTAATGCTTGCGTCAGTATCGTCTCGATTTAACAAGAAATTAAAAGCATTTTGAATTTTGTTTAATTCTACTTGTCTCTTAGGTTTTCCTCTAACATTTGATAAACTTCTATCTCCTTGTAAATACGCTGAAATAATGTCTTCTGCATCTTGTAAGTTTTCTGCATTTTTTTGTATTTCTGTTGCATAAGACTCAGACATTAGTATATTTTGTATTTGCGCAGCGGTTGCTCTAGGTTTCCTTTTTTGAATATCTGAAATTTCTTTAAGTATTTCTGAATGTGTAATATCTATATTTCCATAAACTGTTTGGAAATTATTTGCAAGTGTTGCCATATCTATATCAGCTATATCAGGAACATAGCTTTCAGCAAAGTCTCTATTGTCTCTTGTGTTTACTTGCATATCTCCGCTAGTAACAGGTGTGTTTAAACTGTTTGGTTTTCCTTTTAAACTATCTAAATGATTAGATATGGCATCTAGATTAGGTTTAGCATCGTTGCCTTTTCCTAAAGCTTTATCTATAATTCCTCTAAACCAATTAACATTACTAGGCGCAAGACCTTTTCTTGTTGTTTCTCTTACAATACGATCAAAGTCTGCCGTTGCTTCTTCTTTACTTAATTTTCCTAAAGGCGCACCCTTAAGTTTTGCTTCGTGGTTATTTGTAAGTCTTGTTGATTCTTTAGCAACCCAATCTTGATAATCAGAAAATTGATCACTTCTTATATCAGGAGCTTTAAAACCTGTTAAGCTTGTCCAATTTTCTCTAGCTTTTTTATTAAAATAAAAATTTAAATTATCTCCATGTTCATTTCTTAATCGTTCATCGAGAGAATGAATATTTGCTTGTCTGGTCCATTCAGCTACTAATCCTGCTTTTTTAGGAGCTGACGAAAGTTGAAATTCTTCTAAATCATTAACAACATTTTGCGCATATAAATGGTTTTTAAGTTTTAAACCTAGCCCAACAGCAGTTAAAAGACTTGCCTTTCTACCACTTTTTTGTGTTTGACCTAATAAACTTTTTCCCCATTCCGATGCTTTAGGAGACTTTCCTTTTGTTCTATTTATAAAATCATCTAAAATACTCATGCTTGTATCTCCTGTCTTTCTAATAAGCTATTAGGTTCAGTAACATCTTCTTCTATTTCTTGTGGTCTAGCTTCAAGTAAACTTGTAGGAGGCTCTAGTGTCTCTATTATTTCTTTAACTTCTGGATCTATTGTTTGTGCAACTTGCTCTCTGTTAAAAGCACCGACAGCACGTTGTAAAGTTTTTATTTGCGTATCAGGATCAACATCATTTCGATCGTCTTCTGCTTCGCCTGAGTACAGTTTATAGTTAAAGATACCTGCTTTTTCAATTAAGCCTATTATAATATACATAGTTGGTTCCATTAATAACAACATTAAATCTGGATTCCATTTACCTTGTGTAAAACCGTGATAAAGTATTACAGAAGCAATATCAGCTATAGGAACTCCGTCTGAAACAGACAGCACTAAATTTAAATAAGTTTTTTCTTCAATTAAAGATTTTAATATAAACAAGTTTGCTTCGTTTACAGTTGTAAACTCAGGAGGTTGTTCCCATTTATAAGGTTGTTCAGGTGAGTTTGTTAAAGATTGTCCTGTAACTGGTCTTCCTTTTGCATTTTCTGCTGCGAACATCTCTAATCCATCTATAGGTACTGCCATTTAATTCTCCAATAAATTATGCGTAAACATTTGCGCCAATAGGTTGTTGAGCCATGATACTGTTATATGTTTCTGGACCCCAATTTGCACCATTCATAAACTGATTTAAAAAATCATTTGAATTGACGGCTGAAAAACCTGCTTGTTGAAACTGAGGTCTTAAATCTTGAACATAGTTAGCTGAAGCAGCAGTTGTTTCGGGTAATCCTACCACAGTGCCTGCCCTTAATGATCTTTGATAATCTTCATACCTATTTCTAGCCATTACATCTTTAAAAGTTTGAACTCCTGTGTCCATAGCAGCTTTTCTTAATTTGTCTTTTGTAGTAAGTCTGCTAGTTGGTCCTTTACCTGATATAATTTCATCTGTTATATTATCTGATGTTGTAGAAGGAACATCTGCTTCATCTGAGAAAAAAGAATCTATATCTTTTTGTGTTTTTAAAACTTCAACGTCAGAAGACGCTGAACTTGCACTTATTTCAACAGCAGTTTTTTTATCAAAAGAAGGAGCAGTTATTCCAGAAGGACCTTCAGGAGTCATGACAGGTTTCTTAACCCATTCCCATTCTCCTTTTCTACCCATTGAATCTGTTTTTTGTTCAAAATTATATTTGTAGCTAGAAGGCAAATTATTTAAAGTACTTTCTGAAAAATCAGCATAGTCTAACATTCGTTGTTTATTTGCAGCAGCTATATCATAATCTGCCATTGAAAAATCTGCAACTCCTTCTCCTACAGGCGTTGAATATGAAAAATTATATCCTTTTTCAATTTCTGCAACTGTACCAAAACCTCGTTCACTCATTTGTTCAACAAATAATTTACCCCTTCCTACATTTTCTCCAAACTCAGTAAGTTTACCGTCAACAAAAAGATCTGTTCTACTGAGTTGTAGTTGTTCTAGTTCTTTATCACTTAAAGAGTTCCAATATTCTGCAACTTCTTCTTTATCTGCTAAAGGTACGTTACCTGCGTCTATACCTATCATTTGTCTTGCTCTATCAATAAATTTATCAAGTCCTTCCATAGCCTGACCAACTCCGGGAATTTTCTTTAAAGTATTTGTTAAAGCTCCAGTTACAGAATTGTAAACTCCTTTTACTTTGCTTCCTACATTATAAACAGCTTGAAAAACTTTCCCAACTGCAGGAGAAAGTTTAGATATACCTTGTATTCCTTTACCTAGTGTTCCCCAAAATCCTGTAAAGGCAGGAAATATAATAGATAACGCTAAATGTCCAATAGGACCAAGATCACCAAAAGCTTTAAAAACTTTTTTAAAACCTTTGCCAATAGCTTTACCAAGTTTTTTAATTCCTCTACCTATCTTACGACCTATCTTTCTTAACCATCCCATGTACTTTTACTCCTATATATTAACTTAAAAAAGTTGTTAAATCTAAGCCTTCAACTAATGTATATAAAGCTTCGCTATAATTTTCAGCAGCTTCTCCTTCATTAGCTAAAGCTGTAGTAATAATTGATACTCTTCTATTTTCTTCGTTCTCTATTTTTCTAAAATCAAAATCTGCTTGATCTCTAAGCTCTTGCCATAAGAACGAGAGTGATTGACTATTTAAATTAGCTGCGTTCATTGCGTTCTGCATAGCTACTTGATTAGCTGCTGCAGTATTAATAGTGTTTGCTTGTCTTCTCCAAGCTATATTAGATTGCTCTACAGCTTGTGCATTTTGTGTGTTCCATTGTTCTCTATTAAAAGATAACTGTGCATTATACTTATCCAAATCTGTTTTTAAAGCAACTCTAGTTTTTTCAAAATCTGCTTCTGTTTGAAATCTTAAAGCGTTGTTTGCATTTTCTTGTTGTACATTAAACTGAGCCATAGCATTAGCTTGAGCTACGTTAGCTTGTTCAATTTGAGCAGCTAAACCAGTCATAAACTGTTGTGTTTGATTTTCACTTGTAGCATTAAACTGTCTTGCTGCGTTAGTAGCAGCTTGATTAGATAACATAGTTTGCTGCTTCATTTGATGTTTTAACACTATAGACTGCTGTTCATTATTAAGATTAGCCATGTCCATGCTTAGAAAAGCTTGTGCATTTTGTATCTGTGTTTTCTGATAAAAATCAGCTTCAGCTAAGTTAGCTTGAGACATTAATACAGCATTTTGAATAGCTGCTTGTTGTTCCATATTAGCTTCAGTTAAACCTACAGTTTGTAAAAATTTACTGTTAGAAAGAGCTGTTTGTTGGTCAGCATTAAACTGTGCTATATCCATTTGGAAAACATTAGAAGCATTTTGTAACGCTGTTTGTTGTCTTGCTTGTGCGTTAAATATCTCTTCTCTAGATTCTATATCTCTTGTTTGAGCTACACTAGCTTGTATAGCTTGTGCATTAGCTTGAGCAAGAGGAACTGCTGATTGTATTATAGCGTTAAATAAATTATCTCTACCAACAGTAGAAGCTTCAAGTCCTCTCTGAGCTAACATCTGTTCTACTGCTGCTACAGCAGGATTAGCCCATGTAGGTATTTCACCACTCTCCATTCCTTTAAGAAGGCTATCAAGTTGATTAGAAACAAAAGCTTCTTCTGGAAGGTCTCCTATGACTCCTCGTTCTTCTTGAGTTAAATCCATTAAACGATCTTCAAGAGTTTCTGGATCGTTGCCTAAGTCTGTAATAACTTGTTCAGATATACCTGCGTTACGAAGCTGTTTCTTAGCTCTTGTAACTCTTGATAAAGTTGTACCTGCTGCTTGAGCTGCTATAGCTGTAGCGTTAGGACTAAGCGTACCGACTACTCTCTCTGTTAATGCGCCTTCTGGTATATCTACTTCTACAGCTTCAATCGGAGCAACACGATCTACTTGTGCAGCTTGAGCTAAAGCTTGATCTCCTATATCGCCAGTAGCTGCTGTAACTTGTTCTTGTGGAACTGCCTGCGCAGCTTCCATAGTTGTAGTAGTAACTGGTGTAGGAGCTTGAGCTTGAACAGGTTGTACTTGTGCTGCAGTATCTAAAGTAGGAGCTGTTATTTGTCCTGCAGTTACAGGAGCAACAGTTCCCATTTGCATAGTTTGTGCAGTTGGTCCAGTTTGAACTTGTTGTGGAATAGGTATTTGTGGTCCTTGTCTTGTTCCTGCAACAATGTCTTCAGCTACTTGTTTAGAAGCATTAACAGGTAGTACAGTACCTTCTTCATCTCCAGTTGTTGTGTCTACCACGTTATTATCTCCTTCTCCGCTTAATGAAGCTTCTAATTCAGTTTTAGTATGTGTAGGTATAGGGTTTGTTTCTGCATCGAAAGGAGTGTATACATAGTCTGTAGTGTCTACTCCTGTGTTTCTTAAACTAGCTTTATAAGCTTCAGGATAAGTTGCATATAACCAGTTTTGGGTTTCTTCTGCTGTAGGTTGTCTACCTAAGTTATTTAAAGCTCTTTGAGCTTCTCTATAGTGTTTTGTACCAATAGGAAGCGGATTACCATCTACGTCTGTATCAAGACCTTGTTGTTCTCTTCTTTTGTTTTCCCATTTTCTAGCTGCGTCTGTATCTTGAGGAACACTTCCTACGTTTTCTCCGTAAGCCATATCTACAGCATCTCCGCCATCTTCTGATCTCCAAGCATCTCCTCTTGCTCCCATTCCAGAGCCAACTGAGTAACCAACTGCAGCAGCAGCAGCAGCTTTATCTCTTGCCATTCCAGCGTTATCTGCTGCATTTGCAGAGGCGTGTCTAGCTCCTGTTTGAGCTGTAGTTTCTGCAGCTCTTGCATCTTTTAGTGACGCAAAAGCATTTCCTTCAGAATCTCTACCGTATGGAGCTGCACTATCTCTGTTTCTAATACTATCTGCTCCTGCACCATACATAGAAGGAGGATCAGATATTTGTACTTCTACAGGATAGTGTGTCTGATCGTAAGTATCGCCCGGAATAGCTGTTTGTGGTTTTCCTGTATCAATAGTTATACCAGTAGGTCTAGGCTGATAAGTCTGTCCTATTGGTCCTTGTGAATATCCTGAAGTTAATCCTGCGCCTGAACCTGAAGCAATCGTATTTCTATCAACAGGATCAAAAGGTCTTACAGGAGTAACTTTCTTAGGCGTTGGTTTAGGTTTAGCTTTTACAGGAGCTGGAGTCGGAGCTGGCGTTGGAACTTTTTTTGCAGGACCAGAAGTTCTAGCAGGCATTTTTGTAGTAGTACTGCCAAGATTTCTAGTATTTTGCCATTGTTCTAAAGCTGCTTGATATTCATCACCTGAACTATAATCTCTACGACTAGGTCTTCCGCCAAGCGCATATTTAACTCTGCCACCTTTACGATAGTCTTTTCGTTTACTTCTGTCTCTTTT
>Ga0208299_1003202_pt1 | contig 10434 bp, 13 predicted proteins | sample 15_taG_FD_184089 | JGI IMG/M metagenome (GOLD analysis project Ga0208299, IMG submission 184089) | Marine viral communities from the Subarctic Pacific Ocean - 15_ETSP_OMZ_AT15312 metaG (SPAdes) (version 2) | ecosystem: Environmental > Aquatic > Marine > Oceanic | place: Pacific Ocean | collected...
AATTAATCTATTTCTAAGACTACTTGAAGGTCTTGGTTTATAATCACCATCAGAAGTTGATTCAATTACTGATCCGTTTATACTATCATCCTCTATAAATGACAACCTAATTTACCCCCATAAGCATCGAAAGATACTGTGATAGTTCCCGGCTTTGAATGAACACCTTTGTTTCTATGTTCAAACCAACTATCTCTACCTCTAATTATACTATTACTAAATGTTCCCGTATTTCCTAAAACGATTTCTTTTTCAACATATTCCTGTTTTTCAAATGAATAATCATATACAATTTGTTGTGTGATAAATTTTCTATGTAAATGCCCCATCAAGAAAACATCTGCATAATTATTTACCTTCATATCTTCAAGTGGTTTTTCTAATGCTTGTGAACTACCAAATCCATGTGCTACAAATAGTTTCCATCTTCTTAATGGTTTATCATTGAAATTAACTTGAAGTCCTACCCAACCTTTACTTCCCAAATATTTTATACTTTGTTTATCAAATATACTTTTCATTCTATAATGGTCAATATTCTTATCCATATATTCATGATTTCCTGCTAATCCATACCAAATCTTAGGTGCTTGACCTGATTTAATTAATTGTTCATTTAAGTCAAAAAGTGTTGCATGGTGTTCTTCCCATGCTTCAACCTCTCGTGTAAGTGAAGGAACAGGATCACTAGATTCTAAGGTATATCTTTTATCCCATGGCATTATATTGTTAAACATATCCCCGCCAAATGCGGTATATCTTAATGGATCATCTAATACTGCTTTTTCTCTTTTTTCACATAATGCAATATCACGTTTAGGATCACCAAAATGTTCATCACTAAATACTTCTAGATCTATTACATCATCAATTTTTTCCAAATCTATATTTATGAAAGTTGAATCCATGTTATATTTCTCACATATACCCTACTTATAAATGTTAGTAAAAATTAGGAATTTTGGAAAGTGTATGCTTTTAACAGTTTATCTGTATAAGCGGATACGATCATTCCAAATTTCTGTGAATCTTCTGCTTCATTAGGTAATCTTTTTCTAGTTTTTTCAACTGCTATTGCTTCAAGTCGATCTACTAGATCTGATGCTTTTTGTTCAGATATTGAAATTTTATCAATACCCCCCCAATTTACATTACTTACTACTTTGTAAGTTGATGGAACAAACTCAGAATATTGAGTATTATTCATATCAATAGTTTCAAACTTAGGATCTAAACCTTTTGCTTCATTGGATAAATCAATGATTAGTTTACAAGCTTTTCTTCTATCAATTTTTGGGCTTTTATCATCTTTAAGAATCCCCCATTGAGTTTTCAGATTTTTCATGATTTCAATCATTTCTGTCATTAAAAGTTAATACACATACCGCAATATAAATGTATGTAAAAAAGAAGGATTATGGGATTGATCTACTGTATAGTTTGCCTTCAAGAGCCATTTTATACATTTCTGCAACGTAAGGATTTTCACCCGGAGTTTCTGCTCCAAGTTCAACTAATCTAGCATATACACGTACAACGTATGCTAATGCTCCCATGAAAGCCACTACAACACCCATGTTAAACATCCAGTGATTAGGAACTGCGAAGATTTCCTCTACAAACCAAAAGTGCCACATTTCATTTACTCCTATTGTAAACATAGTAGCCAAATAACCTAATATGGTTATTTTTAAACCTGTATTTATAGAGTTGTTTGTACCACGCAAAACAGGGATCTTCCTGTCATATATAGCTGCCATTCCCCATCCCAAAGGCAAAGCCACGAAATGAGAATATAACCACCAATGAGCAGGTGTAAATGCACTATCCCTAATAGATGTTTGATGAAGTGAACCATCCACAAAATTATCAATTTCTACTGAAGCTGCAACAGAACCCATGGCTATTACGATTAACCATATTTTCTTTAATCTTTGGATTTCTACCTCTTTTGGAAGTAATGTCGGCATTTGTGCCATATATATAAAATGGTTTTTTTAACATATAAGTTTTCAGCAGGCGTGGTTAGTATATAAAGAAAATTCAATGATTAACATTAATGATAAACAATAAAAAAAGAAAAGAGTTGTAGTGCTATTAAGCTGCTACTAGATCGTAGTAAGCCATGCCACCACCTTTGGCTTTGACTTTCTCACTAGGACACTTTACTTTGAAAGTTTCCCCATCCTCAAGAGCTTTTCTCAAATCTACATCTACCAGCTTACTTACAACAGCTCGTCTTGTTGTATGGATTTTTGATACTTTTGTACCATCTTCTTTTTCCCATTCTTCAGCTGTCGAAATCTTTACACCCGGAGTTTCTTCCCCATCCTTACCAGTGTAAGGTGAGTCCTCGACTCCAGTGATAGTGAATACTTTATCACCGATTTCAGATAGATTTATGGAATCTCCTGATTTTTGTCCAAACTTGTTAAAATCCGACATACATTGTAAACAATGTTGTTACATATAAATCTTTACAACATACTATAGAAACAAAGACTTATATATCCCATTTGGTTGTATTATTTTAATGGCAAGACCATCTAATCCAAATAGAGTTGCAACACCAATAAGCATACTTAAATCTCAAAAATTGAGAATAAGAAAATATGCACAACCTGATCAAAAACGAAAAGGATATGAAAGTGATGCAGTTGTTCTAGAAAGAATACTATCAGAATACGAAAAAAACCATCCAGCTAACTGCGAACCAAAAAGCACTTACGCTTCAAAAAATATTTAATATTCTGCTTCTTCCATTTCTTTTAATCTTATTTTTTGATCTTCTTCTGACATACCATGCCAAATTTTTCTACAAACAGGTGAATCATAAAATATTTTTTGCCTACCCTTATATCTAGATGGTAATTCCCTATTGCATGGACATTTACATCTTAAAATTTTTTCTCGTCTTTTCAGATAAATTCACCTAGGAATATTGTTTCTTGTCCGTTGCGGACTCAGATTCCTCGTGATTTTTTGATTTATGCTGTCGTGAGATTTCATCTTTTACTGTATCTGAAACACTTTTTTCTTCATTGACAGGGTTATATACTGGATTGTGTACTCCTGTAGTATCAGTTGTTGTTCCTGCTGGTGATACATTTTTCAATAATGCTCCCCTAATATCAGGTGAAAGATTTCCCCAATTTTGCTTATGATAATATGTTGGTAAATTATATGATTTTAAAAGTTCGGCTCTATCTACATTGGTTAATGTATCCCAATGTCTATCGTTTAAAAGTTCAGATTTTTTGAAACAGTCGTTTTTTGCAACTGGATATATTCTTCCTTCTGACATAACATTAACTTTATCACCATTAAAACCTGCTATAATTCCTGATTTTTTATATTCTGCAAAAACTACTTGATCTCTTGGACTAAATCTTGATTTTATTAAATCAAATCTTCTTTTATATACTTTTTGGGCTTCTTTAGTATTTTTCTCTTTTTCCCCTCTTAAACTTGGCATAACATCTCTAGTTAATGATTCTTTATCTTCATCACTATCAATTTTCATTTTTTTACCGCCTACGGTAATCCATTCTTCAGTATCTTTATTACTATCGCCTTTAGAGGGATTAGATGGCATATTAAATTAATATATACTTGGTATTTAAGGTTTTTGATTGCCTACCAACCTTCATAATTGCCGATACTATCAATTCCCCATAAATCAGGAACTTCACGCATAAATTCCACTTTTTGTTGCCCAAAACAAGCCAAAGCGATACTATCACTATAATCATCAGCGTGTTCACTACGCACTTTAGGTTGTTGATCTTTGAATTTACCATGATCCCAATACATATATGACAACTGTTCAACAAGTTTATCCTTGCTATAATCATCTAATAATGACAAATTTATCAATCTTCCTGCCCCTTTTTCATTCAATTCTTCAAACAATCTTTCCAAATTTACATATAAATCTGTTTTATCTGACTTGAAATTAACTCCATAAATAACCATATTAGGATCAACTTCTTTACATAAATCTACAAGTGTGTCGCCCATTCCTGTTTCATCGATATATATTCTTCTTAAGCCATATATTCTATTATATTCTGAAATCTTTTTAGCCAATTTTGGTTGTTCCGTTGTTAATTCAGTATATATTTCAACAGGATAAACAACATTATCCCTCACACCTACAATAGTAACAACAGTCTCATCTGCACCTTTTCCGCTTGTATCCACGCCTGCATCATAATATTCAAAAGACTTTCTATCAACGGGGGTTAATGCTTCCTGTAAAAGATTATATGGAATTAAACTATTACCACCATCGAGAAATTCCCCATATATTTCCTGTCTTTCAGCAGCTTTGGTCGTGCCTTTGATTAGTTTAAGAACCTGTGGATCGCTAGCTGCAAGTGGATTATCAAACGTAGTAACATGGAATTGTGTCCATGGATATTTTTCTTTATCGTTATGACCTTCTATTTGTTTAGGTTTACCATGTTCATATATAATATGAGACTCCATACATGATTTAAAAAACTGACCTGATTTTCCTTTTGGTGTACTTGTGAGTAATATATGTGGTTTAGTTGTAACTGTTGAAGGTAAAAAGGCATCAAATACTACTTGAGGAATATATGCAGCTTCGTCAAGTATAGCATAATGAACTGTAAATCCTCTTAATGAATCACCTGTATCACCTATTGGTCTTACAATAAAGTTTGTTCTACCCGTTCCGTCATACCATTCAATAGTAATTTCTGTTTTAATTTCCCTTGTTACTTTCTTACTAAGTGTAGGACTCATGTGTATAAACTCACTAATCTTAGATAAAATCAAGTGAGCCTGATCTTTAGATAGTGAAGCTATAACCACATTAGCCACCCCTGTATCTATATTGCTTGCAAACAATGGTGCAAAATAAGCAAAGTGTATAGCCTTCAAAGCTGCATTTGTTGACTTACCAACTTGCCTTCCTGTTCTATATACAATGAAACGATCATAACAATCTAGAAATTTTTGATTATATGGAAATACATCAAACCCTAGATATTTATCTACAAAAAAAGAACATTTTTTAAATGACTCTACAAGTATCTTGGCGTATTCAACAGGATCTTTTACATATTCAACTGGTGGTAATTGTCTAAGACTCATCTAGTAATTCCCTACTCAGTTTAACTGTTTTTGCTATTTCGTGTTTTTGATCTTCAGTTAATGTTTCCTTTTGGGTAATTTCAACGGTTTCTCTTTTTGTCTTAATTTCATTAATAACCTTACCCAAATTGGTAAGTGAATTTATACGCTTTGTAACTTCAGAATTTAGTTCCCCATGTTGATCTTCTAAACTCTCGAAAAATACAAGTTTTTCAAAATTATTATGGAATTCTGCTTCCATTAAATCAAGTGTTCTACCACCTGTTTGATCTACTAATTTAGCAATATCTTTCCTAATTACACATAATGAATCTGCTTTAAACTTTGGACATATACCATTACCCCCTAGTTCTTGTGGTCTATATGGACAACCATTACACTCAGGTGGTAAGTTTCTAGCATAATTTAAATTTTTAAAATTAGCTGGAACTTTCTTTGGTAGTGTTCTTTTATCAATAACTAATTCTTTTTCCCCTGTTTTTAAATCCTTTTTCTCGATAATTTTAACCATATATAATTTTTTACGTTATAGTATTTAAGGCTTTTTTCTGTTCTACAAGGACTAACTTCTGATATAACTTTGCTTCATAATCTTCTAATTTTACCTTGAATGGTTTTAACTTACCATCCCATGATATAACGAGTATAACACCATATTTTATTTTTTGTCCTGTGCAAAATTCCCACATTTTACCGTATGCACATAGTTGTATAAAATAATCCTTGCTATTACATTGAGATTTAGTTTTTGGTTTTCTGCTGTTTTTAAAGTCAATTATACATAATTCCCCGTCATATTCTGCTACACAATCAGCAGTTCCCGCAAGTTCAAGTAAATCACTATATAATTTTATTTCTGTTCCATGTATATTATCTACATGATCTACTAAATGATCTGCTAATACATCAAACAATTTTTCAATATCTACTTCATATTCTTCATCTGTATTATCAAATTTTGTTATATTGTTTAACCATTTTTCTGCAAGTTCATGTATTCTATTTCCCACTTTAATACTACCTGCACCTATTTCTTCACATCTTATTTCTGCTTGGGCTTCTGTTATACCTTCATCTCTTGCAACTTTAGCTACCCAAAATGGATACCATTCTTTTGTATCTAATAGTTTTAATACAGTTGTTATGCTTGGATATATTTTACCTGCTTCTGTTTTATAAAAATGACCTTCATCTGAGTTCATAGATTCTACGAATGGTCTAACAATGTGTTCTGTTTTATGTGTAAACATTAATATATACAGGATACTTCTATAATATAAATGTTTAAAGAGATAGAAGATAGACTAGATGTTACGAATGAATTATTGCGTAAAATTGAACAACATTTGAGGAATTTAACTTTGCCCCCTGATGTTGTGGATTGGTCTAAAAAATTAGGTGTAAAACAAAAAGATTTTAAACCTGATGATTTTGTCTAGGTATTATGAGTTTTAAACGTATTTCCAGCTAATTGACTTTGACTTTGACTATCCATTTTTTCTAAATCAAATGAATCAAATTTATGTTCACCAACTTGAATAATTGTTCGTATATTAGGGTATGACCATGTTATTGATTTTACAGTGCTAGTGACATCTATACTTTTTATACTATTTTTTATTTTTATCTTATGATTTTCTCTTAAACAGTTTATATGAGTTGGTGCTTCAACTTCATATCTTTCAAGAACTTCATCATTATCTGCAATTATTCTTGTAGAAGCACTTTGTAAATCAGTTCTTGTTGTTAATTGTGGAGTGTATATACGTCTATCATATTTACCATATCTGTTTGCACTTGCTAAACCGTCACCACTACCAGTTCCACTACCGCTAGCAGAATTTCGCCAATATAATGATTGTGTGGAATTAACATCTTCATACCAATAATATATTGTTCCCGCAGAATGTGATCCAGTTATTGTAACAGTTTTGGCTTCATAATCAACTGTGTAAGCAGTTATAGTTGTGTTATTAGGTGATTCAACTCTTAAATTTGTTGGAACACCTGAAAGTGAAACAACTGAATTTGTTCCTGATCCAAAAGTTTGTTCTGCATATATATTATTTAATCTACCTACTAATTCTAACTCATTTACTAAAAGTGCATCGTCTTTACCTGTATGTGTTATTTTAAACCCTGAATTTGTGTTTGTACCTTGAACAAATTTAAATGGAGTTGCAACACCTGTTCTTTTTTCAACTGTTACTATTTTATTATTAGTAAATAATAAAGAATCAGATTCTAATAAAAGTAAATCAATACATTGTATAAATTTGCCCGTAGCTATAAATTTACCTGAAAATCCACTTGATCCAGTATTTGAACCTGCTTCTTTAAATTTAAATGAATTATCTACATTTGAAAGTATATCTTCAACTATTGACCAATTATCTTGACTATCATCATAAACATTTTTTGTTCTATTTGGACTAGTAGCTGTTCCAGTTAATATATCAGGATTAATATTTGTTTCAACTAATATTTTACCATCACCTCTAACAAATACTTGTTTTGGGCTTGTTTGATCATTAATTTTCCAAACTGTTCCTGAAAGTTTTATAGTCATAGGTTGTGATGAACTTAGGTTTATTACATCATGATCTAAATCTGTTAAATATGAGCCTTTATAAAATCTTAATTGCATTATATGACCACCCCATTTATCCGAACCACTTGAATTTGATCCAATTCGTATATTAGTTCCATTTCCATAATCAGTTGTATCTGTAAATGAAAACTCAAAAACTCCATCAAGATAACATGAAACAAGGTTATTTTCATCTCTTTTTATTCTTATAAGTCGTGGCTTTTTATTTCCAAATGATTGAGTAGTTCCTACTCGTTCAACTGCATTTGAACCACTTGCTTTTGTTTTAACAAATAATCTATATACGCTTGATACAGATTTAAATCCTACTTCAATTCCCCCATTTGTATTATATTTACTAAAAATAATTGCTTTATCCCCACTTGAATAACTGCCCAAAGATGAATCAAAATCACAATAAACATACAAATCAAATTGTTTTGACATATCTAATCTTGAATTATTAGGTATATCATAATGATCTGTTGAAGATTCATCAAATTTTAATGTATATTGAGATTGAAATTTTGCATTGTTATTTGAAGCATTAGGTGATTCAAATCTACTTGCAGGTAAATCACTTGAAGGATTCATATTATAACCCCCTTCATCATTAACAGTTAATTGAAAATTATATATTGCTGATAAATATTCTGTATCTACTATATCTTGAATATATGTTAATCTGTCATTAACATCAATTTTTGTTCCCATTCCAAATTTAAAAACACCTTGATCAACTGTTCTAGTTCCATATCTTGTTACGGTGGAAGAACCTATTTTTTCATCTCTTGTTGAAGTTATATTACCCGAACTGTTAATTTGATTAACAACTACCTTACAAATAGCCACTATGCTTTCGCCACCGCACTAATCATTTTTGACATATTCCCTGTTGAATTTGCGGTTGTAGCACTAACTTGAAGATCATAAGTTGAACCAGCTGTTAATGAAGTTAATGTTTTACTTGTTGCAGATCCAGTATAATCTTCAGTAGTCCATTCAGCATTACCTGTTTTGTATCTAATTCTATAACCTGTTAAAGAAGGATTACCTGTTCCAGTATCAGTAGGATTAGCCCAAGTTAAGTCAATTTCACCTGATGATGAACCTGTTGAAGCTGAGAAATTTATTGGTGGTTTTGCTCCATCACCATTATATAATGTAACAACATTACCTTCCATGAATTTAACATTAGCTGTTGCAATAACAGGTGACATGGAATTAATTGTAGCTTGCATAGATGCAGTTGTTCCACCCCAACTAATAACATCTTGGTTAGTATCATCTACTACTGCTAATTCAAAAGCATCATCAATACTTATTGGTCTAAATTGATTTTTCATTCCTAACATTTGTTCCCAAATTGTTTTTGAATTACCTGAAAATCCTGATCCTGTAATTTGATTAGTAGAATAATTTATTAATTTCCAAGTTAAATTTACTTGTGTAGAGTTTCCTTCTACTTTTACCAAAATTTGTTCCGCAGAATCTTCTTCAGGTAAAGGTGTAGGAGTTACAGGTGTATTTATTTGAAAATTAAATGTATCAAATACAGGGATAGACCATTTCATTATAGTTGTTCCTGATGTATTTAATTTTCTAAGTTCTAATTTATATGCCATTATATCACCTAACTAAACCTATGATTCCTCTTTTGATTTTCAATTTGTTCTTGAACTGGTGGTGCAATAGCATCAGGACTACCTGCATGAACTTCACCTGATGGTTCAACTATATAAACTTGTGTATTATTATTGTCTTGATTACTTCTACCTCTTGCATCTACCACCGCATTATCTTCACGAGCTGCACCGCCCCCACTATCATCACCAATACCAAGCCAATTTAATAAAGGTTGTAAAAATTCCCATATTTTTTCAAAAGCTGTTATAATAGATTGAACCCAACCTTGTAAAGTATCCCATGCAGGTTTTAAAGTATTGGTAACTGCTGTTGACATACTACTAAACCATCCTGTTAAAGTAGCCCAAGATTCTTCAAGTGTTGTAAGTGTTGTTGATAATGCAGTATCCCATGCTTCTGATATACCTAATGCAATTTCACCTAAATCAATATCTAATAATTTAACTGCTTCCCAAATACCTGCTATTGCACCTATAATTGGGAATAATTTTAATACTTGCCACCAATCTATACTTGTTAATATTCCATATAACATACCAAGTGGGTTTTTAAGAAATTCTACAAAGGCATTTCCAAGTGTACTTCCCCATTGTCGCATTATTGGTGCTAAATATCTATAAAGTGGTAAAGCCACCGTTCTTAAGAAATATATCATAATTGGTCTTAAGAAAAATCCTACAAAGTCACCGATTGGTCTAAATATCATTAAAATTGAAGTGTTAAACAGTTTAAGCATACCTTGTAACATTGGTGAAGATTGAACTACTAAAGATGATATTTTTTGAACCATTTTCATTATTCCCATTATTCCTACTGCAATAACACCTAATTTTCCTAAATTTTTCATCATACCGCTTTGTGAACCACCACCACCTAAGCCTGAAAATAAACCTGCTATACCGCCTTTACCTTTACCGCCTGAGCCTGCACCAGTAGATCCGCCACCGCCACCTAAATTGTTTAGTCGCTTCTCTAGCTCCCGTATCTTAGAATCGTCTATTACGACCTTAAGGGTGTATTGCTCAACCAAGTTTGTTTAACTCCCACATTATCGAACAAATTTGTTATCAATT
>Ga0208299_1003205_pt1 | contig 10427 bp, 7 predicted proteins | sample 15_taG_FD_184089 | JGI IMG/M metagenome (GOLD analysis project Ga0208299, IMG submission 184089) | Marine viral communities from the Subarctic Pacific Ocean - 15_ETSP_OMZ_AT15312 metaG (SPAdes) (version 2) | ecosystem: Environmental > Aquatic > Marine > Oceanic | place: Pacific Ocean | collected...
ATTTGTGAGTTAGCTCCTAACTTAAGATACGAAGATAAACGTGAAGTAAATACGTTAGGAAAAACTTCTGAACAAGCTTTATTGTCAGGATATTTATTTGGAAAAGTTTGTCGTTCTATAATAGATAATCATGGACACGTAGTAGGGATGTATGGAGTTTGTCCTGTAGATGAAAAAACAGGCATTGTGTGGATGTTAGGCTCTAAAGGTTTATATAAAATTAAACGAGCTTTCTTACGAGAGAGCCGAACTGAAGTTGAAGGAATGAATAATATCTTTCCACATCTATGGAATATTATAGATAGTAGAAACGAATTACATGTTAAGTGGATTAGATGGTGCGGATTTAAGATAATAGGGGAACGCATGGTTAATAATGTGAAGTTTTATGAGTTTACGAGGCTAGCCTAGTGGCATTTACTTTTGGAGATGCAATATCTTTAGCTGGTTTTGCTACAGATAGATACAAACAGAGAGTTTCTTTCAACGAAGCTACTCTAGTAGCTAAACGGCAAAATGCTAGAGATGCTGTTAATGATAAAAATAGAAACACTATTCTTCAAATCAACAATCAGTTACGTGGTGAGCAAACTGCGTTAGAAGGTATTGCTGCTGCTTATGACATGCAGGACATAGCTTGGGCTGTACGGAGGCGAAAAGCTACAGCTATGGCTGAAAGAGCTGGTGGTATGGGTATCAGTGGACAGAACTATGCTGCACACTTTAGAAATATAGAGAGACATGGGCTAAATGCTGGTAAGGTTCGTATGCGAAACTACGGTACACGTGTGCGTAATATTGAAATTGAAGGACATGCTGATTATATCAAGACGTTACTAGCTAACCTATCAACTGATTTTGTTGAAGGTCCAAGTCAAACTGGTCTACAACTAGCTGGTATAGGATTAGGTATAAGTGCCGTTAAGGAAATAGGATTTACAGTAGATCCTAAAACTGGCAAGAAAGTATCGAGGTTCTAAATGCCACATCAAGGAGCTAATGACCCTCAAGGGCATGGAAATATTCAGACACGACTAGGGAGAATCCCTCAAGGTTCTGAAGTTGGTAAAGTAGACAGCCGACTAAGAACAAAGCAATTAATGCTTGGTCTAGAGTCAATCTCTACACAACTCAAAGCCTTTGGTAAATCTACCAGAGAACGAGAGAAACAGAATGATATTATTACTGCACGTACAGCATTTGCAGTAGATAAAGAACTTCCTGGTGGGTTGCGTGCAGAAGCAGAGATAGCTTACAACGATCTAGTGGCACAAAAAGAAACTGCTAAGTTCTTCAGACTATTAAACGATGATGCTACTGTATTTGGTACGGGTTTACTAGCTGATGATACGAACTATCCTGACCATACAACTAAACAAGCAGCATATGAGAATTTTGTAGATGAATCTATAAAGACGTTCTTTGGACATGCACAGTTCAATGAACTACAGCAAACTAATGTATTAGATTTCGTAGATCAAAAGCGTAACGCTATGAAGAACGCATATACGGTGGCTAATGCTAAGGATATAGCTGCACAAAAAGCTAATGACAGTGCTGAGTATGTTGCGGAATCTATTACTGCTACTTCTAATGCTTATAAGGTAGGACTAGATGTTCCAGATATTGTTACTGGTAAGCCTCTACCTATGAATAGTTACTTCAATGAGACATGGCATGAGGATCTGAAAGCAGCCGTAATGAAGGCTAATCCTCAGCTTACAGAGGATGAAGCAGATCTACTAATTCTTCAACAGTTAGAACTGGCAGCTATTGACCCTGATAATCCTCAGCCTGAGATGTTGGATTACTTGGACGATAAACGTAAAGGTGGTAAGCCTAGATATTCTTCTATACAAGCCCTGACAGATAAAGTTAAGTCTATTCAAAAAGCAGCTAGAACAGCTTTAATAACTAATGAGAATTCCATAATAAAACGAGAGGAACGTATTCTTAAGAGAAATGAAATGCTTGCTGAGCAAGGTGCTATGTTGGAAATGATACAGAACGTAGATTCCGATGAGGGAGAAAAGGACTTAACAAAACTAGAATCACAACTTAAAACAAAGTATTCTCATCTTAAAAGTTCATCCTTACGAGCCATAATAACTCATGCTAAGGCATTGACTGAAGCTGGTGAGAAAGAAGGTGATCCTGAAGCAGCAGCTACATTAAAAGGAAAAGCTTCTAGAGGAGAGCTAAACATTGAAGATTTAGCAAACGAGCCTTCATCTCAGAATCTTAATCGTACCCAGTATGCTGATGTTTTAAAAGAAGTTTTTAATTATGGTACAGGTAAGGTAAGCCGAAAAAGAACACAGATTAATGATAGTATTAAGCGTTTCACGAGTATGTTGGAAAGCCATGTAGGAGAGAAGAAACCATTATTGGTAGATGGTGTAGAACGGAAGATAAAAAGAGCAAGTTATAACAGAATTACTGGTAAACCTATTATTCCTATACCTATGCAAGCACAGATTGATAAAATAGTTAATAGATTTGAAGTGCTTGCTGAAGAGATTTTAGAACATGCTCCTCCTGATGAAAGAGCAGGTGATCTTAATGTAAAGCTTACACAACTACAACACAATATGTTTAAGGAATTAAATGTTTTACAGGGAGCTAAGGAGACTATACATGAGCTTGGAGAACTCTCACCTGAGGATCAGAAAAAAGCTGAAGGAAAGATACCAGAAGTAGGAGTTAATCCTACCTTTAAAGCTGAGGTAAACATTATTCCTAAACCCCCAGCCGTAGTACAGAGCATGAGTTCTAGCTTTCAGAAATCTGTAAAGGCTTTAACTGATCTCAAGAAAAGTATGGTTAATCTCCCTACAGAGAAAGTTGAAGTTCCAGGACCTAAACCTCTTCCTAATAGAGCACAAGAACGAACGGAGGCTATGGGCTTTGCTAGTCAAGCTAAGTTCCAAGATACTAGAACAGTTGGAGAAGGTATTTCTGATTTATGGAAATCTATCACAGATAGTAGTAAGTCTGATGGTACAGATACTATTTCTAAAGGTAAACTTATTATTGCAGAACAAGTTAAAAAAAGGTTAGCCAAAGTTCCAGAAGCTCAAGCCTTAATTAAAAGTGTCGAAAAGGCTACTATTCCCACAGAAGTTAGGAAGCCTCCAGTTGCATTGGATGTGCCTAAGGCAAAGGAAGTTTTACAGTCTGCTAAACTTGTTAATATTCCTGATCCTATTCAACAAACTCCAGTTGCTACTAAGAAAAAACCTAAACCTAAACCTGAGTGGGACTTTTCACGTCATATGAATAAAGCAACTGAGGTAATTGAGTACCTTAAATCAAATCAGAAGGAACATGGTTATCAAAAGATGTTTATAGATTTACTTGGACTACAAGTACATCTTCTTAAAAACGCTGCTGAAAATCAGGATGTTGAAGAATGGGATGAAGCTTGGGCAGAGTTTACAGAACAATTGAAGTATATACAAGAAATGGAAGAATGACTTATCTATTAACTATATTGACAGTAATATTTTTAGGCAACACTATTAATAGTGATAATTTTATTCAAAAACAAGAGGGTTATGTCCCCTATGCTAAAGATATAGGAAATGGAAAAATAACCAGTGGTTTTGGTTTAACTAATACTGGACGTAATAGTGGATATTATGTTCCATATGAACAAGCTATAAAAGAGTTTACAAAGCGTTTAAATACGGTAGAACGTCCAGCTCTTAGAAAGATCCAAGCTACATTACCTTTCAAGTTAACAAAGTATCAAGAGACTGTTATACTTTCCTTACTCTTTAATGTAGGAGTAAATGAATTTAATAACTCACAAGCTTTAAAATATCTACAGGCTAGTAATGTGGATGGGTTTAAATATGAAGCGTTTAGTCGTGAACGAGGATATGTGCATATAAAAGGTACATTTTCTAAAGGACTATACAATCGTAGACAACGTGAACTTAAACTATGGGATAGAAAATAAATGGGATTATTAGATGGTGTAGAAATTTCAGACCCATCAATATTTCAGAATTATAATAGAAATGCTGATGCTAAAGAGGCTTATGAAAACTCTCCTCAGAAGGAAGCTGATGAGAATACTAATGCAGCAGCGGACGCTCAGGTAAATAGAAGTAATCAAGTTATAGATCAAGTAGAACAAGAAGAAACACAAAAAGAAGAAGGCAGTCTCCTGATGATGCCTATTAGAATTGGAGGATCAGCCCTTCTTAATACTGTTAATGAACTTGATCGTTTTACTGGCCTGACAGACGGAGCTGAGAAATACTTTGGGGTTGACCTAAAGTTTGGTGATAGTGAGCAAATGCTTCCTACTCCTGAGGATTTAGGTATATCTCCTGAAGGTGTCTTAGAGAATCTAGCTTCTGCTGGTTTCCAATACATTATTCCAGGATTGGGAGCTATTAAAACAGCTTCTAAGGTTACAACTGCGTTGAATATATTGAAGAACTCTCCTAAGGCAAAAGGAATTCTAGATGTTTATGCTGGTTCTGCTGCTGTATCAGCCTCTTTAGTTAATCCTAAGCATGATAATGCTGCTAACATGGTCTTAGACCTTGGTTGGATCTCTGAAGATGCTGTAGTAGGAAGTGCAGTTAAAAAGTGGTTAGCGATAGATCCTAATGATTCTGATGCTTATAATAGAGCCAAGAATGTAGTACTTGATGCTACTCTAGCTGCGTCCTTAGGTGGACTTATAAGTCTCTTTAAGAAGGTCAAAGGTACAACTAAGACTCCAACTAAAGCTGAATTAAAGGCATTTGCTAAAGCACAGTCTGAGGGAACTGTAGAAGCTCTTGAAAGGATGGCTAAAGATAATCCTGAACAAGCAGCTAAGTTAAGAGATAGTCTACCAGATGACGCTAGACGAGCTGAGGATTTCAAAATATCTCAAGAACCTGAAACAGTAGCCGATGCTCTAGCTAGATCAGCTAAAGAGACAGGTGCTGATCCTCTTAATAAGTATCATCAAACTCCTTCCCCAGTAAGAAACATTAGGAATCCTTTATATCAAGCTTCTAAAGAAGAAGACGCAGCATTAGATAAGTTAGTTAATGATGTCCTTGAAGGTAAATTACCAGATCTGACAGACCCGATGTTACCTATTAACTTAAATAAAATAGATAGTGCTGCTGATATAAAATCTCTAATTCATGGAATGGGAAGAGTGTTTGAAAGTAAGCTTCCTAAGAATATAAAGATGGATGACTTAACAGAAACTCAAGCATCTATAATGGGAGTTACTCCTTCTGAGATTAGACAGGTTGCTGAATCAACTGAGTACGCTAGAGGTTATGTTATAGCTTCACGAGTTACACAGATTAGAACTGCTAGAGAATGGCTCAGTTCTATGGATGAATACATGACTAATCCTACTATTGCGAATGAATTTAAAATGCACACAGCTAGGCTCCAAGCTAATGAAGCTGTTAAAGCTGGTTCATCTTTTTCTACAGCTACTGGTAGACTTCTCAATGAATTTAAAAACGTAGGTAAACTTTCTAATGCTGCTGATACTGAGTTGTTATGGAGACAAGAAGTTCTTAATAAGCTAGTTGAGGGTGGTGATGAAGCTCTTTTAAATGCTAGAAGAACTAGAAAGGTTGCTAATCAGCCTACCGCTGCTGAGTTAGGGTTAGAAGAAGCTATACAATATAGAACAGGTAAGGCTCTTTTTAAAGCTAAACACGCAAGTTCACGAGAACTTAATGGCCTGATGAAGTATCTAAATAAGCAACATAATGTCTTTGGTAGGACTAGAGAATCTATAATGCAAATTTATGTAAATGGTTTGCTATCTAGTCCCAAAACTCAACTTATTAACTTTTTTGGAAATATGACCTCTATTGGTTCCTCTATTATAGAACGAGGGGTAGCTGCTAGTCTTAATCGTAGCGGTGCAGATGGAGTTACATTTAGAGAAGCTATGCGTCTTGTCCAAGGTACATATGAGTCTACCTTTGATATATGGCGTATATTTTCTAAAGCTTGGAAAGAAGGACCACAGGATCACTATATAAAGAACGACTTAACCAGACATCATGAGAACGCTATCTCTAAAGAGTTTTGGGGAGTTGAGAATGACTTTATGGGTGGAACTATTGATATGCTAGGCACTTTTGTTAATTGGCCTGGAAGACTCTTATTAGCTGCTGATGATGTGTTTAAGCATATTAATTATAAAGGGGAACTTAAAGCTATATCTTTTTCTAAAGCTCTTCAGAACACCACTAAAAAATTAGGAAGAGCACCTAAAAGTGCTGATGAGATGGCACAGGTAACTAAAGACGCTGATCAACTAATAGAGCATGTTCCAGAAGATCTACATGAACAAGCTATGCAGTATGCTAGAGTAAATACTTTTACACAGAAACAACCTAAAGGTTTTACCAAAAATATACAATCAGCTATCCATAATGATGTAACAGGAGTATTTAAAACTGCGGTTCCGTTCTTTAATACTCCTATGAATTTACTGCGTTTTAGTGGTGAGCGTATTCCTGGACTTAGTTATCTTTCTAAAGCTGTAAGAGATGAATTTCATTCTCCTAATCCTAGAATTAGACAGTTAGCTATAGCTAAATGGGGTACTGGTACTTCCCTTATTGGGCTTGGAACAAGTTTAGCTATGAATGGTATAGTTACAGGACCAGCTCCTCTAGATCCTGATTTACGGAGGAGATATGAAGATGCTGGAATTCCTGCTTATTCTATATGGATTAATGGTAAATATTATCGTTATGATAGATTTGATCCTCTTGCTAAGTTGTTTACCTTTGGTTCTGTTATAGGAACTTTAAATAGAACTATTATCGACTTAGATGGACACGAAACTAAACACGGTGTAAGTACAGAACTATTAGAAGCACGAGATAAAGCATGGGCAACTGCTGGAATTTCGATGTTTAGAATGGTCACTGACAGTTCTTATCTACAGGGAGTAGGAGAGCTAGTTGATATGTTTGCTGGTGAGATGTCTCAAGAACGATTAGAGAAGATGTTCTCTCCTAATAAACTTTTAATTCCTTATAGTTCTTTACGTGATGACTTTGTGAAGGCTTATGATCCTAGACGAAAAGAAAAGATTAGAAATCCTGTAGAACTTCGTTTAAATGAAACCTTAGCAGAGCATCAAGATAGAAGGCATCAAGCTAATATAGATAGATGGACAGAAGAAACACTTAGGTTAATTCCAGGTTGGGGTGCTAAACCAGAACTTAATATGATGGGTGATCCTTCGTTTCATAGAGGTTCTTCAGCTAATGAAGAGCTACATTTTGGTCCTGTAGCCATCCTCAAAAGACTAGCACATGAGACTTTGAACATAGCTCCTGGTATAGAGCGTTCTAAAAGTTTTTTAATGAATAAGTTAGCTGAGTTGAATATAGCTGAGGAAACTCCATCTAGGGTTAAATCTATTGATGGTGTTGAACTTCGTCAAGAAGAACATAGATTTTATGCTCAAACTCTTGGTAGATTCAATAAAGAATTAGAAAAAGATATAGATACTAAGGATTTTAATAAGATGAGTGAAACAGAACAAAGAGAAGAGATTGAGTTAAACCTGAAGCAAAATCGAAAGCAAGCTAGAAACGAAACTAAAGGTGAGTTTAAACGAATCTTTGAACAGAGTATGGATAATAACGAAGAGAAAAATGCAATAGCAGAACAAGGGGACATCCCTGGAAACCTTTTTGGAAGGCAATAAAGAATGGCTAATTCAAGTGTAAGATATGTTGCTTCAGGAGATACACAAGAGTTTGCTGTAACATTTCCATTTATCAGCAGAACTCATGTAGCTTCTACAGTAGATGGATCGTCAGCATCCTTTACTTGGAACAATGACAGCCTGATTACAATAACTTCTCCTGCTGATATTACGGCAGATCAAGTAGTTTTAATCAAAAGAACTTCAAGCCAAGATACACGCTTAGTCGACTATGTAGATGGTTCTAACTTGTCTGAATCTGACTTAGATCTTGATAGTAAACAAGCATTTTACATGGCTCAGGAGGCTCTAGATGAGCTTACGTTACTAGATGATGCTGCTGTAGCAACATCAGGTTATATCTTGGTAGCTGACGGTACAGATTATGCTGGTGTAGCTCTCTCAGGAGATGCAACTATCAATTCTGCTGGAGCTTTGACTATAGCTAGTGGAGCAGTAGAGACTGCCATGATAGCTGCGGATGCTATCACAAGTGCTAAAATTGCTGATGATGCCATAGATTCGGAACATTATACTGATGGAAGTATAGATACTGCTCATATTGCAGCAGGACAAGTTACTACAGCTAAACTAGCGGATGATGCAGTAACTGGAGCTAAGATAGCTTTATTCGATGATTCTTATGCTGCTACTAATACACATATCTTAGTTGCAGATGGTACTGATTTTGATAATGTAGCAGTATCTGGAGATATAACTATTAGTAATGCTGGTGTAGTAGCAATAGCTTCAGGAGCTATAGTTAATGCGGATATTAATGGAAGTGCTGCTATAGATGCCTCTAAAATTCATGATGGAAGTATTAGTAATACTGAATTTAGTTATCTTAATGGGACAACTTCAGCTATTCAGAGTCAAATAGATGGTATAACCGCAGGAACTGTAACTACAATAGATGATGATAATTTTACTTTAAAAGATGAAAACAGTGCTGCAAATAAGAAAGCTCAGTTTCAATGTTCAGGAATATCCTCTGATACTACAAGAATATTTACTTTTCCAGATGCTAATACCACATTAGTCGGTACTGATGCGACTCAAACATTAACTAACAAAACATTAACCAGCCCTGTAATTGATGGAACGTGGACTTCTTATACGACAAGTACAGGCAAAGCATTAGTCATGGGATTTTAGGAGAAAATTATGGCAAGCGAAGTTTTAAAATTAGCAACATTCAGAGGCGATGCTTCTTCAGTACAAGCTTTGCTGACAGTTGGAACAGGTAAAACTTGTACTGTTCTAAGTGTAACTATATGTGAAACAGGAAATGCAGCTGAAACATTCAAATTATTGATTGATGACGGAGGATCGGGAGCAGACACATATATCTATTTCGATCAAGCTCTAGGAGCTAAAGAAACCTTTGAACATACAAGTAAATTTGTAATGGAAGCAGCAGATCATTTATCAATCATTACTGCGAGTTCATCAGATATTGATGTTTGTGTTAGCTATTTAGAACAAACATTATAAATTTAGAAGGAATATAAACTATGAGTGGAATAGTTGGTAAAAATCTTGGTAGAGGTTCTGGTATTATTACAGCAACTCCAGTTGGAGCAGACGCTGTTTCTGGTTCTAATATAGCCGATGATGCAATCGACAGTGAACATTATGCCGATGGCAGTATCGACAATGCTCATATAGCTGATGATGCTATCGACAGTGAACATTATGCAGCAACAAGTATAGATACCGCCCATATAGCTACAAATCAAATAGACGAAACATTAATGAAGGATGCGTTTGTCGGGGATTTTACCGATGCCACAGCAACAGCCTCAGATTATTTCCTTCATGGAGATGCAACCGACAGTGGAAACACAAAAAAGGATACTATACAAGGCATTTTAGATTTAGTTACGGTAGCTAAACTTGATGCAACCCCTGATTCAGATCACACAGCGGTTGGGCCACAGACTAATACATTAAATTCGGGTTATAGTTCAACCATTATGGATTTAGTTTATCTTGGGAGTAGTAGTAAATGGCTAGAAGCTGATGCCGATGCTACAAGCACTTCTATCAATTTATTAGGTATTGCATTGGAAGGAAAAACAGACGGACAAGCTATGAATGTTGCTTTGTCTGGAAGTTTTGTTCGTGATGATACGTTTAACTGGACTCCTGGAGTACCTCTTTATATAAGTGGAACTCTTGGTGCTATAACAGCAACCAAACCTACTGGTAGTGGAGATGTTGTAAGAACAGTTGGATATGCAGTAACCGCTGATGTAATATTTTTTAGTCCTTCCTCTGATTATGTGACACTAGCCTAATGCCAAATATATCTACAATTAACGGTACTGCTGAAGACAATGTAGCAACTTTTAACGGGGGTACAGCTTCAACCTATAACTCAATTAATGGTGATACATGGGTTCACTTTACGGGCATGGCCGCAACTGGCGGGAGTATCGCCACAGACGGGGATTACAAAGTCCACACGTTCAATTCTTCTGGTACTTTTGAAGTCACAACGCTAGGCGATGATGAAGTTGTTCAGTATCTTGTTGTTGCTGGCGGTGGCGGAGGATCAGGAGGGTCAGCAGGTGGTGGCGGTGGGGGCGCAGGTGGTTATCGAGCAGCATCAAGTTTTTCTGTTTCTGCAACAAGTTATTCTATAACTGTTGGTGCGGGTGGAGCAGGAAATACAACTCCTGATGGTAATAACGCATCTAATGGTGCTAAT
>Ga0208299_1003210_pt1 | contig 10414 bp, 13 predicted proteins | sample 15_taG_FD_184089 | JGI IMG/M metagenome (GOLD analysis project Ga0208299, IMG submission 184089) | Marine viral communities from the Subarctic Pacific Ocean - 15_ETSP_OMZ_AT15312 metaG (SPAdes) (version 2) | ecosystem: Environmental > Aquatic > Marine > Oceanic | place: Pacific Ocean | collected...
TGCCGCCACCGCCGGTTTGGTTTCCACCACCGCCGCCTCCAGCGTACCAAGTGTTCGTTCCTGAAATATCGTTTTGTCTTCCTTGTCCAGCGCCAGGAGTTGATCCCCCACCACCGGCTCCGCCGCCACCGCCAGCTCTTTCCATGCTGCCGCCACCGCCAGAATTTCCATAACCGATTCCGGCTCCGGAATTTGAATTTTGTGCTGATGCTGATCCACCACCTCTTGCTCCTCCACCTGAAGAGCCTCCAGATTTTCCTTGTGGTCCTGGTCCCATTCCTGGTCCACCTGAACCTCCGCCACCACCGATAGCTGTACATGTGCCACCTGTAGGAGCTGATCCTGGAGCAGCCCAAATTGATTGTCCACCATTATTACCAGCTGGACCTGAGCCACCTGTTCCAACTGTAACTGCATAGTTTGTACCTACGCTAAATCCTGAACTTGTTCCTTCTTGGAAACCACCAGCGCCACCGCCGCCGCCATCTGCGCCGCCGTCAGCACCACCGCCTCCTCCAGAGACAACTAAAAATTCTACGGGTATTGTTCCTACCGAACCACCAGTAAATTTAAATTGTCCGCCTGTATTGAAAGTGTGAATGTAATAAGTTCCGTCAGTAGTGATACTGCCACCTGTTGCTTCAGCTGGTCCTCCACCTCCAGAACCGAATCCTAATACTTGATATCCAAACATGTTTCCTCCTCTATCTATTATGCGTCGTTAGGTGCATTTGTAGTGAAGTGTAGTTTGATTCCTATTAGTTTGGCGTCTGCCGAAAACGTATCTCCACCTGCATCTGCATCCCTGTATAAATTAAAAAAGCATTCTTCGCCTGCAGCCGGAGAGCCAGCGATTGTGATTGCTGAACTTTCACTTGTTACGTCTAAATAATTAGCCGTACCAGCATGTGCATCCGTTACCGTAACTGCCGTTCCGAAAGCTGTATCAATAGCTCCTGCGTTAGCAATAGCTACTCCTTTTAGTCCCCAAATACAGTCGCCTGTGTTAGTAGAGTTACCTGTCCAGAAAACTTGATAAGTAACAGTACCTAAATTCCAAGACTTTGGAAGAGCCACTGTAAATTGCGCGTTTTCTTCTGAAGAAGCGTCAAAATCTAATGTATTAATTTCTGGCTGACCTGCAGTCAATTCAGTTAAAGCTATTGCCCCTGAACCACTTGTAGTCGTAGGATACATAGTAGTTGCCGGAACCCAGATAGTTTCTTTACCAGAAACTTTCATAGAAGAACCGTCTGATGTAACTGTACCAGCTCCTTTTGGTATTAAATCTAAATCAATATCTGTATCGTCTCCAGTCGCAGAAATCGATGGTTCGCTATCTGATGCCTGGTTAGTTATAGTTATTTCATTAACTGCTGATGCAGTTTTAACAAATTTAATGTATTCGTTGTTAGAATCATCTTGAATAGAATTTCCACTATCAATTATAATATCTTGTGCATTACAATCTAAATCTGCTGAAAGTGTTGGTGTGTAGTCAGATGATAAATCTGTAAATGCTGTATTTACAATGTTAGTACCATCAGAGTAAACCATTTTAATGCCTTTGTCTGCAGCTGCCCAAGTTACTCCAGTTCCTGAAGAAGTTTTAACAGTTACAGCGTGAGCACCACTTGTAGAGTTTTGAATGATATAAGTTTTTTCAACTGAATCTGGAACCACAACGTTTACTGCGCCTGCAATAGTTCCTGTAAGTTTTAAAACTTGATTTTTACCATTCGAAATTGCTCCATTACTGAAAGTTAATGTTGCGCCTGATGTAATTGCAATCGATTGATAACCACCGATCGCTTGTTCTAATATTAATAAGTTTGTGTTAGTTATTTGTCCCCATGTTCCTGAGTTTTCCCCAGTAGCCTGGACCGTTAGTTTTAAACTAGCTGATGTTGAATTTGCCATAACTTTTATGCTCCAATAATCATATTTTATTTAATTTATTATGTAGTGTCAAACACTAAATTAAGCAGCTGGTTTAGTGGAAACTTCCTGCCATCCTGGAGGGTCTACTGGCGCTGTACCAGTATCGACTTCGTTCCAAATCAATACATTTGTAGCGCTAGAAAGTGTTAATGTCAAGGCATTTCCAGTTAAATTTATCTTAGCGTTTCCGGTTGTACCTTCATCGCCTTCTTGCATTACTAGTCCAAAACCAGTGATAGTAGGCACTGTATTGGCGTCTAATGTAGCTGTACCAAGACCTGCAGTTAAACTAAATGTAAAATTAGGATCAGCAAAATAAACCCCATTGCCCCAATAAGATTCACTCCATACACCATTGCCCCAGCCCATAGCTGTTTCAATAGTTACATTTGCGTCTCCTGTAATATCATAAGAACTACCTGCTGTTAAATTAGCAGCCAGTGATTGACCAACCAACATTGCATCAGGACCAGGATCAACTCCGCTAAAGTTTTCCTGCATAGACATAACAAGAGTATTAACTTGTTGGTTACCATAAACACCATAACCCCAATTAGAATGACCCCATGGAACAGCAGAAGTGGCTGACACTTCAGCTATCGTAATATTATCCCCAATTGCAGTTCCCAAAGAAGCTGCCATCGCAATACCACTTGGACTTACATACTCAGGATCAAAATGGATGTTCATGGTCATTGCTTGACCACTAGGCTCTGCTACAAATGATGCGAAAGCAAGAACCGAGCCGGTTGTTACTGTCGCTGAATTTCCTGTAAGAGTTAAATTACTATCTCCACCAGTGGAAACACCTGATAAACCTTCGGCCATAGTCATAGCTATGCCGGATGGTTGGACAACTTGAATAGATGAACCCCAACCTTCTACTCCCCAACCGTCGGAGCCCCAACCAATGTTAATTTCATTAGTTATGGTAACGCTACTTAATGCTGTTGATAAATCGAATGAACCTGTTTGAACATCGCCTGCAATACCCCAGGCCATCGCTCCCCAACTGGACCTACCCCAGCCGGTATTAATTTCTGTTGTAACAGTCTCATCACTAAGATGAGCCGTCATCGCTATACCAGTTGGTATAGGTGTTATATTAGAATAATTAACGCCCCAAGATAGATCGCCCCAGGCGTATCTTCCCCATCCTTTGGTTTGAAAAGCTGCAGGAGTTCCTAAGCTAGTTGTTAATGCTATTCCGGTTGGAATAATAATATTAACTTCAGTGTTCCAAGAATTGCTGCCCCACGTAAATTGACCCCAAGTGGTTGCCATAGGAAGTTACCTCCCTACTAACCTGAGATTCTCAAGATAGCTGCAGTTGATGTTGGCGCTGGAAACTGAATTGTAAACGTACCAGAAGTAGCTGTTTTATCTGCTCCAAAATCTAAAGCACACACTGATGCTTTAGTAGTATCAGATGAGTTGTTATAGATTAAAGCTCCTCTAGCAGTTAAAGTCACACCAGTAAATGATCTGTCTGCGAAGTCTACTCTTGCGACACCAGCAGTAATAGATGTTCCACTATTAACTAATAGTCCACCGCCCGCAGTGTATTGTCCACTGTTAGGCACTTCACTTGAAGCTGTGTAAGCAGTAGTTGCTGAGTTTAGAGTTGCTGTAGAGGAATATAGAGCTATGTAAAATTTGTCGCCACCAGATGATTTAAAATTCATATCAGCTTCTAGTAGTTGCTTCTTGAACGCGTTACAAATTGCTTGTGTTATTGCCATAGTTTATCTCCTTAACTTATTTTCCTATACGAGGAACACCACTTTGATATTCGTCTCGTCTTCTTCTTCCCATTTGTTCTATTGAGAAGCCTTCAACTACTTGTTTATACTTTTGTTCGTATAATTGCAAGAGGTCTTGTGGCCCTTTCAAGAAACTATAAGCCTCTACTAGGCATGCATACAAAAGTCCATTGGGAAAATTCAAACTTAAATATGTTGTCGTATTTGTACTAGATAATCCAGGGTCTTTCAAGATATAATTTAGCTGAATTTCATATGTGGCATCAGGGGTAGGAGCAAAGACCAGCTCGTTCTTATTCCACCAGCTATAATATTTAGGAACCCCAGTAGCCTCAGTATTATTAAATTCTGACATAAAACTGGTATCTCTCCACTGTAAAAAATCTCTATTATTAGCTGAAGCTGTACCATCTGAGTCTACAATTTGGGCTGATCTAATAACTAAAGCATCGTCTGGAGCCTGAATAAATCTAGTATTCACAACCAAATTGGCTGTAGCATATCTTCGATTGCTATCAGTATCGACGTCTCTTAAGATTCTCCATTCTACATTTTCAATAAATCCATTGATAATAGTAGAAGTCAAAACATTTGAATCTACTTCTGTATAATCTCTAATTTTTGTTACTAATTCATCGTATGTCATATTATCCTTGTTGGAAATCTAAAGGTCCTGCTAAGACTTGAAATCCTCCTCCTATTGCACTCGCTGCAGCATTTGAAACCAATTGAAAAGTATAAGTATTCTCTTGAGTTACAGTTGATGGTTGCCCAGCCTGATTATGAGTTGTTTGTACCATAGTTATAGAATAACCACCATAAACTTTTGCTCCCGAAGTATGGGCAGCAGCCGTTGTATTTTTAGGAACCGTTCCTCTAAATTGAGCATTTGTTCCTCGTACTAATCCTGTTAAAGTATTTGCTGAGTTCGCAGTGTATCGAATAACTTCATTTTCATAATAAGAATCTCCCGTAGGACCTGAAGTTTGTACTTTTTCAATTACAATCCATCCAGATGCAGGAAATGCAGATGAATCAGTTAAAACAATAGAACTATCTGTAGCTGTAATATCTCCATTTAAAGTAGTAGATAATTCGAAAGTAGTTACACCAACACCTCCCACAGGAGATTTAACTGCTGTAAATCTTACAATGTCATCATTTTGTCTATCACTAAAAGGTTCTGATACAGTTACTTGTTTAGAAGCAGCTGCGGTCGTAAATGGATTTTTTGGTAAAATATCTTGCGTGCCAAATTCTGTTCGCGCTGGTCTAGCTTGTTCTAATCCCTGAGGATCAGCTACAAATGGTTTAGGTTCTAATTGAGGTTGCTTAGGTTCATATTCTGAATAATGGACAAATGCTCCATTCCATTCTGTAACCATTTCTCTCCATGGATATGCTAACCCACTTCTGTCTGAAATTGCTAATGCATATTTTCCTTTTGCAAACTTTGCCATTATATCTCCGGATAATAAGTTTTAGGAGAAATATAAACACTTGCTGGAGAACCGTCTTCTTGAAGTGCTCTATTTATTTCATCCTCATAAATTAATTTCATTTCTTGTGTTCTTTGTGGAGCTTTTTTCATTGCTATGTAATAAGCTAAACCTGCACACATCGCAGGAACAAATCTATTAACTACATCTGCTTCATTAGTATAGGCTCCGGCATCTTGGATTCTTTTCACATAATAAAAATGCATGAAGTTTCCATTTTGAGAACTACCTGGTGTTAAATATAAAGTAACTGTAACTCTATCTATAAATCTTTGAACCCAATATTGAGAGGGTTGTCCTGTAGCAGTCTTATTTGAAAAAGCTGAATATTGTGATCTATTTATTTTTGATAATGGAGTGTCTACATTAGATGTAGTTCTATAACTTGCTTCTAAAATATCCGAACACATTTCTGCAATGTTTGTAACAGTGTCTGCAGAAGAATGACTCGCTGCTGTTGTACTATCAACTCCTCTGTCATCAGTTGATGAAACAATTAAATTTAAACTTGAAATAGATGAGTATTTTATAACTTCAGAATTAATTCTGATTTTACCTGAAGCAGGCATCTGGGCCACAGAAGCAACTGGAATAGTTAAATCAGTTGCATTAATTCCAGCTGTTAATGTAGTTGTAACTCCATTAGAATCGCCATCGGTTGGCGATCTATAAATTACGTATTCAGTTTGATCGGTAGCCATTGTAAACGCATGCTCGTCTACTTCCCAAAAATGAACACCTCTATTTTGCCATTCTTGGAATAGGATATTTAATGATCTTCTAGCTGATCTTAAATCATTTCCTGAATAATCAAAAAATCCTAATCTTTCAAAAGACTCCGTAATAACTTCATCGATCGAGAATGTCTTCTCGAATGTACTTGTGCCAGAAAAAGCCACTTAGTCCTCCCCTAGTTACTACTTCCACCACTATGAAACACTGTTGCTGCTTTAACGTGTTCAGTAGTGAAGGCTGTATAAACTCCGTCCTTACATAAAATAGGGTGGGGAAAATTTATTGTAATCCCTTCTGCTATAGCAGGGGTTTTACATCTAAACATTACTGTACCACTAGAATCTCCATCATGGATAGAAAAATTTCCTTCAGTTGTATGACTGTCTAAATAAACTCCATACACTCTAGTTCTTCCTACCTGCATAGTAGTGGCTTCAGTGTTTGTATAAGTAGCCTGTATATTTGGCGATTGTATCGTCATAATCTTATCTCCTTAAGTGTAAGCTCCCGAAGGAGCTCACATTATTTTATTAGCTTATCGCCCAAACGCCTTGACATGCAACAACAGAATACTTCGTGCTGCCATGTAAAGTAGCAAGAGTAATAAAATCTCCTACTTTTTGAGTAGCTAAAGTATTTGTTAATGTAGCGCCATTCGTTTGTTTGAAGTGAATCTCTCCAGCGTCTCCGCTGATTACCACTTCGTTCGTACCGTCTGTACCTGTGTTTATAACTGTAAACACCTGTCCTGCAACGTGTGTAGGAACAGTAAATGTAGGACTCCCTGATTTACTTGTAAATTGTACTCCAGTATCAGTGTCCGCCACTAAAGTGTAAGCCGCGTTTTTTTCAGTTAGATTAAATCCAGATACAGAGCCTTCATTAAATTTGCCTTGTAGAACTGGTCCTCTAAACAATGTTTGTGCCATGATTATTCTCCTAGTTTATAGAATATCGCCTCTAGGCCGTCGACTATACGCGTCGATATTCAATTAATTAATTGTATAGTGAGTTATTTATAGCTTACTTTTTAGTGGAGTGCAAGAAATCCCTAGGCTAAAATGCGTTTTCAGCGATGTGGCGTCTTATCTAAGTTGCCACAGAAACTTCGGGGGCAGCATTACTGATTGCATTTTCTCTATCTGCAATCTTTGATTCTTCGAGTTTAATCTCAGTGATAACACCTTTAATAGCATTATCAATTTCGACCATATTGAGAGTATATTTACCATTTTGCTCATACTCCAACTGCCACCTCAACTCCAAGGACCGTTTTTGTTTGTACAGGTCTTGTACCATCAATAACCTCCTCATAGGTTATCCTCTTAGGAATATCTCTAAACATTCCTGTTGATTCCCACTTTACACTTTTTTCTCCTAGTTTGTCAACTATAGATTGTTCAATCGATTGGGCGTTATCATGAGCCATTACCTTAAAGACGGTATAATGGTCATATGCCCAGATTTTTACGAGATATTGCTTCATTTTATCTTTCTATCATTGAAATGAGGCCGAACTATGTCCGGCCTCAAATTTTTATTTGATCTAATTCAAATTAAGCACCTTGAACGCCAAAAGCACCTCTATAGTCAGATACACCGAATCTGTATCTTTCTCTAGCTTTGTACCTTACGTTGCCAGTATCGAAATCCCCTTCCATCGCTGTTTTGATGGGAGTTCTCTCGAAGTACTTCATTCCATTAGGAACATCAGTGATTAAATACCAAGAATCTGCATCTGTTAAGAAATTGTTCACTCTGTAACCTTGAGGAACCATTCCCATAGAAACGATTGCATTGATATCATTATCAGCTGTACCAGTTCTACCTTGTGACTTCATAAGTCTCTCAGCATTAAATTGATTCGCTGGTGGAACGATCATTTTCATTCCTCTAGCTGCAATTTTTAAACCTCTTTCATCTGTCATTGCTGCAATGTCGATTAACGCTTGCTCCAATGAAGTTTCATTAAGGTCTGCTTGAGTTGTCAAAGTATTACTTACTGTTCCAGCGATTGTTGGGTGGTTAGTCGCAAACAATGCAGAACCGTCTCCCGACGTGAACGACGCTGTTTGTGGTAACCCATTAATCAATGGATCAACTGCTTTGATTTGTTTAGTGTTCGCCATAGAACGAGCTAATGCTTTTGTATATCTAGACGCAAGTCTGTCATACAAATTATCCTCGATCGCTTCTTCAGTGATCGCGAATGCTAGTGCAATAGTTTCCATAGTGTATCTTGCAGTATATGTCTCTTGAGCATTGTCAAAAGTTACTGCAGAACCTTCAGGTTTAACTGCTGCATTTGCAAAACCAGATAACATAACTTCTTCTTCAAACGCTCTGTCTGAAGTTTCTGTTACGTATATCTCAGCATGCTGATTCTCATAACGTTTATATTCCAGGCCGAATAAAGCATTCAAACCTGGCTCTAGTTCTTTAACTAGTTGTCCTCGTGATATAGCCATAGTTATCCTCCTTATACTCCTGCTACTGCTGCTTTTAACCAGTGTTCATTAACAGTAACGATCCAGTTCACATTTGCTGAACCGATTTCATCGCTGTCGATATTTTTTGAAACACCTAGTACTTTAAGTTGACCGCTTGCCGTAGACGCTGTTGCGTCATCTAAACTAACTTTTGAAACATAGTTAGCTGTGTCGCCTGCTACGTAAGAGATATCGTAGTTCATAAAAACATCCGTCTGTGCCGAAGCACCTGCGTTGTTCGATTTGATCTCGAATCTCTCATAAGGGTCATCTGCTACGAAAGCAACTATATCTGTTGCAGCATTTGCTGCAGCAAGATTATTTGCCCACGTAGGCTTGCTTGTTGTTGAGTCAGTATAGAAAATACCATTCAGTGCACCTAAGATGGTTTCGCCTGCTATTGCTCTTACTATTACTCCATTGGAACTAGCTTTCACTGGGTCCTGGAAGAAAATAGCACTAGTTGTACTAGCCGCTACATCATACTCAGATAAACCTTGGTTATCATCATTCTGACCAACTTTTCCGATCGCTCTTAAGCCGAATCGGTTACTTGTATTAGCCATGATAGCCTCCTTATAGACCTGCCCTTTCGGGCCTCCAGTCCTTGTTTATCTTACCTTTGTGCTTTGGGAATCGTTAAAAAATTAACTTTTCTTTGAGCCACCAAAAGTTACGCGAGATTGTCTATCAATATTGATAGGCATACTCTGATGCTCTTCCTTCATAAGATCGTTGTCTAGCGCTTCTACTTTATCATTATGTTGTTTTGCATAATAATCAGCTCTGGCTTGCACGATCTCTTCCGGTACTCTAGCGAGCACTAGGCCACCTACTCCGATCACTCCCTTGTATTTACCATCTTCAACTACAGGATAACCGCCGTCTGGATATTCATCTGCTCTTACTAATTCATATCCTGATCTAATTCGACCTTGAACATTCTTAGTATCCTGAAATCCTAAAGACTCAGCTCGTATCCATCTGTGCTGAAACCCTGATGGCGCAGGGGGTGCATCTAAAGATGATGGTGGAGTCCAAACTTTTTTTTGAGATTCTTTGTCTCGAGTTTGACTCGCACGAGGGGTTTTTTTATCATTTATACTCATATGCTTTACGCCTCCTTCGTGATGTTTAATTGTTTCGCATATTCTTCAAGTGGCACACCTAATTTTTTAGCGATTGTAACTTGAGACGGCGTGAGCCTCACTGTTTTGCGACCGGGTTTTACGCTTCGCTTCGCTGAAGCTACTGTTTGCGTCGGTTTGGTCGAATCCGTGTTACGTATCTTATCAAATTTATGGGGGAATTCAAGCTTTATTCTCTTGGTAATTTCCTCATAATATTCGTCACTTGAGGGATCAAAGCCTTCTTTTTCCGTCAGCGTTTTATGGAGATCAAAGGCAGTGTAAGTCATGGCATTGTCTTGGCCAAACCATGTATTTTTTTCTGCCCAAGACTCAGCTTTTGGATCAGGTGTGCCTTTAGAGGCCAACTGTCTAGCAAGACTTGGTTCCGGTTTTCTGATTGATTGTTGTTTTTTATACTCTTCTTGTGCAGCTTTAGCATCAGTAAGTTGTGTTCTGCGAACACCGAGCTCAGATATTTCTGCCATTGCAGTTGCTTCTGCGCCTAGATCATTTGCTTCTCTAGCAGCAGCAAGTTTTGCTTTTGCAGCTTCTAAACCTGATGTGATACGTTCTTCAGAAACAGACAAGTAACTTGGTTCAAGTTTAGCAATCTTAGCATCAGTTTTTTCTTTTGCTCTAATTACTGATTCAGCATATTTTACAGCTTCCTCTTTTTGTCTCTCCGCTTCACGCATTTTTTTCGTTAGCTTAGCTATTCTTTTCTGAACACTTTCAGAGTATTGTTCTAATTCTTTTTCTTTTCCTTCTTTATCTTCTTTCGGTTCTTCTGTGGCTTCTACAGCCTCTGCAGGTTTTTCTTCTGCAGGTTTTTCTTCAACTACCTCACGAACAGTAGG
>Ga0208299_1003211_pt1 | contig 10413 bp, 12 predicted proteins | sample 15_taG_FD_184089 | JGI IMG/M metagenome (GOLD analysis project Ga0208299, IMG submission 184089) | Marine viral communities from the Subarctic Pacific Ocean - 15_ETSP_OMZ_AT15312 metaG (SPAdes) (version 2) | ecosystem: Environmental > Aquatic > Marine > Oceanic | place: Pacific Ocean | collected...
TATTACTTAACTTAACATATCTTCTTTATTTTCTTCTAAAAAGAAAGAACTTATTTGATACTTTTTCATTAATCTATGAAAGTTACCAGGCTTTAGTCCCAGAAACCTCATTGCTTCTCCTTGTGTCCTAGTAGAAGAGATTGCGTATTTCAATACAGCCTCTTGTGTTATTCTAACAAGGTTGTTCCATATTGGCAACCCATAAAGACGGTTTTTTACAAGTTTTGTAGAAAGTTCAAGTTTTAAAGCTATTAGGTCTTCTAATGTTAAACTTGATACTATAGATTCAAACTCTGCATTGATCTTTTTTTCTCTTTTTAATTTATTTACTATACTATAATATTTAGTTTTTGATTTTTTGTTTACCTTGGTTTTCCATGCCATACTACAGGCCGGCTTCTTCGGGTGGTATTAACTCTTCCCCTCCAACACGCTCTTCACCCGTTCTAACAAATTCATCTTCTGAAGGCGTCGTTGGCTCTTCTGGGTCTGGGTTTGAACTTAAATCTTCTTCAAATTTATCAAAATACAATTTTAGATTTAGTAAGAGGTAATCACGGAAGATTTCCCTCTCAGTTTCCTCTCTTCCCTCAACCACTGCATCTGGGTCAAGTTTGGAATATTCATTTTCAATTTGGTTGTGTACCTTATTGAATGATTCAAAAGCAGCATTTCTACCAGTTTTATCAAATTTTCTGCCCTCCAGGCCTCTAGCAAACTCTTCTTCGGGCGGAAGCTCTTCTTCAGAATCTTCCCCTTTCCCTTCGTCACCATAAATATCTATGAAACCTTCTGGTTTTTCATCGTCATCGCCCACTTTGATGGTTATCTCTTCCAGACCCTCGTTGTCAATCACTTCCGGGTCTGCATCCAGGTTGTTTAGTAGGTTCTCAGCAGCATTAAGAATGTGCTTTCTAAAAGAAACTCTCTGCCCCTTGCTGGAGGTCAGTTCTTTATACCCTTCTTCAAGGCTTGGAATGATATTTTTAAGCAAATTCTTCAAGAAGTTCATGGCAGTTATATCAGATGGAGTTTCTGGGGAGCCGCCCGTTGCTTCCGCTTCTCTAATCAATTGTTTAACTGACCGCCTAATTAAATCTTCTTTTTGTTCGTTGGATTTTATTTCTAAAACAACTTCGTGGATACAGTGTCTTATATATGAACGAAGAAGATTAGTGTCTTCTTTAAGAAGTGTTCTTCTGGTTTCTGCATTTTCTTTTAGTAAGTAATTAATGATATTCTTTAACATTTCTACATTATTCATCTTATAATTCCTTCTTCATCCTCGTCAATATTAGCAGCAAAGCCCTCTACATTTCCACCAGCCATAGTGGAAGCTTCTTCTAGGACCTTTACCTGTTCTTCTAAGATATTAACCTGCTCTTGTAGCTTTCTAAAAGATCTAGTAATTTCTCGTATATGACTCACAGCCACAGCAATCCTGTTCTCATCCGTTCTGCTAGAGGGTCTTAGAGAACGTATCGTTTCGTTTAAAGCTTGGAGTAAGGCATTAGGGTTGATTTTCTGTTGTCCCTCCCCCATAAGAAAGCGCCTTGTCATTGCATTAAAGTCTATTTTCATAATCTCTATCCTTTACCTAATTAGTTACTTTTTCACCTTACCACCCATAGACGGTGAATAAGAAGTAGTTCTTCCTCTTAGATTTCTTGGCCCAGACTGCCCAAGAGAAAATGGGAAAACTTTACCAGTTACATTATCACGTTGGTTGCCCATAACATCAGAATCCAACGTATTTATCGTGTAATCATCTGCTATTTGTTTTGATGGCGTGGATTGTAGTGTCAAATCCTTCAAATCATCGACTTTGAACATAGTGATAGCTGTGCCTGCGTCGAACTTGCCATCCGGAGCGTTAACTACGAATGTAAAAGAATCGCCGGCCGCAGCATTCACGATTAGACATACTGTTTTCTCTAACGGATCAAAGTTTGAATTCAAAACCCATGGGGCTGAATAAATCAATGAAGAACCATTTTTTATCTTTACGGTTCTTTCGGTACTCGACGATCCGGCACTTCCAATTACCAAATTCCATAATATAAAATACTTTCCAGCCGCCGCAGCAACAAAAGTACCCCCGTCAGCCGTAAATGTAATCCCCGTCGCCGTAACATGGTCGGTGTCTGCATAAGAGCCCCACTCATTTGAGTCGAAGCATATTATGTCCCCCGTGGTATTCCCGTCAGAATCCGCATTTACGGCAAGGCTCAAATAAGCGCTTGGGTAAGTCCCTCCGTTGTTGGAGACATCGAAAACAGAAAAAGATGTCCCGTCTTTTATGGTTATCGCACCGGCAGAACCAGCGGTGGACTCAAACCTACTACTAGCAGTCTGACCACCTGTTAAATCTTTTAATATTCCGTAAGTTACTTCTTGGGGATCTAAATTCTTGTGTATGGTTACGCTGGTACTATCCAGTGCGCTCCCGTTCGCGAACAAAGAATAAGCCACTTCAGATTGTTTAGTATGCAAACCCACTAAAGTTGATAACATAAGGAATGGTCTTGTATTCGCGGGAGTTAAAGTTCCTGCCGTGGCCTGAAATGTTACATTGTTTAAATTAGTGACCACAGTGCCGCCTAAATCCGAATCGCCAATAGCCTCCACAGCGCCGGCAACACCCGCACTCGCAGCGGCCGTATACGTCAAGCTTCCGTAATCCCCATTAGCCTTAAGAGCAACAAACGTGGTGCCATTTTGTACCGTGATAGTGCCCGTATCATCGGTTGATACTTTGACTTCAATATAATCTCCTGCACTGATATCAAGAACGGTATGATAGCTCGCGTTTATAGGGTCAAGGGTAGTAAAACCCGGTATAGCCGCCATCTGGTATACTGCTGACCCATTTTTATATATTTTTATTGTCGTATCAGTATCTGCGCCCACTGTCCAATCGAGATTACCAACAAGTAGGTAAGTGCCCGCAGTACCAAAAGTTATTTTTCCATCGCTGCTGGTAAAGGTTATATCCGGGCTGGACACAGTTGTGGCTGTGAATGTTGAATATTTATCTTCATCGAAGATGTTTTCTTCCTCATCGGCAGAATCGCTTAAAGCGTTCGAATCAGCTCCGGTCGCAATAGAAAAATACGAATGAAAATTTAAATTAGCTGTAGCCATCTAAAATATCCTTAGAATGCCCCTTGGGGTTCTACACATCCTTCATGACCTATATATTCTTCATGTGACTGGTCAGGGTGCTCTTCCTCACACCCACAACCATGGCCTTCTTCTATTTTTTCTTTTCCCTGAGCATCGATCCAATCCTGTCTTGGGATATCCAGCACCTGGCCAGCTTCAATATCATCTGATTTTAAATTATTTCGTGCTTTTAATTGGTCGACTGTTACCTCGTACTTAGTGGCAATACCCGACAAAGTCTCTCCACCCGCAACCTTATGTCTGACGCCATCTCCGGATGGGGCGTGCTCCCTCCCACCCTCGGATAGATTAAACTTTTCCATCAATAGACGGTTAAGTTCATTCTGTTTCCATTCATTAAGTTTCATTTTTTTTTCTCCTATATTATTATTATTAAACAAACATTCTCTTAAAGGCATAGAAATAGGTATTTTATTTGTTTTAATACCGTCTTCCCAATCTCTAAGACATAAATTTCCTTCTCTATACGCTTCTATTTCCATGCCCCTCAAGTGATTGTCCTTCTGGGCGTAGCCAGGAGACGTGTCAGAGGTACGTCCGAACTCACCCCTACAGTTTTGCCCATGATGCACCAGCTCGTGCGAGAGGGACCTTAAAACGTCCTTTGGGTGTCTTCCTGTAACGTAGATCGTCACGCTTAAAGTCGTGGGATCATAATGAGCTGTTTTTCCTAATAACTTATTAGCATTTGCGTCGTCAGATTGGAAATAGATAGTTGGAGGCTTATTGAAGCCCATCCTCTTCTTCGCAAATGGCAAAAAGCTTTTCAATAAGCCGTGAATTGAGCCAAGGTCTTCTTGACAGCGTTTGACGATCTTAAATTTCATACCGGTACCTCGATACTATAAATAGTCATTACTATTTAGCTTTTGAAACTAATTTTAGCTCTAAAACCAAGATTTCATAATGGAAAGTGTCTTTGAACGAAGCAACTCTGGCTTTTTTTATTTGACGACCACCCATTGATATGGTATATACTTCGTATACCATGCCTATGTTCCTTTTCTTCCCTAATCTCTTCCAAGAAACAATATCGCCCACTTCAAAGTCACAAAAGATGCTCTCTCCAAATGAATTAGAGCTTTTCATCATTACTTTATCTTTATTTTTGTGCTTTTTCTATCTTGTGGAGGCGTTAATGGCTTTCTTTTAGTTTTATCAAGAGTCTTATATCCCGTTCTTTTCTCAATTGCAGTGCAAAGAGTATCAATCTTCTTTTGTAAGCGAGGGACTGATGTATAAAGGAATTCTTGAACATCTAGCTTTTCTAAATCCGCCGAGTCGTCGTTGACAATAGATAAAATTCTATCTAGAATATCTGACGCGCTACGAACATACTGGGAAAAGGGGCCAATTTCCGAATGGACAGCCCCAGTTCCCGTAGGAAGTGAGGGACCAGTGAGAGAGAAATATTCTTTTAGTATGCTTTCAACTAGTTCTTTGATATTTTCTTCTTTTAGTTTCATGCTAGTAATTTCCTTAATAAGTCACCAGAGATTTTGAAGGTTTCCTCAAGCTCTTCTTCCTCCTCCGATTTTAGAGAAGCCTCGAAGCCTGACTCAAGATCTTCCATTTCGTTACCACTGGGTTCTGGTGTGGCGCTCACGGGCTTCTTTTCAGGAGCCTTAACCTCTTCAGGCGCCAAGGCCCCGCCTTTTATAAGAATGCCTTTAACTATGTCTGCCATATAATCTTCTAAGTCGACCTCAGAATACTCAACATCCATAACATCAGCTAATTCCTTGACTTTTTTACCTGACATAGCCCGTATACCCTTACCATATTTCTTTTCTGCGGCTTTGTAGTTAAATGTGCCAGCAACAATATTCGTCTTCTTATCAGTTGTGGTTTTAATATAGTTTCTTACTAGCTTATTATAAAGGCTTTTAAGCGCCTCAGGCAATTCAGGAGTTGCAGGTGTGCGATGATCAAATACACCAGACCACCGTCTTGCCCCTCCGGGCTGACTTTGGCTCATTATACGAAGATTGGGCTCACCCGTTTCTTCGCTAGTTCCAAGGTCAAAATCGACAACAATTTCTGGATCGGTTTCGGCCCTATCTTTTAAGAGGCTTATAATTTCATCCCTAAGGATATTTTTCTGTTCTTGCGAAGCTAGGCCCCAGTTAACTGTGCCAAATTTCTCAGTTGAAACCGGGGGCAGTTCAACCACGCTAACTCCTTTTCTATCAAATTTTCTTTTTCCTACTCCCTTGCTCGCCGTACCGGCCCACTCCAACTCCGTAAGCATTCCTTCACCAAGACTAGATCTCTTGATTTTACCTCTTGCGGATTTATCTGTTAAAACAACTGTTTTGTCGTCATATAATTCTACGTTAACCTGAGTGAATCTTGATTTTTTTGGAACCTTAGTGACTTTTTTAGTTTCTGGGTCGTATACAGATTCATATTCTCCCTCCTCAGGCTCCTCGGCAGCCTCAGGTTCTTCACCAACCTCAGCACCGCCTGCCACCTCCGCGTCCATAGCAGCTTCATCCGCCTCTTCTCTTTCTGTTTCGGCTGCGGCTCTTGCAGTAGCATCTTCTGGATTTTCCTCGGCAGCCATTTCGGCAGCCTCAGCTTCTGTTTCTTCCACTTCTGCATTTGCCTTCGCTTCTTCTGCGGCAGCTTCTGTGCCCGGAACAGCTTCTGCTTCTGCACTAGGCTCTTCATCTATTCCTGGATATTTCTCTTCAAGGTCATTTAGCCGTTTTTCTACTTTCTTCTCCTCTTTATCAGATAAATTTCCACGATCGAGGGCGCTTACAAGTCTTTTATATTCTTTCCTAATATCGTCTGGAACTTCTGATCCTGAAACTTCTGGCTCACCAACATCCACCACTTCCTCTTCAGCAACTGGTTCCGCGTTTTCTTCGCTGGATGGAATATCTTCGATTGCATCACTAGCTGCTCTAGCCGCGCTCTCTTTATCTTCTTGCGACACATCATCTCTTTCTGTTGCTGCCGCACCCGCACCTGCAATTCTCTCTTTATCTCCCGTTCTTATGGCATCTTCGACTTCTTGTTCTGGGGTGGCGGAATTCAAAGTTTTTATGAAATGATATCCAGTATCATTTAAAAATTTATTCGTGTTTAAAACTTCTAACTTTTTATCTTCTGTGGCTGCTGCGATAAATTCTGCGTATATGGGGTCTATAAATTCTGGTTTACCTTTTCCTGTTATAACCCTTACGAGTTTTCCGGCTTCATTCCTAAGCATCCACCTACCACCCATAAAATTCCCTACGAATTCCTTCATTTGTTCTTTTTTCTGCTTAGAAGTTAAACCCTCATCCGCAACGGCTTCTTCCTCGTCCTCAATTTCGACCTCTGCCTCTGTTTCTTCTTCTGGGGCGTCACCTTCGTTCCACGCGGGGTGTTCTTCTGGTGGTTTCCATGTATCGTTCTCATCACTGGCCAGGAGAACCCAGAAACGCAGATCCGGATTTTTGTCAGACCAGTCCTGAAGGGTTTCCTTGGCCTCTTCGCGCGAGAACAACCTGGATTTTATAAATTCGTCGGGCTCTTTGGGATGGTACCATCCAATCATCCAATCTTCAACCCTAGAATCCCACCCACTGAGATCGCCCTCTAACTCTTCACCTGTGTCTTCTGGTGGACCAAGATCACCATATTCTCCTTCTGTATCCGTTGGAAGTGGTTCATCTACTGGTTCATCATTTATTAAATCTTTTAGAGATTCATTATCATCTTTAGCTGTGGGATCTGTACCTAATGCTTCTTCTTCTGCATTTGCTAGTCCATCGTCGTCCGTGTCCTCGTCCCCTAAACCACTTGTATGTACAGGACTTGAAGTGTCTGTAAGGGCTCTCTGATAGCTATTGAAAACGAGGTCCATGAATTCTTCACTATTAAAAACTGATTTTACCGCGTCCGATAAGGGGCCTCCCAAAAAGGTGTTTTCACTTAGGCCAAACAGAGCCCCAGACGCATCTCTTTGAAGATACATTATTGTAACCATCGCCGCAGTTCTTGAAAATCTTTTTTGTGTTGAAGAATTTCCTTTGAATATTCCCTGAATATCTTTTATGTTTAGATCCATTAAAACATTAGTTATGGGCTCATGAAGGGGACTTTTTCTAGATACGCCCAGGGAGGAAACCAGCCTTCTAGCCAAAAAAGCTTTTACTTTTTCTACTCCACCACCAACTAGCGATTTTAGTTTATCCATAAACTCTTCATTCAGTGTTTCATTTTCTAGTAAAATAGAAACTACTTTGTTATACTTTTGGGATTCCGTTAAACTTACATTCTCTAGAAAAAGCTCTCTTTGCATTAGAACTTGTTCTTTAAGAAACTTTTCAAAAACTATATTGTTCATTATTTAGCCCCGTAATGCCTAGCAATTTCTTCTTGTATAATTTCTTTTACTCTATTTTTAGATATCTTCCTTGAGTTTTCTGCTTTCTCCCCTATGGCCTCACAGACTAAGTTTTTAATATATTTCTTGGATAACTTTTTCATTATAGCGCCCTTTTCTCATAAAATACATAATAATTAGTATCAGAATTCGCATTTATACAGTTTACTTTCTTCTCTGAACAGGTCTGTTGAAGCGATTACATTATAATCTCCACAAGCCCCGTAGAGCCAGATTGATATATCGTAATCGTACACGTCTTCAAGAAATATATAATCTTCTTCTAAAAACCAGTCCCCCACTTCAACTCCAGAACTCGTCGAGTCCTCTGGGTAGTGTACTTGTACTTTATCGTCTTCTGTATTGAGAAGAAAGCAAGTTCCTTCTTCAAAGAATCTATTTTCTTCTAGTTCCCACCATTTATCGAAGAAAAATTCAAGAGGAACCTCAGAATAAATTATATTTTGACCAGAACATGATAATAATAGTAAAAATATCCATAGATATTTCATTATTCACATTCTTCGACATAATCATATATGATCTGGACTAGTTCATCCTCTTCCGGGGCCTGCGACGGATCAAAAGTAACTACATTGCCCACATCGTCGTATTCCCAGCCAGCTTTTAGGGGCACACCATCGGCTTTAATAGTAATCGACCCTTCCATTGGAATCCTGGATAGCGGAAAAATTAGGTTTGGATTGAAACTATCTTCTGCTAGAATGCTAACATAATCGCCCCAACTACCCTCGCAAATATTCAGTGTCGTTCCAAATAACAGAACAGACTGATTAATATACCTTTCCCCAAACATTCCGCACTGTCTCACGGGAGGCACCACTGGCCCAGTGTCTAGCATTCCTGTATCGCCAGGGTGTCCTGTGTCACCCAGCCCTGTATCTCCGGTGTGTCCGGTGTCGCTCAAGTTCCCTGTGTCGCCCGTGTGGTAGCGTCGTCCGCCCCCACCCCCCCCGGCTCCAGGCCCCGCACCGGGGAGCCAAGGGTTAGGTCCACCCCCCGGAGTCGGCTCAACAGTAGAGACAACAGTGTGGAGAGCAAACAACTTGTCTTCCTTCAGAGAGATGAAAAAGTCATAATACTCCCCATCATCCAAGGGGCTGGAGTCTTCTTCATCTGACACTATAATGACTGATAAGAAGGAGTCTTCTCTCTGGAACCCACTGCTGGCGTCCAAGGGGCCACCCGGTTCTAACGCAAGTTTTGCAAATTCTTGTCCCATTTCATACGGGCTGCCCAGGACACCAGCAACGATAGAGGCTTCTAATAAGCCTTCTAAGTTGGCTGTATCTTTGGTCATAATTCCGCCTCTTAGGGCAGTGCTATCCGTAGTAATAACCGCTATTTGGAAATCAACATCCGAATCCATAAGATTTCGGATAAATAAATCAGAGTTTTCACCCAGTGCTTCCTGTTCATCACCCATTGAGCAGGAATTATCTATAACAAAAAGAATATCAGCTTTGCTTTCTCCACCTTGAGAGAAATTGTCTATTTGGGTTCCTGTTGGAACTCCATGTCCTTGATGTGTAATAGTTTGGTGTGGGTCCATAAAATCATTAGAATCAACATGAAGACGACCCATATCAGAGATTAAGTCTATTTCTTCGTAAGTGAACTTAATAGTGGCTTCTTCACCAGGCTCTAATGTAAGCGGCAGCTCAATATCGGTTTCCATCGACATGCCTACAGTATTGTTATAGTCCCAACTATCAATAATGAGCGGTGCATTACCAATACTTGATATTGTTGCTTCGTACTCGTCAGTACAGTTTATCTTAAGCTCACCAAAGTCATAAAACCCAGGAGTAACCAACATCTCTGGTAAGGAGGGGGGTTTTAATTCGGGATCTGTTCCTGTATCCGTTGTTTCTGACGTGTCGGTAGTCAACGGCGGAATACCAGAGTCGTGGGAGGATGTATCTACGACAACAACCACATTTGGCCCTTTGCCGCCATCTATGATGTCATATTCTTGATTACATCCTACTAGTACTAAAAGAAATAAAAATCTATACAATGCATGTTCCCCCCGGAAGCTACTACGTTCTCCTTACTATAGTAACTAGGGGTAAACTCGCTTATTTCTCCATTTTTCTGACTACTGGTCCTGACTACGCTCCTGCTGTGGGACTTCTTTTACTTCTCCACAAACTTTTATTGATTCAAACCCCTCTGGTACTTCAAAATCTGCTTCTTCGAATTCATTCGATAGTTTTGGAAGATAATAAACCGGGTTCTCGGGATCTGTAGTACTGTCTGGGTCTATCGCAGTCGCTATTGTAATGTGAGGAATTTCGTTTTTAGAATAAAGTATAAACTTATCTTCCATCTCGACTAACCCAGCTATAACTTTTTCATTTTTTGCTATTGCAACGACCTTTAAACATCCACTGCCAAATTGCTCGGTTGGTAATCTTAACTTTTCTCCCTTCGGGCCAATCATTGTCATGTGGTGAGCGTGCTCTTTCCACCCTTCCGGCACCATCCTCAATAGTTCTTGCCTTCCGGGGTCTTTTTCGTCAATAATGAAACCAGTGTATTGAATTGATTTGCCTGTCCAACTAGGTGCTTTATTAAGTGGATGTCGAGGATCATCTTTAGTTCTTGGTGGGTCTACGCCAGCCAGGTCATATCCCGTCTGGGCTTCTTTTATATATTTACGCCAGCTTTCAAATAGGAGTTTCATTCAGCATACCCCAGTCTATCGACATCAATTAGCCACACCACAATGGGAAAAATATTCCTCGCCACCAATCCAGTAAGTCGGTGATTGCCTCCAAGTAGATTATACTCGCCATCAATTTTTACAACTATGGGCATTT
>Ga0208299_1003212_pt1 | contig 10410 bp, 12 predicted proteins | sample 15_taG_FD_184089 | JGI IMG/M metagenome (GOLD analysis project Ga0208299, IMG submission 184089) | Marine viral communities from the Subarctic Pacific Ocean - 15_ETSP_OMZ_AT15312 metaG (SPAdes) (version 2) | ecosystem: Environmental > Aquatic > Marine > Oceanic | place: Pacific Ocean | collected...
TTTTCAAACAAAGGATCGGAAACTTTCTCCATAGCTTCTTCATAAGAAAGAGTATCATCCTGATCCATGAGCCATTTAGCCCATTCATCTAGATACATTTCTCTTGCGTTTAAATAATCTTTGTGTCCTCTATCATCTATTACTGTTTTACTTTTTTCAAATGTATCATCACCAAGAGCCCCAGCTGCCGCAGCACCAATACCAACAGTGGCTGCTTTGCCAAGGGTACCCATTCTTTGCCAAAGGTTTCCTTTTGCCGGAATGCCAATTGTATCTGGTACTCCAGGGGTTCCTTTAGTTCCCATTAACCATGGAGCAAACTTTTCCCAACCTGCTGTCCAGCCTCCTTGACCACCCATCTCAGGTCCCCACATCTTAGGTCCATACATAAAGGCCCCTATACCCAGGGCGGCTTTACCTATCGGACTTTTTAATATCTTTTTAAAAGGTTTAGTAATTGTTTTTAATGGATTAAATCCCATAATTTTTCCTTGTAATTTGTGATAGCAGGTTAAAGGGAAGTCCTGAAATCCCTAGTTTATTATATTACTTAATTTTTCTTCCTTCGTCAATGAATCTTCCACGATAAGCAAAATCACCATGATGAGTAATATAGGCGTCGACATTGGCATATATCTTACCTCCGATATTAGTCCATCGATCGCAGAAAGCATAGTCTTCTCCTACAAAGTCTCCAGTTTCTTCATTAAAAGAAGTATCAAAGAAATTCCACATTTCTTCTGTGCCTCCCATGATTCCATTTACCAGGTGCTTTTGTTTAATCTTCATTTTAGGATAGGCTTTAATCATCTTGTCAAATACCTCTTTCTTCATCAACATACAACCAGCAGGTCCCTTAACAATTTCAACAAGACCATCTCTACTTTCAATATTATTTTTATCTTTAAATTCCATACAATAATAGTAGGGACATGTTTCAATAGGTCTGCCACTCTTTTTAGAAACCTCTCTTGCTTTATTCCAGTTAACAGCCTTCATCGGATAGGGAGTGAGTACAATATCCTTGTCTGCTTTCATCATCATTAAGATAGATGTTGCATCGAATTCAATATCAGAATCAATGAATAACATATGAGAATATTTAGATTTTAAAAATGCCTGAACGCACATGTTTCTTCCCGTAATTACAATTGAAGATCTTACCATATGAAATTGAGGTCTAATTCCGTGAGCTAAACACAGGCTTTGAAGTTCCAATAAGGATTTAACACAACTTAATTTAATTTCTCCCATGTTGGGAGTTGCTACAAATAAGGTGTTTTCAATATAGGGAGGTAGATGGGTATCAATTAATTGATTCCCATCTATGGTGTTCTGTTCGTAAAGTTTAATATCAGGTTTAAATTTATCATCGGTTAAGATGCTATCATTTATTTCCATCTTCATGAGGAATTCCTTTTTGTTGTAAAGCATTATTAAGGAAGGCTATCCATTCTTTAATTCTTTGATTCCAATCATAAAAATGAAGAAAGTGTTGTCTTTGATTTTCTAATCTATTTATAATCATTTTTTGAGGTAAAATTCTCTTTAAGTATTTAACATTTTGTGCATACTCTACTGCTAAATTTTTAGCGTTCTTATCATAATTTACATAAAATCCATAGTCGTTGCAGGTTTCAAATAACGCTCCAAAGTTTGTAACTAAAGCGGCATTACCTGCAGCCATAGCTTCAATGGCAGAGTTGCATGAAGTCTCTTCCCATATAGAAGGATAAGCAAATACATGACTGTCTTGTAGAGCTTGAAAAAGTTCTTGCTGAGGAGCATAGCCTTTATAATTTACATTCTTCATTGATCTTGCATGCTCATACATAGGTTCATAATATTTATCGTTCTGTTGCTTGAACTGATCTCCGTATATTTGAGTGGAACTATAAACATCGAGAGTGACATCTTCATCTTTTAAGAAATGCATTGCCGCCAGTAAAACATTCAAGCCTCTCCAGGGTGTACACTGATGGATAAGTTTTAAAGTATCACCTTCTTTGTAATATTTTTTTGGTTGCCATTTAAATTTCGGTAAGGCATTTTTAATAACAATACAACGATGAGTAGGAACATCAAAATGAAGACGAAATTTTTCATAATTCCAATGAGAATTAAAAACATACCAATCATATTTAACATGGTTCTCTTTTTGGAGAAACCAGGGTCGTAGGTTGGGTTGATCATAAGAATTTTTTTGCCATAAAATATTTAATCTTGCAGGATCAATTTGAGTTTTTTCAGGTACCGAAGTAGTGATGGAAATTTTATCCCAATAGTGTTTTGGTAATCTTTTAGTAAGTTCTTCAAGTTGAATTTCAGTTCCACCTTTAGGATTCATTTGGATTTTTTACCGTTCCCCCAACTAAATCAATCATAGGGGCGATAATAGTAACATCTCTCCGTATGTGTTCTTTCTTAGTAGCTGTGTTAGAATCCGCCACATCATCATCAGCTTCTTTATCTGAGTTATATTCTTTATTAGTTTGAGTGTTATATAATTTAACAATTGTTTTTCCTCTATACTTAGGAACTTGTTTACCATCAATGGTAGTGTATCCTAAAAATTCTCCCTTTTCTTCGAATGTCATTATGTTCTATCCTGTTCTAATACACTAACAAAAACATTAGCAGATGTCACGGTCGTTTGAAAATGTAAAGCATCTGATTCTTCTAAAACTAAAAGAGTACTTTGATCTCCTTCAAGGAATTCTTTTGTAGTAGCGGCAGCTACTGAAGTTATACCCCTATAAATATAGGCTGCAGTTGACTCATTATCATATACTTTTAAAATCCAATTAGCTGGATTAGTAGCATGAACATTATATGCAGAAATAGATTTAACCAAGGCTACATTTGCTTCCGGGCATGTATAAACAGTAGTGATACTTGTTGTTGCTACGGGTACTATATTAATTTTATATTTATTAGCCATTTCTTCTTTTCCTTTTTATACCTTAACTTGTAAATAAAGTAAAGGCTTCCATTTCATCCTTTAACTGTTGTTGATAAGTAGTGTTTAATTTCTGTACAATATTAACTACATTATTAGATAAACCCTGGAGATTTATTTGATCAAATTCTGGTCCTTGAATCTCAGTTATAACTTCTACTATCTTTGCCATTACCTTCTGCCTCCTGCTTGTATGTCTAATCTAAAAGTTCCCATTCTCCAGCTTTGACCAGTGCTTATATTTCCTACTTTTATAGCAATCTGTCGTGCTCTTTTCCTTGTCCAGATTTGAGTAGTGGATGTAGTACTATTATAAGAAGTAGAAACAGCAGTGCTTGTTGGAAATGCTTTAGAGTTTAAATACACTTTAGCATCACCAGTTTGTTCTCCAAAGTCAGGGATCACTCTACTAATTCTCATCATGAATTCTCCTTGGCCCTCTAGTCCTTCTTGTCTACTAATGTCATAATCTCCTGATTCTACAAAACCTTGTACAGCTGTCGTAGCTCCAGTCGCTTTTACTTCATCTGTTCCTATATTGTGTTGCCAGAAATAACTTGCTCCATTTGTAACTCCTCCCACAGTTGGAACTGTAGGGGCCACTCCTGTTTCATACTCCGTTGCATAAGGATTAGAGTATACTCCTTGCTGTACCCATGTAGTTCTATCTAAAGAAGAAGTATACCAAATAGGTCTTTCCGGAGTTGATTCTAAATAGTTATAAGTAACAGATCGATCTACATAACTCGATCCACTACTACAATAAAACCATGTGACTTCTCCAAATATATTATCCACCGCCGCATGAACTTGCTGATTGGCATTAGTATTAATATCATTAAAGACATAATCTTCTACCAAACATAACATACTTTGAACACGACCTCCTGCGAATCTAAAGAAACCATTAGGTCCCATCCAGTATGCTATACCATCGATTTCAACTGATGCATGTTGACTAGAAATACCACAGTTAGTTCCAACTTGATCAAATCCAAAAGTAAACGGAGGACCAATAAATCTCATGGTGTACATAGCAGTATCAGACCAAATATATAAAGCAGTCCTTCCTGTCATACACGCCATTAGTTTAGAACCATCTGGTAGTTTTTGACTTCCAGCTGTGTTGGTAGCAGTGGGAGTATAAGTATTAATGTCTTCTTGGTCAGAAAATCTTACAAACATATCACTAATACTATTAGCAGTTCCTATTATTAATTCAGTTCCTATAAACACTAAGTGTCTATCTGGTGTTGATACCATCATATCTCTAGAAGCAGTGGGAGCTCCGCTTACTACCGTGGCTCTAACTGATAGATTAGCGAATGAAGGTTCCCATTCAAATACTTTTTTATTATGAACTAAAGCTAAAAGTTTTTCTCCAAAATTAACGAGACGCCATTGACCTGGTTCAATAATAACGTGAGAAGAAGAACTTGCACTCCCCCATCCAACAAAGTTGGTAGCGTCATAAACTGTGGATCCTGCACCATGGGCTGATCTTGTACTTCCGCTTGCTTGTCTAGTAATTCCTGTAATGGTATTGGTACCTGTATTATTACCAGTATATGTAATAAGTTCATTCCCTATCTGAACGGTTCCAGTAGAAGGAAAAGCAGTTGTTGCTGTCAATGTAATTTGTGTAGAGGGTGAGCCACCTGTACCATAAGCATCGTCGGCTAAGGTTCCTACTAAAGTTGTAAGAGTAGGTGGAACGGTTCTACCACCGAATGTATTAGTTCCCCATCCATAACCATAACCCTGTGTAACTGGACCAATCACATAATAAAATTCTACGTCTACGCTTCCTCCTGTAGCCGCAGAGCCTGAACCGGAAGCTGTAATAGTAAATGTGGTATCAGAAGGAGTAGTAATAATTTCAAATAATTTACCTTCAAAATCAGCGTCCGTTAACCCTGTACCACCTGGTAAAGTAACACTCTCTAGTAATATAATATCACCTACCGATGCTCCGTGGGTCGTGGCTGTTGTAATAACAACCGAAGTTGTTCCATCAAAAGTAAAGGTAGCTGAAGCTTGAGTACGGGTTAAGTCTAGAGGAGTGATGTCATAGAAGGCACCTTCAAAATAAATATATAAGAGTTTGTTTGTACCAATAGCCGCGTACCTATTGCCATCATTATCCACCCATACGTGCTGGTCTCGGCCTGCGCCTACTAAAGTGTCACTTCCCAGCTGTTGCCAGCCTCCTATTTTTTCTGGATAGCCATAACGAAACCTAGAATAATCGGAATTAACCCATTTTCCTTCGGCTCCTGTATCTGAGGACTGTTTATCTAAGCCCGGTTGTAATGTAATCTTGTGAAGCATATAACTCTCCTAGAGTAAAATATACTACATTTATATTATAATCAATTAGATTTAAAGCCTTTATAAAAGGCTGGAAGTCCTAAGAATGGACGTGTATCAAACTTGTTTGCTTTAGCGGTTTTCTTTTTAGCATCATTATAGTGCAGGAAAACTTGTCCACAGTCTTTACCTTTAAATTCTTCTCGCCAATGTTCAAGATCACATCCAGAATAGAGTAACATATCTCCTGGTTCTAAGTCTACTTGGACACCTGCTTGACCTTTTTTACCTGTTGGATCTAGATAAATAGGCCATGAATCTCCTCCTAAATGTAAGGTAGTAGAAACTTCACATGAGTATCTATCCTTATGTCGATGAAGAACGTCTCCTGTTTTATAAATTCTGGCATAAGAATAAGTTTCATTTAACTTATAACCTGTTTCTTTTTCCATCTTTGTTTTTAAAGTTTCTAATAATGTTTCCATTGCTGTATCTGAATAATGAGCATAAGTATTAGGAATCTGTTTATCATTCCATACTCCCCAGTATTCTGTAAAGGGTGAGATATACTTTGTATCAAATAAAAATCGAGCTACTTTTCTTTTCTTTAAAAAATAAGAGTAGACAAATGAAGCCAGTTCTTTTGGGATTGCTCCTCTTAATACTTTGTATTTATTTTTTTTAAAGTTCATAGTTTATATTTAAAGTTGATCTATATAATTTATTTGTACAAGTTGTGCTTTTATGTTCTTTTGATCCATCAAAAATAACACATTTATTTTTTTCAGATTTTATTTTTTTAAAAGGTTTTTTAAAAATAGTAAACCCATTATTTTCATTAACATAAAAAAGCGCTGTCGTATGAGGTTCGTTAGCACTAGAATCTGTATGGTAATTATGCTCAATTATTTTATGTGTTTGAGTATATAGATTTAATTTAACTCTTAATAAATTTTTTATCTGTAGCTTTTCAATAAACTCTGGCATTATGCTTTCATAAAACTGACTGTTTATTTTATTAAAAGAATATAGAAGATGGGTAAAGTAAACCTTCTTATCCTTTTTTGTTGTTATACCATCCTGAAAATACCAAGGAAAATTTTCGTTTGTTATTAAAGAATTTATTTTTTTCAAAAGATTTGAAGAAACAAAATTATTTTTTATCTTGAACATTTAATACTCCTTTCGGTATTGCTTGGCAGTTCCAATGTATAAACCTAAAAGGTTCATAGCCCATATCAACTGCATACATATGAGGCATATATGATGGAAAGAATATCATCCTTCCAGGTTTTACATTATAATTAACTTGATGACTAGCATAAGTTATTTTAGTTATATCTTTTTGAGGTAGAAGATTCATTAGGTTCCCTGCTCTGGGGTCTTCAAATACTGGTCTTGATGTTTTCTCGCTCGCTTTTAAAAAATAAAAACCAGATATATGTCCATTCCAATGAGTGTGTAATGTATGATGACCTCCTCCTTTTTTAGCAAATTCCTGTACCCACATTTCTGTAGTAAATAATTGATAATTCGTCATATCAAAACCCATCTCCATTAAAAGATTATGGGCCGTGGCTCCTATATAATTTTGTAAGGGTAAAAAATTAGGGTCACCAATTAAAGTGTTGGAATGAAATACGTGTCCCATATCTCCTCGATCCCCGAACTCTTTATTTCTTTTAGCTATGTCTTTTTTTAAATTTTTCTTCGATGTTTTAATATAAGGATCCGATGCTGTGTTTAAATCATCAACGAACCGTGGCACATCTGCAAACCATACAGGACATTTAAAATAATCCTCTCTGCTTAATTGTGTTGGAAATGCTTCAGCACTTCCGCAAGATATCTTATCTAATTCTTTTTTACTTTTTTTCTTTTTCATTTATATGGCCATCCTAAACTCCACATGACTAAACTATGTCTGGTTCCTTTTTTAACTGGACATACTCTATGCCACACGAATCCAGGAAATACAACCAAAGATCCTTTAGGTAATATTTCTTTACATTTCTTTATATTTGGTTTTTTATCTGGATCTAAATTTCTAAAATCAAATTCTAGTTCCCCACCTTTATAATCTTTAGGATCAGATAAAGTGAGTGTTACAGACAGTTTTCTAATCTTGCCATTCGAAGGATCACCTTGCTGTCTTTGATAGGGTCGATCCCAACCATCACAATGCCAATCATAATACTGTCCTTTCTTATATTGTGTAAATTGACAATTTTCTGACCAATCCCATTGAAAATTCCAACCAGCACTAACATTAGCTTGATGAACATAAGGTTGAATTTCTTTATAAATCCAACGCTCGTTTAACCAAACAATGTCTGAATCTCTTTTCTTTTTTAAATCCTTAATTTGTTTTTGGTTTAATTTTTTAGGATCTCCGTAGCCACCAGTGCGTGCCATTTCGTCTTGAATAGATTTTGAATATTTAACAATTTCATCACAGATTCTAGCAGGGATTGCTGATTGAAAAAACCAATAATAATTCATTAAATTCATATGTCTTTATACATATGTTTTATCTTAATTTGAAGGGAGAGTAAAGAGAATTGATCTAGATCAATTATGAAACAGTTAAAGTTCCACTAACAGTAAAGGTAGCAATTTTTTGTCCACCCGGAGCAGTAGATGTTGCATTAGTACATGGAGTCACTACAAATGTTCTAGCACTTGGACCTCTTACAATTACTATTCCTGGTCCACCATTTCCACCACTTCCGCCATTTCCACCACCGCCTCCACCACCACCAGTATTAGCTGATGCACTTCCACCAGTTCCTCCACTACTTCCACCTGATGCACCACCTCCAGATCCGCCTGCTGCTCCACCTCCGGCCGGTGATCCACCAGCTCCTCCTCCGCCAGCTCTTGCCGTTGGTGTTTCATTGATTGAAGAAGTAGCCCCACCTCCACCTGTACTGTTTCCAGGTGCTGGGCCATACTGTGCTGAGTTTCCACCTGCTGCTAAAGCTCCTCCTCCACCACCATTTATTCTGTTTGGTGCACTATCATTGGCAGAATATCCTCCTGGATTTCCTTGAGGAGGAGAGACAGAAGGAGTATTTCCTGCTCCACCAGGTTGTCCACCAGTTCCAGTTCCTCCACCACCTGATCCTCCAGCTCCACCTATTTCTTCGGATCCACTTCTTGATCCACCACCACCTCCACCAGTAGAAGTTATTGTTGAAAAAACTGAATCATCGCCTTTAGTTCCTCGTGGGCCAGATGGAGCTGGTGTACCTGCTCCTCCTCCGCCAACGGTTATTGTATGTGCTACAAATCCCTCTACACTTAAAGTTGCTACACAAGCACCTAATGGAGATACGGTATAAGACCCATTAGAAGTACCAGCAGATTCTCTATATCCTCCAGCACCTCCACCACCAGCACCATAAGTACTAGGGGATCCTGCTCCACCGCCGCCACCACCAGCTACTACCATATAATCAATATCACCAAATTCAACATATGCTGGCCATGTTCCTGCTTGCTCAGCTTGAAATTGTGATTGCATTGACCACACACCACTTGCTTTATTTAATTCTTTTATCACAGCGATTCCCTTACCGCCGTTACCACCTTTTCCACTTGTTGGAGAACTACAAGATCCTCCAGCGCCTCCTCCGCCACCACCAGTGTTAGAACTTCCTGAAGTTCCACATCGAGAAGTATTTGAAGCACCTCCAGCACCACCTCCACCAGGTCCACCTGCTGAACCAGCGTTAGTGCCAGGATGGCCACCACCACCTCCGCCTCCACCTGCATACGTTGAACACGATAAAGGAGAAGCAGAACTTCCTGCTCCACCAGCTCCCGAACATCCACCTGCACCTGCGTCGGCTCCTACAGCACCAGCTCCACCTCCGCCAGCTCCACCTTGTCCACTTGTATCTCCACCATCATTTCCTTGACATGCCGTACCTGGAGCACCAGGGAAACCATTGTTTCCGCCTCCGCCGCCAGAACCTCCCGGAAGAGCATTGTCACCAGCATAGGCGCCACCAGCACCTCCACCTACAGATGTTAAAGTTGAACAAGTTCCTACTAAAGTTGAATCAGTGCCCGAAGCTCCACCACCGGTAGGAGTACAGGATGGAACAGCTGCACCTCCACCGCCAATTGTTACTGGAACAGTGGAACCACAAACATTTGCTTCTACGCATGTTAAATAACCGCCACCTCCGCCGCCACCACCAGCAACTGTATTAGCAGAATTTGTTCCTCCAGATCCACCACCAGCAACTAATAAAGCTGAAACAATTCTAGTTCCTGATCCAAGTGTCACATCTCCTGTACAAGTTACAGTTGTTGTGACACCCTTCCCGTAAGAAGCGTTATTAAGTTTTCCGATTAAACCACCATTTGATGAGGCTGAAGGGCTAGCCATATGAGTCTCCTTATGCGGATACCCAAGCTAGTGCTGATGCATCCCAATTAAATGAATTGTCGTCTTTATCTGTTGCAGTCCATTTTTGACCTGCTTCATCCCAACGTATATTTTTATCTGTAGTATCAGTTGGATAAGTGACTGGCGCTTGCCACTCATCATTTCCATCTAATACCCAAGATGCATATGGTTGAGGTGAAATAAATTTGTCTTTTGCAGAGTCAAAGGTATAACCTTTGCCTGCATATTGTTTTCTGAAATTATTATTATAAGAAGTCTGTTTCCAAGTTCCACCTTTAAAAAAATTTTTACACCATGTCTCACCATCAACATGCATGTCATTCTCCCCTAAAGGTCCAGCTGCTGTTGTAACATCGTTACCAACAACAATTACTCTTTTTACTATATTATTTTCATCTAATTCTGCGAAATGTGCCATATTTATACTCCTTAGAAATTAATTTATATTTTAAATTTAACTTATTGTCAACGTTCCAGTAACTGTAAATTTAGCTACTTTATCATTAGTCGGTCCTACACAAGATGTTACCGGATTAAGCGGACTTGGGGTTGCTGCTAAAGTTCTTGCACTAGGTACTCTTAAAATTATAACTCCCGATCCACCAGTTCCTCCAGCGGTATTCGCTGTCATAATCGGATTACTGCCGGCTGATCCACCTCCACCACCAGTATTAACATCTCCAGATTCTCCAGCGATAGGTGTTCCTCCTGGGGTTGCTGG
>Ga0208299_1003213_pt1 | contig 10410 bp, 21 predicted proteins | sample 15_taG_FD_184089 | JGI IMG/M metagenome (GOLD analysis project Ga0208299, IMG submission 184089) | Marine viral communities from the Subarctic Pacific Ocean - 15_ETSP_OMZ_AT15312 metaG (SPAdes) (version 2) | ecosystem: Environmental > Aquatic > Marine > Oceanic | place: Pacific Ocean | collected...
GCCCGCGCTGGGTCGTTGCGCTTGAGTTGTTTATCCGGTTGCTTCTCAGCCATCGCCCCCGCCGTCCATTGCGGCCTCTATCGCTGCGTCTATTTCTGCTGAATCAAGCCCCGGCGCGGCCCATTCCGCCGCCCTCTTGCCGTCACCCTTCACGAAGATCAGCACGTTTTGGTGCGTCTTGCCAACTTTGCGGCTGGCGGTGAACTGCTTACCTACGCGGATTGGCAAGCTGCCAACAGACGTAACCAGGATGATCTCGTTATAGAATTCCAAGCCCGCCGCCCGGAATGCCTCCACCGTATCCCCAATGAAGTTGCGATAAGCGCCCTTTTTGTCTCTGATTTCGCCCACAACGAAGCACGCGAATCGGTTGGGCTGTAGTCGTGCGCAAGCCTTGGAGATTATTTCACGATAAGCGGCCAAGAAATCCTCGTAGCACATGGCCGAAATGTCTGCTGGATCGTCGCTGTAAACTTCAAGATCTCCATAAGGCGGGCAGGAGAATAGGAAATCTGCGTCAACCGTGGCGCACGTTTCATCCATCCGCTTGCTGTCACCCTCAATCCAGGCGGGCGCTTTTTCCTCCGCTCCGCCGATGTCGTCCCATTGCGCACGATTCGCCGCCACCTGTTCCCCGCGCAATTCGTGTCCAACGTATTCGCGGCCCATCTTGGCGGCGACAACGCCGCGCACGCTACCCCCGGCGAAGGGGTCAATGACTAGCGCCCCCGGTCTGGAAAACCAACGGTAAACAAGCTCAGTAAGCACCGGGTCAAAAATGCTGGTTCCCGACTCAAACGATTCACCCGAGCTTTCCCCCTTTCCACCAACGCGTTGCCTAGTGGCCGCATCCCCAAACGTCTTGCTGTACTTCTTTTGGCTTTTGGCTCCGCCGCCGTTGGGTATCAGGTCTTCACCGCGCCCCAGCTCGCTTTTAATGCCTAGCCCAATCCATGCCCTTTTGCGTTCTTGCCAAGCGCCCTCGCGTGCGTTCAGCACCGAGAACGGCGGCAGCATAAACCTATCCGCCAGCTTTTGCGCGGCCCCCCCTGCGCCTTCCCCCGGCGGCTCTAGGTCTTTCAGCAGCGCGGCGATCTCTGCCTCATCGAAACCCGTTGCGTCTAGCGTTTCCGCGTCTAGCTGGTCGAGCGTTAGCGCCAGCACTTCATTATCCCACTCGGCAAGCTCGGCGGTGCGGTTGTCGGCAATGGCGTATGCTGCGGCTTCCGCGTTCTCTAAGTCGGTGCGTACCGTGGCGATGGTTTCCCAACCTAGAGACTTGGCCGCGTACAGTGTTCCGTTCCCGGCTCTCACCACTCCGGCAGAATCAACAACGATAGGCTTTTGCTGGCCGAACCTTTGCAGGCTTCCGGCTATGGCCGTGATGTTGCGCTCGTCGTGTGACCGTGCGTTGGCCTGATCTGGTATTAGGTCTGCAATCTGTTCCTGCTGAATCTTCACGCCTGCATGATACAAAAAACCGCCCCCGCAGGATGGGATTACCCGCAAGGACGGCCAACTAACAAGAACGGGGCTAGTCTAGCGTCGCGCCGCCTTAAAGAAAGCCCTTCCAACATTCCACCGCATCTTTCCGTATCGTGAATCACTCATGGAGTTGTAGCCGTGCTTCTCCAGATAGTTCATAAACGGTTGAATGGGTAGCCCGTTCTCCACCGAACCCTCTAGCCCCTTGGCGTAGAAGTCTGCTCCCCGGTCGCCGTAGACGCTCTCCTTGGCTTCCTCATGCTCTCGGCTGAAATCCCAACCGAACTCTTCCACCAGCACCAGCCCGTCGTCGGGCATCCCGCAAAGCTCTAGGGTTGCGGCCTTGACGTTGTGCTGCCTCCACATTGGCGGCTTGACCTTGTGGTAGTTGTGGACGCGCACATACACGTTATTTTCACCGCCGAAGACCTTGCGGAACTCTTCGCCGTAACCCTCCGCAATGTTGTCGAAGCTGGCAAACGCTGGCGGGCTGACCATGATGTCGTATTGATCCCGCAGCCCCAGAAGTACGCCCTTGATTTGCCGGAGCTTCTTAGCGTAAACGTCTAGCGGCATCTTGCGCTCCATGTCCCACTCATTGCCGAAGCCTGCGCCAGTTGGCATGGTTCCCTTCGTGGCCATGTAAGCCAAGTCCTGAGCAAGCCAGTTGATTGAGCCTTCCCGGACTGCGTGCATGAAGCGGTAGCCAGTTTTGATCCGTTCCTTGGCCTCCAGGACATAGGAAGACCGAATATTCTTGTTGCCCTTGCGGGTCATTGTCCAGAACGGGCGGAACTCCGGCGGGGCTATTCGGTCGATTCCACCGATCATCCTATCGTGTGACTGTCGCGCCCATAGTGGGGAGCCGCCCTCACCGTTGGAGCCGTAAGCGCAAGCAGCCATCCACCACTTATCTTGGTTGGTGTTCTCCCAAGTTGGAACCTGGAAGCCTTTTAGCAGTTCTTTGAAGGTACTCATTTTTGATCCTCAGATTCTAGAAGCGCGGCAACGCCTCCAGGGTTTCGGGGGTGGTTGGGGGTTCATGCTTCTACTCCTTCGCACTTGCATTCGCGCTCCATGCACTCCAGGCAATACTTGACTTCCTTGTTCCAGATTCGCAGGCTTGCGTCTAGCGCCCTGCTGAAATCTTCCAGGTTGTCGCCGCCACGGTTCCAGCCGTAAAGCCCGTGCAATGCCACTAGCGCCTTGCTGTGCGGCTCCGCTGCGCTTAACGCTTCTAGCATTAGCTCTATTTCCTTTGCGCGGATCGCGGCCAAGTCCCTGCGCTTGCCCTGCTCTAGCTGCCAATCGTCAAACGTGCGTAGCTCGTCGGGCGACATCTGCGCCGCTGCCGCTTGGTACTTCCGGCCAATGATCGGGCGGAAGTCCAAAGGGTTGCGCGGGGGAATCATTAGTGTGTTTTTGTTCATGTTTCCTGGTGTAGTGTCTTATGGTGTCTTTGTCGATGGGTGTTTGCGCAGATACAGCTTGCCTTTCCGCGTAACGCGCAGGGAACGCCATTGCTTCGACCGCGTGATATACCCGGCTTGCTCTAGCGAGTTTAGGGCAAGGTGCGTCCAGGTCGTGCCGAAGTTGCAGAAGACTGCAAGCTCTGGAATGGTCGGGGCTTCTAGGTCTTCTACCGCAATGTCGTTAATCGCGTGCAGGATTACTAGCTGCGCCATTGGTAGCTTTTTCTTTTTCATTCTTGGGTTTCTCCTTTTTCGGTTTTGTCGAGTGCGCCGCGCAGCTTGTCGCTGGCGCTCTGGTTGGCGGGCGTTTCTGCGGCTTCTACATCGCGTAGCTCGTCCACAGAATGAAAGCCCATCGTTACGTCTGGGCAATGCAATCGGCTAAAGAATGCGCCTGCGCGATAGGCAAGCATTTGATCGGGCATAGACCGATATTTCGGGTTCTTTGTCCAATCCTCAATCCGCGCCATTTCCATACTCACGCGGGCCTCGGCAATGCTTCCATCGGGCCACGTTGCCCAAGCAACGCAGGCACGCTCATCTGTCCCCGGCTCCCCCTCAAAGCGGAAGCGCAAAGGATGAGCAAAGCCGCCGCGCTGATTTACCAGCGAGATTAGGAAGGTACTTTCAAAGCCCGGTTTCCCCTTAACCATAAAGGTCTTCTGCAACATCAGCAGCGGGTCTACATGAAGCCGCCCCGCAGCTTGCAGAATCAGGAAGCAGTCTGCGGGCTTGCGCTGGAAGTGTTGCGGGACTAGCTGCGAATCCGAAAGCATAAGCGCCACTTGCCAAAGCGGGTTCTTAATGCTCGGATCGAGAAAGACCAGCAGCGGGTTAGCGTTTCGGTCTTCCAGCGTCGCTAGTGTCTGTCGGAAGTCGCCACCTTCTAGCGCGGCTTGTGCTGCCTCGGCTGGCACTACTTCGGGGGTTGCCTCCGTCTGCGTTTCCGCAGGAAGGACGGGCTGTTGTTCTTGTTTCTTGTCGTTCATGTTTCTTAGTGTATCTTCTTGTGTAGTTTCTAGCAAGAGAATGGACGGAAAGGGCGGGTTGCTTTCGCCTGCTTCTTTTTGGCTGCGATCACGCGCAGCACTTCGGCTAGTTTGCCGTCCGTGTAGGTTGCCGTGTCGCCAGTTTCTACGGCGTCGGCAAGCTCGTTAATAGCGGCAACGATTCCTTTACCGTCTACGCTCATGCGGCCAGCCTGCGGCTTGAAGTTGATCCTCACGCCTGCACCCTCGGCGCAAGTCGCATCGCCTAGTAGGGCTTCTAGCTCCGTGCGCTCTACGCGCATTGCGTCGGCTACGTCCTTGGCCAACTCACGCAGGCGCATATATTCCGGCGCGTGTCGCTGCCAGCGTGCGTCCTCGTCCATGCGCACCACTCGGCCAGCGTCGGGTAAGTCCAGCACTTGCATTAGGGCTTCCCCTTGGCACGCCTTCCGGCGCTTGCACTTCTGGCATTGCTTGGACTTGGCGGGCAATCGGTTGATTCCGAATTCTGTCCAGCGGTCGGGGGAGTCTGCGGGCGTTAGCGACGCCTGCGCCCTCTCAATCTTCGCCCAAAGAGAATCCCCGGCGCGTAGATACTGCTCCACTAGCTGCGGGTCTATGCCAATCAGGAAACCCTTACGGCGGAAGGATTCCGGCGCGACGATCCACAGCACGCCCCAAGTCTTGCGCAGGGCTAGGTACTCATGCTGCACTTGCATAAGCTGATAAGGCGGAATGCCATCCTTGAGCATACGATTGTATGCCCACTCCCCCATAGTCTTGATCTGCACTAGGCCATCTTCCGTAGGTGCGGAGCTAGGAGCGTTGGGGCCGTCCTCTAGCTTCTGGCACAGCTTGGCCCAACGCACGTTATCCGTAGGCTTGCACAGCCCGTAATCAGCGTGAGCAACTAGCCAAGGGTGCGTTTCCCGTAAGTCGCTCTGGTACTCGTCTAGAATGTACGTCGCCGCGCCCGTGTCTTGCGTAAACAGTGCATCGGCCACAGGCTCTAGCAAGTGTCCGCGCTCTGCCATCTTCGGATTAATATCCGGCGTTCCTGGATCGTTGCCAATGCCGCACTTGTCGAGCATCAGGGAAAGCGGGCAGCCGTAAGGCTCCAGGGCAATGACGTTGTGGGCTTCTGAGGCTCCAATGTAGTGCTGTCGGCCTACGGTTACGTCGGCGGTTGGTTCTTGTTGTTGTGTGGGGTTCATTTGTTCTTTGTTCTGAATGAGATTACCGCCGCAGCCGTAACGACTATGGCAAAGTAGAAGGCGCAGACGGCTAGGCCAAGTGCGCCAAGGAATGCCGCCAACTCTAACAGGCGTAGCGTTATCGTGTGGAGTGTTTCCCACATTATCCGGCGTTCCTCATGTAGACGCGGACAACCCGCGCCCGCGCTTCTGGCCGCTTGGACTTCTCAAAAGTGATTGCTTCCGCGTGTCCGTCCTTTGCGAATAGCCTGATTGCTGCGCCGTAACTATTGTGGTGGCGCGGCGCGTCGTCGCCCATCATGGCGTGTAAGTCGTCGCTGCTGAACATCGCGCCATGCTCTAGGCTAAGAAGCGCGGTTCTTGCTCGATCCTGCCAGCAAGAGTTAGCTTTGGCGGTGGCTTCTATTCCGGCGTCGCGTCGGCGCTCACCTTCGGCAAGGTCTAGGGTTAGTTGTTCGCGTTTCATTTCGGGTTCTTGGTATCGGTGAATGCGGAAGTTATGACGCCTGCGAACAGGACAGCCCATAGGAAATAGAGGATTGCGTCTAGCATTTGTCGGCCTCCTGGCAGAGTGGCCAAGCGCCATCCTGGTCTTTAATGTGGTGGCGGTGCGTTTGGTCGCAGTTTCTACAGCGAAGCTCTACCGCACGGGCAAAGAATCGGGGGCGGCGTAGCCGCTCGTTCTCGGCGCGTAGCTTGTCCAACTCGCTTTGATCTGCGTCCGGCATCATCATCGGGCCGACGCTTGGCTCTAGCTCTGGCCACAAGCACGCTTGGCACGCGCAGCCCTTGGGGTGCTTGTCGGCGGCGTCTAGTTCCCCTGCTTTTGCAAGCAGAGCTTCGCCGGAGCAGTCGGTCGGCAGGTCGTCAAAGTTGGGGCGGTTCATGCTGACCTCCTGGTCGCGTACTTCTTGCGAAGCTGGTATGCCCGTGCGTTGGCTTCGCGCTTACACGCTTTGCACTCGCGGCGCGGGCGGTTGCCGTTCAACCCTTGGTAGGTGTTCTCCGGCGTAAAGCGGTGGCCGTGTATGCAGCTTTCCGCGTTGGTGTATTGGTTCTTGTTCATTTGTTAGTCCTCATTGGGAAGATATCGGCCAATGCGTGGAAGTCGGCAGCGTGGCGGGGGTATGTCTCCTTGTACGCTTCCAACAAGCCGATCTCCTTAGCGCGTGTCCATACGTCTACGTCTATCGGTTTCCACAGGCCCGCGTCGTGCGTGCGGGCTTCGATGTAGGGCGCTCCGCTGGCGGCTTTAGTCCAGCGTGCAAGCAGGCCAGCGGCGCGAATCGGGGTTACTTGGTATTTCATTTGCTGCCCCCGATCACGCATCGCACGACATTTACGCCGTGCTTGTTGCAGATAGCCTTGTAGGTTTCCCAAGTAATCTGGCCTTTGCGAAATCTCGCGGCAGCAATCACGACGGGGAAAGGTAGGCGGTTGTTGTTGTTGTTCATTTGCTCACCTCCTTAGCGTCGGCGATGGCTTGCTCAAGCCATGCAGGAGGGTCGATAACTACCGCGCCCGGGTTATTGACGAGCCATCCTACGATTCCAGGGTCGGTCTTAGGACACTTCTTGCGACCCATCGTTAGATAGCGGAAGCCGTCCGTGATGTCCGCACCTTCCTCGATGTAGGTGAACCACTTTTTAGCGTGTTTAGCCGCTTCGGCTTCGGCCATCAGGATAGCGGTCAGGCCATCTACGCCGTGCGAAAGCGTCTTGCCCATGAACTCATAATCAGGGAGTGCATCGGCGGCGGCTTTGTATGCTTCGCGCTCGGCGGGGGTGTTGAATCGTGGCAGGTCGCAACCGCCGTGGCCGTCGTTGGAAACGTCGCCGACCTTCTTGCCGTCGAGCATGATGTTAGCGGTGAAGCATGTCGTCTCTTCGGATGCCCACTTGCAGATCTTGACTGCGCCGAGGGAGTAGTTGGAGACGGGTGCGTAGATGTTCAAGGTGTTGTTCATGTCCCCATCATATCGTCTTTGTGTAGTCTTGTGTGTAGTCTTTTTGGATTATTTTTCTATCGCGTCGAAGATTTCACGGAAAAGCTCGGCGGGTATTCTGGATCGATCCCTGGCCCCCTTAACTCCTTGGGTTCCTGTTTTACTGCCCCTCGGCGCGGCTTCGTGGCAGTCACTTCCTGGCGCACAAAGCGGCCTTGAGGCCCAAGCGTGGCAGTTTGTCCAGATGTCGGTCGGCTTTTGTCGAGTGTCGCCGTAGCTGCAATAGCCGATGGTGTGCCGCACATAATCGTGCAGGCCGTACAAGCTCAGAGCGGCATCCATCTTTCGCCGCATCATGCCTCTGGGGTTCTCGATAAACCATAGGCGCGGCTGCGTCTGCGCGATAATCGCCACGGTACGCAACAACAGCCGCAGGCCGAGGAAAGCTGATTCGGACTTGGGTATTCTGGCGTCGCCCTCTGCGCGGTAGTTGCCCCCAATCGCGGCCACGCTAAAGGATTGGCAAGGGGGGCTGGCCCACAAAACTCCTGGTTCTTGCGGGAAGCGCACGCCCTCATGCAGAAGGTCTAGCCTGCGGTGCTGTCCAAGCGGTAGCGCGTTGGGGCAGTTGTCGTAGGTCGCCACTTGATAACCACGCTCAAGCGCAACCTGCGAGAAACTACCCGTCCCGCTAAATAGCTCTACTGATCTTTTCATTTCTATTCGCACAGTCCGTATTGTGAGAAACAGGTTGGCGGATCGTCGTAGGGTGTTTCCTTTTTCAGCACCGTCTAGCTCCAAGGCCCATCTTCCGGCAGCGAGTAGACGCCCGCCTCATCCAACAGCAGCATTCCATGTTGCACCAGTGCTTCCAGGTCACGGGTTAGCTGCGTGCAGCGTGTCTTCGCGGCGCGTACCTCCGTGCGGATATCGTCAAACGTCCAGGGCAACTTCGGCTCATGCTTCATTCTTACGCACAGCACTAACCAAAGCCCCTGCTGCTGGTAAGTCAGGCGACGCACGGCAAAGGATCGTTGCCAATCAAGGGTGTCAATTCGTAGCTTCATGCGGACAGCGTAACACAAGTTGCCACCTGTGCGCAAATGTCTACGCCTGCTTGCGCTACCGCGTGCGTCTGCATACAATCCCCACATGGCGAAACAGCTTTGGATTAAACTTTGGCCCGATCTGCTCCTTTCATCCCCTCGTTATCGCAGGGCCACGCAGTACCAGCAATGGGTTTGGCATCAGGTACAGCTACGCATCAATGACGACGGGGAGCTACGGACAGACGGCCTTGTCTGGGATATCAAGATTCTGGCGGAAGAGTTGGGAATCGACAAACGCTCCACGCCGCGCCTTGAATCTGCGGTGGATCGTCTGGTAAAGCTCGATCTACTCAGCCGCAAGGACGACGGGACAATATGCCTATCCCGGCACAAGCGATTGCAGAAAAACACGCGGCGCAAGTGACGTAAACCCCACGGGATTTGCAATTTTTAGCGCCTAACTTCTGCATTTCCCGCGTGATTTGCAATTTTTAAGGCTTAAAATTTGTATTTCACTTGGAGTTTGTTTGCAGATGCACAAGCCGACCTTTATGCAGTAAAGACTTACGGACGCAATTTGCCCCTAGAAGAGAAGAGAAAAGAAGAGAGTAAGAGCGCCCGCGAAATAGCAAGAGCCGAAGAGCGAAGTGCTTGCCGTTCTACCCTCCGAATTCGATTAGCTTTCAGTTGATGGACGGCGGGCCGCTACCTTGTCGCCGTCGTAACTGGTTATCGCCTGTCGAGTCGCGCCCAAGGCCAATTCAATATCTGTAGGCGTAACCTTATCCCTTGGCGTTCTCTCCAATCCTGCACCTTCGCAGGACTCCACCAGCAGCCGCGCCGATTCTGCCACAAAGGAAAGCCTTTCCCGCTCCCCCATGAGCTTTGCCAACACCTGCCGATCTATCTGGTACTTCCCGGCTCCATCCCGCACGCTGTTAAGGCTGCGCAGTTCAAGCTCTGACAGCGGTTCCCATGCCACGGCCAGCCTGTCTTCCATCCGTTGCCTTCCCCTCAATCTGGGCTGAGGCTTGCAGCGGCGCGGTGTGTTGCGCTTCGGGCGTTCTGGGCGCGTGTTCATCTATCCCGATGCTCCAACGCTGTCAGAAGGGCTAGTTTTGCGTCTGCGAGTGCGGGCAGATAATCCTCTCCCTCGTCAAAATACAAGATATCAACAACCTGCTTCCCCACTCCGGCGACGGGTTCTCCCTCAATCCCGGTCGTCAACTTGCTTTGCTTATCATTTTCGTACAGGATTCCCTCGCAAGCATCTGCAACCAACTTGGCATAGTTGTCCTCGTCGCCCCTAAGCGTCCTGGGCTTGCCGTCCTTGCGTGTGCCGGGGTGCGTCGTAACGACAAGCGCAAAGGGCAGCTTCGCGCAGGGAAGAGCGGTTTCTGTGCGTGTTAGCCAATCTTCCACCTGCGCGGCTATATCCGCCATACGCTTACGATGCCTTGGGGCCGTGTAGAGCTTGCAAATTTTCCCCATGACGCGGCCCCTTGGCCGCTGGTCTGGGACTGGTTCACCCTCTAGCGTGAAGGTTAGGCGCATCTGCTCCGGGGATAATGGGGGAAAGCCCTCGGTGGCCACACTTGGGGCAGGCCACGCCGTCTAGAAAGTGTTGATCCGGCTCACCAGACAGCACGGCCCCGCACGCGCCGCACTTCCACTTGCGCGGCTGCTTCTCTAGGCGCGGGTCTTGCTCTAGCTGCAAGCCTTGAGAATGGCGATAACGACCAGAACCGCTAGACCGATAATCTTATTGCGGTGTTTCCGTAGGCTTTTCATCATGGCTAGGTTGAACATGCTTCTTGATTCTCCGTCGAGTAAGTGCGGCCCAAATGGGCTGCTTGAAAATATACAGCACTAGCGAGACGAATAGCCAGAAGATAATACGCTCAATCTTGGCGCTCTGCGCTTCAATGGCGGTATCTAGGGGGGCCAACTCGCCACGCAGCGCCGCATTCGTTATTACGTCTAGTTTCTCTTGCGTTTCTTCCTCGCGCTCTTCGGCGTCCACCACATCCCAAGCCGCCGAGATTGCCGCGCCACCAACACCAGCACCAGCAGGGCCACCAACTACGGCCCCAAGACCAGCGCCAAGGCCGACGCTGGTTGGCTTCATTGCGCTTTCAAAGAATGCACAGCTTCCACACAGCACAAGCAGAAGCGCGGCGCGTTTCACTCGACAGGCTCCGGGTCTTTCGGGTAGACGGACAACAATGCGTCAACCTTTTCCTTGTGTCGTTGCGC
>Ga0208299_1003214_pt1 | contig 10408 bp, 12 predicted proteins | sample 15_taG_FD_184089 | JGI IMG/M metagenome (GOLD analysis project Ga0208299, IMG submission 184089) | Marine viral communities from the Subarctic Pacific Ocean - 15_ETSP_OMZ_AT15312 metaG (SPAdes) (version 2) | ecosystem: Environmental > Aquatic > Marine > Oceanic | place: Pacific Ocean | collected...
TGTCCTTGTTAGTTGTATCAGTGAGGGTCTTGCTGTTGAGGTTCACGACCTCGGCAGTACCGAACTGACCTTCGTAGATGCGAATCTTGTTCTTAATGACACCCTTCTCGCCGTTCAAGTTAACTTGAGTGCGGTAGTTGTCAGTAGCACTTGTGAGGCGCATTGTGTTGTTAGCGAATGCTTGAATCCAGCCAGAACCACCGTAGATGCGGACGCTAGAATCTTCACCAGACTCGTCGAACATCGACTGGAGAACGGTGTCAACATTTGCTTCCGTAGGAGCGGAACCACCAGTAACAACCTGAGCTGCTGGAGTTTCGTACTCTGCTGGGAAGATGCCAGATGCACCGCTAAGTTGATCTGCAAGACCAGCGGAGGTGCGAACCGAACCAGAGATGCCGCGAGCATTAGCAGAAAGCAATGCCTTCTCAGTGTCACGGTTAAGCTCCTTGAGTGCCTTCATTACTGCGCCAGCGTAGTTTACGCCAGCAGCGTTGTCCACAAGCTCTTGGTCATCAGTAACCTTCGGGTTACGTTGGAGAGTCTGGATGTAATTGAATACACGCGCTTGATCCTTGAACTCGTCATCAAATGCGACGGCATCTGCGCCCTCAGCAATTGGTGTGTTGTCTGGATCGTCCAGGTCGTCAAGAGTCCACTCTGGCATGATGCTAGAAGCTTTGCTCTTGTTCGTGTTAGAATAGAACGGAGAATTGGAAGGGCTAATGAGATATGCCCCGCGAGTCAATTCCTCGGTGTTGGATACTGCACTACCAAGATTAGTAGTGTCGAATGTATTTGATGCTGCCATTTGATGTAATAGTTATATTGGTTTTAGTCTTTATGAGATGTTAAGGGAGGCCATGATATCCTCTTCGGTGTAATCTCCCGATTGAAAGCGTTTACGCGCTGAGTCGCTGACCTTCTTCTTCCCACGATTGGGCTTAGAAGATGCAGCTCCACTAGTTGTGCCGTTGATTGGCTTCGCCTTTTTTCGGGGAAGCTTAATCTTGCTAACTGGTTTCTTGGACTTGAAGGCTACGGAATGCGCTAAGGCTCTGGCTAGCTTTGCTCCCAATGCTGGGAACGCACGTGCCATTAGAGCGAAATCTGCGTCGTTCGTGAGCTTTTTCCACTCCTTGAACTGACTAGACTCTTCATCTTCAAGGAACTTAACCTCGGCTTTCGCCTTCTCTAGCTCCTTGTTCGTGAGTCCTTGGATACTCTCTAGCTCCTTAATCGCTTTACGCTGCGCTGGAATTGCTCGGATTTGAGTCTCGTAGTAATCTTTCCACTGACCCACTTTCGCTCTGTCCCACTCCTCTGTGCCGCCACCGACCATCGGAATATCGAAATACTCCTCCGTGCCTCGTAGCAGTTTGTCCATGTAGCGGTAATTACCCTCTAAAGAAGTTTCCTTCTCTTGGAGTTCTTCCATTGTATGGATTTCACTGTGTGGGTTGTTGGACGGAAGCATCTGGGATAGTCCATCGTCAAGCTGCTTTTGCAACGATTCGATTTTGTCATCCTTCTCTCTTCCCTCTCTGCGTAGTTTACCAAGTTCTTTTCCAGCACCACTGCCGACTGCTTCAGCAATTGATTGCTTCTGCTCGTCCGTCAATGCGTCGAAATCAATCTGAGAAAGAACGTCATCACTTTCCTCTTCCTCTTCAACCTCCTCGGCTTCTTCTTCCTCGCCCTCTTCCTCTTCGGGTTCGACTTCTGCTTCTTCAGCTTCAGCCTCCTCCTCTGGTTCAGGTTCGTCAGAAAGATCCGCTGGAGCTTCTTCGGAATTGATTAGTGTCGGGTCGGATTGTGCTAACTGCCGTTCAAAGGCAATTTCGTCAAACTCTCCCTCTTCTGACTTGAGTGCGGTGTCAGAGTTACCGTCGGATTTATCTTTAGCCATAATTTAAGCATCTCGTAACGTGAGAAGTGTCGATGGCATCATTATACCGAAGGCGTTACACTCAGTCTTCTAGTTCCCACTCTGTCTCAAACTCATACAGAATATCGTCGCATTCCAGCATAGCACCGATAACCTTGTCATCTGCCTTCTGGTTGCAGTTTGGAGTCTGTGCATTCCGCTTTAGGTCTGCATACTTGTCCTCTCGCCTAGCACGAATCCCGTCGCAGAGGGCAGTCCACATCGGGCCTTGCGCTTGAAAGTGAACTAGTGCTTCTTCGTATGTTGGTAGATTATCCAATTGTATTTATCCCCTGTAGGTCGGTTGGCGGTGTTCCGATGCGTCCAGTCTGAGCGTTCTGCTCCTGCTGCGCTTGGAATTGGTATTGCTGCATGTATGTAGATAGACGCTCGGCAAAGAGCGGATTAGCTTGAAGCTTGGCTTGAACGTCCTCCTGCTGTAGATATACGTTGTTGATGTATTCTAGTGCAATCTGACCACCATTAGGCTGTGCGCCCACTGACTGTCCAGAGTCGATAATAGCCAAGTCCTTACTGACCTTATTGAGAATGTCTGCGCGTGATGCCTCAGAGCTACGGAGGATACGAGATGCGAACTGAGGTGCTGCCAGGTGCGTTGCCACACGGATAACCTCGGCTGGATCAATTGTTCCCGTAGGGTCTGCTTGAGGAAGCTTGATTAGCGTCTCAACAGTCTCGTTGACGTATTCACGGTCTTGGGTGCGAACATCGTAGAAGAACTTAATGTCTAGCTCCTCGTCCTCTGGCCCTTGGTTAAATACCTGTGGGTCTGGGCTATTGGTTACTCGGAAGTGAATATCCTCACCATCGTAGAACTTCTGATAAGCCTTATAAGCTAGGCGAGCAATCTCAGCTACGTGGATGAGTGCGCGGTTGACGTAATACTGCTGACGCTGCAACGCCATTGGCGAGCCTTCCTTGAGTCCCATGATAAAGTCCGCTTCGTCGGTCAGGAACTCCTCAAGTGCTGTGCCTTCACGCAAAGTGTTGGGAACCTCAAGAGTCTTATACAGCCCTTCCTCGCCACGACGTGTCGCAAAGTCTGCACCAGCCCCCCATGTGGAAGCAGGACGCCCAGCAGGGTGAGTGCGGGGCGGGTTCATCATAATTGAGAGTTGGTCTACATAGGCATCGCGAGTGACCTTAGCTTGACGCTGGTTTCCACGGAGCAAGTCAGAGACGTTGCGTTGGTCGTAGATACGCTTGGAGTCGCGTGACATCGTAGTAAGCGCAATCGGAAATTCGTCGTATCCGTTCAGCAGCTCAAATAAACCGAAACCAATGCTGTCCTCGTCGCCCTCCGCTTGGCTCGGTGCCCACACAGTCTGATAGTAACCTTCGGCTCCATCTTCCTCGTCAACAAGTCGCTGGAAGGTGCGAACAATCTCAACAAGGTCTTCTGCGTCACGATTGCCAAGGTTGAACAGTGTGGCTGATTGGTTGGCTAGGAACGCATTACGATTGCCGTAAGGCCCATCTAGCTCCTGCTGGGTCATGCCCATGTGGTTCTCGATAATCTCATCTACCCAATCTTCGTCCCACCCCTCAGAATGCACGGATGCTCTTAGGTCTTGGATGGACATGAAGTGGCGAATATGGACTCGATCTACCCGCTTTGCGTCCATTGTGTAGGACGGATAAATAATGTCTGCGCGTGGGCATTTAGCCGAAATCACTGGACGGTCAATGTCGCCCTTGATTACTGGAATCTCTGCCACACCGTTCTCGCGTAGCTGCTTTAGTGCCTTCTTAGCACGTTTAGGGTTCACACCGTCGAACACCTCTTGAAGCATCTCAAGTGCCTCTTCTACGCGCTCCTCGTCTGCTAGTAGCTCAACCATCTCTGGCGACTGCTCGGCAATCTCTTCTAGGTCTACTTCTTGTAGGTGAGTGCGTAGTCGCTTCTCCCATCCTACCCAAGTAGCTGCGATGCCCTTCTCAAACATGTCATTCAGACTTAGTTCAATCTGATCGTAAGAGTTCGGTATCCAGCTATCCAGCATCCATCGAATGAACACAGTAGTGCTGGCAGCACGCTCAACATCGTCGCCGTTCACTGGCGCGGCTGTGATATTGCCGTCACGGATGGCGTTCATGATGAGGGCTACCAAAGTGTTAATGCGTGGATCAATGACAGGAACTTCCTGATCCGATGCCATGGGCCACGGCTTAGCGTCTAGCTGATGCTTCTTCTGGTCAAGCGTCTTGCCAGGCCACCACATGCGCCGCTGATTGTAGGAGTCTGCGCACTGATCTGCATAGCCAGAGTGGTCTGACAAATCCTTGCGGTAGACTTCGTTCAAGTTGTGGACATTTGGTTCCTTGGGAACGTATGCCAAGTCTTCAAGATATTCGTCTTCCATTGTGGTCATTATACGTTAAGCGTTACAACATCTAGCATGTTCAAGTGCGCGGTGGACGATCTGCCTTGAGGCGACAGTCTTCTTCCCGCACAGACGACCCATCTCGGATGGAGCGCACTCGGACTGATACTTGGCGACACTACGTTGCAGGAACTCCCAGTCTAGCCATGCCTCAAAGCTCTTTTGGCGAAACTCTGAGTCATCCACGTAGTCTAACTCTCCTCCCCATTCGCTCATAGTCGTGTGGCACTCCAAGCCATTCCTGCTAGTGATGCGTGTCGATAGTATTTAACTCCGTCATACTCAATGACTTCCAAGCGCATTGGTTGCCCTTGGTAGGTTGAGACGTTCTTTGTAAAAGGAATCAATGCCCGAACGGTGTCTATTCCGTCTTCGTTTCGGATTTTGCACTCAACTTCGTGCCGTCCCTCTTGCGTGTAGCTGCAAATGGAATCTACGAACTGGGGCTTAACTGCCTCCTCAATCTCCTTTACAACTTCGTCAGACTCAAGTTCCGTGAAGTATGCTCGGATAAACTCCTCTGATTCTGCTGATAAGTCTCCCGACTCGTCAGGTGCGAACTGCTTTCGTAGCCGTCCGATGCTCATGGCTGTTACGCCATACTCCTCTGCTAGTGTTTTACATTGCATATTTAATAGCCTCCGACTGTTGATGTTGATATAAATGCTGTCTTGTCATAGTGCTCTGGCCCTTCTCCTCCATTCGTGGTTCGGAAATAGCGAAGGCAGTCAATAGGGTCTTTCAGTGCCTCGTCAGCCTTTGCTGGTAAAGAGTTGTAATTTAGTAGCGACTCAATCAGATTCCCACAGCTTTCGTGGATGTGGAGCCTCGGATGATTATCCACGTCGATGTCAGCATTTACGTTGTAGTGAAACCAATCATCTAGTTGACTTAGGCCAAAGCCCTCGGTTCTGCCGTCAGACGGAACAAAGTACACACCCTTGTCGGCGTATAGCTGAAATCGGTCTACATTGTCGTCATTCTCGTTCGCAAAAGCTCTGGAGTCTCCCACTCGCTCAAATGGCTTTAGATTAAGCTCGTCTTCTATTTCGTGGAATAGGTCAACATAGCCTTGTACGTTATGCCCAATCTTCGGAGTAGCTGGCCCTGGTCGCCACTTCACGTTCTTACCGCCGTTCTGCCCTGCGCCAAATAATGCCCATTCGCCGTATGTTTCACGGTCAGGCCACTCCCGACGAATCCAGATCTCGCCATTCTTGTCTACAGCACCCCATAGCATGAAGTGGTTACGAGCAGATGCGTGGTCGTCAATGTGCCAAACCGTGTACTTCGATGAGTCTGATATATCGGGGAAGTCCTCATCTGACACAACATTTGCACCCGTGGAAAACAAGGGGAACAGTCCAGTGATGACATTCGACGGGATTCCATGAAAGCGAACTAGGCGTTCCTCTAGGGACTTGTGCCTATGGAGCGTCAGCATGTTCTCGTAACCAGACCAAGGGTTATGCTTAGATGGAAAGAATACCATCCCAACACCCGCCCTTGGTCTGTCCGAGTTCCGCTTCTCCCTAACCCACTCGACGGTGGTAGGCTCATTCGGCTCCCCGCTCTTGGGGTTGATACTGTGGTCAAAAAGCTCTGGGTCTGTCTCGATGGTCTTAACCACCTGACTCCCTTTGATCTTATCTGCCACGAATGCGGTCATTTGGTCAATCGGCGTGAACGTCGTCAGAATAGACGCAGCACGTCGAGGAATACGATAAAGCAATGTCTTGTATAGGTCGCCACCTTCGAGATATTCGTCGAGCCAAGCCCCTACGTTGATCTTGTATTTCACGCCTCCAAACTCTACCTCCCACATAGGAGTTCTGCTGCCGTACTCGTAGCCCTCAAACTTGTGCTTATTTGCTTGGTACTGAGAGTATTTGTAGAAGTAGCACTCTCTAGGCTCAGTGCCGTCCTCTAGGTCTAAGATGAATCCGTTGTCGGTGAAGCCGTTCTTTGCTGTGTACTTGACGTATCCGCCGCCCTTTGTCTTGTGGTCTTCTCTGTACTTGGGAGGGAGATACTTGTGTACGTATCGCTGCTGAATCTGGGTAGATGCGTCATCATCCTGCGCGAAGCAGTACATCTTAGTCCCAGGGTTCTTCATTAGGCACTGAACTACAATCCATGCTCCAACCTCAGATTTGCTTCCTCCGTTGCCCCCAAACGCGAATGCTTCCATCCACTTGCCAAGCTGCTCAAGCAGTAGAGGCCATGAGTCGAACTCAAAACCGAAGTTCAACGGGTCATTGATAGCGGCATCAATTCGCTCACGCTGCAACCTTACACTCTCTGCGTAGAGGTCTTTGTCTAGGCGAATCATCTCAAGCTGCTTCTCGATGGAAGGCGGCTTGACTATCGGATGGTCTATGAAGTCTAATTCCATTAGTCTACCTCAATAATGCTAGGGTCTGATTTCTCGGCCTTCTTCATCTCATTGTACTTCCGCTCAAGCTCTGCTTCCTTGTCGGCAAAGTCCTCCTTGGTGTGTACATGCTCAACAATGTGCTTCTGAACATTGTTGCCAGTCAGCTTGCCATGAATGTCTGTAAGCCCTTGTAGCCCCTTCACGGACTTGAAAACCACGTTCTCATCCACCTCAATCTCACCAGACTCAATGGCATCTCCGAACTTGTTCATAATCATTCGGTGAGTGTCTAGCCCTTCAAATGTCAGAGAAGCAACCTCAGACCCCCAAGCATTGCGAATCTCTTGGCACTCTGGGTCGGCTAGTAGCTCTGCCTTGGTGTCGTAGTAGAAGTTCTTGGTAATGCCGTGCTTCTTGCGGAACTCAGTGACAGTGGACGGTTGCTGAATGATGTGCTGTGCCGTCAATGCCCAATGCTTAGGCTTGCGGTGACACCACCCTTGGCTACTGTGAGAGTCTTGAGCCTTCTTCAGTGCCTTGGCAATGTAGCTCTTGGTTTCTAATGCTAGTTCCTCACTCATAACTCTCAATTTTGTATGATCCCACCGAAGCATCTGCAATTACAGGGACAATTGACATACCGTAGTGATACCCGATTTCGGACAATCGGTACGTATTGCGATCTAGGCTTACCATCAATTCTGGAGACAACCTAAGTTTAAACCTGTTGCGATCATCCGTAAGACCGAGCCTCACGGCTTCCACGAATATGTCGCCCATTTTGCTCTCTGTCATTTCTAGTTCTTCACTCATCTTCTTCGTCCTCCATTTCTTCACTAGCATTGATCGCGTCAACGAGAGCATTCACGGACTTCACATATTCCTCCCTGCTGTTATAGCAGAATGGATCATAGCCCAAGTCAAAGGGTGTATCGTCGGTTTCTACCGTTGCTTTTACTTCTGCCTCACTCATAGTCGCTTAGATCCTTAGATTCGTATGGGACATCTTGGCACTCAAGGAATCTCAGTGCATGTCCTTCGTGGTTATATAGGAACTTCGTAAACGCCTTCATTTCGTCACCCCCGTAGATTCTCTTGCCTTGACCCACCCACAGGTGCTCATTGCAGTCGTCGCAAACTATGTTATACGTCCTACTCATCGTCATCGTCCTCCCAGTCGTCCCATCCTGCCATTTCGTTCTGCATATCAAACTCATTGCCCATGTCCTCTAGGCTGTCACGGAAAAGCATACGTCCTATACGCCAGTTTGAGTAGTCGTAGTGCAGCAGCTTCCCGTCATTCGATAGCACAGCTATGGCGAACTCTGGAAAGTTGTCCTGCAAGAACGACAGCGCAGGTCGTAGCAATGCTTCTTCGTCGTCTGACAGCATCAGTTTTTCTTCCCGTAGATGATTGTAGTGCGAACGCCAGGCTTCAAGTCCTTCTTAGCGACTTCTCGCCCAGTGTAGCCTTGACGCTGCCCTTTCGTGAAGTCGACCTTATCGCAGTTATCGCGATACTTATTGTCGTCTCGATTTAGTGTTGCTTCTCCATTGTGACTTTGCATACCCCCATGATAAACTACGTGTCAACCCCCTCTGAATCCGCTGGTTTAAAGGGACTTGACAATGGGTGTATAATGTGGGAAGTTCTTTACATTGACCACCCCTGCCTCTGACGTGTATAGCCATTCGTTACGCATACTACGGTAGTAAAAGCCAAGAATGTTCCGCTTGGTAATAGGTCGCTCAATCGGAGCTGCGATGGAGACGCATTAACAATCCACGCACTTCATGGGGTTGGCTCTTTATGGAGTGCGTTCCATCTTTCTTTCCCTCTATCCTCTGGGGCTGCATGCTCTATCGGTTATCCCTTGAAACAGCTTGCGAGCGGCAACAAGGGAGCGCAGAGTTGATCACTGCGTGGGAGCGTTTAACCTTTGTCCTCAGTTCTTGACAAGTGAGGACGTTTAGTAAATAAATACCTTATGATAAACCTACTACACGGAGACTGCCTTGAGCAGATGAAAACACTAGAAGACAACAGCGTGGACGCAATCGTAAGCGACCCGCCCTACGGCATTAGCTTTATGGCTAAGAAGTGGGACTATGACGTACCAAGCGTCGAGGTCTGGAAGGAAGCCATGCGAGTGCTAAAGCCTGGAGGTCATGCGCTGATTGCTTGCGGAACACGGACACAGCACCGAATGGTTGTGAACATCGAGGACGCTGGGTTTGAGATTCGGGATGTGGTGTCTTGGATTTATGGGTCAGGATTCCCTAAGTCGTTGAATATCAGCAAGGCTATTGACAAGGCGGCAGGGGCAGAGCGTGAGGTGGTGGGACAGAGGGATCGCTATCTGGATGGAAAAATCCGACAAAACAAGGGGGATTTAGATGTAAATGTAAAGCTGAGCAATAATACTAATGGAGTCGCCGACATCACCGCCCCCGCAACCGAAGCCGCCAAGCAATGGGACGGCTGGGGATCAGCGCTCAAGCCGAGCACTGAATACTTCACATTAGCTCAAAAACCACTTGACAGCGGTTCCGATTGGTGCATAGTAGAGGAAATTAACCAAATATTATTATGCCTGTTACAATCATATGTCACAACTGTCAAAAACCATTTAGCGTCAAGCCAAAGCGAGCTAAGCGCGGCTGCAAGTATTGCTCAATGGATTGCCGACGAGAGCACCAATACATCGGGCGGTTTGTGCGGTCGGATGGATACGTTGCAGTTAAAGTTGACGGGGACTACAAGCTTGAACATCGTGTTATCATGTCTAAGCACCTTGGCAGAGATTTACGCACTGACGAGCACGTTCACCACATCAATGAAATCAAGTCTGACAACAGAATTGAGAATCTTACAGTCTGTGGAGTGGGAGAACATATTTCAAGATTCCATCCAAGTCAGCGAGACCCAAGCAAGTGGACTACCTGCGAGTGCCTCAGATGTGGTAAATCTTTTGAGCGGCGTTCAGGTGAAGTTAAACTACATCCGAACACATTCTGCTCAAGACAGTGCTTCATCGGTTCAACTAGACCCAAAAGTTAGCTGTGAGTTCTTCACACTATGCCGCAAGCCACTATCAGAGTCCACCATTGCCAAGAACGTGCTGAAATGGGGAACTGGCGGGATTAATATTGATGGGTGTCGGGTGGGGACGGAGACGATTAAAACCTGTGCTAAAGGCAAGGATCAGAGCGTGACAAACAATAAAAATGGCGACGATCGAGATGATAAAGGTCGAGGATGGAACGGATGCCCAGAATCAACACACCAAGGTCGCTTTCCCGCCAACCTAATCCACTCGGGCGAGCAGGAGGTGCTGGAGCTGTTTCCTGAGAGCGGAGAGAAGTCACCCAGTCGCTTCTTCTACTGCGCCAAGGCAAGCAAGAAGGATCGAGACGAGGGGCTGGAGGGGTTTGAGGAGAAGAAATCTAGGAAGTGGAGAGATGATAAAGGAATGAAGCTGACTGGCAGCGGGAACCCTCGAAATGAGCTGTCCCGCAACAATCACCCGACAGTTAAACCAACAGCCCTCATGCAATACCTGTGTCGCCTCATCACCCCTACAGGTGGCGTTGTCCTAGACCCTTACATGGGGTCAGGTTCTACTGGTAAAGCCGCCATACGCGAAGGATTCAGCTTTGTAGGCATCGAGCTAGACCCAGACTACTACGAGATTGCCA
>Ga0208299_1003215_pt1 | contig 10405 bp, 9 predicted proteins | sample 15_taG_FD_184089 | JGI IMG/M metagenome (GOLD analysis project Ga0208299, IMG submission 184089) | Marine viral communities from the Subarctic Pacific Ocean - 15_ETSP_OMZ_AT15312 metaG (SPAdes) (version 2) | ecosystem: Environmental > Aquatic > Marine > Oceanic | place: Pacific Ocean | collected...
AGAACTGGGGCGGGGCCACAATCCAACGATTATCTTCAGGAACATCGCCCTCGTCCAACAAACGAGCAAAAGTGCTAAGATAGTTAGCACATTCGTCACCAGTGTTGCACGAAATAGCCGAACTGGCAGCACCAAGATTGGTAGTGTCAGTAGCAGCATTGTCGCTGATATTCTTCAGTACGTTATAGTCAAACGCTTTCTTCAAGCTGTATGCGCCGCTAGAAGTGGACAGAGATTCCCAGTTAACGTGGCTCTGCCTTTCCTCAACGTCATCAACTTTAAAAGCGAAATAGTTTCCCTGATCGACGGCAAGAGTAATCTCAGCGTCGGTCAGGTCTTCAGTGTTGACTACAGAACCACGGGTATACGAGGATACCGTGATTGATGGTTCTTTAATAATCTTCACTGTGTCGCCAAAGTTCTCAATTTCACCCGCATAGTCGGTATTAGTAATTGCCTCTGCAACCGAAGCTCGACGGAAGAATTTAAGTACTTTTTGGCTGTAAATTGCCGGTAGAAACTTACCATTAGGTAGGTTACTATATCCGGCTGCTACTCCAAAAGCCATTTTAGTTTCTCCTTATTGTTATTGGATTCTTCCTTCCCGTTTAGCCGCATCAATTTCAGATTCAAGTTGCTCAAATTCATGTGGTTTTAAACGAGAAATTTCTTCGACGGTCCAAATCTTCTTTTCTTGTTCAGATATAGGAGCAGCTTTCCTTGTTTTAGTAACAACTTCTGCTGCACTTTCTGAAGATTTAGTCCTTTGCTGATTGATAGGTTTAGAATCTAGTTTGTAAAGGTCAATTATACGAGCAGCCCATAGTGCATCAGTCCGATTTTTGTATATCCCGTTTGAAATAGTTTCAGGTTGTTTATCTAGCCATTCTAAAAATTCTGGATCAGTCTTTAGATCAAGAAAATCAGAATGTAAAGCTAACAACTCTGCTTCAGACGTTCTATGCTGCGCTTCTTCTTCTCTTTTATTGAGTTCAGAAATACGCTTTTCTAGCTCTTCTGATTTTGCTTCTGCTTGAAGCTTAGAAACAGTTTCAACGATACCGTAGACTTCAGGGTATTCTTGCTTAAATTCCTCAATCTCTTCAAAAGATTTCGGCATCTCTGAAAGAACATTGCTTTTTTCAGCTAGTCTAATCTTAGCTTCAACAAGCTCTTTTTCCTGAGTCCATTCATTTCGTTGACGATCATGATAACTTTTTAGATCAGCATAACGCTTCTTCCAATCATGATCCTGTTCTTTAGAAACCATCCCTTCTAATTTCTGAGTATCTTCGATATCCGAAAGGTCAGAAATATCTGGTTCTGGTTCTTTATCAGAGTCTAAAAGATGTTTTCGGTATTCTCCTACATACGGGGTAAACTCTTCTGCCTTTTCTTCTGCTTTATCAATCATTGTACCTCACTTGGGGCCAAAGTGACAACTTTGGGTATCCACTCTTGGTGTAATAGCAGGGGCCATATGGGTATCCTGCACCTAAAACCATAGTTAATAAACTATGATTAAACTTTTAAAAGCTGATCCATTTGGTCAGCGATAACACCGCCTTTAGCTAAATTAATCTCACCGGGAACTCCTCTAGAAGGAACCTCCGAAGGTTCAACCGGGATATTTTCTTGCGGCACTGCTTGTGCTTCTTGTGCTTCTTGTGGCGGCTCTTCTTCTCTATTCTTTTCTCTGTATTCTAATCCACGCTTATTCATCTTTTCAAGATTTTCTAAACCAATAATAGGAACAAGAATAGCAGGGATTACAAATTCACCATTAGATATTTTAATAGGCACTCTCTTCGTTGGATCAATCTTTTTAGGAAGAGGGATATCAGATTCAATAGCAATATCAATAGCATCTTTAGTTAATTCATTTAAATCCTTTAAGCCAATCAGTTCTACTGCATCTGCATTAAGAACGTATGCGCCGTCATCTACTTCCATATCTAAATCGTCTTCAACTCCTGTTACTTGATCTCCTGCCATATCATCTACTAAGCCCATTGGGCCTAAACCAGCAGTATCCATCGTAGTATCAGCTTGTTCTTCTACTAGATCACCTTCCTGATATCCTTTAATTTGTCCTCCTGAAGCGTGGTTTCCCTCGTCGCCGCCTGAACCTTCTGCTTCCCCTTCCTCCCCAACAACTCCAAAACCTTCTCCTGCTGCTATTGCATCTTCATCGGCTTGCATTTGTTCAGCTTCTGATTCACTCATCGTTGGTGCTGTATCTGCTGCTGCTTGGGATTGTTCTGCTGCTTGTTGAAGAGCTTCTTGTTGTTCGTCAAATTCCTTTTGAGTCATTCGGTGCGCCCTCATAGCAAGCTGTCGATTCGCTTGCTCAGTTAGTTCTTTATCAGTAGGGTCAATATCAAACATCTCTTTTCCAATTTTACGGCCTAAAGCAAGAACACTCGTAGGTACTTGATCCAAGAAATGAGCTATACCAGCTATCGTTGAAGCAGGAGTACCAAAACCCGCTCCATCTGGACCTTCCGGCCCTCCTGTAGCATCCGAATCTCCTAATTCTTCTACTCTAGCTTCTTCTGCCGCTCTTTTTTTGGCATCTTTTATAGATTGCTGTATCTGCTGTTCTACAAGTGGAGTAAGTTCTTCAGAAAAAGGACTATTAGTAAAAGCAAAAGGATCGTTAGAATCAAAAAGAGAAGATGTTAATCCTCCTGCTTCCATCTTAATAACTGGTTTGCGCTTTGGCACATAATCAAAATCAAGTGGTGAAATATTTCTATTGTGATCATACATTCTTTTATTTCTCTAATTCATAGTTTTTAATAGAAGATTTAACTACTTCAGGAAGGTTGTGGAGGATTTCCAGTAAAGCCATCTTCCCCTGCAACCGGCGCACTTCCAACTCCGATATTTCCACCGCCAACGCCCGATTGGTCCATTGGATTTGCTCCGACAGGTACTTCTCCATCGGCTCCCATGTCTGGGGGTTGTTGACTAGAGGGAGGAGTGTTTTGGCCGTTTGGGGATTCATTCATTAATCCTTTTAAAATATCTGCAAATACCGCTGCTTCATTAGCATCATTTACTAATTGTTCTGGGTCAATATCTTGAGAAATAGCCAATTCTTTAACCAGATTAGGTATCTTGATAAATGGCGCAAGCATTGGATTTGCAACTGTTTGTAGCAACGTAGTTAGCCTTTGAGTACGGACTTCCTTTTGCATCACAGAAGCAATACCCTTTGGTTTAATTTCTAAGTCGCCTCTAATCTCTGCTTCATTATCATTAAATTGCATATTCCACTGAAAGAAAGCTTCTCCTAACGGTTTCAATAACGAATCATCAATATTCTTTATTACGGTTTTAATAGACAGCCCTGCTGATCCCATGATCATTGATAAACCTGCTGCTGTTCTACCTGTCCCTGTTACTCCTGTTTGACCATGAACAATTGAAGGAATACCCGTTTGTTCATCTGCAAGTTGACGCGCAGTTTGGTACATTTGTAAATTATCAGGAGAAGTATTAGGAAACTTAATTCCATTAATCGCTGCACCAGATTGTCCTGATTGTCTACGGAATATTTTACCGGGGAATACTTCCATATTCTGGCCGGGAACAAGCTGCGTTTCATCTACATCAAAAACAAGATTACCAGCAAGAGCAAGATTATCAATAGCCATTCTCATATGACCATTGATTAACAATTGAGAATCCTGCATATTTTCTCCTACGCCAATACCCAATAATTGATATGGGTTAATTTCGTAAGGAAAAGCATGATATGGTAGACGAGCAGGAATAAATGGATTAAGAACGCATCTGATAATTTCTGTCCCACAAACCCATGTATTAATCTGTACCGAATCCATATGTCCTACGTTTTCAGGTACAGGTAAACCTACTTCTCTAGCAAATGCAGCGTCTACTGTCCCCCAATATTCTAGTACTTCATATCGTTGTTCTGAATATTCAGATTCAGTATCTTCAGCATGAATAACATTTTCATAATACTTTTCGTCGTAATTTGGACCTGTAGCTAAACAGTTATTAATAGCATCTTCACTAAAGAAAGGACGGTTCTTTAAATTTCTCAACTGTTGCCGATTAAAACGATGGCGTTGAATGATATACTCTGCGTCTTCTGTTGATACAGCAGTAGGGTCGGGATAGAAATCCCAACAAGAAACAGCCTCAATACGAGGAACAATTCGTTCAGTAGGAGAAAATACTTTCTGTTCGTTTTCGATTTTCCAATTAGGAATAGTCTTATTGTAATTAAACGGCCCTTTTACAATTCCTGTTCCTAATAAACAACATTCAAAAATAGCGTGTCGAAGAACATTCATTGCATTCGTATCAGTAAGCTGATCATGGATTGTTTTCTCCATGTTTCTTGCAGCTTCCATTGCTAAGTCTATTTGTGGAGTACCAAGTATTGCCGGTCCTTCCACCAAAGATGAAGCAGAGTATTTTTCTTTTAATCCTGCTAAAAACTCTTTGTCTGGTTGTCCTGTCGTATTCAACTGACTTAACGGAGTATTCAACATTTGATCCGGCATATTCTTGAGAAAAGCATCTTCTTCCATAGTCGGAATATGTGCAAATTCTGCAATTCCAAAAGGAACATCTGTTGGAGAAACGGTTAATGGAAAACGATTGTTAGCAAAAAGAATATCGGAAATTTGACCAAATGCAGCTAATACTTTCACCTTAGTAATTTTTAGGAATACTTTAGATTTTTCTGTAGAAGCATACGTAGTGGAGCCATCAGTGATACCACGATAATTCTTATATGCAAGAAGCCAACGGCTTTCGTCTGGAAGACGGCCCGTTTCAGCTTCTTGGAATTTATCGTGTACGTATCCAATCAAACCGGGAAGAGCTTCAGTATCTAGCTCAATAATTTGTGGTTCGTTCTCTTCAAAATCGTTAATTGACATTTTATTCCTTTAACACTGCTATATCTTAATGCTAAAAAGCATCTTGTAGTTACTTACCGGCAGTATTATAAATAGAATTATCGTCTGCCAATTTCCATATAGACGAATCAACACCACTCCCTTTTGGAGAAGGAACAGATACAGAAGCCTTAAAAGCTTCCTTTGTACTACCCAAAAGATCACTTTCCATCTTCTGACGATACAAAACAGATTCGTTAGCATCATTCATACGGCCAGCAGGAGCTTTACTCTCAAAGTCAGCCTTACTGGGATAACGGTAATTACTTGGCATATTGTCTCTCCTTATGCTCTGGTTGGTTTACGAACAGAAGCAACTTTGCCACCCCTATTCATTGCGTATGTTTTACGAGAAACAGAAGGTTTCTTTGCTCTGCCGCCCCGTTTCATTCCACCACGATCTCGTGATTCTAGTTCTTCTGTGACTTTTAAGTCTTTTTCAATCTGAGAAGCAGACCTATTTAGACCCAACAGCTCTTCCATTTTTTTAGTTACAAAATCTCGTGGGTCTTCGTTCTCTCGTCTGCTTTTTGCTATAAACTGTTCTAGTGTTTCAACAGCATCCTTTTTAGTAGTGTTATCTCGTCTGCTTTTTGCTATAAACTGTTTTTTTATTTCAGCATCTTTAGCTTTTTTTTCTGCTTTAGCTATCTTTGTTTTTGCATCTCGTTTAGCTGTAGCTGCATCAATATCCTTTTGTAGATTAAGTTCTTTTTGTGCTGCTTTTTTTTCTGCTGCTTTACGATTAAATTCCTCACCTCCAAGTGCTGTTCCTAATGCAATAACAGGAACAGCAGGAGCAACTGTACTTATAGTTTTTCCTGCTCTTTGCTGTGCTTTTGTAGCACTACGTAGTTGTCCAGTTTTCGGATTTCTTACAGCCATACCAGAACCACCGGGAGGGGTTTTAACGCCCTTTCCTCGTGCAACAGCCGCAATATTAGCTGCTGAAGTTTTTACTTTACTAGCAACTGTTGGCTTAGTCTTAGCAGCAGCAGCAGCTTTCTTCTTAGCAGCAGCAGCAGCTTTCTTCTTAGCAGCAGCAGCAGCTTTCTTCTTAGCAGCATCCGCAGCTTTCTTCTTAGCAGCATCCGCAGCTTTCTTCTTAGCAGCAGCAGCAGCTTGTCGTTGAGAACTACGCTGGGCCTCATCAGCTAATTTTCTTTGCGCTTCTGAAACAGGTTTCTTAGGGCTGGGAGAAGAAGTTTTTACAATTTTAGGAGTTTTCTTAGGAGTTTTCTTAGGAGTTTTCTTAGGAGTTTTCTTAGGAGTTTTCTTAGGAGTTTTCTTAGGAGTTTTCTTAACTTTATCTTTAGCCGCTTTCCTAGCGGCAGCGTTAGCTCTCTTTATCGCAGCTTGACTTGCTGCTGATGTCAATGCGTTTTCACCGCCTTTGACGAACAACGCTTTTGCTGCTCCAGTGAGAAATTTTGCTGCACCTGCAATTAATCCAACCATTTTTCCTGCTCCTATTGTATAAGATGCTATTTCTAAGCCTAACTCTGTTAGATCAGCAGCTTTTTGTTTATCTTTTTGGGTTACTCGTTTGTGTCGTTCGTTAGGTCCAACTACAGAACCGGGGATACGTTGTAAACGTCCCGCATGTTCTACAGTTTCTTCTTGTCTTCCAAAACGTCTACTAGCTTCTCTTCGTTGTCCGGCAGTAGATGGCCGTTCTTTTCTATGATTATACGGGCCTTCCTGCGCTCTTTTAACTGCTCTTTGAGCATCTAATAGTTTTTTTAAAAGTTTCGGTTCTTCTTTTGTATTTTTTCCTTTTTGATATGCTTTATTAGCATCATCAAAAGCGATAGTAAGCTTTATAGGTACTTTGCGTTTTTTTGTAGACATATTAGTATCCAAAAATTTCGTCTTGTACGACGGGTTTATTTAAATGTGTCATTCCAAAAGGTATGGCGGAAGGACGAGTACTTTGATGGCTCATAAACATATACCTTAAAGCATCATAAGCATGGTCTTCAGCCTTTGTATCTACATCTTCACTATTAGTCTTGCTCATTGGTAGTGAAGGAAGAGTACGAATTAAATTAGTACAGGTATTAAATATTCTTAACTTAGGCTGACCATACTCATCTACTAGTAAGCGTCTGTGTACTTCCTGTTTGCCTTGCATTCTGTCTGAATTAGAAGGAAGCCAGCGAAGACCTTGTTCAATCATGGTTTGGGCGATACTCTTACCTAATCCCATTTTATTCCAACAAGACCTATCTAAAACAGAAGAAGCAATATTGGGATCATAAGCTTCCAATTCCAAAATTACTTTTGCTAGTTCTTCAGCAGTTAATCTTGTTTGGTATAGCTCTCTATATATCCAAATACAACCGTCCCAATCTATCGCTCCCCATAACACACAAGAAGGAGCGCTAAAACCATAGTCACAAGCACGTATTCTAGTCCAGTTATACGGAATTTCTTCCGGTCCTACTATATGCACTTGTGCATTAAATTCACTAAATACTGCACCTTCAGCAACATTCCAATCACCTTCCAGAAGTCTTTTCCTTTGTACTTCTGGTAGAGACATCAGCATCATCTCGTACTCACCATCCCGCATAAGATAAGGATTATCCGTTAATCGTGCAGGGATAAACTTACGCCTGAATAATGGTTCTCCTGCTCTTTCATGTGTATTACCAAAAACAAGAGTTTTGCCGCTTTCTATATCGGTAGCAAAGAACGGTTCATCTGGAGGAGCAGGATCAATAAACATCTTTTTAATCCACCAACCACCAACACCACCGGGGTTAGCTGTTGCTCTCATATACGTTTCAATCTCTGGATCGGTAGTACGAAGACGAGAACGAAGATAGTTCCATACAAAGGGCGAAGGGTAATGCCCTAACTCATCTATACCAATCCACGAAAACGCCATTCCTTGATAGCGATACACATCATCATCTTGGTCTACATAACTAAACAGTGCAGTAGCTCCTGATGGAAAAACCCAAGTTTTAATAGATTCTTTAAACTTGGCACCGGGAAATGCACGGGGGTAAACTTGTTTACTTTTGTCTATAAGTTCTGTTAGTTCTGCTAATGTTCTACGAAGTAACAAAGCACGGTGGTTACCGTTATTTGCATACCGTAGTAAATCCATAAGCATCGCAAACGATTTACCACCACCAGCAGCACCACCATATAATACTTCTTTTTCAGGGGCTGCTAGAAAAGAATATTGAGGGCCTTCATTAGGCTCAAAGATAATATCAGATTTTGCTGCTTTTATCTTCTTCTCAATCACGCCTCTAGTTTTCTTCTTGCCATTCTCGTTCTTTATTTCTAGAGATTTTAATTCTCTTTTTTTATTCGAGATTCTTTTTCTAAGCTTGTTTTTTGCTTTTTGTTTTGAACTGTATTGATAGCGTCTTTTAGGTTTTTCCTGTACATCACCCATCTATCGTCATCGCTTTTTCTTTGACTTTCGGAGGTAATAGTACAACTCCATGAATAACTTCTGCTCTAATATCCACTTCTTGCCGTTTGCTTATCCCTACTCTATCTAGAATATCGTTAGCGGCTTTCATACGTATTTCTATTTGACTATTCGGTATAGTACCGTCAGCATCCAACGCTTCCGCAAGCCTATTAACAGACTTAACCGTAGACCCTGCAAGCTGACTTCTTGCACGTTCTACGATCTCATGCTTTACAGAATGCATTAGATTACTTCTGGAACCTACATGGTATCCAGCAATATCCATTGCTTCTATAACATTGCCACCATTATCAAACAGAGCATCCAAAAAGGTACTTTGTTTTTTCGTAAGTTCTTTTTTTCTTTTAGTAGGTAGCATCAAACTTTTCTACTTCTGTTACGGCTTTTAGACATAACGCTCAAATTACCCAGACTTCTATTACGAGGATTGCCATCTTTATGATGTATATCCATGCCATCACCTTTAGACACTCTGCCCGTCTTAGACAATAAGCGTCTAGTCTTGTTTCTATCTGAACGCCGACTTACTTGTTTACCTTTAGCATGATAATTAGCGTATTCTTTTACATAGTTTCTAGCCATATAACTTCCTATATTAAAGTAAAAGGACAAACCATGGAAAGCGACTTACGAATAGCGCCTTTTAAGTCCTTTTACACTTCATATTAAACTATATTTAATATAAAGCTCTTTAGCAGCAAAGATAGCCCTCTCTAAGAAAAAGTAAAAGCGAGAGAGTGTGACTTTTTTACTGCACTACCTACTATTATACACCGTTTCACGGATTTGTCAAGTAAAAAATTTATTTTTTTTATAAGTACTTGATTATAAAGGAATCTTTTTTTACGAAAAAACGAGTATTTTCCAAAAAACAAAAAAAGCTTACATGCATAGGTTAAACCATTGATATTAAAAAGGTATTTTTGAGCATGTAAGAAATTATTAAAAATGAGAAAATCCTTGATTTTTGTTAAAAATAAAAAACAACAAAATCAACATGTTATTATTTAATAAAAAATAAAACTTGACAAATCGGTGAGAAGCTGTATAATGTAGATATACACCCCTCCCCCCTTCTATACCTACTACTACAACAACAACAGTAGTCTTATGCCTCCTTATGATATAGAATAGATTTACATATGTCCTCCTTATGATATAGAATAGATTTACATATGTCCTCTTTATGATATAGAATAGATTTACAAAGTGTTAATTCTTGTTGTTTGTAGTAAAAGATATAAAATAGAGTACTTTTATAAGTCATTGATTTTATTGTGTTTTTCATATTACCTTAAAATTACAAAAAATTGAGCATGTGGGCATATATAATACACCCCTCCCCCTACTGTCCCTTGCCTTCCCCCCTATCGCCTTCATTTTTCTTTTTCTTTCCTGTTTAGAATAGTTCTAGAATACAGGCTGGCTATATATTATTTTTTTCTAATATGAATATGCATTGATTGCGTTGGGATACTTTAGAATAATTCTAGAATATAATATTGTATCATGTGAAACTATACCCGCATGGCCGATAGGCTTTTAATATGGCAGCATGGCGCTCAATTTTTAATCCCTACCCTTCCCCTATACATCAAGATATCTTTATATATCAATAAGCTATTGTTAATTTGCCGGCAATTTGTCGCCCGAATTAATTCGCACAATGCTGCATTTTTTTCATTGCAAAGGGTTGCAATCGTCCCTATATATAAAGGACAGGAAAAACCAACGTGAAAGGGTATCACAATGACTAACGCGCAAGAAAAGTTCCTCGCCAATTTGACCATGCGGACCGCGAATGCACTATTGGCAAAATTCAATAATGATCCCGCAATTGCTTTTGATAAAAGCGATGAAGCCTTTTATGCATTCCGCGAATGTTGGGAATTTGTAAATCCCAGTGAATATATCCAGCATGTATGGCGCGGGACTGGTGATCATCAATTCCATTTTATCAGTAAGTAATTGGGTAATGGGGGGGGGGCAATAATGCTTCCCCCTAATT
>Ga0208299_1003217_pt1 | contig 10395 bp, 25 predicted proteins | sample 15_taG_FD_184089 | JGI IMG/M metagenome (GOLD analysis project Ga0208299, IMG submission 184089) | Marine viral communities from the Subarctic Pacific Ocean - 15_ETSP_OMZ_AT15312 metaG (SPAdes) (version 2) | ecosystem: Environmental > Aquatic > Marine > Oceanic | place: Pacific Ocean | collected...
TGTTTTACTGGCTGATGTGCCTCCCTGTACTATTCTGAAACGTTTCCGGAGTTTGGAGATCTTCTTTTGTGCTGTCGTTTTTTGCAGCATTGATCATTTCTCCTCATTATCCAGATCCAATCCTTTGAAGATAGGTGTTTCAACTTTCAATTCCCTTGTCTCAATATATCCCCTCGCCTTTGCTTTCGTTTTCAACCGGAATATAATGGCTGTGGTGTCCCCTCCTTTGATATTATCTATCAATTTCATCTCTGTCAGGTCATTCAGTTTCTCATCCTCATCATGCACCAACCTTACCAACTCCTCATCCTGATCAATATACTTTTTAGCTGTATGCCAATCACAATTTAGCTGCCTTGCAATCTGACTCATATAACCTCCAGAACCATTGATTGCTTTTTTTAGTTCGGATTTTCGGAAAACTTTAGTCATAGCTAAACTCCTTTTAGTGGAACTTTTAGAACAGGATTATAGTCGAATGATCTCTTGCTGCCCGTATCTCTCACTATCACATCCTTGCCCCATTTCTTTTGCAATGCAAAAAACTGCTGCTTCTCTCTGTCTAAGTTACGATAAGTGGCGCAACCTCCCTCCTGCTCTGATTGCTTTGCATAAAAGTTCACCATATTAAACCGCAGACAGCCTCCATATTTCAAACAGTGTTGCAGGACAATATCATAATCCTCCTTTAGTGGGAAGTTCTCATCATATCGTACCTCCGATCCTTTCACATGGGCGATAAAGCTACTGCTCATATAGTTTTTCGTTGAGAATGGCGTGTACTCTCTATATGATCCTTTGTCACTCAATGGATTCACTCCCCACATTTTGAACCCCCACTCCAGACACATCATTGTAGATTGCTCAGTGAACTCCTGCAACTCATTATTGTTGTACTCCAGTGTTTCACCACCCTGCCACCTAACCACTTTGCTTATATCATCATCAGCCATGAGGATGCAATCATAATCATCCAGATACTTATCCAGAATGTAGTTCTTTACTCTTGCGATGTTTCCTTTTATTTCATTGGGTAATGATATACATCTGATCCCGTTGCTCTTATATTCCTCAACCTCATCCTCATGCACCAACATATCGAAAACCGGAAATATCTTCTGGGTAGTTGTTCCCTCTGGTCGTTTGTAAGATGGAGAAAAGTAGGCTATTTTCATTTCTGCAATTTGCGGATTGCTTCCACTCCCTCAATCACTCTGCCAACACCAGAACTCCATGCTTTGCCATTGGGTCTTTTGGCTGTTTCTGTTTTAATACCAAAAAGAGTCTTTGCTTGAATCCAATCTATATCCTTTGTGAACTTCAAAACTATATAGTTGCTCTCCTGATCCAATTCTGTTGCGAAAGGTTTTTCAGATTGCTCATTCTCTGGGTTGCCCATCTCCTCCCTGTCATCAGCCGAGTGAGGCAGATCCATTCCTATGCCCTCCAGATAGTCAGCATCCCATTCATTGTACAGGAGATCATAATCCCATTCACCAAATCCAAGATTGTCCGTTATGATGAACTCTTTTAGATCCTCTGGTTTCCAGTTCTCTGCTCTGGAGATGGGTATCTCTATCCATCCAAGATCTTTGGCTGCCCGATACCTCATATTGCCACCTAAGATCATCAAATCAGAGTCCACTATGATTGGTCTCTGTCCTAAGTGTTCCGGATGGCTTTTGAGCCTTTCTTTTAGCTGTTTGAATTTTTCGTCCCGTATGAATCGCGGATTCTCTGGATTGATCTTTAGGTCGCTGATTTTAACTACCTCGATCTTGCCCAGTTTAAAGTCTGGTTTTGCTGCCCCCATGTGTCAAATGTAATCAATTGGAATAAATAACTGATAGCACTATGCCTGTGATAATAACTACCGCAGACACCATAAACGGAATTGCTACCCTCCAGAACCTCATGGTGTTCCGTTTATCCCATCGTCTTATCTGGTATCGTTTCATTTCTCGTTTAGTATTTCGTTTAACTTTTTAACTGCGGCTTCCCATGCTTCGGGTCGGGTTTTGAAAGCAAACCCTTCATCAATCATAGTGTTGCCTTTGAATAATTCCCACCCGAATAGAGTTAAATCATATTGTGACGCACATAAATCATACCCCTCACTATCCGCGAATAGCTGAAGCACTCCCCATTGGAATGACGATCCAAGCGCATAAAACGTTGGTAGGTAGGGGTTTGCTTCGTATGTATCTACGTACCACTTCTCAAATTTTTCTTGTAGTTTATAATCTTCTTGAACGCTGCTCTGCTGTTGGGGTTTCTCCTTCTGTTGGTTGGCTTGTATTAGTTTATCTTCAAGCCACTCTGAATAGCGAATGTAGCCTCTATCAAATCTTTGATATTCTTCTTCGTACTCCTTTCTTATGTCCTCTACGCTCATGGTCTTATGCTCTTAAACCTCTTGTGATTAATTTCTCTGCATGGTCTGGATTCTGCTTCTGGAACTTCCTTGCATAATACGCGATGTAGTTATTGTTGATCTTGAATGCTCTATCCTCCTCCCCATCCCAGATTGTCAACTGTTCATTCGTCTCCATAAATACCTCCCACCGGATGACCTCAATGATCAACCTCATAGAAATCTTCTGCTTCCCTTTATAGATTGCTTTGAATGCCAGAGCCTCTACCTTCTTGTAAACTTCTGGATTGTTCTCATGGAACTGATCAAACGCCTCCCGTATGCTTACTCCTGTTTGTTGCAATGCTGTACTCATGATCTTATGTTGATTTGGTTTAGGTTATTCAGTGTCTCGTTTGGTTTCGTTATTTGCATATCAGAAAACACATCCGGTGCAGATGTCAGGAATACATTCTGCTTAGTGATCACCTCTAATTTTCTACGCTGTTCATCTGTGAATTCCCAGATAATGTGCATCGCCACCTCTCTATGTAGATCCCCTATTCCCTTATAGTTTGCATCCTTATCACAGGCGTGTCTATTCACCCCATGATGGGCACAGGAATGTCTCTGCTCTGATGTGAACCCAACAGACTCCGCAACATCGGCAAACTTCACACCCGTATGATGCTTGACAAACCACATAGCCATATTTCGCACCAGAACTATCTCCTGTTTTCTGGTCTTGCTATAACTTCTATGGATCTGTTCATACGTTAATCCAGATACCTCCGCTGTTAGTTCTATGATTCTCTTAGCTTTCATGATTTGGTGTTTTTAGTGTTTCCAATGTTAGATGTTAATTTTTTCATGCTTCGCATCATTTCCGGAGGAGGTGTATATGTCACTTTCTCCTCTCCTTTCTTGTAAGTCTTTTTGTCAATCTGTACCAATTTCAACCAACCATTTTCAAGCGATTGCTTGACCTCCTCCAGATTCTGCTCAATGGATTGATAGTTCATTTTCATCTGTAACGCTTCAATAGATGACCTCGACAACTGCCTCGCACCACTCTCTACTCTCATCTTTAGCCATCTGGAGAATAGATCATTCAATTTTGAATTTTTAAAATAAGGCTGCGCACTCTCTTTTTGTATATCAATTACACTAACATTATCATTAACACTCTCAGCTTGATTTGATTGATTGCGAGAAGCTAAAGAAGCATTTGCTTGGTTTGCTTGGGTTTGCTTTCCTCCCTTTCTCCCTGCTTCCCTTCGCTTATTCTTAATGATCTCAAATTTCTGGAGGTCACGTTTCAATGCTTGTTTAATGTTGATAAAGCACATCTTAGTCATCCTATCCGGTGCATCTGGATTCTGATCATTGACATATCTGAAAAGGTGTTTCACTAACTTGCCTGCCTCCTCATCGGATAACTCCTCAAAAATCTCAATCCAATCAACGTAAGCTACAAATGATTTCTTGCCCTCTGCCATTATCGGTGTTTGTTAATTACTGGAGAGGAGGAGGAAGTCACTCCTCCAAAGCCAACACCCACCGAAAAGTGTGTAGCCTCATTTCCTCTCCAGATTATAAATAGTTTTTGCATATCGGTGTTTACTGGCATTGGTTAGACATCCAACGCATGGTTAAAACTAATCGAGATAATCCACATAATCAAGCCAAAGTTTTGAAGGTGATAGAGAGTTTGTCTCCTGTTACCATCATAAAATGGTAATCAAGTAACCCCTTTGGCTCATGGATCTCCACATCCCTCTCCAGAATAACCCAGAGAGACTCCAGTGCATCAATCGTTACTATCCACTCCAAATGCACCCCACCTACCAGAGTCACCTGATCACTCTCGCAATTCATTACCAGATCCATCGTCTCACATATCACCTCCAACCTTGTCCGGATGATCTTCACCTCTGAATATTGAAGGCTGTCGCCTCTCATCTGGAGATTGCTCAATAGTTTTTTTAGCTTATTCATGACTCAACGGCTTTTATAAGTTCTTGTAATGAATGGATAGGATCAGACCACGTAAAGCAATCCACATCCTCAACCATTTCCACATCTATTCCATGCTGCCAATCGGTCTTATCTGATGCCAGATTCACAATTGATGCCCCATCCACAGCATACCAATCATCGTAAACGTAAACGACATCTGGGCTATGTTCTGATCCATATACGCATCTTAGTTCCATGCTCATGATTCCTCCTCGTTAGTGATATATTCACAATGCTCTTTACAATCAGTACAGATCCCAAGATCCTCGCTATCCAATATTGGATGAGCAGAGCAACAGTCAGAGATCTTACCTCCAGAACATCTCTTTGCTCTCGGTACATAATCTCCCCCCTCTCTAATGAATCGCACCCACTCCTCCACATCTCCACAGGCATCCTCGTAATACATCACGCATGAGCCTGTCACTCCTCCCCACTTAAAGGATCTGTAAGGTGCTGTTATATGATAATCACTGTACCATTTGTATCTTGGATTTGCTTCTGTTCCTCCTGTTCTCACACTCCTACTCGCCCTTTTAAGGAACTCCCCGAAATACTCAGACTGCACTATGATGCTGATCTCCACGTCTCCGCTTGGATATTTGATCCGAAAGTCGCGGAATTGATCAGGTATCACTCTATCAGGATTCGCCCAATGGATTGCAATTGGATGATGTGATGGATCACTCTCCCTCCCTGCATACCTCCTCTCGTAATTGTCTCCATTAACCGGAAAAGCATCCATGATCAATTGCACATCTTTGGATGTCCTGATTTTATTGTCGGTGAGAGTTCCAAACCCCAACCCATTGCTGTGGTGATAGTAAATTGGATTCAATCTCTGGAGATCTTTTTCCGTTGTTGCATCCTCCAACTTTTGCAGGATGTCATATTTCCTATCCAGATCCTTTTGCTCTTTGATTCTCTGCTCTGATACTTTCATGCTTTCGTTGTTTTATAATTGTTTAACTGTTTCTTTGCTATCTCCAGACTCCTCATGATTTCCTCATACGTAGGCTGATCATCATCATTCTGATCAACCATGCACTCGCATTCATCCGGAACTATTTCATAGCTCACTGATCCACATTCTGTGCATACGTGCCTCTCTATTGTTGTTTGTGAGTCTGCCATGATTACTCTCCCTTTGTATTTGTGAATGTCATAACTAAGCAACCGTTTGGTGCTTTCCTCCCCATCTTCACCCTATACCCATCAACATCCCACGTAAATTCCGAAAAGAAATCAATGCCCTCCGGATCTTCTTTTTTGCACAGCGACCAGAGGAAGTTCTGCTGTTTAACTGACAACCATTTGATGCCCTCAAACGGTCTGCCATCGGAAGCATTCTGCCCCCATGTAGCCTGCCCTTTGAAACTTTTAATTAGATCTATTGCTTTCATGATTCGGTGTGTTTAGTGGTTTTTAGTAAGATTCTCACTCAATGAATTCACCAGATCCTCTTGATCACTCTCCAACATCACAAAATGGAAATTAGTCCGGAAGTCTAACTCATTGACCTCACTCAAATTATCCTCCAGATCAAACTCTCGTAGGAGACTTTTGAACTGCTCTACATTTTCATTCTCTATCAATACTGTACTTTCCATGATTCGGTGTGTTTGTTTAGTGACTTATTATTTAGAACAAATCTAATATGCAAAGCAATACGTGTCAAGCATTTCTCTCGTTATTTTTAGATTTATTTTAAGTATTGTTCTGGAGATACTCGTCAACCAACGCCACAACCTCATCCAATTCCCTGCATATTGCGGTCTTGTATCCTGCGTTTTGCGCCCTCTCCAGAAAAACAGTCTGGGTGGGTTGTACTCTCCCCTTTTTGGCTTTCAACTCTATCAATAAGCCATGATAGTCTCCAGATGGTTGCAGGATGATTATGTCAGAAACTCCTGCCAGAACCCCCATCTGTTTGCTTTTAGATCCATAAGCCATCCTCTGCCCTTTGGATCCGCTGATCCCTTCATTGCGCACATGGAAGCTGATCACTTTTGGGTATTGATACCGGATGTAACGCATGGAGGAGATCTGCAACCTCTCCTCCTCTGTTAGCCGTTTCCTCATTCCAACACCTCTATGTAAAATGGCTCATCCTCCTCCTGATGCCGGAACTCGATCACCCCCTCCTCCAATTTCCTCTTGCGGTATTTTCTCATTAGGTTTACTATCATCGCCCCGATCTTATGAAAGTGAGGGTTCTGCCTCTTGTCAGTCTCTATACTGATCACATTAGCATTCTTAGCCTTTAGAGTCGCTATCATTTCTATGGTCTTGTTTGTATATATCTACGTGAATCGTGCAAGTAAGCCATGCAAATAGAATCTTGTTGCCCCAATTATTTAAGCAAATATGTATAGATGGAATCAATACAATATGATCCCTGTCAATAAGTACTCCAAATTCTATCATGCTGCATCTGTTTTAAGCCTGCTAAGGATCTTGTTCTGTTTTTCCACCAGATACTCCCTGCACCTTCCAATCTGTTGCTCAAGGCTCTGCATTGCCGCCTCATCCCTCTCCACTTCGTAAACCTTCACACGCAACTCTGGAGGTATATCATTAAACCTCATGCTTGCGGTGATCTCATCCTCCAGATTCTGTGGTAGGTCAATATACCCTCCCTGCCAACTCACTCTCCTCTTTTCGTCATCGATCAACATTGCAGGAGTATCTACCAGACAGTAAACCAACTCTGCCTCGTCCAGATCCCATAACTGCATATAACCTTGCAACTGCCACCAATAGATGTCATTGTTCATCTCCTCCTCAAACATAGGAAACGTGGACAGATCCCAACTGCTTTTGATGTCTCTGATCTTGCCCTGTGCATTGTCACATTCCCCAATGATCAGGTCATTTTTTAATCGATCCTTGTTTTTCAGGAATAGCGTTCCGGTAACTTCTGAGTACAGCGTGATCGCACTCTCCTCAACCATGATGCCCTTGTCCAGATACTTATTCCGGAGTTCCTGCTTTCTATTGAATACAGCCTCCAGAAATATCTCATCCAGATACTTCTTTGTCGTAGTGGATAATTCTGGCTTTGCATTTTTCTTGTCAAGCAATGATCCCAGAGTGATTGTCTGTTTCTCTGTGATCTTGCCGGCTTTCTGTTTCTCCAGAAGTCCTGTCATTGTTTCCTTCTGTCTCTGGGTCAATGCAGGTTTAACGCCTGCCATTATCCTCCCCAATTGACTGCACCGGAATAACTGATTGCTGAAATCTACTGCTTTCATTGTTTGGTGTTTTAGGTTGTTTTCTGTTTACTTTTTCTTTGCACCCTTTTTAATCATCTTCACTCTATTATCCAGAGCCTCCCTGATCGCAGGATTCATGTCTGGCATCGAGTTCTCCAAGATCTCCACATCATCCATTGTATCACATTTCTCTATGTGAGAAAGTATGCGCCTCATCTCCTCCTCCTTATTCTCCTCCTCCAGATTCACATCCGGAACATTGTCAGCATATTGGTATGATCCCTCCTCTGTCATCACAGCCTGATCAGCCAGAACTGATCTCTGCATCTCAATGGACATGATCCCCCACTTAGCTATCATGTTCTTTAGTACCGTTTTCTTTGCCATCGCATCGAATCCATCTTCGCCCTCTGCCCATACTCCTTGCCCTCTCTTGTAACTCTGGCTATACTTTTTCGCGTGTTTCTCAACCTTCGCCCTACTCCAGAAAACAGTCTTTTCAAAACTGTTGATCAACCGGAAGTAGCCAATGTAACCCACCACTTTGCCATCTCCCTCAATACTGAAATCCGCATCTATTTCCTCCGTTAATTCATTAAAGGAAACGAATTGATTTGCACTCACTTCTGTAACATTGATACGGCTGTATTGTCCTGTTCTCAAAGCCAACTGTACATATCCTTTCCAACCCATTTGGAACTGTGCATTGCCCTTGTATGGAACTATCCACGCGAATCCGAGATTCTGGTTGATAGGTAGATCTAACGCTGCTGCCGTTACGGCTGCATTCAATATCGTTTCGGGTTTCGCTTTCTGGAGGAGATTGGAATTGTTTACGGTCTGTAATACGGAGGAAATGAAGCCTTGTGATTTCTTACCAAGCAACTCCTCGAATCTCTTTTGCACTGTATTGTTCCCAAACAGTTGGATTGTTGTTTTTGGTGCTGATACTTGTGATACTTGTGTCATGTTATTGTGATTTTTGGTGTTTATTTATTTAGGTTTAATATACTAATTTTCAGTCGATTGGAGGTCGTAACGCCCCTGCAACTGCCTCAAAATGGCAGCTTGCTTCCAGTGTGATGGAACACTCCATTGCCATCCCATCCCAGATGTCTATCCAATAGCCATCCCCGAAATTGTGAACATCCTTCTGCAACAATCTGGCTATCTCCCCCAACTCCCTGCTGCTGCATTGAATCTTCATATCATCATCAATCCCTAAGTTGAATGTGCTGATGATCTTTTGCGATACCTCTCTCGCTTCTGGAGATAACTCAGATCGCCTGTTGGTGGTTATTTGTTTGAACTCTGGAAAATATGTAACTTCGTTTTTCATGTGTATGATTTTTAAGGTTGATCATGCAAGGTTTCAATGGGAGTGCTTCATGGTGTTTTGGCACTCCCATTTTTCTACCATTTCAGTGTTAGTCCCCTCTCCCTCAATACTTCGATGGCTGTTTGGTATATCGGAGTTCTATCCTCTCTCGCTTTCCTGATATTCTTAAAAGCATCGCATACCGTTGGGTAACTCATCTCCAACCTTTTTGCGATTATCTTCTTTGCATTATACGGCAAGGCTTTCTCCAGTTTCCGGATATTCGCCTCTGTAAATTTAGATCTCATTTTCATGTTAATTTGATTTTTAGTTTTTAATGAAATTCCTGTGAACGCACATATCCTGCATCAGCAATATCCTCCTTTGTCCATTCGTTAATGCAGACATAGCCGAACCTTGACCGGATCTTGTTGGTTGCTCTAATGTAGGTGTTGATTCCTCTTAGGTTGATGAAGTGCATCAATGCTGTCCCAGAATCCATCAGCATCCCTCCTGATGTTCCTATGATTGCTACTGCTTGCGCTCTTGTTAGTTCAACTGTCATCCCTCTCCTTTTCAGTTTTTCAACGTATTGTGATTCTGGTTATCACTTAACCGGATAAAATTCAATGCTTTCAGTTTTGTCTCAAAGCAATCATTTGCAACATTCCAGACATCTCTCCCCTCAATCACACTCATGAATGCAGAATAGTACTCGTACCTAACTTCATAGCATCCTCTCTTTTCAGATGTTATTGCCGCATTTCTGCGTGCATAATTATTGGGTGTCTTGGCTGTCATGATTCCTATTATTTATGGTTAGTCTAATTTATTTCCCTCAATGTCTGTTTCATCTTTCAAGTACCTCATATATTCATTCATCAATTGGTGTGGGGTTTTGTTCCCGTTTAGGTACTCGTTTCTACAATTGAACGTTTTTACCAACCCCCTTAAAAACTCGATACCTTCCAACCCTTCGTTGTAATCCTTAACTGTTTCTTTTGGTGCTTCCATTGCTTTGTGTTTTCGGTGTTTTTAGTTTGACTTTCTTAGAACAAATATAATATATCCATAGTTACCGCACAAGCATTCAGTGGATAAATATTGAATTTATTTTAATATCGCATCTAAGTTATTTAGTACATTGCACTCATGTCAGATGATCAGAAACAAATGGACAACGCCCTCTCCTTTCTATTGGGGTCAGGTGCTATTGGTATCGATGCAAAGCGATTCATATTGGATCAAACATCCATCAACTCCGCTATGCTTCAAACCAACCGTATCTTGCTATGCAGGATCTTGTCCAAGTTAGAGAAAGTATCTCCGGATCAATTATTGGAGGAGTCATCCGTAATGGATGAACTCAATCTTGTTGCCCTCATAGATGGGGCAGAAAAGTTCGCTTTTTAAACCGGATGACTTGTCCTGCGCGAATGGTCGCAAAGTGATCACTCCCTGCCATATATCCCAGACTGAAATACGTTCCG
>Ga0208299_1003221_pt1 | contig 10389 bp, 13 predicted proteins | sample 15_taG_FD_184089 | JGI IMG/M metagenome (GOLD analysis project Ga0208299, IMG submission 184089) | Marine viral communities from the Subarctic Pacific Ocean - 15_ETSP_OMZ_AT15312 metaG (SPAdes) (version 2) | ecosystem: Environmental > Aquatic > Marine > Oceanic | place: Pacific Ocean | collected...
AATGAAGAGGTTCGCGAGCAAGTACTAGGAGCATTATCCGAATTAGGAGCTTTTGAGGATCATCAACCTTTAAAGCGCACTACATATGAACAATTTTCATTTTTAAATGATGAGCTATATGCTAAAAAGCGAGGAGGTAAATGTAATGTTTATGATCCTAAGAAACAATATTTACACATGAAAGATTGGTATCTTGTTGGTAGTGGCGCTGATATGTTATGGAGTATAAAGCAATATATTAATACTATCCTGATTATGATTGAAAAATCAAGAAAGTTCCTTAAGGAGGATGGTATAGATATCAATTGGGCTGCTGGTGAAATTGTTTGTGGTGAGGTTTTAGGGTTGAATGGTATAAACGCTGGAGAATTAGGGCATGAGTTTTTAGATAGAATGACTATACCTAATAGAATATTAAAAATCGCTAATAAAGACACAAAGCAATGTATTTTAGATAGACCAAAAGTTAGAGTTTTAGCAGATTCTGATATACCTTTAAAGGAACAATATAAAAAGATTATAAATGGATAGGTTGTTAAATTTTACAGATAAAGAACTAAAATTAGCAGAGAAATACTTTAAAAATGCAGACCCTAATACCAGTATTTGTTTAGAATATGGTAGCGGTGCTAGTACTAGGAAATTCAGTAAATATGTAAATACGTATTATTCAATAGAACATGACTATAACTGGTATATTAAAGTTCAAACTGAAATACTAAAGCGAAATATAACTAACGTTCAATTATTTTTAGTAAAAAGTAAATGTGAATCTAATACATTAAAAAACCACGATGCGAAAATATATAATAGAGAAATAGGTAATTATATATTTGAAGAATATATAAATTTTAATAAAAACTTACCTCAATTAGATTTTGTTTTTATAGATGGTCGTGCTAGGAAACATTGCGCGCTAAATATATGCGATAATTTAAAAAAAGAATCAATTATAATATTTCATGATTTTAATAATAGAGAATATTATCATGATATTCTGCAAAAGTATACTATAATTGAAACAGAGAAAACACTAGCAATTTTAAAACTTAAATGAATTATATTTTTACCCACTATACTACATCTAAAGGGCAACATAACTTCGGAGTTAATGTATTATTAAACTCCATTAAAGTCTTAAATGATAATACAATAAAAGTTATCTTATTTTATGATGGATATAAAGATTTTAACGAATACCGAGACTTCGTCACGGTGGTTAATATTAATAATGCTGGTGGGTGGATCCCAGAAATGCGAGTTAATGTACAGCGCTGGTATCTATATAGGAATTATATAGAAAAAAATATATACAAATTTAATAAACAAGATAAATTTTTTCATTGCGATAGTGCAGATGTTATTTTTCAAAAAAACATATTTAACGAAATAAAAGAAGAAGAGAAGATTTTATTTTTTACTGAAAATTCTGAATGTGACTTTACGGAGAAACCTCATAAAAAATGGATTAATCATTTACATAATTTTAACTGGGAAGGAATACAAATACAAAACATAATAAAAAATAAAATCATATGTTCTGGTACTATATACTTTTCTAATTTAAGTCTTTTTATAGATTTTTTATCTCGTTATGCAGCCTATGAGCTTAATTGCATGATTAATAATGATCTTTTTAACGAAAACCCTTACAATAAAATGGGAGGTGTAAACGATCAAGGCGTAGTTAATAGTCTTGTATACAATTTCCCGGATTCAACTTATAAAATTATTGAAAACGAGACATTAAATTTAGTGTGTACTATGGCGTTAATGAAGCGTGTGGAAAATAGGTGCAACGAATCACAATATGAATTTAAAACAAGTAGCAATATAATAAGTGTAAATAATATTATTCCATGTGTTTTACATCAATACAATAGATATGATGAAGGCAATGCAACACTATATAATAGACCAAACCTAACTAAATTTATATATAACAAATATATAGGAACATGAAGTTTAATAAAATAAAATTAAAAAAAGGTAGATTTTTAAAACCAGGAGAAGCAGACATATATGTAGACGGAAACCATGAATCGTATGAAACTATAAGAAACAAATACATTTGGTTAAATGATAATACACAGTACGGGAAGTCGTGTCATGGAAAAGCCATGTTTTATGATGAGGTATTATCGACCTTTAATATCCAAGAATTTGTAAAAGAACAAGGTATCAATTCTGTATTAGATATAGGAACCGGGAAAGGAGACATGTGTAATATGTTAAAGGAGAAAGTATGCGACAATGTATATGGGTTAGATTTTGCAATAGCTCCTCGTGAAGAATATGTTAAAAAAGGAATAAAGTTTTTTCAAACGGACGCACATAACATACCTCTCCCCGATAAAAGTATTGATTTGATTGTGTCGTTTGATTTGTTAGAACATCTCCATCCAGATTATTTAGAAAAAACAATAGATGAAATGTTTAGAGTAGGTACTAAGTATATGATTCATAGAGTAGGGGTTGGTCCTAGTAAATCCTTTTTTAAGCACGTTGGCCAATTGCATACAATACAAGAACACCCTAAGTTCTGGAGAGATGAAGTATTTGCACCGCACGCTAAAGCAGTAAAATATTTTAAAGGTGTTAAGTTTTTAAGGACGACGCTTTTAGTAGAAATATGATAAAAAATAGAAATTATTTACCTCATTATTTAAACGAAAACAACCTACAAGGGACTGGTGTAGAAGTAGGCGTAAAAAATGGGAGATTCTCTAAACATATTCTGAAATACTGGAAAGGGAAATTATTATATAGTATTGATTCGTGGCAGCTAAAGAATCCCTCCGCACGTAAAGGTAAAAAAAACTCTTCAACGTTTAATGAAGACCGATATAACAGAACAAAACGAGCCCTAAGCGAATTTAAACAAAGATCTATAATTTTAATAAAAACATCAATCGAAGGCTCGAAAATAATACCTAATAATTCACTGGATTTTTGTTATATAGACGCTGATCATTCATATGATAGTGTGTACGAAGATTTAAACACCTGGTTCTTTAAGGTAAAAACTGGAGGTTTATTGTGTGGTCATGACTATGCACTAAAAACAGGTAACCACCGGAATGTTATTGGTGTTAAAAGGGCAGTAGATCAATTTTGTACGGAGCAAAAATTAAATTTAACAACAGACACTAGTGAAGAACTAGTTCACCCGGGTGGACGTCTCCAACCCACTCCAGGTCGTGGAGCAGAACCAACCAGCTGGTATATACAGGTATAAGTATGATTAAAGTCTGTCATTTACGCGGGACGGAAAATTATTGGCTAAACAATGGAACACCGTACGAAAACAAACTAATTAAAGTATGGGAGAAAATACGGGGGTTCAGCTTTTTAGAATATAGAAAAAAAATAAGAGACATTGTTATTAAGTCAATAGTAGATTCAAACGAGTTCGATATAATATGTTATAATGATAAAGATTTAAAGGCAACACTTGGACAATTGAGTGACAATGAGATTATCGGAGTACATTCTCAAGATGATGATGATTTATATTTAGGTGAGGTTTTAAATAATACATTATCCCTAGGTACATATATATCACAATATACAAGAATTTCATCGACTACAATTCTTCGAGAAATAAAAAAACAAAACAATCAAACGGGTGAAATAACATTAACACTCGATAGTTTTAAGTGTAAAAAAATATACGGTAGTGGAAATATACTATTAATAGATAAATTAAAAAACTTAAATCAATTATTATATAGTATTGCAAACAGATCGTTTTTTACAAGAGGAAGAATAAAAGAATTTATACATAAGCAACAAGATTTACCTATTAAAATGGTAGATAAAAGTATATCAATAGAAATAAAAACGTTTTTAAGTTTAACATTTTATAAACATATGCATATGTATACAAGCTCTTTAATATATAACAAACAAGAGGAATATATTGATAATATAATATATAGTTGCTTTATAAATGAATACATGACATTACAAAAATTAAACCTACCTGATATACCACACTGGGAGAATATTAAAAAAGTATGGGAACAGTTTTACTTACAAATAAAATAAAGAAATGATAGAAAATAATGTATCTCAATTAGATCAAGAAATGGTATTAGTTTGTGGTCCTTCTTGTATAGGTAAAAGTTATTTCTTGAAACAGCACCAGTATCAAGGACATAAATGGAAGCATGTAAGTTCTACTTCTCGACTCAATACAATATTAACTGACAACCATCTGAGTAAAAAAAGAGCAATTATTTTAGGCGTACCGTGTTCAGAATGGCGAAAAAGAATAAAAAACCGTTATTGTGGAACAGGGGAAGAGGAGAAGAGAATGAAAGGGTTTGAAGATATAACGAAATTTACAAAGAATTATAAAAATACATACATTAAGTGGATTGAAAAATTAGATTATCTTAATATACCATATATTTTTATTGATAGTCGAAACAATTACCCGACATTAGATAAATCGAGTTTCTTTACAATGCTCACTGAACATGATTAATATTGCAATATGTATAAGCGGAGAGCCGCGGAAATATTTTGAATGTTTAAACAGTATTAAGCGGATAAGAGAGAGTAATCCTAATTTTAATATACATGTATTTTTTCATTTTTGGAATAATGTAACAGAATGCATAAGTCAGCAAAGAAGGTGTGAGTTACTAGATGTTCCAGTAAAAGAAACATACACCACAGAAGAAATAACACGAGAATTTGCTCCTACTAGAAGTGTTTGCGAGTCAAAAGATACTTTAATTAAAGACGCAACTATAGTCTATGAATATTTGCAAACATTAATTAAAAAACATAATCCTGTAGGTACAAAACCATCGGGCTATCATCCAACATGGAGAAAAGCTTGGCATGATTTAGATGAATTTACATATAGAATAAAAAATACTAACGTACCTCCACTATCTCAAATAATAAGTTTCTTTAGATGTCAGGATTTAAGAATAAAATATGAACAAGAAAAAAATATACAATATGATTTAATTATTAGAACAAGATCAGATATATCTTTTAACCTACCTACAAACATAGAAGAAAAATTAATACAACGACCTATTAGAGCAATTGAATTTAAGGAACTAAGAATATGTACAGATGCTGTATTATATGGAGAACCAGCATTTTTTATATATAATACAAAAATTGTAAATAATACTGTATTTGAAGATTATAGTAATAAGATTAAATCATTAATGTTTAGAATTAGAATAAAAGAAGGGAAACACCTACATATATTAACCGATCATTCAATTATGCCAGAATTTTTCTCATCTCAAAGTATACCTATACAAGCTCCTCAACCTTTTTGGAAGTGGAAGCTAAATAGTTCAAAGATAAAGATATGAATATAGCCATATGTATAAGTGGAGAACCGCGATATTTAGAACACATAGAAAGTTCTCTTGTCACTGCTAGAAAATATTGTAAGCAACATGGATTTACCTTACATATCTTTTATCATTTGTGGGATACAGTTACTAAACGTCAAAAAGAAATAAAACAAGAACCTGTAATAGAGCAAATACAACCTGAGTATTTAGAGTCACTAATACAACCGACTATTGGAATATGTCAATCTAAAAATATTTTAGATCCAGAAGTAGAATATTGTTATAATTATATAAACTCATTAATAGATAATATAGAAATTTATAATAATAAGAAAAACACAGAAGATATATATATGTTATCTCGTGATTTAAGCAAATTTAAAACTCAAATAAAACTATCAAACCACCCACCATATAGTCAATTATCTAGTATATGTAAATGTCAGATGATACGTATAGAATATGAAGAAAAAAATAATATTTTTTATGATGTAGTGGTGAGAACTAGAACGGATGTACAGTTTACCTTCCCTAAGATTGATAAATTAACAAAATCAATAAGATTTCTTACAGGTACTCGCCCGTCGGTTTTTTTCCCAGGATTATGGGTAAGAGGATTTAATAATATTGGGGTAGAGTATTGTTTCTTTGTAGGATCATCTCGTACATTAAATAGAATATTATTTCAAAATTATAAACAAGATATACCAGAAATATTATTTAAAATAAAACACGCACCAGAGAAACCTAAATTAATGTGTACGACATCACATAATTCTATCCCTACATTAATGTATAAATATGAACCTAAGCTTATGGAAATGAAAACTCGTACTGAAATAAGATGTAGTATGATGGGATTTAAACAAAAAATACATCAAATGGAGAAATTATTTTGAAAATAGCAATATTATTATTCGGACAGCCTAGATTTTTAGAACATACTATTAACTTAATAAGAGACGAGTTTGAGCTTCCTGGACACGAAGTACATTATTTCGCACATTTTTGGAATGATATTGGTTATGTACCTCGAGGTCAAGAGCACGCATTTAATGCAGGAGAAATGTATAGTTTAATTAAGAACCAATTACCTGGATCTGTATTACCGGAGAAGCCTACAGAAAAAAATATAGTAATATCTAATTATGATAAATTAGATGAAGATCTTAATAATATATTAAGTTATGTAAAAATACACAATCGTAAACTACCTGTAACTATACATGAACCTATAGAGAGCTTGAGATACAAATTCGGACAACATTGGAGTATGAGAGAATGTTTTAAACGTATAAAAGCATATGAAGATCAAAATAATTTTCAATATGATATTGTTGTTAAAGTAAGAACAGATATTTTATATAAACCAAAAGAAACGTATAATAGTGAAGAAGAGTATTATAGAGCAAAAGAAGAGATGTATGCGAATATGTGTTTAAACACTCCAATGGTAAAGTGTACTGCTTTAAGATACGTAGATTTAACAGAAAAAAGAAAAGATAAAACGAAAGAAGGATATAATCAAGCGTTTTATTATTTTTATAATAACCATTTTAGAATAGATAAACAGTTACAAACGGACCATAATTGTGAAGAAGAGGTCGGATGGATTAAGCATACAGAAAACTACAATAAAAGATTAGCATTTAATGACTGGACATTAGTAGCAAATAGAAAAGGAGCTGAAATAATGTTTGATAAATGGTTTGAAAATTATTTTTTAACCCTTGCAAAAGATATAAAAAACAATAAAACAAGCAGTTGGTTTATATCTCAATCTGATCATTGCTTACAAGGACAATTTTTATTAAACTATGATATTGCAGCCTCGAGGATTTCTCCACGTCGTGACGTTAGATTAATAAATCCGTCTGAAATTAAAAAAGACGTAACAATAGAAGGTAAAATATTAGTGCACAATAAAAAACAAGTAAGAGAGGACTGTATAAAGCATTTTAGACGGTAAAATTAACTAATTGTGTGTGTATCTGCTCCTGTAAGTCTAATTTATTATCTAAAAAAATAACTTTATCAGGTCTTATCCATTTTTTCTTTGCTTTATCTTTAAAAATTAATCTATGATATCGTATCTTACGTAACCTTTTAACTACAATATTATTTAAAATTGCTATTTCACCTTGAATAGTATCATGACGTTTATATACATGTATGTTATTATTTTCTAAAAACAAACTAATATACGTATCGAACCATTTAGAATAGTAAAAATCTGCTGCTTTACGAGAACAACATAAACCAATATCACTCATTCGCAAATAATTAAAAGTATCTCTTACAAAGGCTTTATCATTAGGGTCATATACACCTAAGTTGTTATTTTTAAATTTATTTACATTAGGGTGATATGTTTGTTTTGCTAACCCTGTTGCATAAACAACCGTGTCACCGTATTTATCTAAATTTAAAATATAAGAACTAGCTTTAGCCTCTAAATATTTTTCCTTTCTAGAGTAACAGGCTTCATCTTTAAATATAAAATCAGTCCGGGTCTTTATAACTGCGTCATATTTAAAATTATGTTTTTTTTCATACAGAGCCATTAAAGAAAATGCTTTCTGTAAACTTAAATGCTGCCCGTAGACATCTCTCAACGCTGTATTACCTGATTTTTTATAAACAACACTTGATGTTAAAAATTTTAATACACTATTTAATTGAGAAATTAATATATCTAAATCACTATAATCAGTAATTTGATATATTTTAGGGTTTAAATCTCGTACATAATTATGCAAATTAGGATTAGTAATATAGTTATCGTTTTTATCACATTGCGGACAAAATCCAATTTGCTCCCAAAAATGCACAAAAAAATCAAAACTATGACCTTCAAGAGAATATTCTTTTAAGATTCTATTTTTTGTCACCTCTATAAATCTAGGTTGACCATATAGTAAAACAGCAAATTTCATTTTATACCTTTAAACATATATAACATTGACCATGGTTTACTTTTCCAATCACTTAACGTATTAATATCGTAATTTCTATACTCTCTTATATTATTTGGTTTTTTATAATAATTATTAAAATATTCTTTTTTATAATTATGAGAATTACACCGCTTATATGGTTGACTCGACGTAATAGGGATATAGTCTTCATAATTAAGTAAAAAACCAGCATCAAAATCAACCAAATAAATATACCCTCTCGTATCAATACAAACATTATTAGGGTGAATGTCTTTATATATTAAAAAATTGCGTTTTAAGTTATCGATTATGCATGTTATAGTGTATTTTAACTGCTTAGGTTTAATAGATGTATTTAATCTAGCTTGAATACCGCAATATGATGTAGTAATAGACAGCTCATCTGTATTATAATGGATTAATTTAGGAAACGGATAATGAATATTATATTTGTTTACAAAGTTCTTGTGTAATAATTGCAAGCAAGTCACTTCGTTCCAAAATTTAACCTCTACTCTTGCTATTTTGTTGTTAAATGTTTTAATAATAGAATTATTATCTTCATCGTAAAAAATTTTTTTAATATTATTGCCTTTAATCCGTTTCATTATTTGTTTAAATTAGGATAAACAGTCTTAAGAGCATTATTTACCCAGCCTGTATGTTTTACGATTTCTTTTCTATCACTATCTAGACCTTGTATACATACCATCGGATCTATAATGATACATTTTAATTTGTGAGATAAGACAAATTTGAGATGTCGATCAAATATAGTACTATTTGGTTTATTTTTTAATATAAAATCATATGCAGTATGATTAACACCGTACGCATGCATTCTACTAATTTCATTTGCTTGAAATAAATTATTTTTAATACGAGTTGTTTGGGATTTAGGGTTAAACTGACACCCTAAAAAAAACATATCCCACTTTACTGTTTGAAGCTGTGTTAATGCACGACTGATTTTTTCTAATGGGTCAAAAAATGTTAATTTGTTCTTTTTAATTATTTTGTTTTCTTTAGGGTTGAGTGCAAAAGTCTTCCCGTATCTACGATGATTTAATATTGTGTATCTACGAGGATTTAACCAAGCTTTTAAGGGATAATGATAATTTATAAAACATACATCATCTTCAAAAATAAAAACGTTTTGTAATTTTTGCTCTTTTGCGTATTTAATAATATTAAGATGAGAGCTAGTTATACCTTGTATTGTACTCGTTGGGTTAACACAAGCTGAGTATCTGTTGACAGCAGATAATAAATTATATTTTAGAAACTCCTGTTTACAATTATTCCATCGATCAGTTCTTATATCTAAATTTATACAAAATATTTTTTCAAAAAAATTATCTAATTTCATTTTATAACCCACCAACTAGGCTCTTTTGAGTCAATTTCTGTAGTAACATTAAGTTGTTTATTTCTTTGTTTGCAAAAGCTATCAACAGTTGCAACATTGAGAGGAAATTCTGAACAATAATCATGACCAGAATAAATTCCACCCGGAGCTAACTTACAATACCATTGTTCTATTGTATTTTGTTTTGTATCTTTACTTATATTACCAAGATGAGCATAACCGTCTATGTAGATAAAATCAAAATACTCATCTGGAAATATACATAACATTTCTTCAAATAAACCTCTATAAACTTCTACATTAGTAAATTTTTTAAGTTTACGGCACGTATTAACATATTCTTTAGCGTCCCTGCCTCGACTATTCCAAGAATCTATACCGTAAAATTTTTCAAATGTATAGTGAGTATTTAAGTAATAGCTGAACCCACCTCTAGATACTCCTAATTCTAACCCAATTTTACAATTGTGTTTGTGTAAAAGGTCAGGAAACTCATTTCTATTTTTTATCATATAAATTGATGGGCCATGACGAAATCTTCCTGTGTATCTAAATCAATACACTCCTTTCTATCGTTTATTATATAGAAGTACGGAGTAGCACCTACCCTACACCTAAACCTATCATAAGCCCTTTTAGATATACCGTATAACCCTGTTGTCTCCTTAATTACTGGTGGTGCATCTTGTGATCTAGGAAGAATATTAGGCTGATAATTTACTGGCTGATTTTGAAACCAATGCCAACC
>Ga0208299_1003223_pt1 | contig 10388 bp, 13 predicted proteins | sample 15_taG_FD_184089 | JGI IMG/M metagenome (GOLD analysis project Ga0208299, IMG submission 184089) | Marine viral communities from the Subarctic Pacific Ocean - 15_ETSP_OMZ_AT15312 metaG (SPAdes) (version 2) | ecosystem: Environmental > Aquatic > Marine > Oceanic | place: Pacific Ocean | collected...
GATACTGGCAACGTTAGATACAAAGCTAGAGAAAGATACTCATTTGGAGTATCCGACTATAGAGGTATCTTCGGCGTTGAAGGTGCGTAAGCTAAACTAAATTTGTGGCGGCCTTAAAACCGCCACATTTCTAAAATAGAAAGAAAAAATGAGAAAATTCCTAGTTCATATCAATGCTTATCAATATCAGTCTAAATTTGAGGTTTTGGCTGAGGATAATCGTGAATCTATTGAAAATTCAATAGTTGACAAACTGGGAGAAAAAAGTATAAAATGGGAATCTCTTGGAGAAATGATGGATCCCAAGATGAACAGAATAACCTATGAGGAGGTTATAGATGGTCAAAGACCTATACAAACAAAAAAGGTCCTTGGAGTTGAGGTGGCAACTGGAGTATGAGCAAGAAGGCAAATATACTCTGGATATGGTCAGAATTGATGACAAAATTAGAGAAGTCATTACTGAGATCAAGCTCGAAGAATCTAAGATTGCAGATAGAGAAAATGCAATCAATAATGCTGCCCCCCAAGTTTCTGTGGCAACTTAATTAAACGCCACATCGCTGAAATCGTACTTTTATGCAAGGATCTCTTGCACTCTACTTAAATCTACTATATAAAAAAATCACTATACAATTAATTAGGATACTGACGCGTGTAGTCGACGGCCTATAGACAGTATTCGGAAAAATAGGAGGATATAATTATGGCAAATACAACGTTTAACGGACCAGTACGTTCGGAAAAGGGTTTTCAAGTAGCAACTAAAAACTCTACAACTGGTGCAGTAACAACTAGATATAGTTCACAGTTACCAGATTTAACTGGCTTATCTTTATCAGACGTAGCAACATCAAGTACAATAACACTTGCGGTTGATACTATATCTTATGTAAATTACACAGGAGCAGCAGCATGCGCAGCAACATTGCCTGCAGCAGCAGCGGGTTCAGTTGTAGTTTATGTTCAAACTAAAGATACAACTGGCGGAACAGCAACTTTATCTTTCGATTGTGCGGGTGACGATGTTTATAAAACAGGATCGATAATTGAAAGTAGAGGCAGCTCAGAAGTTTCTTTTGATTCTTCAGCGGCTAGTGAAACTTTATTAACATTTACACCTGCAAACGCAGCAACAAATCTTTTAACTACAGGATGCAAACTTTATTTTGTATGTTATGAAAAAGGTACTTGGACAATTGCTTATGATTTAGCAACTGAAACAACTCAAGTAACTGGTGCATTTGCTTTTGCATCGTAATAAATAAACAAACTCGGGAGTGGGGTGTAATGACCCCACCCTTGAAAAGGAGGAAAAATGGCGGAATACGCTTTAAAAATGTTTGATGGTGACAAAAAAGCCATCTATAGTTATACAGCATTAATAGCTTCAACTACTGCGGAAACATATAATGTTGATGCATCTGGTTTAAATGCAAGACAATCGGATGGTGCATCTTGTACTTATCTTAATATAAACAAAGTTTGGTGGAGCATTAATCATTCTGCAGTAACAAAACCACTTACTCTCGAATGGGTTAATTCATCAACTAATCCAATTGGATTAGCTTTAACAGGAAATGGTTTTCATGATTTTAGTAGCATTGGGGGTTTACAAAACACCAAGGCAGCTAACTATACTGGAGATGTTTTAATTAATTTTGCATCAGTAACAAATAGCGACACATGTAGTGTTGTAATAGAATTTTTAAAACAGTACGATAGTATTTCATAGGAGGTAGAGCATGGCTAATACTACTTCTGGAACAGTCACTTTCGACAAGACATTTGCTGTTGATGAAATTATTCAAGAAGCTTACGAGCGGATTGGTATTTCAGCAGTAAGTGGTTATCAATTAAAAACAGCAAGAAGATCTTTAAACGTTCTTTTTCAAGAATGGGGAAATAGAGGTTTACACTACTGGGAAGTAGCTGATACTACTCTTGATCTTGTTGAAGGAACGGACGAATATACTTTTTACAGAGCAAGTGGTGATGGAACAAGTTCTACGACAACTTCACCAGCAAGTGTTTATGGAGTTGCAGATATTCTTGAAGCAACACTTAGATCAGATAAAACAACAACAAGTCAATCTGATTCTTCTCTTACAAAAATAACTAGATCAGCTTATTCTGCTTTATCAAGCAAGTTATCTAAAGGAACTCCTTCACAATTTTTTGTTCAAAGATTAATAGATAAAACAACTTTTACAATTTACCCAACAGCAGATTCAACTAATGCATCTAAAGATATTCATATTTATTATGTAAAAAGAATTCAAGATGCAGATTCAACTTATACAGACGCAACCGATATTCCATATAGATTTGTACCTTGTATGGCTTCAGGTTTAGCTTTTTATTTAGCACAAAAATTTAATCAACAATTAGTACAACAATTAAAATTATTGTACGAAGACGAGTTAGCAAGAGCATTAGCAGAAGATGGTTCTTCAGCTAGTACTTATATAACTCCGAAAAACTACTACCCGAATATATAATGGCATACGCAAGAGGAAAATACGCACAGGCAATATCAGACCGATCAGGAATGGCTTTTCCATATAATGAAATGGTCAGAGAATGGAATGGAATGTTAGTTCATAAATCTGAATATGAATCTAAGCAACCACAATTAGAACCAAAACCTCATGGTGGAGATGCACAAGGATTACAAAATTCAAGAACAGATAGAACAGAAAATTCAGTAGCACAATTATTGCCCCATGATCCGTTTACCACGTACGCGGCTTCATCGGGTGTAATTAATGTTAATGCTCCAAGTCATGGTTTGACTAATGGAAGTACTTACAGGTTCCGTGGATCACCGACAACTGCAGGAACTTATGGTGATCCAGGCAGCTTTGATGGTATAGCAGGGTCCAATATTGCAAAATCAGCAGGGTATGCTATTAATACAGGTAAATATGTTGGTGGTGCTAGAGATACAGATTTTACAACAGATTGGTTTTATTTTACAGTTGATACTAGTACTGCAACAGCAGGATCAGAAAAAGGAGGAGGGTTTCCAGTCTCAATAGGACCAGTAACCCTTAGTGCATAATGGCAGGATTTACATATTCAACATTGACAACAGCAATTGGTAATTATACCGAAGTTGGTACTTCTGTATTATCTAGTACGATTACAGATCAATTTATAGATAATTCAGAATTAAGAATTTTTAGAGATGCCCCAATTGATGCTGATAGAAGAGAAATTGTTAATAATTTAGTAGCTTCAAAAGATAATGTTCACGTTCCAGCAGGAACGTTATTTGTTAGAGGATTACAAGTTTATACTTCAACAACAGCTGCAACAGGTGCTAATAGCTGGTTAGAAAAGAAGGATATTAGTTTTTTAAGAGAGTATGATGCAGCAGAAACTACTACTGGCACACCTAAATATTATGCTATGTCTGATGGTGGAGCTACTGGAATTGGCTCAACTTCATCAGGTAGAATAACAATTGTCCCTACTCCAAGCTCTGCTTTTATGTATAGATTGCATTATAATGCTAGACCTTTAGGATTAAGTTCAGCAAATACTACAACTTATATCAGCACGAATTTTGGAAATGGACTTTTATATGCATGTCTAGTCGAAGCATTTAGTTATTTAAAAGGCCCGATGGATATGTTACAATTATATGAACAAAAGTATCAAACTGAAGTACAGAAGTTTGGTGCGGAACAAATAGGGAGACGAAGAAGAGACGACTATACAGATGGAGAACCACGTATAGCTGTCAACGTTCCGTCACCATAAGGATTAAAATATGGCTACACTAACAACTAAAGTAATAGAAGAAATCACACTTAACAATAATAGTTACAACAGCGAAAGATCATTAGATATTTCAAGTGTTAATGAAATTGTTAAAAGAATAGTAACCATTTCAACTACTGAAACAGGGTTGTTAGGTTTTGCTACAGCTTCTTCAACAGATTTATCAAAAAGTTATCTAGCAGGTCAATTCGATGAAGATGATGTTAGATATATTAGAATTACAAATTTAGATTCAAGCAACCATCTTACATTAACTTTTAGAGATGAAGACAGTACAGAGTTTGCTATTAAAGTAGACGCTGGACATTCTTTCATTTATCCAGGTGATAATAGTGGTGGAGTTATAGATACTATGCATGCGAGCGGTTCTGCATTAACAGTATCATTAAATGATTTAGTAGACATTACAGCAACTGCAGATACAGCTTCTTGTGATGTTGAAGTTTTTGTAGGGAGCGCTTAATGGCATCATCATATACGGGTCTTGGTACAGAACTGATGACAACCGGCGAGAATGCCGGTACATGGGGATCAACTACTAATACCAATTTACAAATTATAGAACAAATTTCTGGTGGTTATGAAGAACAAGCTATTTCAGGAACAACCACTACTTTATCTGTTTCCGATGGTTCAGCAGGCGCGGTGCTTGCACATAGAATTATAAAATTTACTGGAACACTTAGTGCAAATTCCACAGTTACAATTCCTTTAGATGTTCAGCAAATGTACATTCTTGTAAATGGTACAGGAGGTGCATACACACTTACATTCAAATATGTTTCTGGATCTGGAAGCACTGTTGCTTTTGCGGCCACTGACAAAGGAACAAAACTTGTTTATGCAACAGCAGATGACTCAACTGATCCGAATATGGTTGATTCGGGTATTGGATCTACTGCAGGACATGACTTAGATGGTAATGAATTAATTTTAGATGCTGATGCGGATACAAGTATTACAGCAGATACAGACGATCAAATAGATATTAAAATTGCAGGAGCTGATGATTTTCAATTTACAGCAAATACTTTTACTGCGCAATCAGGCAGCACAATTGCTGCACAAGCATTAACTGCTACTACAGTAACAGCTAGTGGTATTGTAAAAACAGATGACACTACTGAAGCGTCTTCTACAACGGATGGTTCATTACAAACTGATGGTGGATTATCTGTAGCAAAAGATGCGGTGCTCGGTGATGACGTTAAATTATTAAGTGATTCTGCTGTATTAAGTTTTGGTGCAGATTCAGATACAACTTTTACTCACACAGATGGTACAGGATTAACTTTAAATGGTACAAACAAATTATGTTTTTATGATACAGCTTTATCTATTAGTTCAAGTACAGATGGTCAATTAGATTTAATTGCAGATACAGAAATACAAATTGCTGCAACAACAATTGATATTAATGGTGCTGTTGCACTAAATGGTGCTATTACTGGTGCTACTGATATTACTTTGTCAGGTGAGCTAGATGCAGCTACTTTAGATATTTCTGGTAATGCAGATATAGATGGAACTACAAATTTAGACGCTGTTGATATTGATGGCGCTGTACAAATAGATGCTACATTTACATCAGGTGTTGATGGACAAGGTTATGATACAAAATTTTTTGGAGATACATCAAGTGCTTACATGCTGTGGGATACTTCCGCAGATGATTTAGTTTTCGCAGGTGCAGCAGGAATTGATCTTGCGGGTGATATTGATGTAGATGGAACTGCAAACTTAGATGCTGTTGATATTGATGGCGCTGTACAAATTGATAATACTGTAACTGTTGGTGAAAATGATACTGGTTATGATGTAAAATTCTTTGGAGACACAGCGAGTGCTTACATGTTGTGGGACACATCTACAGATGATTTAGTTTTAGCTGGAGCTGCTGGAATTGATTTAGCTGGTGATATTGATGTTGACGGTACAGCTAATTTAGATGCTGTTGATATTGATGGAGCAGTACAATTAGATTCAACACTTACAGTTGGCGCTAATGATCAGGGATATGATATAAAATTTTTTGGAGACACAGCAAGTGCTTACATGTTATGGGATACTTCAGCTGACGACTTAGTTTTAGCAGGCGCTGCTGGAATTGATCTTGCTGGTGACATTGATGTAGACGGTACAGCTAATTTAGATAATACAGATATAGATGGAACCCTTGCTGTTGATGGAACAACAATTTCATTAGATGCAACAACATCATTAAATATTGATAATTCAAATACCTCAAATGGTATTACTATAGGTACTGCAACATCTAGTGTTCCAATTTCAATTGGACATGCAACCTCTGAAGTAACAGTTAATGATAATTTAACTGTAACTGGAGATTTAACGATTAGTGGAACAACTACAACAGTATCTTCAACAACAGTTGCAATAGCAGATTCTATGTTGAACCTTGCTAAAGATCAAGGTACTAGTTCGGATGCAGTAGACTTTGGTTTTTATGGTACGTATGGAGTTGGGGGAACTGCTAAGTATGCAGGTATATTTAGAGATTTAAGTGCTACAGGAGATCCGTTTACATTTTTTGATACACTAGAAGCAGAACCAGGTACTACTGTAAATACAGGTGGTACAGGTTATGATTTAGCAGATATTGCTGTTGGTGGTGCTACGTTTGCAGATGATATAGACGTAGATGGAACAGCAAATTTAGATGCAGTAGACATTGATGGTGCGGTTCAATTAGATTCAACATTCACAGTTGGTGTAGATGATCAAGGTTATGATGTAAAATTATTTGGAGACACAGCAAGCGCTTATATGCTGTGGGATACTTCAGCGGATGATTTAATATTGGGTGGAGGTGCAGGTCTTGTTGTACCTGAAGGTCAATTTACATTAGGTAGTACAGCAGTTACATCCACAGCTACTGAATTAAATATAGTAGATGGCGGAACATCAGCAACTGGAACAACTTTAGTTAATGCTGATAGATTAGTAGTTAATGATAATGGAACTATGGTTCAAGTAGCAATATCAGATGTTAAAACATATCTGTCTAGTGCTGGATTTAGTTCAGAGGACCCCACTGCGCTTGCAATCGCCTTGGGCTAGTATATAAGGAAAAAGGAGATAAAAAATGGCCAACACGTTCAAAGTAGTTACAAAAGCAGGAGTTACATCGTCAGATTTAATTTATACTGTTGCTGGTTCTACAACAACAGTTGTTTTAGGTATTATGCTTGGTAACACTACTTCTAGTGCTATCACAGCTTCAGTTACATTAGGAACTGATACTTCAAGCAGAGCAGGAGCTAATAATGAATCTAACCAGGATGTGGAGTTAATAACTTCTGCGACAATCCCTGGAAATTCTACATTAGAACTACTTGCGGGAAACAAAGTTGTTATGGAAACTACAGATACAATGACACTCGCAGCGAGTGGAGCAACGGATATTGCTTTGTCTATAATGGAGATAACATAAGATGTCTTATTTAGGTGTATCACCTTCTTTAACAGCTATTACAGTATCAGACATAGCTGACGATTTAATTACGTCTGCTAAATTAAACTATGCTGAAGCAACACTTACAGATGAATCTTCTATTACTTGGGACGCATCTACTCAAGATGTTGCTAAAGTTACATTGGCTGGAAATAGAACATTAGGTTCAGCATCAAGCGGAACTACAGGTCAATTTATTTCATTATTAATTATTCAAGATGGCACAGGGAGTAGAACTCTAACGTGGAACGCTGCGTACGAATTTGCTTCTGACACAGCCCCAACATTAACAACAACAGCTGACCTAGGAGATTTATTTGTATTCAGATACAATGGAAGTAAATGGTTAGAGGTTGGTAGAAATCAGGCTTTAACATTATCATAGGAGAAATATGTTTGCATTAGTAGAATCAGGATCAATTACAAAATTCTTTAGTGGTAATAGAGGTATTATTATTGGAGATAACCAATACCCAAAAGCTATATTTAATTTATGGTCTAAAGCTGAAAGAGAAGCTATTGGTATTTACGAAGTAGAAATGGATAATTCTAAAAGAAAAGATGAGGAATGGTATATTAATACTAATGTTACTTATGCTTTTGGAAGTGGTAAAGTTACAGGGTCTTATGGAGATTCAACAGCTAAAAAACATGCTGATACCTTATGGACATCACAAGACAAAACAGATGGTAAAATACCAGATGGTAAAGACGTAGGTGATGTTGCAGTTGAAGGTTTAAAAACAAAATTAATTAGAACAGTTAAAGCTCAAGCAGCAGGAGAATTACAAAATACAGATTGGTATATAGTTAGAAAAGCAGATGCAAGTACAGCAGTACCAAGTGCAATTACAACACATAGAGCAGCAGTAAGAACTAAGTGTGCTGAAATGGAAACTGCAATTACAAATGCTGCAGATACACCAGCTCTTAAGACTTTATATACATACACAACAGATGGCGAGGGAGTTCAATCCAGACCATTAGGTGAGCTGCCTAGATTGGAGTCGTAATGCCAATCAACAGTTTTATTTATCCAGCACCAAGTACTCCATCTGCTTATTCAGTAGCCAACTCATGTAGGTTTAATGATGGAGATTCTCCTTATTTATCTAGAACTTTTGCTGGAGCAGGAGATTTAGATAAATGGACTTTTAGTTGTTGGTATAAAAGAAGTGCAATATCAAGTGCCACACAAAGACTATTTGGTGCTGGAAGTAATAATACAACTATATATTTTAATACTACAGGTCAATTGGCATTTTATGATGCTGCTTTAGATACAAGTTGGGCTGTTCAAGATTCAAGTTTTAGATTATTTCGTGATACTAGTGCTTGGTATCATATAGTTTGGACACTAGATTCTGCACAAGCCGTAGCCGCTAATAGAGTAAAATGTTATATAAATGGAACACAACAAACCTTAACAATATCAGATCCTTCAGGAAATGAAGCTCAAAATTTTACTACAGCTATTACTACAGCCGCTGAACATTTTATAAGTAAAAGACCAACTCATTCTACAGGTTATCTTGATGGCTATTTAGCAGAGGTTTGTTTTTGTGATGGACAAGCGTATGCTGCAAGTGATTTTGGAGAATTTGACGAAGATTCACCTACAATTTGGAAACCAAAAGATGTATCAGGATTAACATTTGGTACGAATGGTTTTTATTTAGACTTTGAAGATAGTGCTAATCTTGGCAACGATGCAAATGGTGGAACTGATTGGGATGAAACTAATCTAGCCGCAACAGATCAAGCTACAGATACACCTACTAATAATTTTTGTACTTTTAATCCATTAATACCAAATACATCTATTACTTATTCTGAAGGAAATTTACAAGTAGTATCAACTTCTGGTGGTGATTATAAAGCGGCAGTAGGAACAATCGGAACACAATCTGGAAAATGGTATTGTGAAATGAAAGCATCCGATGGTTTTAATGGCTCAGATAAAGGTTGTGGTATTTACAGATTAGATAATGCTTATGGAGCAACAACAGGATTAGGAAATTACACTACTGGAACTACTTGGTCTTATTCAGCGGCTGGCTATGTAAGAACAAACAATGCCACTACTGATAATGAAGCTACATTTACAGACGGAGATATTATTGGTATCGCAATGGATCTTGATAATAATAAACTGTATTGGGCGAAAAATAATACATGGATTAATTCTGGCGATCCAGAATCAGGAGCAACAGGAACTGGATCTTATGCAATAGTTGCTGGAGATTTTTATACTTTTGCTGCAACTGTTATAGATGATGGTGCTGAAGATCCTGTATGGCAAGCTAATTTTGGCTCTCCAATGTATGCTAATTCTTCAGATGCGGCAGATGAAAATGGCTATGGTGCTTTTGAATATGCACCACCTAGTGGATATTACGCATTATGTACTAAAAATTTAGCGGAGTATGGATAATGGCTTATACAACAATAGACGATCCAGAAGCATATTTTCAGGTTAAGCTCTATACAGGCGATGGAAGTACACCATCTATAACTTTAGATGGCGATACAGATATGCAACCAGATTTCGTCTGGATAAAAAATAGAGATCAAACTGATGACCATTGTATTTTCGATTCTGTGAGAGGTGCTACTAAAGTGCTAACTCCTGAAGAAGGAGCAGAAACCACAGATGCCGATACATTAACATCTTTTGATAGTGATGGTTTTGCTTTAGGTGCCGATGTTAAGGTTAATACAAACACAGAAGCATATGTAGCTTGGTGCTGGAAAGAATCTGCAACTGCTGGATTTGATATAGTTACATTTACAGGAGATGGGAGTGCAAGAACAATATCTCATTCACTTTCAGCAGTTCCTCATATGTATCATGTGAAAAGCAGAGAAGGTCGTCCTTGGTCTGTTTATCATCATAAAAATACAGCAGCACCAGAAACAGATAAATTAACTTTAGGTGATACTGACGCCACAGCCGATAGTAATTTATATTGGAATGACACAGCACCAACTTCAAGTGTTTTTTCTCTTGGAACTACTGCTGATGTTAATGATGATACTAAAGTTCACATGGCTTATCTATGGAGTGAAAAACAAGGCTACTCAAAATTTGGCTCATACACAGGAAATGGAAATGCTGATGGAA
>Ga0208299_1003224_pt1 | contig 10388 bp, 8 predicted proteins | sample 15_taG_FD_184089 | JGI IMG/M metagenome (GOLD analysis project Ga0208299, IMG submission 184089) | Marine viral communities from the Subarctic Pacific Ocean - 15_ETSP_OMZ_AT15312 metaG (SPAdes) (version 2) | ecosystem: Environmental > Aquatic > Marine > Oceanic | place: Pacific Ocean | collected...
CACTTTATCTGGTTTACCACCTTGTCTATAACAATCTGCAAACAGTGCACTATTTAACTCAGAATCGTTTTTAACCCCACTATACCTCTCACTATGACCGGCAAATAAAATCTCCCCATCTTCTATCATAGTTATAGCAGCGTCATGATTTAATGCGTTTATTCCTAATATTTTCATATAACCTCTTTACTTTTTATCCATTAAAAGAACTATACTCCATTGATTCTGGATTTAATTTATTTAACCAATGATACAAATGTTCATATCGTCTTTCTAAATCTTTATTGGTTGTTAAAATCTCACCGTTACCTATCTTTTTAAGGTTTACATGACATTTAGATGGATAAGTCTGAACATATTCTCTAAATCTCTTATGTAAAATTTCTACCCCAAACATTTCAGGATTTCTATAAATAGGTGTTCCAGGATACGGTGTAAATAATAAACAAATCCATTTGTCTGGGTTTACATCCTTTATAAACTTTTTAACTGCCTCTATAGATTCGTCTGTTTCTCCTGGTAACCCCGTAATAATATAAACTTTTGCCTGTATCCCCCATTTCTGAATAAGTTTAACAGCGTTTCTATGCATATCAGTAGTGGCGTTCCCTGCCTTATTATTAAGCTCTAAAATGTCATCATCGGCAGATTCAAACCCTATTCCAACTTCTCTACATCCTGCATAATATAATAATTCCATATACTCATCACTCACCAATACTGAACTAATCGAACATCTAAACCTAATATCTAAATCGTGTAACTTGGGCGCTAGCTTTTGAAATCTTTCTTTATCAATAATAACATTATCATCTAAAAATCTAAAATGTCTACAATTATATTTGTCTATCATCAACTCTATTTCTTCTATAACATTTTCTGCACTTCTAAATCTTGTTTTCTGTTGTAGGTTTGCACAAAACGCACAAGCGAAAGGACAACCTCTACTCGACATAAGTGTTGCACCAATCACTTCACTGTCATAATTGTATCCACCCCATAAATCTTTACTTGCTGCCCTATGGTCAGGCAATAAATGTCTTGCTGGATGTGGTATTGAATCTAAATCAACAATCCTCTCGCCTCTTTGAACTCCTGTTGGTTTCTCGGTACATATTTTAGTTATAATTCCCTCTGCCTCGTCTTGTACCACACAATCAAAATCATCTACACAATCTTCAGGTAACCAAGTTGCATGTGGACCACCTAAAATTGTATATGCTTTATCTCCATACTTCCTTTTAATGTTACGAGCCACTTCTTTCATATCATCTACTTGTGGTGTAACTGCAGTAATACAGTAAATATCACCCTTCGGTGGATTATCATATGAATTATAATCTTCTCTTAAATCCCATAACTCACATTCGAAACCATCTCTCTCTAATATAGCAGCAAGATATAGTGGTCCCAAAGGAGCATATGCAAACTGTTTTGCGTCCATCTTAGCGTCAGGGTTTACTATGATTACCTTATCCACTCGATAATCTCCATTTTTCTAAAAAATTTGTAAAATCTTCTCTAACTCTATACTGTCCACACTCTAAAAAATGATTTCTATTATAAATTAGCAAATCTCTCATACTATAATAAATAGTATGTAATTCATTCCTGTCCATATTACAGAGGCGTTTAATTTCAGATTGTATTTTATTCATTCTCTTTTTATTATCCTCTATTTTATCATAAGATTCATCAATAAATGAACCAAAAGTTTTATACCCAAATGACTTCAATACTTCAAGACTTCCTGCACTTGAAACATAAATAAATGGTAATAAATTTAAAAATGGTTTAAATGGTTTATCTGATATCTGTATAGCACTTCCATCATAAATTGTTTCTGTTACAACTTCTACATAAGAATGAAGATAAGGATTTTGATTATATTGACTTATATCTAAATCACTACTACCATGATTTATTCCATCTTCATCTATTTTACTTGGCCAATGATACTTTTCTGGTATTCTCTTGTTTTTCCATAATGCACTCCATAAAATTTTATCATCACCATAACCTTCCTTTTCATAAAAATCAACCAAACTAATTCTATGATTATGTGGTGTTCTACCGACACTCAAAATATGTGAATGTCGTACTTCACCATTAAACGCATCATCTACCTCAACTCTTTTAAATCCAATATAATTGCTATCACACTCTACTCCTTTTTCTGCCGCGGCCAGTTCTAATATATTTATCTCATCATTTGTATTCCATTCTTTAAAATCTCGGTTTAACTGAAAATTATCAGAAGAAATTAATATATTTTTTGGAGAAATATTATTTTTAAATAAAAAATTATATAATCTATTCATATGATCTTTATTAAACCTATACGCTTCAGTAATCCAATTTATATGTAATAAACACCTATTCGACTGTAAATCACTTAATACCTTTTCACTTAAACTGTTACCAAAAAAGGAATATTTTTCTAATATATCAGTATTTGCGTATAAAGCATTAATTGGAAAAATATAATAATTATTATGTTTATGTATATCTACTTCTTCTATATCTAAGTCATCTTTCAACTGATGATAAAATCCGTTATGTAAAGTTTTTTTATCATCATAATGTTCATATCCTATATATACTTTCATTTTGTTGCCTTGGTAGATAAATGCCATCCCATGTTTTTTGGTAAATTTGGAATTTTAACTTTTCTTGTTTCTAATGTATCAATATGAGGTGAATCAATTTGAGTTTCAACATTATCAAATCCATTATCATAAAAAAGTTCTTTAACACTTTCTTCCGTGTAAATTTTTGTATACGGACAACCAAATTGTGCCTCACTATATTTACTTACCAAATCTTCTTCGCTTAATCCTTTATCAAATTCACCCCCTACAACCCCCCGTAAATACATAATACTATAATAATAAAGTAAACTGTTTTTATTATAAAACATGGCATACATACTACCACCTGGTTTTAATACTCTATAAATTTCACTAAGTGCATCTTCCACTTCAATAATATGATGTAATACACCAAACGTATGAACAACATCAAAAAAATTATCTTCATACTGTATATTTCTTACATCCACTTTATCAACTCGTATATTATCTAAATTTAATCTTTTAACTCTGTTTGTTGTAAACTCTACTGCTTCATCCGTAAAATCAGTTGCCCATACTTGTGCTCCATTTTTTGCATACTCTATAGAATCTAATCCACCACCGCACCCTATTTCAAGAACTTTTTTATCTTTTGATTTTTCAAATGGATAAAAATTATGCATATAATGGTTAATACCATATCTTAAATCTCGCATATCTTCATATTTTCCCCATGAAAATAATACTCTATTTTTCCAATATTTTTCTATATCTTTATTAACCTTCATTTACAAATCCTAAATATATTTTCATCTATTCCTCTATCTAATTTATTTATAAAATATTCAAAATTATATTCTAATATATCTTTAATGCTAACATACAAATTATGAAGTTCATCTAATGGTAAATTACATAACCTTTCTATTTCAAGTTCTATCATTTTTCTTCTTTTATTGTTATCCACTTCTAAATCATAACTTTCATCAATTATAGACGAAAATGTCTTATATCCAATCGTCCTTAAACGTTTCATCGAAAATGGTGAAGAATATACAAGAAATGGTTGTTTATATATTATAGGTTTATAAATTTTTTCAGATAAAAATAGAGAATTTTCATAAAAATGTGTCTCCGTAACAATATTAAAATATGAATCACGATAGTATTCTTCTCCACTAATATCTTCCATTAAATCATGAGATTCACTTTCTAAATGTTCCACATCTACAAAGTTAGTATCAAGATATAGTTCTTTTAGTGAATAACTTACAAATCCCCTTTCAATCAATTTGGTATCTATCAAAAAATCTACCAAATCAGTTCTATGCCTTCTCTCTGCTCGATTTAGAGACATAAAATGTTTATTTCTTTTACGAATATAATCAACTTCATATCTAAAATATTTATCATAAACTTCCCATATTAATAATTCAAAATAATCAACTGAATTTATGTTTATTAAATTATTACTTTCTTTAAACTCTGAATGATAATCACTTTCATATTTAATATTTGATGTCAAATAATGAATAGTATTACGTGGAATAGATGCTAAATCTATTAAATGATGTAATCTTTCTATCCACTCTACCGAAAACGAATGCCCCTCAGATAATCCATCTATTAATAATTTACATTTACCAATTCTTAAATCGTTTTTAATTTCTTCTGGTATTAACTCCGCAAAATTAGAAATCATTTGACCAGTATTTTCTTCTTGTTCTTGATACTCTGAAAATAGTCCTATAAATCCTTGATATGAACCATATGGTGCTACCACATAATAATAAAAATCAACATCTTTTGCGCCAAATACAAATTCACTATAATCTATTCCATATAACTCTAAAAAATTCTTATAATGATGTGGAACTGTAACTGGTAATTCAAGATTCGTATCCTCTTGAACACATCCCATCGCAAAAACATATTTTGGATTTTTAAGCCTTTTCATCTCACCTACTATCTCTGGAGGCATTCCGTTTGGTACAAAAAAATCACCAATTTGTTGTTCATAACATATATTAATCATAAATTTCTCTACATAAATAATTTTTATAATTATCTAAATCACAAAAATAATCTTGATTCTTTTTTAATCTATACCAAATATCATCTCTAAATTTACCATCAATCATTAAATCATTTTTAATGATATCAAAATTACTATGAATTATTGTAAATTTTTTTATTAAATCGTCTGTCTCATAAAATGAAGTATCAATTATATCATCAAACATATCAAATCCAGCATCTTTTAAATATTTATTCCAATTTTTAAAAGATATAATCATTGGAATAACACAAAACAAAAAAGGTCTCATAGATTTCTCACTTGTCCAACACCCATAACTTTTCTGCTTAATTCCCGATTCTAAGACCACCTCACAAAAAACATCACTATAATATTTTAACAATAACCAATCCCTATTATATGTCCAATTAAAATTTATTTTATTTCCGTCCATAATATTATTAGGTAAATCATCTTCAATATAAATTTTATTCCATACCTCACTAACATAACCATCTTTTTTAATGTTTTTCTTATCAAGAAAATTAATCCAACTTTCTCGGGGTGGTTTTAATTTATTATTTCTACTCAAAAAAACTTTCGACCTCGAATGATTGTTATCAATCTCCTTAATCTCCTGTAAATGATCATAATTTTGGGACAATACATCTGGCCACCAAGATAAATCATATACATATACACATTTCACATCGATATCGTGTTCCTGATAATCATTAAAAACCACCACAAACTTTTTATCTGGAAAATAAGAAATTAACCTTATTAATATAGTATTTTTAAAATCTTCAAACCCACACAGCTCTCCTTTTTTCCAAATCATTATATTATTTTTCGACTGTCCTTCAATTAATTTAACCATCCAATTAAAAGTTACATCAAAATGATCTTTAAGGATTTCATGTATAGGACCAGGAAATTCCTCTGGTGATTCATCCAATCCGATCAAAAAATAATCAACAAATAAAGATTCTAAAGTTGGATACGTCCGGCCCGCACACATTTTAAATTTTATCCTTTATAAAAGTATAAAACTCATTTCCAAATTGTTTGTGCCACTTGGGACCAGGATGTGAACAATCAATTGCTTTCTTATCATTAATATGACAATTTTCAGGTATAAAAAATGTATCTTCATCAATAAAATTTATTATCATAGAATAATATTTTTCAAATATTTTATAGTAATATCCAGCTACAGAATGAAATGTAGGAATTTTATAATTTATATTAGTCTGTTCTACCAACTTATAAGAATTCCAAAATATATGTAAATCTTGATAATCATTTTGTAATGTCAAAAATGCTAAATCCTCTTTATCATTTCTAAAAATTGAATCATTGGGGTCATACGCCCTTCTCCACCCACCAATCCGTCTATATTTTCCATCTTCTCTCAAATAATCTCTACGAGAAAAACCTGGCCACAATAATAAAATAATATCAGGACGAAATCCACTTTTTAAAATTTTATAATATTGTTTTGAAATAAATTCAACTGAAGTTCCATACATACTATAATTCCAAATCATCGAATTATCAAATTTACTACCAACTATATTAGGCCAAATATCATCAAAATTAACGCCAATTCCCAATGTCCAAGAACAACCAAGAATTAAAATATTAATATCACCTTCTTTATATATTGATTCAGACCGATATCCATGTTCATTCATTTTATAAATTACTGTTTCACTTCCATCCGTGGCCATTTTATTTAAAGTAATATCTTGATACTTAGGAAAAGTAATAATTTTATCTGATAAGAAATCTGTGATTTTCACCTATATTACTCCCCACTTTAAAATAATATCATTAACAAATTTTTCATGTGCATAATCTGATGGATGTCCGTCATCAATGGCCTTATATCTTAATTTTGGATCTGGAATTTGGTCATGCATCCATTCATACATACCACCATATAAAGTATGAGTTACACTACGTATCTTATCAAGTATTAAATCCTCTTTCAAATGATAAAACCAAATCTTATCCCAATCAATCAAATTTTTATAAAAATGAGTTTGTAAATATTCTTCATGAAAGAAATTATCTACTTCCCAATCCTTTCCATCAAGAAAAAATATTTTCAATGGTATATTATTATTTATACAAAAAGTTTGTAAATCAAATATTCTTTCTAATGTATTTAAAATTTGATACTCCTTGTTATAAAAATATTTTGCCCATTTTTTAATCTTTTTAACTATATATTCATTATCAAAAGGATCATCTCCGAGATTACCACCAGTTAAAATCCAAAAATGTTTTCTAAAATCTTCTTCTTTCCAATTATTAAGATTCCAAGAAAAATCGTGTTTACCCCCAAATTCTCTTGGTAAATAAAAATCAAAATCTTCACTCTCCTCTGAACTTATAAATATTTCACTCCTGATGGCCATTGAAAATTGTGCTATAATAGAAAATTCTTTACCCTCATCTAAAAACTCTTTACCTTTACAGATTAATCCACGTGTAATACTTGAATTGGCATTAGTTGGAAATCCTATATTAACAACATCATATCCTTTCTTATAAAGAAAATCTGACCAAGTAGGACACCCCTCATCAACCGTTGGACGATTCCAAGGTCCACCATCATTGGGATGAAGTTGACTTGTAAAACTACAACCTGAAGTTAAGATATTCATTTTGACACCTCTTTTTTCTATATATTTGGTACTTAAACCATTTTATTATTCTCATTCAATCTACTTTCCCTCTATTCTTATTCTTTTTTAAAACTTCTAAAATAAAATATTTCCGATGAATGAACCATTTGTCATCGATATCTTCTTTATCTATTTCAGTAAGATCAGGTTTATTTAATAAAACTTTCTGATTATATAAGATATTATCAAAAGATTTAATATATTTTTCTTTTTTCTCGTCATAACTTAATTGACAAAACTTTTCTATTTCATTCATAACAAATAAAAATCTCTCATTATTATCTGATATGTCATCATAACTCTCATCAAACATATGAGAAGATGTTTTAAATCCTTGTGTTTTTAAATATTTTAACACTCCCGGATTACCAAAAAGTATGAAAGGTGTACTCACCAAAACTTTATAACACTTTTCACTAACGGCTAAAAAATTATCGTCATGACCTACCCAATGTGAATCACAGTTGGCCATGAAAAAAACATCTTCTAATAATTCAAATGGAATACTGAAATCAACAATATTACCACTAATGGTTACAACACCATCTTTTCCCACATCCTCCGCATTCAAAAACCAATCTGGATGATGGTTAACAGAAGGTTCACTGAAGAGATCAAGTGCTTTTGGAGTACAATCTTCCAAACCCTTTATTGGCCAATGTGCAGAAATTAAAGAAGTATCCCATAAATTTCTACTAACTATCTCTTTAATAAATTCCTCTCTCGGTTTTTTATTCGTTCTATTAAAACTTAACAAATTAAAATTTCTCTCTTTTTCTTTGAGATATTTAATATGATCCTCTGTCCATTCAAATGGAGTATATTTTAAAAAATCAAATTTACACTGCCACTGCAACCAAGGTTCATTTATCCAATTATCATAATTTAAATTTTCATGTAAATTTGTACTAATAACTATCCAATCTGATGTAGAAAATCCTAAATCCGTCATATACTTTCTTTGTTCAAGATATAAATATTCATGAATTGGATCATCTAATCCACAAAATATTAAAATACTCTTTCCTTTATTGAAAAATAAATATATACCCTGTCCTGGATAAATTTTTACAATTGGAGATTCTTCAAAATCATACGAAAATCGTTCAGAGTCTACACCTTGAAGATTATATCTCCCATTTATATAATGAAGTTGATGTAATGACCCGTCAATCCAATTAAAATCATAATGACAACCAAGATTACTTCCATTTCTAAATATAGAAAATCCAGTACCAATTATCCATTTTTCTACCACCTTTTCTGCAAATTGTTTATGGGATTCTTCTGATGGATGTGCGGGATCATGTTGCATTCCCATATTATGTCTTTCTCCTAACACCACCCATTCTGCTAATCCACCATATTCTACTTGGTCATCTTCATAAAACCACCATTTATCCCAATCTATCATATCCCATAAATGAGTTGTTTGTGAATAAACATCTTTTAATAATGGTGTATCTCGTGAAATTTTTTGAGTAATCTCTTTAGGCCAATATCTATCTGGTTCCCAATGACCACCATCTAACCAAACCATAGTCCACAAGTCAAGTTTCATATCTTGACCTTCGTATGCATAACCACTTGGAACTTTAAATGAATATTGATTAAAAATGTTTTGCCAACAACAAAATTTATATTTTATTTTCTTTACTTCACAATAATTTTGAACTCGTAAAATATATTCAAGTGTTTTTAAAAAACTTTCTTCTTCAGTATAAAAATATTTCCAATGCTGTTTAAATAAATCTATAGCAGCTCTGTTATCCCAATGCATATCAGGAATACTACTCTTTAACCACACCGAATCTTCTTCATTTATATTTTGATTATAATTTGATAACCACCATCTATCTTTATCTCCACTAATATAATCTTTATGTAATGGACTATCACTTGTTGATAAAACTTCAAATCTATCTATACCTGACCACATAACTATTAAAAATATATCTTCTGGAGGAACATTCTCGTTTAATAATTCTTCACACTCCCATATTGCAGCTCTTGAAATATATCCGTTTCCTGCACCAACTGTTCCTACATTATATACATTTCTGTCATTTATATGATATGGCCAGGATTTTCCACAATTAGTAAAACTACAACCGGCTGTTATTATATTATTTTTCACAAATATTTCCTATTGTTCCTTATTTATAAATAAACGGATCTCGTTTTTTTAATTCCCGTATCTTCTTTTTATACATAAAATGCATTTTTATTTTATATATTTGGTATTTAAACCATTTTATTATTCTCATTTACTATTCTCCTATAGATAATTCTCGTAATAAATAAAGTACAGTATCATTATTCCGATTATCATATTTAATATTCTCCAAGTTGAATTTTCTCATACAATTCACGGATACCATCTTCAAGTGAAAATTGATATTGGTAACTTAATTCTTTCTGTATCTTATCAAAATTAACTTTATAATTTCTTGGATCATCAAACTTAACATATTCAAGTTTTCCTTCACCTAAATAATCTACTATCGTATTTACAATTTCTTTCTTTTGATAATTTAAATCATTAAATCCTGTATTATAAACTCCACGTAAATCTTTTTCCATACATTGAATAATCATATTACAGGCATCTTGAACATGCAAATAAGGTCGCCAAGTATCTTCACCATAAACTTTTAACAATTTATCCCTATAATACTGATATACAAACTCGTTTATCGTTATGTCATATCTAACTCTATGACTCACCCCAAATAATGTAGACATTCTCAATACTAAATGGTCATTTTCCAACACATCTTTTTCTGCCTGTATTTTAGAATCTGCATATAATCCAAGTGGTTCTAATGGTGAATCTTCTCTAACTACTTTATCAGTTTTTCCATAATTACTACAAGTACTTAAAAATAATAATGGTATATCATAGTTATATGCACATTTACTAATCCATGATGTGGCTCCTGAATTTACACTATATACCGAACTTTCATATTGTTTACAACTTGGTTCTCCTACTATTGCTGCCAAATGAATAACATAATCTACGTCCTTTACAACGGCCTCTATTAATTCAAGATTATTTATTGTATTTTTAATTAATTTATATTTTGGATTATCTAAAAA
>Ga0208299_1003225_pt1 | contig 10387 bp, 12 predicted proteins | sample 15_taG_FD_184089 | JGI IMG/M metagenome (GOLD analysis project Ga0208299, IMG submission 184089) | Marine viral communities from the Subarctic Pacific Ocean - 15_ETSP_OMZ_AT15312 metaG (SPAdes) (version 2) | ecosystem: Environmental > Aquatic > Marine > Oceanic | place: Pacific Ocean | collected...
TGTCTCATAGTGAAGCTTTTCATGAATCTCTTCTTCAGAGGAGACTAAATTAAATTCGCCGAAATATTCATCGAGGGCGGGGATAATGTGCGGGATTATCTCCAGTCCCTGCGCTTCGAAATCGACAACATCGGATTCGGATGGTTTTACATTTTCTTTTAATTGCTTTATTTCGTTCTGAAGACACTTCTTAAAGAATGGTGCAGCATCAAAATCTTTTTTTAATTCCCGACTCAATAACATGCTTTCGCAAGTGTCGTGAATTGCCTTACCAAAGGCAGTATAAACATTACCTTCAAAAACCTTAATCTTGTCGATTCGGGTTAGTTTGTGATAATGTGCACAAAATTTCCAATCTTTTATTGCGGAAAAGGATACATGAGGCAAATTATTCTCTCTTTCTTTATACTACTTCTTTTTGCTAGTCTTCTTCTTTTTGCTGCCTACAGAAACAGTAACAGTATTAGAAGGATCAGAGCTTGAAATAGCGGGTAATTCTGTCGCAAGAGCGAACGTCCATGTCCCCTCATGCTTAGAATTAGCATTATAATTATCTATTATATCAGATACAAGGCACTTGTCAAGCATAAAATCATCGTTTTCTAACATTGTTTGCGCCATTTTGGTAGTAATTGTCATACATGGGTCGCGAGCCATGATTCTGCGACGTAAAGATAAGAGTAAAGTGACCTCTTTCTTTTCCTTATTAACTATAATGTCTTTTTTCATATAAATTGTTCTCCCAGTCTCTCTAAGAGTTGATCAATCTTGAAGTAAACCGATGGTGAAATAAGTTTCACGTTTCTTGGTTCTCTCAAGAAATACTCTTCAAATGCGTCGGCAAAGTATTCCCTCACCGATGTTACCGCATAGGGGGACATAAAAAGTCCTGAAGACAACCCTCTTAAAAGAGGATATCCTATTCCTAAATAGAGGAAATCATCAAACTTTTCCTCGTATTCTGAATTTTCAAAGTTATGTTCTGTTGTTTCTATGTTTCGAGACTGTAATATTTGTTCTAATTTTCTTCTCTTTCCCAGAAATTCTGCCTCGATTGATTGGTCTTCATATATCTGTGGAAATGATTCTTCGACTGCGTGGGCAACTTCATGAACAATCGTAAAAATAGCCTCTTCAGTAGATTCTATGGATGGCGACATATAAATAACGCCATCAAGAAATACGGAGTCCAATTCTCTGGATTCGAGGTGTTCTGAATTTACTATCATGATGTAGTCTAAGTCTTTTGTCAACAAAGGTGGAATCCGGCTTTGAAGAATTGATAATACCTCTGACAGATCATAAGATGGTTTATCCTGAATCAAAACAGGTATTCGGTTAAACAATATCAATTCTTTCTTTTCTCTAATTGGAATCATAATATCTTCGCTGCAAGAGTGGCGATGGCGCTTCTCTCGCCTTTCTTAAAAGTGATGTGTCCAGCTAAGGAGTGCTCTTTGAACTTCTCCACTGCATATGTGAGCCCGTTTGATGTTTCGTCAACATAAACATTATCAATTTGTTCGATGTCGCCTGTTAAAATTAATTTAGAGTCTTCACCGACCCTTGTTATTATAGTCTTTAATTCGTGTCTTGTTAAATTTTGTGCTTCATCAATAATAATAAAAGCTTTAGAAATTGAACGACCTCTAATATATGTGATCGCTTCCATTTCAATAATGCCTCGATCTAAATATTCCTGAAGCATGAGTTTGTCGTTGCCCATCAAGAATTGCAAGTTGTCTTGAATCGGCGACAACCACGGAGCCATCTTCTCTTCCATCGTCCCTGGCAAGAATCCGATTTCTTTGCCGAGAGGCTGGATTGGTCTGGATACAATGAGTCTTGTATAATCTTCTGTTCCCAAGACCTGCTCAAGACCTGCTGACAAGGCACACAACGTTTTGCCTGTTCCTGCAGAGCCGATAAGACTGACGACAGGGATTGATTTGTCGAACAATAGATCCATTGCAAAGTTCTGTTCTTTATTTCTCGGTGTAATACCGTAAGACGTCTGCCTCTTTACAATCCTTCTTAAAGGTTCGTGCGGTCCTATGAATCTGGCTAATGCTGTTCTGGATTCGTTAATGTTTGATTTTAACATGACGAACTGGTTTGGATTGAAGGAGCGTAATTCAACTTCAGAGAATTCTATCTCTGTTCCTGCATAAAACAAATCTATATCATCGTCGTTCACTTCTTTTTCTGCGAAGCCTGTGTAAACTTCTTCCCCTGACTCCAGAACTTGGTCTGGATTGTAATCTTCTGTTGGCAAGCCGAGTGAATCGCAGATAACTCGCATGTTGACATCTCGGGAAACCAAAGTAATGTCGAAGTCAGGATGTTTTTCTCTTTCCTGCATTGCGGTGGCTATAATTCTATTATCGGGAACTTCTGGTGATAAATCATCAGGAAGATAGGCTTTAATATCAATTGCGCTTGGTCTTACTGTTAATATTCCCTTTCCCTCTTGCAGTTGGACTCCCTCATAGAGAGAGCCTATTGCACGGAGATCGTCGAATATCCTAATAATGGTTCTTGCATTAGAACCAACGCTGTCTTGCCTCTTTTTGTGTTTGTCAATCTCTTCAAGCACCTTCATTGGCACAACAATATCATTTGTTCCATAAGAGTAGACAGAATTTGCGTTTGTGAGGAAAACACTTGTATCTAGCACATAAATGCTCTTTTTCATAAGAATCTTCTTTCTATTTTATTCATGGTGGCTCTACAAATAAGTAGTTTTGTTAATATTTTTAAGATAAGTTTTACTTTTATTGTTTTACCTTAATACTTACTTTTATGAAAAAAGCGATATTTGCAACCGTTTTGGCAGCTGTATTATTATTGTCTGGCTGTGCCTTTACGAACTTATTCACAAAAAACTTATTAGACCAGCGAAGGAGATCCTTCATAGGATTAACAAAGATGATCTTTACGGCGGATAAGAATAAGCAAATGGTTGGAATGTCTACTGCTTCTGGAGCAGTTGTGGGACACCACAGGGACAAATCATACATATTGACAGCGAGACACTTTTGTGATGGCGTTGGTGCACAGTGGGTTAATGTTTTTCATGCCCATACTCAAAAGGCTGAATCTACCGTTGTTAAGGTTCTTGCAAAGAGCAAAAAGATGGATGCTTGTATACTTGAAGGTCCAAGACTTAGTGTTCGCAAAATATCTGTATCGAATTTTAAACCTGAGATTGGAGAAAAGGTATATAACTTAGCTGCCCCTCAAGGCGTCTTCGGTGAAAATTTAGTGTTACTTTACGAAGGTTTCTTCTCTGGTGTGTTAAAAGGCGATGGTCTTATGAACCCTGATGCTGATATTTATTCTCTGCCTGCAAATCCAGGCAGTTCAGGATCTCCCATTATTAATGGTCGAGGAAAGCTCGTTGGTATGGTTTGGGCAATACACTCTAGGTTTCATCACATTACGCTCTCCATTCCGTTCGATGGATTGAAGGCTTTTATAGAAAAAAATCTACCACAGGAGTAATCCTCATGGTAAGAAAAGTTAAACACAAAAAATCAAAAGGCAAAAAGAAAGCCGAAGCGACTTTAAAAAAGATGCGCCTGCAATTTCAAATGACCAGTGCGGAACTTGTAGAATCAGAATTAATATTAGAAGAATGTATGCTTGATTTCAACGAGAGATTTGAGACTGGTCGCACTCCAACTATTGTTGAAGAGTCAGAAGCTCAAGAAATGGCGACCTCAGAAAGAAGCTTTGATACAGAGGAAAAGCGCAAGGATAAAGAAAGAGAAGAGAATAGAGTAGACCACGAAGAGGTTCTGCCCGAAGACAAAGATTTAAAAGACTTGTTTAAAAAAATCGCACTCAAGACGCATCCCGACAAATTAAGAGATATTGATGAAGAAGACGCGGTGGAGCTTACAGAACTCTACAAAGAAGCAGCAGGTGCTGCAGAAGTGGGTGATGGAATGGCACTTCTTGAAATTGCATACGAACTCGGAATTAAAGTAAACATAGATCCAGAAAAAGAAGTTGAATGGCTTTCCAAAAAAGTTCTCACACTTCAAGAGGACATAAGTGAAATGAAAAACACCGCCGAGTGGATTTGGAGCCACAGCGAGGGTGCAGAAAGGGAAAGAGTAGAAAATATGGTCAAAAACCAGCTAGGGTTTAAAGTAAAAAATTAATCAATACGGCATGAGCGGTGGATTACGCACCACTCACCTTCGCAGACCAACTCTGCTTCGAATTCTTCACAGACCTTAGCTTCGCCGCACAACCTTTCATATGCTGCAGAGTCAAGATCTTCTTTTACAGAGGCATCTAAATTATTACACACAGCATCACGGGAGATATAGACCTCGTGAGCAGCGAATGTTTCACTTTGAACTGGTACGTCGGTGCCGCATGCAAAGAAAGCAGGCAACCCAAGTAATAATAATTTCTTCATTTTTTTAATCCTTGTAACATCCATAGTCCCAACTATCACTCTCTACCAACAACTGCTTGTTTTCTCTCTTGCTTTCGCTTGAAACTACAACGACTCTAACTTTTTGATTCTCACTCAATCTCGAAATATATAAAAGAGCTTCCTCTTTTGTCATTGTTGTGGCGGGTACGTCGGGCATAATGGATCTCCTTAGTTGAGCGTTTATAATTAATATCGAAGATTCATTTTAGCACATTTTTTCTTTACTTAAAACAACTATTTTGCATTTTTTTCGGCTTCTTGGAAGGCACGGGCAAACATTTGTTCTCTCTTTGCCGGATCTGACCAATCTTTTCTGATTGAAGGAGACAAAGTTCTAAGCGGATCAAGGTATGTAAAAAATTGATCTCTCTTTACAGCAGGTGCTTTGTAGACTGAGATTCCTGTTTCTCTGTCGTAATACTCGAAGCTGTGAATGTCTCTCTTACCGCCGCCGCCCGTGGTATCAACAATAAACAGGGGAATGTTAAATCCAGCAGTGGTTCCCCTCACTTCTTTCTCTAAATCTATTGAAGTTTGTACTGTGGTTCTCAAGTCTTCTGTGCCTTGCACGAGATCGTGGACATATACATAATAAGGATGCACGTTAATGTAGCTTAATTTTTTAATTAAGTCTCCCATGAGTTCTGGGGTGTCATTTACTCCCGCTTGCAAAACTGTCTGGTTTCTAACCGTTATACCTCTCTCAAAAAGAAGATTCATTGCATCCTGAGAAATACCTGTAATCTCATTCGGCGTGTTGAAGTGAGTGTGGATTACAACCTCTTTGTGCATCTCTCTTCCTCGGTCAACAACTTCAGTCACAGCATCGGTCCAATCGATATCTGTGAGGATCTTCATGGGTTGAATTGCCAAGCCCTTAGTGGCAAATCTTATGCGGCGGATATGAGGAATATCTAGCAGAGCGTTGCCAAGTTCTCTTACCTGATCTGCCTTGAGGCGGTACATATCCCCGCCGCTGACAACTACGTCCTCTACCTCTTCTCTTTCTCTTATATATTGTAGAGCCTGTGACCACCTGTCTTGGCTTGCTTTAAGGCTTACCTTCTCAACGGTGTCTGTGTCCAGACCTACGGCATAAGACCTCGTACAGAAGCGACAGTAGACCGGACAGGTGTCTAAGGCAAGAAACAGTACCTTGTCGGGGTAGCGGTGAGTTAAGCCGTCCACAGGGGCGTCTGCTTGCTCGTGGAGGGAGTCTAGGGTCAACATAGGGTGATCTGCCTCAAGTTGTGAGCCTAGTGGCAGGAACTGTCGTCTGATTGGGTCTTCATATGGATTGTCCCAATCGATGAGTCCAAGGAGATACGGGGAGATCCTAACCGCCATTGGAGCGGAGCTGAAACCTTTTTCAACATCTGCTATGAATTCTGGAGATGCTATTTCCTGTACAGCTTTTATAAGCTTTTTAGAGTTTGTTATTGCGTTCTTCTCTTGCCACTTGTAATTTAAGAAAGTTTCCTCGTCTACTTCCTTCCATGCAGGAATGTTTTGCCAGAAAAGATCTCTTCTTAAATTTCTCCATTCTAGGCTTGACTTGTTCACTAATGGCTTTAAGTGATTTTTATTAATTATTTTAAGACTGCTCATATTTCACCTCTTACTCATGGGATTATAACATATATATAAACATAAGTCAAAAAAAAGAGTCCACAAGGGACTCTTTCTTAATTCATTGTTGATTCAATTTAGAATCGTAATGCAGCAGACACCGTGACTACATTTGCGTCATCGCCCTCTGTCATCATCTGACGGAAGTAACCTGCTGTTGCTGTTACGCCATCACAGACAGCTGCAGTTGCAGTTGCTGTAATACGGTTTTCGGTAATGCCAGTAGTATCAGCATGGATTTCATCACCCACGGCAAGATCTACACTGACAAACGGTAAGGCAACAGTTCGAGTTACTGAGATTTGCTCACGAAGACGCATGTCATCGGCAGTAACTGTAGTGATGTCACCAGTTTCATCGAGTTGTAAACGCAAGCGGTTTTCAAGCCCAATGCCATAAGGCAACGATACATTAGAATTCAAGTCTAAAGACAAGCGATTCTCAGATGTACCGGCTGTGTTTGTGTTTCGAACACGGAATTGAACGTCATTATTGTCGCCCAAAGCTCGTCCGATAGCGAACACGGTATGCTCATAGGGAGCAGCCTTAGTAACCATGTCCTCACTAATGCTTAGATCATGACGAGTTTGTTCCTCAACAGTGAGGGTGTTGTCGCCAAGATTAGCTGTTGCGGTAGCTTCCAAACGTAATTCGTCTGCATAACTAACGCCACTTACCAAAAACGCCATAACGGTCGCTAATAGTGCTTTTTTCATAGTTTTTTCTCCTTTTATTCGTCTGCTTAATTGCAGAACGAGGTTCAAGTTGATACTATTCTATCATAGTTAAAGTAAAATGTCAACTGTTGTAAAGCTAAAGTAAAGCTTTAAGTATGATGCGGTGTGTCATCACTTCTTCTTGCTGCGCTTCTTGAGCTTCTTCTCAACCTGTTCTAATCGAACCTTGGTAACCTCATTGTCGATTTCAAGTTGGCGAATTGTTGTGAGCTGATAAGTCATAACACCTACCACGAGAGTTGTGATAAGTGCTGTGGCTATTTTTGTTAAATCAATTTTCATGTTTATAAGTAGCATTTAGAAAAAAGAAAAACCCCCTTACGGGGGCTAATCAAAACATTTTTTAAGAATGAGGAAAACTTATTCTTCGCAATATCCGACACCGGGGGTGATGCCGTTGATTACACAAACACCGCTTGGGCAGTTCATGTGACCCATACAATACTTGGCACAGAAACCAGTTTCAGGGATTACCTGAAAATTATCTTGATGACGAGACACGCAGATTTGTGGTGAGATGCAGATGGAATTAAAGTTATAGACACCTCCTTCTAAATCACATTCGCCAGAGAATGGTGAAGTCTCCTCCTCGACAGATTCTTCTTCAAGCTGCTCTTCTTCTGGTTGTTCTTCTTCAACAGGTTCTTCTTCAACAGGTTCTTCCTCGACAGGTTCTTCCTCGACAGGCTCTTCTTCAGCTACTTCTTCCTCGACAGGTTCTTCCTCGACAGGCTCTTCTTCAGCAGGTTCTTCTTCAGCCACTTCTTCCTCGACAGGCTGCTCTTTAAAGGCGATGCGTGCGGCATAGAAAATCCCCTCTTCATCAGCAGGTGGCGCTTCAATATACTCAAGCTCTGATACGGGAAGGTCAGCCGAGTGTTGTGGAATGACAACAATTGTATCAGGTCCACATGCGAGGGTGAATAATAAAGGAACAGTAATAATAGATTTTTTTAACATAGAGACTCCGTTTTGAATTATCGGCTAGAGGATTGTGCAATAATGAATTCATAATCAGGGCAAACTTTTTTAAGGTGATTAACCTTGTGTTCTAATTGGTTTCTTTCTTCATTGCCCCAAAAAGAGCAATACATTATATTAGTGGTTAGAGAATATTCGCCGTTACCATAGCTCAGGCGTTTGAAATTTTTGTCACTCTTGTGTTTTGCTTTAATATACAGATCACCAAATGGCATTTTTTTGTTTCCTTCCGTTTTAAAAGATGGTTCATTATACCAACCTGAATGGAAAAATCAAGGAAAAAGAATTGTTTAAAAACAGTGATTTAGGGATAAAACGACATACGAAAAAAACAGGTACTTACGCCTGTTCATTGTGCTTATGTTAGTTTATTGGTAGTTAGACGGGCTTAAAAAGATCTCTAAAAAGTCAATAAAAACAGGTACTTAGCGTAAGTACTTGATTTTAAAGGGTTTTAAGAGATCTTTTTAAAGTCGTACCATCTTTCGGTAAATTCGTAATAGCCTTCGGGTGTATAGTTTTGCCCTACAAGCCAACGAACTGAATACTCTTCTTGTCGGTTAGGTTCAAACGCAACAACTAAACCTACTAGACCGTGATTATGCATTGATGTTCCCTTTACGAGATCTCCAACGGCTATATCACGCTCTTTCTTCACTTACTCTAGCGCAAGCTCGAAGACTTCCTCAACTGTTTCTGGAAAAAAGAATTCCACTTCTGCTTTAACTTTGTCTGGAATGTCTTTCATGTCCTTCTCGTTTTTTGGTGGGAGAATAATTCTTTTAATTCCCATTCTGTGAGCAGCAATAACTTTTTCTTTAATGCCGCCCACGGGTAGTACCAATCCACGCAAGCTGGTTTCGCCAGTCATTGCAGTATCGGTTCGAACTTTCTTTCCTGTGAAGAGTGAGACAAGGGCTGTACTAATTGTAATACCTGCTGATGGTCCGTCTTTTGGTACTGCACCTGCAGGGAAGTGAATATGAATATCCGTGTCTTCTAAGAATTTTGTTTTATCATCATCGGTGATGCCGATTTTGTGAGCCTTTGAACGAATCAGGCTGACTGCCATTTTACAAGACTCTGACATGACTTCGCCTAACTTTCCAGTCAGTACGAGATTTCCCTTGCCAGCCATTTTGGAAACTTCGATATATAGAACGTCTCCGCCGGCGGCGGTCCAAGCCATTCCCGTTGCTACGCCTGGGTTTCTAGCTCTCATGTCTGCTTCTACGTCGAACTTTGTAGGTCCAGCGAATTCTTCAAGATTATGAGAGTTGACAACCTTAATAACACTATTGGGCTTTTCTGGATTCTTTGCTACTTCTGCTGCAACCTGTCTACACACTTTTGCAATTTCTCTTTCAAGACCACGGACACCAGCTTCTCTGGTATATTGAAGAATTAATTTATTAATACCTGGATCTTGCATAATCAAATTCGTTTTTGTGATGCCGTTCTTTTTAATCTGCTTTGGAATCAAATGCTTCTTTGCAATATTTTCTTTTTCATCATATGTGTATCCCGACAACTCAATAATTTCCATACGGTCACGAAGTGGTCCTGGAATTGTGCTGATGTCATTGGCTGTTGCAATGAACAGAGTCTCTGATAGATCTACGGGGACATCAAAGTAATGATCTGTGAATGTGTTGTTTTGCTCTGGGTCTAAGACTTCTAACATTGCTGCAGCTGGATCGCCTTTATGGTCTTTGCCCATCTTATCAATCTCATCAAGAAGAATGAGAGGGTTGTTGACTCCAACTTTCATGTAAGATTTTACAATTTTACCTGGCATTGCTCCGATGTAAGTCCTTCGGTGTCCTCGAATCTCTGATTCATCAGCCACGCCGCCAAGGGATATTCTTTTTAATTTTCTACCAAGGGCATGAGCAATCGATTTGCCTAAAGATGTCTTGCCGACACCCGGTGGACCAAGGAGACATAAAATAGGACCGCTCATATCATCTTTCAGTCTACGGACTGATAAGTATTCAACAATTCTTTCTTTAACCTTTTCCAGACCATAGTGATCTGCGTCCAGTTGTTCTTGCACATTCTCAATGTCTAAATTGTCTCTAGTGTAAGTGTCCCATGGGAAATCTAACAATGCCTCAACATAGTTTATAGTAACATTATATTCAGCCTGACTTGGCTGCATGTTTCTCATCTTTTTAATTTCTTTAGTAATGACCAAAACAATATCTTCTGGAAGGTCGATGGTTTTCATCTTTTCCTTTAGGACATTAAGGTCTTCGTTTTCTTCTGCAGACTCGCCAAGCTCTTGATTAATAGCTCTAAGTTGTTGTCTGAGATAGTATTCTCTTTGGTTCTTTGAAATCTCTTCTTTTACTGAGTTATTGATTTTGTCTGAGAGCACCAACATCTCATGTTTTCTACCCAACAACTCTAGGGCGCGAATCATTCTTTCACCGATGTGAAAAGTTTCTAAAATTTCTTGTTTTTCTTTTGTGCTCTCCCCAAGGTTGCTTGCAATAATATCTGCCAATGTGCCGGGATCGGTAACTGTTTCAATAAAGCCTTTGATGCTGGATGGAAGTTCTGGGAGAGAATAACAAATATCATG
>Ga0208299_1003227_pt1 | contig 10382 bp, 5 predicted proteins | sample 15_taG_FD_184089 | JGI IMG/M metagenome (GOLD analysis project Ga0208299, IMG submission 184089) | Marine viral communities from the Subarctic Pacific Ocean - 15_ETSP_OMZ_AT15312 metaG (SPAdes) (version 2) | ecosystem: Environmental > Aquatic > Marine > Oceanic | place: Pacific Ocean | collected...
GGTCTTTATAATGCTGGCTTTGGTAGTTGTGTTTTGAGTAATACCACAACAGGTGTTTCTAATACTGGTATTGGTCATGCTGCAGTGAGAGCTAATACAACAGGTAGTAATAATGTCGGGATTGGTCATGGGGCTTTGTTAACCAGTACTACAGGTGCTAATAATACTGCTGTTGGTAAGGATGCTTTAAAAGCTAATACAACAGGCAGTCTTAATACTGCTAATGGTGTGTCAGCTTTAAAAGATAATACAACAGGCGCTAGAAATACTGCTAGCGGCTATCAGGCTTTAGAGAAAAATACAACAGGTCTGAGAAATACCGCGATGGGTACTTGTGCCTTAGTAGCTAACACTACAGCTTCATATAACGCAGCATTTGGTAGTCATGCATTAATGAGTAACACAACTGGTGCTAATAATACTGCTGTTGGAATATACTCTTTAATGAGTAACACAACAGGTGCAAGGAACACAGCAGTTGGTTCATGTACTTTATATGCTAATACTACAGGTGATAAGAATATTGGTATTGGTTACCAATCATTAAGATGTAACACAACAGGTTGTTATAATACAGCTAGTGGTTATTTATCTTTATATAATAACACAACAGCTAATTACAACACGTCATATGGTTCATTCTCTTTATATACTAATTCAACAGGTGCTGAAAATAATGGTAATGGTTACGCTGCGTTACATCTTAATACAACAGGTAGTTGTAATACTGCTAGCGGTAGCCGAGCTTTATATTCTAACACAACAGGTACTTATAATGTTGCTAGTGGTTATAAGTCTTTATATAATAACACAACAGCCTCATACAACACAGCAGTTGGTTCATGTACTTTATATGCTAATACTACAGGTGCTCTTAATACTGGTGTTGGTTATAATGCTCTAAAATCTAATACTTGTGGTCAGCAGAATACAGCAAGTGGTTATGCTGCTTTAGCAGCTAACACAACAGGGTGTTTTAATACTGCTGTTGGGATGCAGACCCTAACAACTAACACAACAGGTCATAAGAATACTGCTCTTGGGTATACTGCTTTAAAATTTAATTTAACAGGTAATAGTAATACTGCTACTGGCAGAGGTTCCTTAGGGACTAACACAACGGGTAGTATGAATACTGCTAGTGGTCAGTATTCTTTAAGAGTTAACACAACAGGTGCTTGTAATGTTGCTTATGGTAGTCATTCTTTATACTCTAATACAACAGGTAATAAAAATACTGCTAGTGGTGCTTATGCTTTACGAGCTAACACCACAGCCGACTACAACACAGCATATGGTGCATGTACTTTATATGCTAATACTACAGGTGCTAATAATGTCGGTGTTGGTTATCAGGCTTTAAAAGCTAATACTTGTGGTAGTTATAATACAGCAGTTGGTGGTCAGTCACTAAAGAGTAATACAACAGGTTGTAGAAATTCAGCATTTGGTCATGAATCTTTAGAGAATAATACAACTGGTAATGATAATACTGCTAGTGGTTATTATGCCTTAAGAGGTAACACAACAGCCAGCTACAACACAGCATTTGGTGGGTGTGCTTTATATTCTAACACTACAGGTGCTTGTAATATTGGTATTGGTCCTGCTGCTTTAAAATCTAATACAACCGCCCATGGTAGTATTGCTATAGGTGATCGTGCTTTATGTACTAACACAACAGCTAGTTATAGTACTGCAATTGGTCAATTAGCGTTGTGGCAAGCAACTGGTCAGTGTAATACTGCAATTGGTAGAGCAGCAGGATATACTATTACTACTGGTACCTGTAATGTAGTAATTGGTAATGCCTCTGATGCTGCTGCTACGGTAACTAACGCTGTTGCTATTGGTTATGGTGTTTGTGCTACAGCTACTAATGATTTTATATTAGGTAACTCTAGTCACGTACTAGACATACCTAGTGCTAAGCTAAAGATTGGAGGTAGTAACGGTACAAATGGTTATGTTCTTACAAGTGATGGATCCGGTGGTGTTAGTTGGACCACGACAAGCTTCACTGGTACTGGAACGGTGTCACTTTCAACATGTGAAAATACATCTGCAGGTTCTGCCGCTGGTGCATCTTTAAATACAGCTTCCGCTAAAGGTAACACTGCATACGGTTTTAATGCTGTAAACCTAACTACAACTGGTTGTTATAATACTGGTGTTGGTCTATGTGCTTTAAAAGCTAACACAACAGCTAGTAATAATACTGCTACTGGTGCTTATGCTTTAACAACTAATACAACAGGTGCTCTTAATACTGCTAGCGGTTATAGGGCTTTATATTCTAACACAACAGCTAGTAACAATACTGCTGTTGGTTTTCAGGCTTTATATGCTAACACAACAGGTACACAGAACACTGCTAGTGGTAGATCTGCCATGCAATCCAATACCACCGGGTATAATAATACTGCTTTTGGTTATTTGGCAGGATGTGGTAATACAACAGGATGTGGTAATACTGATCTTGGTAGTCATGCTATGTATACTAACACAACAGGTTGTAGAAATACTGCCAGTGGTTATTATGCTTTATTTAAGAACACAACAGGTAGTTTTAATGTTGCTACTGGTTATCAGGCTATGAGATGTAACACCACATCCTCATACAACACAGCACTTGGTGGGTATGCTTTATATGCTAATACAACAGGTGGTTATAATGCTGCTATTGGTATGTACGCTTTAAATAAGAACACAACAGCTTCTTATAATGCTGCGGTTGGCTATCAAGCTTTATTTGATAACACAACAGGTGGTTATAATGCTGCTATTGGTGCTTATGCTTTAAATAAGAACTCGACAGCTTGTTATAATGCTGCGGTTGGCTATCAAGCTTTATTTGATAACACAACAGGTTGTCGCAATAGTGCTAGTGGTTCATATGCTCTACGGGCCACCACGACAGGTATGTGTAATACTGCTAGTGGGTATGGAGCACTACGATATAACACAACAGGTTGTAATAATGTTGCTAGTGGTAACAACGCTTTAAGAGCTAATACCACAGCCTCAAACAACACAGCATTTGGTTCATGTTCACTTCTTGACAACACGACTGGTGCATGTAATACTGCTGTCGGGAATCATTCCTTAGCAAATAATACAACAGCTGGTTATAATACTGCTAGTGGTAATTATGCTTTATATACTAACACAACAGGTGCACAGACTGTTGGTATTGGTGCTAGGTCTTTATGCTCTAACACAACAGGCCTTCATAACGTAGCCGTTGGTTATGCTTCCATGTTAAAAAATACAACAGGTGCTTGTAATACTGCAGTAGGTAGAACTACTATGTATTGTAACACAACCGGTTGCTTGAATATTGCGATTGGTTTTTGTGCCTTAAGTCTTAACACAACAGCCTCATACAACACAGCAGTTGGTACATGTGCTTTATATGCTAATACTACAGGTGCAGAAAATACTGGTGTTGGTTTTAAAGCGTTAACAGCTAACACAACAGGTGGTCATAATGTTGCTAGTGGTTATTATACCTTAAGATCTAACACAACAGGTTGTAGAAATACTGCTACTGGTACATTAGCTTTACAAGCTAATACAACAGGAGAGAGAAATACTGCTAGTGGTATGTGTGCGTTATACACAAACACAACAGGTAGTTATAATACTGCTACTGGTTTTTCGTCGCTGAAAGTTAATACAACAGGTACCTGTAACTCGGCATTCGGTTATGCTGCTTTAGTAGCTAACACAACAGGTGACAATAATACTGCTAGTGGTCTTAGTGCTTTATATAATAACACAACAGGATGTGGTAATACTGCTAGTGGTCGAACAGCTTTATACAGTAACACAACAGGTTGCTGTAATGTGGCTAGTGGCTGGTGTGCATTGTTTACAAATACTACAGGTAATGGTAATGTTGCTCTTGGTAATAGAGCTTTACTAAAAAGCACAACAGCTAGTGTGAATGTTGCTGTTGGATCTGTATCTTTATATTCCAACACAACAGGTGCTAAAAATGCTGCTATTGGTTATATGTCTTTATATGCTAACACAGTAGGTGCTGGTAATACAGCTAGTGGCTATAGATCTTTAGGAGCTAACACAACAGGTGATGGTAATACTGCTACTGGTTGGTATTCTTTAGGATCTAATACAACAGGTGGTAATAATACTGCTAGTGGTAGGTATGCTTTATTTTCTAATACAACAGGTGGTAATAATACTGCGACTGGTATGTATTCTTTATATACTAACACAACAGGTGCATGTAATACTGCTGTAGGTAGCAATTCCTTACAATCTAACACTACAGGTGTTGCTAATACAGCATCTGGTGCTTGTACTTTACATGCTAACACAACAGGTGGTTATAATACTGCTAGTGGTTATAAGGCTTTAAAATCTAACACAACAGGTTGTAGAAATACTGCTAGTGGTACGTATGCTTTATATACTAATACAACTGGTAATGATAATACTAGTAGTGGCTATAAGGCTTTAGTTGCTAATACAACCGGTTGTAGAAATACTGCTAGTGGTTATCTTGCTTCACAGTTAAATACAACAGGTAGTTATAATACAGCTAGTGGCTATAATGCTTTAAAATCTAACACAACAGGTATTTATAATACAGCACATGGTGCATGTGCTTTATATACTAATACAACTCAGAGTTATAATACTGCTAGTGGAGCGTATGCTTTAGGTCTTAACTCTAGTGGCAATAAGCTTGTAGCTTATGGCTTTGGTGTGTTATATAATAACTCCTCTGGTTGTTTAAACACGGCTAGTGGTTATAAGGCCTCAAAACTAAACACAACAGGTTGTCATAATACGTCTCATGGAGGATATGCTTTATATTCTAACACAACAGCCTGCCACAACACAGCAGTTGGAGGATATGCTTTATATTCTAACACAACAGCCTTATACAACACAGCAGTTGGTGCATGTGCTTTATATGCTAATACAACAGGAACAGAGAATACTGCAGTTGGTTTTTGTACTTTAAAAACTAATACAACAGGTGGTTATAATCTAGCTGTAGGTATGCAAGCGCTAGCAGCTAATACAACAGGTCTTAAAAATGCTGCTACGGGTGTGTATGCTTTATATACTAACACAACCGGTGGTTATAATACTGCTAGTGGTTACAAAGCTTTATATGCTAATACTACTGGTGGTTATAATGCTGCTATAGGTCATTGTGCTATGTCAGCCAACACAACTGGTATTGCTAATACTGCTATTGGTGTTTATGCGTTAAGAAAAAATACAAGTGGTTGTCGTAACACAGCTAGTGGTTACTATGCATTAGGTAACAACACAACGGGTTTATATAATACTGCTACTGGTTGGCAATCTCTATGTTGTAACACAACAGGTTGTCATAATACTGCTATAGGTCGATGTGCTTTACGTTCTAACACAACAGCCAATTGGAACACAGCACTCGGAGATAGTTCTTTACAAGCTAATACTACGGGTAATTGGAATGCTGCGATGGGTTATGGCTCTTTAATGAGTAGCACAACTGCTGTTAAGAATACTGCTAGTGGTATGTATGCTTTACGTAACACCACAACAGGTTCTTATAATACTGCTAATGGTGTGTCAGCTTTAAAAGATAATACAACAGGCGCTAGAAATACTGCTAGCGGCTATCAGGCTTTAGAGAAAAATACAACAGCTTCATACAACACAGCAGTTGGTAATTGTACTTTATATGCTAATACTACAGGAGCAGATAATACTGGTGTTGGTTATATGGCTTTAGCAGCTAACACAACTGGTTGTAGGAACACCGCAACTGGTGTTTGTGCTTTAAGATCTAACACAACTGGTTGGGGTCATACTGCAAGTGGTTGGTATGCTTTAAATCAAAACACGACTGGTTGTTATAGTGTAGCGGTCGGCTCTAGAGCTTTAAATGATAATACATCTGGACATCGCAATACAGCAGTTGGTGGTTGGTCATTACGTAAAAACACAACTGGTTGTGATAATACTGCTAGTGGTTATTATGCTTTAAATAAGAATACAACAGGCTCCCATAACACAGCGATTGGTACACAGTCGTTGAAATCTAACACAACAGGTGCTAAGAATACTGCAATAGGAACTAGTTCTTTAAACCAAAACACAACAGGTATTTACAATAATGCTATTGGTTATTTAGCCTTATATTCTCATACAACAGGTCATCATAATACTGCTAGTGGTTATTTGTCTTTATATGCTAATACAACAGCCTCATACAACACAGCATATGGAAACTGGTCGTTAAAATCTAACACAACAGGTACACAAAATACTGCTAGTGGTTATGCTGCTTTAAAAGCTAACACAACAGGTAGTTGTAACGCAGCATTTGGTACTACAGCTTTAGCTAATAACACAACAGGTGCATGTAATGTTGCTCTTGGTCGTTCTGCTCTATATGAAAATACAACAGGCGTACGTAATGTTGCTGTTGGTATGAACGCTGGAGATAACAATACTACAGGATGTGATAATACTATAGTAGGCCATTATGCTTTTAAGACTAATACAACAGGTCATAGTAATACTGCACTAGGTGTACAATCTTTATATTCTAATTCAACAGGTGATAGTAATACTGCAACTGGTCTTAATGCTATGTATTCTAATACGACAGGTTGTCAAAATACAGCTAGTGGTTATAGAGCTTTATATAAGAATACATCAGGTTCTCTGAATGTTGTTATGGGTTATGAGGCCGGTGGTTGTAATACGACTGGTAGATGTAATGTAGGTCTCGGTTATAAAACTTTGATGTGTAACGAAACCGGTCATTGTAACACTGCTGTTGGTGTGTGTGCTTTAAGAGTTACTACAGTCGGTTGTAACGTAGCATTTGGTGCATTTGCTTTACTCTCTAACACGACAGGTTGTAATAATACTGCAGTTGGTACTGGTACTTTAATATCTAACACAACAGCTAGTGGTAATACAGCAATTGGTAGACAAGCGCTATCTGACACTACAACAGGTGCTTCTAATACTGCTAGTGGTTATAAAGCTTTAGAAACTAACACAACAGGTGAAAAGAACATAGCAGTTGGTTGGAATGTTTTATGTTCTAACACAACAGGTAGCTGTAATACTGCGATTGGATATTGTGCTGAGGCGAGTGCTGCTGGTGCTGTTAATCAAATTGTAATTGGTTTTGGAGCTACTGGTGCTGGTGATAATCAAACAGTCATAGGTAATAGTAGTACTACTAATACTAAACTATGTGGTGCATTATCCAAAGCAAGTGGTACATTTATAATACCTCATCCTGATCCAGCTAAGACAGAGACTAAAGACTTACAACATAGCTTTGTAGAGTCTCCAACTGAAGGTGATAACTTATATAGGTATTCAGTCGAAGTTACTAATAATAAGAGTGTAATAGAGTTACCAGATTATTATAGATATCTTAATAAAAATGATATGGTATGGACATCACCAGTAGGTCACTTCGGTAATGCATATGGTAGAGTTACATCTGATCAACGTTGCTTAGAAGTTTGTGCTAATACAGATGGTGAATATAATATATTGTTAATAGGAACCAGAAAAGATGTATGTGCTACAACAGCTTGGAGAGGAGTAGAGCCAGACTGTACTACTGGTTCTCCATCAAGAAGTATTGCATAACTAAGACTTCTTAGTAAATTATTATGTGGACAAATATATTATCTTTCACGTAGAAGGTGGTGTCGGTAAAAATATAATGGCTACTGCTGTAGCTGAGGCGATAACCAAAGCACATCCTGATAGAAAACTTATTGTAGTGTCATCATGGGCAGCTGCCTGGGTGAATAATCCTCATATAGAACGGTTTTATTTAATTGGTGGTACACCGTATTTCTTTGAAGACTATATTAAAGGTAAAGATACTTGGATATTTAAATCAGAACCATACCATCATCACGATTTTCTAAACGGTAAGAGATACTTAGCTGATATTTGGTGCGAACAATTAGGTGTAAAATATAACGGAGAAATGCCTACAATAATTTTATCAAAGAACGAAAAAGATAATATAGCGAGAAAATTACAAGGTTTTGGTAAACCAATTTTTGCTTTACAAACTAATGGAGGTGGCCCACAAGACTATCCTGTATCATGGGTAAGAGATGTTCCATTATCTAATATTCGAGAGGTATTAGAACAAGTTAATAAAGAATATAAAATTATTCATATTAGACGAGAAGATCAATTAGAAATACCGGGTATAGATTTTATGCAAACACCTAATATTAGAGACTTGTTTGCTCTTATTGATTATTCTCATAATAGATTATTAATTGATAGTTTCGGTCAGCATGCTGCCGTAGCACTAGATAGACCTTCCACAGTATTATGGCCAATTGATAATGTAACTACATTAGGGTACTCAGATTTTCATAACAATATTATATCAAACGCTGATACAAGAAAGGTACATTTGATAGATAGTTACTTAGGTGCACATCCGATTAACGGAGAGTTTCTACATGAGTGTCCGTTTGATAATGATAATATATTTGAACCTAAATCTATATTAGACAGTTTAGAAGAACTAGAAGAGAAAGAGTTTTATGAACCACCTGCTCCTACACCATCAATTAGGAAGGGTACTAACAGACAAAAACCAAAGAAGAGAGGTAAATAATGTCAACTATATTTTTTCAATCATCAATGCCAAGAGCAGGTAGTACGTTACTACAGAATGTACTAGCACAAAATCCCGAAATATATGCTACTCCAACATCAGGAGTATTAGAATTAACATTTGCAGCTAGACAAATGTTTAGTTCCTCTAATGAGTTTGAAGCTCAAGACTCTAAAACTATGGAACAAGGTCTTACTGGTTTCCTTAATGAAGGTGTACACGGCTGGTATGAAAATATAACTGATAAGCCATATGTAGTAGACAAGAGTAGAGGTTGGGGTATACACTATGATTTCTTAGAGACATTCTTAGAATACGAGCCTAAGATTATTTGTATGGTAAGAGATTTAAGACAAATAATCTCGTCTATGGAAAAGAAATTTAGGGAGAATCCGCTTGCCCATGATCCAATAGTTAATTGGTCGGAAATGTCGGGCACAACCGTTGAGAAAAGAGCAGACGAATGGTTACGGTCACAGCCAGTAGGCTTAGCATTGGAACGATTTGGTGAGATAATTAAACGTGGGTGGGATAAGAATATGTTATTTGTAAAGTTCGAAGACTTCACAAAGTATCCAGATGAAGAGATGGAGAGAATATATGATTTCTTAGATATAGACTCTTATACATCCCACGACTTCAATAACGTAGAACAAACTACTAAAGAAGATGACACTGTATACGGAATATACGGTGACCATAAAATAAATCCTGTAGTAGGCGAGTTACCACAGGACTATACTGATATACTTGGAGTTAAGACAAGCAACTACATAAAAGAAGTTGGCGAGTTTTACTTTAAGTATTTTAACTATTAGAAATTACTTATTAGCTTCGTAGTAAGCTTTACCAGCACTAATAGCACCATTAAGCGAGCTTTTCTGAGATGTAGTTGCTGTACTAGAGAACCAAGACTTTTCCATCATAATTTCTATGTGTCTATAGTTTCTGTCTGCATCATCAGCTTTTTCAGCTGTTGTTTGTCCTGCTACTGCATCGTTATTAGCAACAACATTATCAATGATTGTTACTGAATCTAGTGCTGCTGTTACTGCGGCTTGCGCTTCTGTCGAATTTACTGTTGGATCTCCGTCTGACATGTAATTATTTATTCTGAGTTGATTACTTTTCACGGGGTTATAAATAGTTTTATGGATCCGATACAAGCATTAGATATGTTAAGTCAGGTTGTTAAAGGTGTTAAGTTGCCATATAACGAGCATGTACTGTTAGAGAGGTCTGTAGATGTCCTTAGAGGGGCTTTACAGGGTACTGGCACTGAACCAGTTGAACTCTTAGACAGTGAAGAGCCAGTTGTAGTTGCTAAAGCTACAAAAGCTAAATCTAAAACACCACGACGTGGTGGAAGGAGGAAGAAATAATGGCTAATATTGCTCAAGGAAGTACAGATGCCGCTACCGCCCCGGCACAACCACAACCACAACCACAGCAAGGGCAAGAGATTAATCTAGAGGAATTAACGACAGAACAAGCATTTGGTTTTATTACTAATGCTGTACGCTCACAGCCGTTTAATTATATGGAGCATGTTCAGTTAGAGCAAGCCCGAGCCTCGGTCGCAAATGCACTCAGTCTTACTGACCCAGCACCTACCGGCGCTCAGTAACATCCGCATAGATATATCTACTCATACAGGGCTCCTTCGGGAGCCTTTTTTATAGCTCTTGGTATATATTACTATTTTCGAAGTCTTTTATGAATGTTTGAATGT
>Ga0208299_1003230_pt1 | contig 10378 bp, 16 predicted proteins | sample 15_taG_FD_184089 | JGI IMG/M metagenome (GOLD analysis project Ga0208299, IMG submission 184089) | Marine viral communities from the Subarctic Pacific Ocean - 15_ETSP_OMZ_AT15312 metaG (SPAdes) (version 2) | ecosystem: Environmental > Aquatic > Marine > Oceanic | place: Pacific Ocean | collected...
ACTACCATCATTGGAGGCTTATACATTGAGAATGCATGAGAATCACCCATAATTAATGATGTAGATCTATTTGGATGTCTCATTGTTGGAATTTTCTTACATACTTCAGTAATTCCATCCCAATCAGTTTCTCTCCATCCATCATCACAATTCTTAAGTCTGGTTTTTCCTAAAGCTCCATAATCAGGCATATCAATATCTAATGATACCATTTTACCTTTAAAATCTAATAATCTAGCAAATCTATTAGCAGTATCTACTTTAGCACCACCAAATAGATTCAATCCACCAGAAAATTCCATTCCATGATAAATACACATATAATCATATTCATCCCAAGATTCATCTTTATGTAAAACTTTTACTTCTCTATCTGGATATTTATTTTGTAATTGATTTGCAATAAGATAAGCCCATGCTGCTTTGTGCGAATTTATGGAGGTAGAAATTCTACCTCCAATAAGATCAATACCAATTTTCATTTTTATATCTCCTTAATATTTAATATAGTTAATATATATCATAATTATATTATTGTCATACTTCAATTGAAATTGGTGCTTTTGCTCTTTTTGCTGCTATTTTCTTACTATTCTTACAACCATTAAATACATTAAACTGACAACATGATATTTCAGTTCCAAATGTGGTAAATGATCCAATTTCAGAAGATTCAATTAAATATTTATGCTCAATTGAATCTCTTTCAATATCAAAAAATTCAAGTTGATTATCTCTAATAGTAATAAGTAACTTATTAGCAGTTTCATGTGTTAATGGAACTCCAGGAATAAGTCTTTTTAGTGTTTTACTAGATCCTGGACAAGCTATTACAAAATTGTCATTTTCATCTAAATTTCCATGTTCAATATTAAGTGCCTTAAATTCTTCTTTAAATTCAGTATCAATAAGAAGTTTTGCGCCAATACCAGGCATTCGAGCTAAATTTGATGAAAAGTGATACCCATAGTAATTACCAATTCCTCTTAATTTAGTTAGTTCCTTAAAAGATTCTTCCATTGTTGGTTTAGATTTATAAAAAGGAATCCAACTGTTCGAAAGATAATGAATCCATTGTATCATATCAGAGGATCTCATTTTACGATTTTTAAGTTCCTCATCAGAAATTGGTTTTATTCTTCCGCAAATACTTCCATTTTTATCTATAATAGAAGGATTATCTCTAGTATAATTTCTAGATGCAGTTTGTAATGATGTTCTAAGTTCAGTAGTTCCCCAAATTAGTTCACCATTTTCTTTTGCTATATCAATATTTGAAAATACTTGCCATTTATATTCTTTATTTCTATCTAATTCAGCAAAATTTAAATATTTCCAAGGTGTATTTCTAGTTATAATATCAAGAGTATTAGATGGACCATAAAATTTTACAATGGCTGAGTTAAGTAATTTATTTTCCCATGATACTTCTGTATCATAAAAAAGATTATTATTTAGCCAAATAATTTCATCATGAAATGATCTATTTGGGTGAAAATACGGAACAGCATTACCATCTATAACAAATCCATATCCAAATTCTTCTTTATGATTATAATAACCCTTTTCATAATATTCATTAAATGTACATTTTTTTGCTATTCTAACACTCCATTCTCTTTTATTAAATTCCTTTATGAAATTGCCTAACTTTGTAACTACATCTGGATCCATCATTCCAAATATCTTATCTTTATCTGCTGATAAAATATCTTTTTTTGTTATTTTACCTTTTATTGATTTAACTTCATTTTCTTTTTTCTTTTCTTTTTTTTCCTTTTTTGAAGTTAAATTAATACTGCAATCACATCCACTTAATTTCTCATTAAGTTCTTCCCATTTTGTAATAGATGTTCCATCATTATTTGTAATTAGATCTGCACTTTTTATCTTTTTAATACCATCTGGAACATCTCTAATTCCTAACATCCAATCATTTATTTCATCGTCATTATTAGAAATTGAATCCTTTCTAATATAAATATTATTTAATAAAACATTATCTCTATTAAATAAAATTGTTGGATTACATTCAACAAGATCAAATTGCATATCTAAAGCCTTCTTAAGCTTAAGTAATTTAACAAATGATGATTTATTCATTCCATGTAATTCAATTGCTATTATTCTAACATAATCAGGAATTTTTTCTCTAAAAATATCATATTCAGCACCTTCAATATCTATTTTTAGAATTGTAGGCTTAAACTTTTTAAGAAGATTTTTAAATTGAATTGTTTTAACTGTTTGATGATGAAACTTATTAGATTTAAGATCATTTTCAGTTTCAGCAATTTTACCTGCGCATGCAGAATTATTATTATCTTTAATTAGAAAGGTTATTTCATCTGGAGAATCTGGATTACCAACAACACATCTATGGGCTAATTTAATATTTTTAATATCTTTAAAATTTTCATGAAGAATTTCAAAATTAAATTGATCTGCTTCAATTCCAACTATTCCTCGAACTCCAGCATCGCTTGACATTTTAATAAAACCACCAACATTTGCTCCAAGATCTAATACAACATCGTTAGGTCTTAATTCAATATTTTTATAATGATTATAACATTCATTAATCATTCCTTTATCAGTGGTATGTGGTCTATATAATAGACCACTTTTTTTATCAATTTTAGGTTCTATTTCATTAACCGTAAAATCAGGTTTTGTAAAATATTTAAATTTCATTTCAATCCTCATCTCCTGTATGTCGAACATTTTCTTTTTCTGTAAGATCATGAACTACATGGATAACATTCACCCATGGACATTGGTCTTCAATTATTTCTTTTTGGATTTCATCATCTTCAAAGAAGTTAACAACTTTAATTCCATTATCCAAAAGAAATTTAATAGATTCTGCTTTATGTTCTCCTGATGATTTTCTTGTTTTATCATCAAATTTTAAGCAATTAAAATATACAACATTAGTAATTTTATGTTTATCTAACCATTGGTATGTTTCTGTTGCTTCTTCATAAGACCTGCCAGTAATAATAAAATCATCACTAGCAGGTCTAATACCAACAGTTAAGACTCCATCACAGTCAAAACCATTTATTTCTTTCATAATTATTCCTTTATAAGGTCTAAATACTTCATTTCACCATTTGCATGCTCTTCCTTCATAAAAGCATATGCTCCAGTTTTTGTGCTCTGTCTCATAGTATTATTTGTAAAAATTCTGTCAGCAAGAGCTTCACATTCCTTATAAGAATCTTCATAAGTAAGCTGCTTTGGTGGTGACTTTTGAGTTAGACCGCTAGGTCCTCTTAGACATCCCATAATTCCCATTTCTCTTGCAACTTTAAGATATCTAATAGCATCAATTACAACTCCAGCAGAATTTTCAGAATCCTGAACAGAAAGCTTCACATCACAAGTTACAGGAGCATCACCAAATCCTCTTAGATGAAGATTAAAATATGCAATCTTATTATCCTTTAGATATGGAATAAAAGTGGAAGGACCAGCAAAAAGAGCATCATCATTTACTGGAATATCTCTAATCTCATTCTGAGCTCTAATAACATTTTCCTTTGATACCTTCTTATGCTTTAGTCTGCTCTGAACCATCATATTATTGAAATCTGTATTTCCACCAACATTAAGCTGCTGATGATAATCAACTTCCATTCCTCTTGAAAATGCAAGTTCTTGAAGCATCTGAGAAAGAATTGAAGCTCCAAACTGAGACTTCATATCAGATCCAATATAAGGGATCTCAGCATTAATAAACTTTGTTTCCCATTCTTCATTATTAATTGTTAGAACTGGAATGCAATTAATAAATGCAACACCTGCTTCTATAGCAGCATTTGTATAGTACTCAGTGGCCTTCTGTGATCCAACTGGAAGATAGTTGATAAGTATATCAGCTTTTGTATCTTTTAACACCTGAATAATATCTACTACATCCTCGTTTGATAATTGAAATCCATGACGTTCTGGTTGCTCAAGCATATATGAAGAAACTCCATCAAGAATTGGACCCATTTGCACTATTGGACCATCTGGAATATCTGTACAAAATACTCGTGCACAATTTGGTGGAGCAAAAATTGCATCCTTTACAGTTTTTCCAACCTTTCTACGATCAACATCAAAAGCTGCTACAACATTGATATCAGTAGGATGATATCCACCAATACGAGAAAACATTATTCCTGGTATATTATCCTCATCACTATTCTTGTAATAACTCAAACCCTGATAAATAGATGAAAAACAATTACCTACTCCAATTACTGCAACATTAATCTTTTTTGACATTCTAAATCTCCTTTAATTTTTATTTCTATTTAAGACCTGTACTTCCAAAACCACCTTCACCTCTATCAGTAATCATATCGAGATCTTCAACTTCTACTGGAGATCCTGACCAAACTTGTTGCACAACCATTTGAGCTATTTTTTCACCTTTACGAAGAGTAATAGCATTACGACCTACATTATGAAGATTACAATGTGCAATTCCACGATATCCAGAATCAATTACTTGAGCACCTACTAGTAGCTTATCTTTTGAAGCTCTTCCTGACTTATTAAGCATAAGTAGATAATATCCTTCTGGCATTGAACATCTCCAATTTAGAGGAATAAGAATATCCTCTCCTGGATAAACATATACAGTTTCGGGTGAATATACATCAAGACCTGCATCTGATGTATTAGCCCTTGTTGGCATAATGCCACCTTCTTCAAGTTTAATATTTAGTTCAAAATTTTCGAATCCTTGCTGCATTTAGTAATCTCCTTAAATTTTATTTTTAATTATTATATCCTATATTTTTATTTTGTCATATCTTTTATGTAATTATATGCATATATTTTTCTAAGTCAATAAATTTATCTATTTTAATTATATTTGGATTATTATCTTTCATTTCATTATAACAATGTTTTGGAACAAATACTGTATTTCCATCATCTGCTATTTCTATTGCTGTTTTTCTTCTATCTTCCATAAAACAACAAAAATTACTTAGAAATTTGATTTTATTTTCATTAGATTCAGCAAAAGCAATTTGATATGGTATATCAATTAATGCTCTTCTAATAAGCATATGAGTTGCATAAGCTTGATTTATTGGTCTTGATGTAACAAATTGAATTGGCTCTTGAGTTTTATCAAATATAGTTTTAAGAACTTTATAAACACCATCATAAATTACAAGATTATTATAATCAAATGCTAATTTTTCAATATGTTTCATCACATAATCTTTATCTAAATTCCATGATTCAGCAACATAATAATTATCACTATCTTCTAAATCTTTATTTAGATCTATTTCAATTGATCTCTTAAGGCAATTATATAAATCTACAATAGTTCCATCAATATCAAATGCTATCTTACATTTATTCATCTTCTATTTTCTCCTCTGGAATTACAAAAAATCTCTTTAAAAATATTAAACTACAATAATGAGTACGATTACCAAAATCTTTTGTTTTAAACATATCATTTCCTATTTCTTCAAATTCATAGGGATGAAATTCTTTAAAATAAATTGTACAAACTGGATTATCTTCATACTCTATATACATATCAGTATTTGCTATAAGTTCCATATAATCCTTTTAATTTATTGATAATATAATCTCTTTTATTTCAAATGATGTTGGAGTTAAAGAGGATCCAAAAAATAAATGATATCTAATAATTGTATTATTAGATGTTCCAGAAATTGTAATATATTCACTAGAATCAACCATATAAATATTATTAACTCCTTCAATATTTTCATTTAAATAATTTATACGTTCAACTTCAGATCCACAACCAATACAACATAATAACATAATAATTATAATAAGTATACGTTTCATTTTAATTTCTCCTATTTTTAAGATTATATCGAAATTTAAATAATGGTGCATCTTCATCACCCCAATCTTTAGTCATTGGTTGAACTCCAATTATATCAGCAGCAATTAAACTTGTGTAAACTTCTTTAAGTATCGGAATTAATATTGGTGGATACATTAACTTAGTATAATAATCATTATTATATTTAGCATATTTTAATATATCTTTTCTAAGAGCTTCTAGTTCAAACCATGACCAATTCTTTGAACTCTTATTAAAAGCAATCTTCTTTTTTAATCTCTTTTTCATATTAATGATGCTCTGTGTTATTCTTATTTGCAGAATATTCAGGATTAATAAATTTAAATATTTTTCGTCCTGTATAATGCTTTTCTTCATATCTATGTTTTACTACTATTCCTTCTCTAACTTTTTGATCAAAACAAATAGCTGAAGGACCATCAATAAATCTTTCAACTAAATCTGCATTCCAATCTCCAACATATAAAGTAGGTACTGCTGGTATATCTAAAAATATACTTGATCCTGTTACATAAGGAGAATTAGCATATTTTCCCTTAACTTTAATATCAAAAAGACCGATTGCAATTTCACCAGGTTCTAATCCATATTTATATCCTTTTTGAATTCCTGGTCCATAAATTTCAAAATAGAAAACTTCATCCTTTAGTATTTTATTTTTAAGATCATATTGTTTAACTGCTCTAGCATAAACATTTGTTTCGGGTTTTCCAAATTCATTCAAAAAACTTTCTCTATCTTCAAGTTGAATATTATGTGAACCAAAAACAAATTCATATCCAAAATATTTCATTTCTCCTGTAACATATCCTTTAACTAATTTCCATACTTTCTGAAATATATTTCCACTAATTGGCACATATCCAGCTCTTCCATTTGTTCCATGAATCTTTTCTGTGATAATAATATCATCACCATCTTGAAATGCATTTGGATAATTCTTAATATGCTGAATATCATAGTATTTATGAAAATTTGGGTTTGATACTCTTTTCTTCTTTTGCTTTCCAAATACTGATTTAAAATCACTTGTTACTGGTGGTATATATTTTTCTACACCAAGCTCTTCTGCAATATTTAGACCTTCTTTAATTTCAATTCCTGTACCAGCAAGAATTGAATCCATATTCTCTAATGGAATAGCAAGACCCTGAGAATAAACTCCTCTAATTCTAATAGTACGAATTCTTCTTTTATATAGTTTTATTTTGGATTTTGAGAAAATCATTTCTTCAATATTCTCTGGAAGAATTACTTCAATTGGAAAATATACTACAATATCTCCAACTTTTAATGAATCTCTTCCAACTACACATTCCCAACCTAAAATAGTCACAATATCAAGTCTATCTGCATTTGGGTGTTTCTCTACTTTAATTACTTTCTCGAATGTTGTTCTTAGTTCTGACATTATTTCTCCTTTCTAATTTATAAAAAACTTTATCTATTAATGAAATTGGACTAGATCTTAAATATGATTTATTTCCAACATAAAAATATTGTATATATCCAGCTTTAATATCAACTATTTCTATAATTGTATCTTCAGTATCAAATGGATCATTATTATTTAAAATATATTGAGATCCAATTTCAAAAATAGTATCTTCTACTTCTTCTACTTCTTCTACTTCTTCTACTTCCAATGGAAATTTATACATAATATATGGTTTATAAAATGATCCATAAACTAATATTACTAAAATAATAACATAAATAACATAAAATAATAATGTAATTTTTTTCCAATTCATTTCATTTCTCCTAAAAGTTAATTTGTAATAATCATACACTATAAACAAAAAAATGTCAAGATAAAATAAATTATCTTGACATTTTAATTATAAGTTATTGATATTATTAATACTACTATAAAACTACATATGATTGTACTTGATCTATTTTATCCTTTGATGGATCTATAACAGTGGTATCTAATTGAGGTCCTGTTAGCTTAAGTTTATCATTAAATAAAGAAATATTAACATCCATATCATCCTGAACATCAGGAAAATATAGAGTAGTTTTAACAATAGGATTCTTAAAATACTTACCCATAGTCTTAAGAAATCCATGTATCTCTTTAGTCGTTTTAAACTTCTTATTTATAGGAGAACCTTTATCAGAAGCTTCTATTAATATTTCTTTAAATTCTTTCATATCAAATCCTATTTTTCATAAATAGATATAAGAGCATCAACCTTTGATTTTGCTGTTTTTAGTAATGGTAAAATATTTGCATCAATATCTTTATTAATTTCTTTATTTGCTGTGTCCATTGCTGTTGCAATAGCAGACATTTCTTTCTTAACCTTTTTTGAATTTGGTTTAGAAAGATTTCCCTCAGTTAGTATTTCTGAAAATGCTTTCATTTTATTCTCCTTTATTATAATACGTAAGTATTGTTTTGAATTTTCTTAATTATATGTGTTTTACGCTTTTCTCTCTTTTTTACTAGTTCATCTTTTACTCCGGCAGATCTAGCCTTCAAATATATTTTAGAATATTTATTTTCATATTTTTCTGAAAAGCTATCTACAGCATTATCTAATTCAGTAAAAAACTTATCTATTTCTTTTAAAACTGAACCTTTATCAGAAAGCTTCTATTAATATTTCTTTAAATTCTTTCATTTTATTTTGCTTTATTAAAAGCTTTCATTGCTTCTTTAAGACCTGAATTCATTTCACTCATAGAGGTCCTAAAACTTTTAGGACCTGTTCCATAATCAGGTGATAATGAATAATTAATATGAAAAGTTGTTACAACCCATGCATCTTCATGTTCAGAATCATAATATATAACAGCAAAGGTTAATTGTGTTGGTGTTGTTTTAATAAGCTTTTTATCATGAACTTCGCCATTTCCTTCTGAATATCATGCCTGATTAAAAAGTTTATCAGTAAGATCCATCTTTTTTGCTTCTGTTAGTATTTCGTCAAATTGCCTCATTTTATTATCCTTTTATATTTTATATTTAACTTTGTTTAGTATTACCAATTTCTTGTAATAAATTATTAGCTAGTTTTTGAACCTTTTTATTATTCCTAAAATCATCCATCCACATTTTAGGCATAGATAAACTTAATAACTTCTTAAGTTTATCTATGCCAATATCTTTAGTTGAACCTGCATTTTTAACTAAATCTTTATAATTTGGTTTAGAAAGATTTCCTTCTGTTAGTATTTCGTCAAATTGTCTCATTTTATTCTCCATTTATTTTTTAGTTGATTTTTTCTGATCTCTAAAACTATTCATTGTTTGGTTATAAATATATTGATCTGCTTTTTTCTTAAATCTAGGATCAATATTTTTTGCTGCTTCTCTATAGGTTTCCCAATCAAATTGTTTCATTTTAGATTTTATATGACTATGTAAATACATCCTTATACATAAAGATGCTAATGCTAATGGTAATTTAGCAGCTTTCCATGCAGCTTTAATATCACGATAAGTGACTCTATTTTTATTTTTTGTTCTTCTAACTAAATATTCAGCTAATTGAATTCTTCTTGCCCATGGAACATAATGTAAATTAATACCTAAAAATCTATCACCATATTTAGCTAAAACAATAGATAATGGTAAATTATCATAATAAGGTAATGTTTTTTTCCATTTAGGATCATAAGCAAAAGTAACAGGATATCCTAATCTCATTTGATTTTTACCAGATTTTGATGTAGGACTAACCGTACGTACATCACGCACTTCATCAGTTTTATTTATTTTATCAAATAAAGCCTTTATATCCTCTGGTACTTTTTTAGCCAATTAAAACCATCCTATTTCATTTTTTTAAATTTACTAACTGCATCTTTAAGATTTTTATCATCTTTATTATCACCAAAATATCGTTCATCTTCTTCAAGATCACCATCTATTTTAAATTCAACATTAAATTTGTCAATTACCCAAGACTCTTCATCTTTATCATACCATAATACAGCATATGTTAATTCTGTTGGAGTACTTTTTAATAGTTTAACATCATAATGAGTTGGATTTTTACCTTCTCTATACCATGCTTGTTTAAAAATTAATTCTGATAAATCAGGTTTTTTTTGCTTCAGTTAAAATTTCTGTAAATTGTCTAGTCACTTTCATTATCTCCTTTCCAACCTTTGTCTACTTCATCAAAGAATTTTTTTCTTTTATTCTTATCCAAATCTTCAGGTGAATCTACTTTATATTTTTTAAGCATTTTGTCAAAAAATTTCTGATAAGCTTCCTTATCCCCTTTGGCTTCATTTAGTATTTCATCAAATCGTCTCATTTATTATTCTCCTGTATTGTAATATGTCCCTATGATCTCCTTTATATTAAAACTAGTCCTATAAACCTTAACATTTTGAGCCACAGCCGTTATTGTGGTATCATCTGCACTATAAGGACTAACATTATCAACTCCATTACCAGAAACAAATGTTCCTGAAATGAGCCTTACTGTCAAATCATTACCATCTTTAGCCATTACCTCACCTACACCATCATTTCCATTATCGCTATCACCT
>Ga0208299_1003231_pt1 | contig 10377 bp, 3 predicted proteins | sample 15_taG_FD_184089 | JGI IMG/M metagenome (GOLD analysis project Ga0208299, IMG submission 184089) | Marine viral communities from the Subarctic Pacific Ocean - 15_ETSP_OMZ_AT15312 metaG (SPAdes) (version 2) | ecosystem: Environmental > Aquatic > Marine > Oceanic | place: Pacific Ocean | collected...
AGTTTAACTGATCCAACCGTAAAACTAGGACAACTTACTACTAGTATAGATGATGAAATAACATCAAACGTATCAGAAGACACTGAGTTTAATGTCAATGGAACGTTAGGCGTAGGTAAGGGAGCAACAGTGAGAATGAGAGGGTTAGAAAAAAGTGAAGATACTGGTGTTGCTACAGTAGTAACTGTCGATTCTAGTTCTAACGGTGGTGGCGTTACAGGTGGTGCTATTGGTATAACTAACGCAAGAATAATAGCTAGCGCTGATAGACCTGTTAGATCAGGAACGACAATGTATATAGATGGTAGTAGTAATTTAGTTTATTTAAGTGGGGTAATAGGCGTGAGTAAATACCCAGAGGCTAATCAAAATATATATGTGGACATAAATAAAATACTAACAACAGGAATAGCATCATGATAACAATAAACTTTACAAGTGGTATAAATAATGATTCACTACAAATAGGTGACTTAGCTTACTACGTGACACCGTTTTCAGGAGGCGGTTTCGAACAATCAATAGCCGAACCAACGTTAATTGGTAGAATAGCAGCTATAACAGCAACATCAATAGATGTAGAAGAAGTCGCGGGCACTGCTCCGTATCAAGGTGACTTCATTATGTTTGCTAAAGACAGTGGTGTTAACTTGTCTGGATTAGTTGGGTATTACGCAGAGATAAAAATTAAAAACGATTCAACTGAAAAAGCCGAAATGTTCTCCATAGGCTCCGAAGTAACCGTTAGTAGTAAATAAATGGCAAAAAGTGTAACTATAAATAGATAAATATAACAATATGGCAACAAAATCAACTCAATCTTCACCATTAAAATTAGCTCCTTTAGCTATAGCAGCTATAATGGCTGCGCCAGCAATAATTAAAGGCGTTGGGCATTTATTTGGCGCGGGGAAAAGAAGTAAAATTAGAGACGCTGAAGCGGCTTTTGATACTAGAATTGAAGATTATGAAGCATCTGAGTTTCAAGCTTTAGATAGAGACGCCTTAAGAAGAGAAAATATTTTTGAAGGACAGGAAAATATCATGGAGGAGATGGAGATTGATACTAAAGCTGCTGATTACGCTAGAGAACAATTCCAACAACAACAGGCTAATATAATGCAGGGGTTAAGAGGTGTGGCTGGAGCTTCTGGTGCAGCTGGATTAGCACAAGCATTAAGCGGACAAGCTTCTAAACAAGCTCAACAATCCCAAATAACTATAGGACAACAATTACAACAAGCTAGAAGAATGAAATTACAAGAACAATCTAGGATAAACCAACAAGTAATGACAGAGGAATCTAGACTAAGCGAAGCAGATAGATCAATACAATTAGCGAACATGCAGGGTGCTAGACAATTTGAGATAGATAAATTATCTACGTTGATGGGTGTTGCCGGGCAAAGAATAGCTGGAGCAAAAGCTGATTACGCCCAACAACAACAAGCGTGGGGACAAGTAGCTGGAGCAGTTGGTAAAGTTGGTGGGGCTTTCTTAGGAAAACCCTAATGTCTAATTTTAAATAAATAAATATAAAACATGGCGGCAAACGAAGCGATAATACGAGCAGCGGGGCAAAGATATGCTCCTACTAAAATTGATTACTCTGGATACATAGAGGCGTATGGTCACATAACGTCAGCTTTGATAGCGAAAGAAAAAGAAATAAAGAAGAAGAACGAAACTTTTGAAGGTCTTGAAATAAAAGCTGAACATCCTGATGAGAAAATTCACTATGAGTTTCTTCGAGGCGTATCTGTAGATGATACGGAAATGGGGGAGATATATACAAAATTACTTACAGAAACTAATATAAATAATCAATATTTAACAAATCAGGATTTTAAGGACGCTTACACAGCCGCGTATAATAATAAATCTCTTGCTACTACTGCGCAAGAAGATCATTATCATAATACTATTTTAGGTAAAGATTTTGATGGTAAAAGAACGTTTATAATAGGAGAAGGAACTGAAACCGAATCCGGAACAAAATACACAACGTTAAACGATCTTTTGTACCATGGTAAAAGTAAAGAGCAAATAATACAAACGATTAAAGACAAAGGAATAACGGACGTGATAATGGGGATGGATGGAAGATATATTCCAATAGGTAAGTTCAAACCAAATATCATACAAGCTTTAGATGAAAAGAGTGATTTCTACCAAGAAATAGATAAAACTACAGATAAGTTAATACCTCTTAGATCATCAAGTGCGTCTGATTTAGACCCAGCTGATTCTTGGGAAAAAAGAAAAATTAAATCTTTACATAAACTAAACTCTATGACTAAAGATAAAAACGTATTACTTTCCGCTATGACCGATTTAACATATCCTATAAGTGGGGGTGATTTAATTTCTGGCAACGAAACTAAGGAAGATAATTTTATGAACTGGCACTTGTCAATGGACGAAGATTTTAAAGAAGATTGGAATAAATATTTAGAGGGAGAAGGTAAAGATAAAACGAAAACAGAATTAAGAGTTATGAAAGGAAAAATGATACGGAGTTCTTATGACGAAGATCCAGAAAGAATGAGAGAAGATTTTGCAGAATTTCTAGAAGCTATTTATGACTCTTACCAAATTGGATGGAAACCTCGAATAAGCGTACCTAGTTTAAAACCTATATCACCTTCACCTACATTACCTTCAATAAATGAGTAAATATAAACTTACATCACCATTAAGACATAGAGAAGATGGACACGCGCCACTTTCTAAAGAAGCTCACGTAAAAGCACACGGTGGTGACGCTATAGAAGCTGGGTATGAAGACGCTAAAGAAGAAGAGGTTTATCCTTGGGGTGCTAAAAAAGATAGAAAACCACAAATTATAGCGGATATTAAACCAAGAACCTCAATCCCTAAAAAACAAACTCATATAAAGAAAAAAAAGGAAATCTTTCCGAATAATTTAGTTTCTTTAGATAATGGTCTTACATTTGATACGGAAAACGATTATTTAAGTTCTGTATATTTTACTGATGAAGACGAAAATATAGGTATGATACCTAGTGGATCTAAAATTTCTAGCAAACAAGTAGGAAACCGTATTGTTTATTTGCTAGAAGCTGGAGAAAAAATAAAAGAAAATATTTATTTTGATTTGTCAACTAAGAATATAATAGAAAACATTGCTCCAAAAACTAAATTATCTTTAGATTTACAGAGTCTACCAGTAAAAATAGACGATATGCGGGTTTTTAACACTGGGAAAGACGACGTGGGATTACACAAAGAAGGAGATTACTACGCTCCTAAATTAGGTTTTTTTAGTTGGGAAAAGTACAATGAGTTATTTGATGAGTTTGTGGAGGTTTTAGGCGTTGATATAGTTGACAACGAGGTATTAAAAGAGCAATTAAAAAAAGAATTTGAAGTACTCTACAATATTTCTGATCCCAACGCGGTAAGTAACAAACTAATTTACGAAAAATTTAGACGACAAAATATTAATCCCGACACTGAATCAGTGTTTGATGTTGATGTGAAAATTAATCAATCGGATTTAAACGCTAATAGTTACATTATAGACAAAGTTGGTCAAAACATGGGATTACTCTGGTCCCCAGCAACAGGAGACAACTATGCGTATATGATAGACCATTATGTCAATAAAAATGATTATAACGCCACGATAGGACAACTTGGAGAATCAGCAGAAAGTATTTTAGAGCTTAAAAACCATCCTTTTGGTGACTTAAGTGTGTTAAATAAAATTTTCGACGTATCAATACTACACGACATGTCAGAAAGTTCAATTATGGAGACTGTTATTCCTAGACGGGGATCAAATAAAGAAGATTTTGATCACGTATTGTCTTTCAATCCTACTAGTCGTTATTTTCTTTCTAAGAAAGGTAGTAAAAGTCTAGATAAGCAAGTGGAAAACTTTAACAAAACGTTTGTTGATACGGATGTTAAAATGAGTCTTGATATTCCTAAGCACTGGAAAGATGTAGGTGAGGGTGAAAAATACCAAGCTACATTTAAAATCGAAGGTGTAATTGGAGCTGATGGTAAAAGTGTTCATAATTTTAAAAACTACGAAGAAGTAGCTATATTTTTAGTTGAAAATCTTGATAGAGAACAAACTCAGCAAATGAATAAAAACGTTGCTGATATGACGCAAGTGAAATTAAAGGAGATACGCGCTAAGAATGATAATTTTAGAAAAACTACATCAAACGAGGAAGTAGCAAATAAATATTTTAACGATAATAGAGATGATCACTTGAAGTTAATAAACGGTCTTGGACTAAGTGCTTATAGAAGAGATATATTATTAAACGAACTTAAAGATAAATTATCTGCTAACGAAGATTATACTGCAGATGATTTTTGGATTCCACCAAGGGATTTGATAGACGAAAGAATAAACCCAGACAAGGTATTAGAGGTTTTACTAGCAATAAAAAACGGTTATAATAGTAATAAATTAAACACAAAAGAACAAGTAATAGACGAAAAAACCCGAAATCATATTGAAGATATGGTGGAAGGTAAAATGTTGTATACGCACACAAGTAAACAACATATGATAGAGAAGAAGGATCCGGCGACTGGTGAAACAACGAAAGTACCAGCAACTTTAAACGAAGTTAAAGAACATAACGCTAAAATAGTTGAAACCGGTATTAAAGCAGTAGATACTAGTGTAGAAAAAGGAATCGTTCCAGCGGTAAACAAGTTCCACAAAGAAGGATATAGAGTTGTACTTGATGTATGGGGAGAAATAGACGAAGTTGGAACAATGGGGTGGATTACTGTATATTCAGACTCAGAAGAGGGGATGCCACTTGGAACTAAGGTAGAGTTTTTAAGATACGAATGGGCTGGAGACGAAGAAGATGATCCAAATTTTGACTTTAATACAAGGGAGGGGGATACTTACGAGCAAATGCTTAGTGTAATTGCAAATCACAATGCCTTGTTAGAAGACGTAGAAACTGCTTTTGTTGACGCGGAAAACAACAAGCACGATGCTTACGAGAGTTCTTATTATCAAGATATTATAACTAGTAGGTTAGGTATAGATTATGATTATTCGTCTAATTGGAGTAAAAGATTTGGACATGGGTTTGATAATGTTGTACTTGGAATCCCCGCTTTACTAGGTAATAAAAAAGCAATAAACGCATTAAGCGCAAACACAAAGACGGCTCAATACGCTATGAAACAATATAGTTGGAGTGAAGATCCTTGGTACCAAAACACTGGTTTGGTTTTTTCTGATCAAGGCGCTAATATGGTATTTTTTATTACCACCATGGGGGCTGGAACACCGTTGTTAGGAACTAGAGGAGCTATGGCGCTTGCCTCGGTTGGTGTCGCAGGTCAATCTGGAGGTGGTAAAAGAGTGCAGTTACGTGATCAACGTATAATGGCTGAAGACGCTAAAATAAATTTAAGAAATTTAGAGACAGCTTTTGCAGAGGGTAGCATAAGTAAAAAGCGATACGATGAGAACAAAGGAATACTAAACTCCGTTATTGATGCCGGAGATTTTTCAGACACTGAAATGTGGTTGAGCATAGGTGGTACATCTTTTACTGAAGGAAGTCTTACTTATATGTTTGGTGGCGTTGGTAGACTTAATACCGCTAATAAGTTTGTCGGAGCTTTCACAGGAGCTAAAGCAGCTAATCCTTGGAATATAGCTAGAGACTATAAATTTTACACTCAGTTAGGGAAGGGAACTTTGACCACTGGTAAAAGAGCGGCGTGGGAGGTGACAGAAGAACTTTCAATATATGGTAATACTCAGGTATTAGATTCTTATATTTTCGACACCAAATTAGATCTTAGTCAAGCTCCTAAAGTTGCTATAGACGCCGCTATTATGTCCGGTGGTACTAACAATATTAGTATAGGTTATGATTTAGTAATGAATCATGGTACGAGAACAGAATTAAGAGAGGAAATAAAAAATCTTACTACTCAGCGTAAAAACCTGTACGAAGAAAGAAAAAAATTAAATCCAAAAGATTTTTCATCAATAGCTAAATACGAAAAAGCTGTAAATGATGCAGCCGCTAAAATCAAGGTAAAGACAGACGCGCTTATTGGCAAGGTCAGGGAAGCTAACATAGAAATGCTAGGTTTAGACGAAAAAACTCAACAAGAGATATTAGGTAACTATATGCAAATTAATGAAATGCATACTGAAGCTGGTATATCGAACGAAGAAGGGTTAAGCGCGGAGAGAGTAAACGAAAAGATACAACTTCATAAAGACAAATTAAACAGGGAAAAGAAAGGTTCTGGAGACGCTTGGTTGAAAAATTATGAAGAAGCTAAAAGCGTAAAAGATAAATTAGTAGAAGACAACTTTAATTTAGAAACCGCCACAGAGTCTATATACGGAGAAAACTACAAAGATAGTAAGAGAAGAAAAAATACTATAGAAAAAATAGAAAAGGACAAAGAATTATCTAAAAAATATAGAAAAGCAAGCCCTAAAGAAAAGTTGCATATAGAAATGGAATTTTTGTATGAACAAACTATAGTTAGAAATGCAAGAAACGCTGAAAATAACGAATCTATTAAAACAGCGGTAGAAGATATTGTGTTTTCAGAAAATTCTTACGAGATGGATGGTGTTAAATACGATACGAAAGAAGAACTTGTAGATGCGATAAAACTCAAAATAGAAAATAAAGAACAAGTTAAAAATGTAACTATAAAAGGTACTGGTGTAAATAATAACAACGATCAGGACGTGTTCCAACTTCTCAACAATGCTTATAAAATTGAGGTTAACGAATCAAACGAAGGTGAAAAACCTAAAACAAAAGAAAAAGTTGATGATACAAAAACTCAGATAAACGTAGTTAAAACCAAGGAAACAACTAGCGCCGCCGATTGGAAGAGAAAGAATAATAAGAAAAGAATTACTTCTGAACAAAAACAAAAACTAGACAACGCGTACAGGAACATTGGAAAAGAATTAATAACTGTTGGTGGTGAAAATAATATCACTACTTTTGAAAAAGGTCAAATAAACGCAGAGTTACTTTTTGCAAAAATAGAAGAAATAACGGATAAAAAACCAACGGTTGTTTACGAAAAAACAAAACAAGATTTAAAAGAAAGATTAAAAAAATTAGAAGAAGACAAATTAATAAGCGAAGAGCAAAGAGAGGAAATTGAAAGAGGTTTAGATGAAGGCACTATGAGCGGTGCTATTATCGGTAATCAATTTTTAACTATAGATCCAGACGCTAAAGAAAAAATGCGTGGAGCTTTAGGTTTAAATGAGCAAAACAACTTTATACAAAGTATGGTTTGGGTTCATGAAATAGGACACTACTTAGATAACTCTACAAAAACCCGAGCAGAATTAAATAAAAAAGCAGAGTTAATAAACAAGTTTTTACTAAAGCACGGGAATCTCACTCAAGTATTAAACGAAGACGCCTTAATGGAGTTAAGAACGATTGGTTATATGAATAACCAAGAAACTATAGAGGGTTTAGTAAAAGAACTTAAAACAGCCGAGGGAGAAAGAGTCAATCAAATAAACACTGCTTTAGATGAATACATAAGAAAAGTAGAAGAAAGATTAAGTCATGGGGATAACAGTTATATTTACGACAAACTTTTAAACGAGGGTAGAGGTTTAGTTAGCAAAATATTCAATCCTAATTACGAGGTAAACAACGCTAGGGATGCCATTTATGAAGTTGTTAGTTACATTGAAGCTGTTAGACGAGGTGATCTTTCAGTTGCGTATGAAGCAAGATTAAAAGCAGCTGAAGATAGGACAGATTTAGTTGCTGACGAGGTAGCTGTGCAAAAATCAAAAGTAACACCAGAGAAACTAATTAGGATAATAAAAAATCCTAAAAGCAGTGAAAAACAAAAAAGAGAAGCTGAAGATAAATTAGTACCTCAATACGAAGCGATGGCTTTAGAGGCTTTGCAGTATAACGAAGCAAAAGGTGATATACCTAGAACAAACGTTGTATCTGCAGCGAGAATATATTACAAAGCTATTGTAGAAAACTATAAGCCTGCAAAAGGCGCTTTTTCAACTCACGTTTATGGTAACATAGCCCCTAAAAACGATATAATATTTGAGGATGCTAAAACATTAGCCATACGAGATGGCGTTAAACTAGATGCCCCAGAAGCTATGCAAGTAGAGGGAGATGCCGGGGTAACAACAAATATTGAAGATACTTTCGTGCAAAAAATAAATATACTTAAGTTCGGTACGGTGGGTAGAGTTATTGATAAAATTAAAGGTTTAGTAAAAGTGCGGGTTGGCGATACTTTTAAAGAAATAATAGCAAGATACGCTGGGAAAGTTGGGGAATTAGTATTTGATATACCTGCTAAAAAAATAACGGAAGGTGGAGCTAATTTAGCCGCTGTTACAAAGTACAAAAAAGGTATGCCGATTCCTGCTGAAGCTCAGAATATACAGAGATTTTTTAGCGCACCGCAAAACGCGGAAAAATTTATCAAAACACTACCGTTGTATAATGTAACTACTGAAACCGCTGATATAAATAAACTCGGTGAAAACATAGATGTATCAAGAAACGTTTACGGCGTGGCTATTGGATTAAAGGGATTACCGTTAAGTTATTTTTACGAAGACTTTATGGATCCAACTGGTAAAATCACAACTCCTAAGGGTAGAAGCAGGGGATTATCAACACAAACAGGTGTAAAAAGATTAAAACCAGAATTTAGAAATCCAACGCCAGAAGTCGTAGAGAAATTTAAAGAAGATATAGGTATAACACCTAAAGGTCAGGAAAACATATATGACAGAGATATCGGTCAATTGTTAAAAGGTGCCGCTAAAGTTTATTCTATAAACGCTGCTTTATCAGCTGCTCAAAGATTTCAAGAAGCTAAAATTAAAGAAGCTAAAGAGGCTAAAAAGGAAGCGGAAGTACAAAGACTAAAACAACAAACAGCCGATATTACGACTGCTCAATCCAAAGTTGCTTTTAGTAAATTGATAAAAAGATCAATTGGTGAATTATTCACAGAGGGAATTAATAATCCTAATTTTAATTTAGACTTAGCTGGAATAAATAAACTTAATACTTTACTGAAAGAAAACGGCGTAAGTAAAACTATTAACTTAAAAGAAGATGTTCACACCATAGAAGGCAGAAAAAGAATAGTAGATTCTTATAAGTTTATAATGTCAAAACTTGGTCCAAAAGCAATGTGGTTTGGAAAGAATGGAACTGGAGCATCTGTGTTTACAACAAGTAATAGTGACTATGGGGTTAGCATGTCAACAACTGACGGGAAGCAGAAGAATAATTCTAATGAATATTTATTTCCTGAAGAGGCTGGTAATTTCAATCAACTTAAACAAGATCTTATAGATATAAGAAACGATGAAAACTACACGGATTATGGACCTGAAATTAAAGGTGTAACTGATTACAGCGTAGGAAGTTACTCTTCTTTAATAGGTAATCCTCAAAAAGCTAATGCAAAAAACAAATCTGGGGATATAAAAAAGTTTAATGAAAAAGTTACGTTAATACACAGCGAAATGTGGAAACGTATTTACGATCTTGTTGGAAAAGATAAAAAGAACGCTGCTATTATTGGATCATATTTAAAACTTGTAGCAAACCATAAAGGACATTGGCATAAAATGGGTGCAGAAATAGTTGGTTGGTCAACAAGTCCTAAAGGAATAGGAGGAACTATGTATGAGTACGAGCACGCTATGCCCGCTACTGCTGCTTATCTTTATTTAATGGATGTCGCTTTGAACCAAGCTAACTTTAAACCAGCTTACGACGCTGTTATGGATAATTATAAGTTAATAGCCTTAGACAAGGCGGAAAACGCAAAACTTGGTAAAGCAAAACTTGGAAGAACTATGCCACAAGGTTGGCAGTTAGGAGAAAACTTTTGGTGGCAAAGATATTTTAACGACGTGGTGTTCCAGTTTGATAGTGGTATTAATCCTAATTCTATAGTTGGATTAGATGGTAAAACTTTTGCGGAAACATTTAATATAAACGCAGAAGGAAAACCTAGACCTGTGAAAACAGGTGTTAATAGTAGAATACAACAAAGTAAAGCTATTAATAGTTCTAGAGCAATAAATATAAATACAGAATCCAACGGTATGACCACTTGGGATTTTGATGATACATTAGCAACTACTAAATCTGGAGTTATGGCTACAATACCTAACCCAGATGGAACCCCACAGCCTGGTAGAAAAGTTATATTCTTGGCTGGTGGAGCTGGTAGTGGGAAGGGTAATGTTATTAGTAAACTAGGATTAGAAGGACAAGGATTTAAAATAGTAAATCAAGATATATCTTTAGAGTGGTTAAAGAAAAACTCTGGACTACCAGCGGATATGAATGA
>Ga0208299_1003232_pt1 | contig 10374 bp, 7 predicted proteins | sample 15_taG_FD_184089 | JGI IMG/M metagenome (GOLD analysis project Ga0208299, IMG submission 184089) | Marine viral communities from the Subarctic Pacific Ocean - 15_ETSP_OMZ_AT15312 metaG (SPAdes) (version 2) | ecosystem: Environmental > Aquatic > Marine > Oceanic | place: Pacific Ocean | collected...
GAAGAAGAGCAAAACCCTTCGCTATTCAATGAATCTAGACGGGGAAATTAAATTATTTACAACTTCAGATGAGGCAAAAGCCTTTGCTGCAACAAAAGCAGAAGAAGAGGAAGAAGTTGTAGATTCAGAAGAGGAAGAGGTACAGGGCGCCACCGGAAGCTCATCTCTTGAGAATAAGTTAAAGGCTGCCATCTTGCGATTGGTCAAGATGAAAGGCAAATCTGAGGAAAAAGACGCTCTGATGGATCGTGCCCAAGACATGGCTGAGGAGAAATTTGGATTAACTGGAAAAAAGGCCATATGGAAAATGAGGGAGTGGTGGGATGAAGGTTTCCCCGGAGCGACAGATGACGGGGATCAGGAGAAGGAGTCAGAAAGCGAAGAGAATCTTGCTTCGATTCAGGCCACAGAGAAGAAGAAAGAGATTGAAAAATCAGATAAAGATTATGAAGAGGCCGGAGGCATCTATGCCAAAGAGGAAGAGCCGGAAGAGGCTCCAGCGCCGAAAGAAAAGAAAGATACTCCGTTAACTAGAAGCAGAAAACGTATGGCAGATCAGGCCCTAAATCAAAAACTCACTATGAATTTTCTCCAGGACCTTGTGAAGTCCACGGGAATTAAATTCGAACCAACTGCTATGCGCGCCGCGATTGACAGAGTTATGGAGAAGGCGGCCGGCCCGAGCGTCAAAATAAATGAGGCGACAGACACGCCAAGTGTTATTCGATGGGAAGATTTACACAAAGAAATGATGAATGTCCCATATGCTGGAAACAAGGGAGGTAAACTTAGTTCTTCAGAGGCTGAAAAAGTTGCGAATTTAGTAAAAGATTGGCTGGAGAGCGAACCGACTGTAACAAAGCATGTCAATATTAAATTTGAAATGCCTGGAGATGCGGGCCCGGATGATGATCCAGAAGAAGAAAAAGAAGAAGAACCGGAGAAGCAAAATAATTCTAATGACATGATTTTGGATGCTCTTAAGGGGCGCTTAAAGGAACTCGACTTGGATTCCGAGATTGGGCGCGCCAAAGTAGCGAATAAATTTACTAATAAAAAAGACAAAGATGGCAATCCAATAGAGAGCAAAGATCACTCTGCTTATCTTGGCGCCTATATGTTTTATAAGGCTATGAAGAAGGTATTGAAAGCTTTAGAAAGAGATCCCGAAATGACCACACAAAAACTCGTCGCGCTCATCCCAAAAGAGATCGGCGGGAATGAGCTTGGATCGGGAAGTCCGTATTCGCCAAAAAGAACGGGCCCAATCAATGAGTTCGCCCCTCCCGGTGATGATGATCAAATAGAGTTTAATGAAGATATTATTAGTTGGCTCAAAAAGACAATTTCTGTTTTCCAGAAAGCGGGCCTTACTGATGCCAAGAGGGCAGTTCAAGCATCCAAGACGGCTAGGGGAGCAAAGGAAGTAGATGTCTCATCGCCAAGAAAGAAAAGCGACGGTTCGATGGAAACCCCAGAAGAAGTTGTCGCGAGAATTAAAAAATCAATTCAGACCCGGGATGGAAAAGCAACCAAAAATGATTTGCAAAAAGCTACACAACTAGCAAAGGCAGGTTCGGACGAAGCTTCGCGGCAGAAAGGCCAAGCTGGCGTTATTAATACAAGACAAATTATCGCTCCTCGATTGAAGGCTGCGGGAATTAGCATAGATAAGAACACTCCTCAAGGTAAAAAAGGATTGAAATTTGTTAAAAATCTTCAAAAAGTAATCAGAAGATTTATCGGCCGGCATCTAAAGAGGCTCGGAAAGGCAGATATTAAACAAATTACAGAAAAATTAGAAATTAAGATAATGGCAGAAATTTTATCATCAAATATTGATTTTTCAAACAAAACAGTTATTTCAGAATCAATTGATTTTCTCGTTATCAAGAATCTTAAGAATGAGATAAGGATCCTCAATGAAAATAAAAAATAATTCAAGTCGCGATGTAAATGATATAACGGAAATGCTTGAAAGTTTTCTTCCGTTTGCAAAAGATCGCTTACAATATGACAGAGATCCAGAGATCGCATTTGAATCCGATCCGGAGAATGCCAAGAATACACTCGGAAAGACCGCTCAATACGAGCCGGCATCTGGGACTATTACAGTCTTTGTCGATAGCAGGCACCCAAAAGATATTTTAAGATCGTTCTCACATGAATTAGTGCACCATACGCAGAACTGCGATGGGCAATTTGATAATATGGGAGCAATGGGAGAGGGCTATGCCCAAACCGATGATCACCTAAGAAAAATGGAAGAAGATGCTTACCTCCGAGGAAACATGACTTTCAGAGATTGGGAAGATAATTATAAACAAACAAACCGAGCCTTTGGTAATTCTTTGAATGAAAGGCACGAAAGACTTTATTATGAACTTAAAAGGAGACTCTGGTAATGGCAGTCAAATGGTCGTGGGCATTCGGGCCCGAAACAAATACCGAATTAATGGAAATGGGGTGGACGATGGCGTATCCAAGTACTTCCGAAATAACTCAAAGTAGTGCCCACACATATACTTATCCCGGGGCGCCCGTGGGAAGGAAATCAATTAATATGAGAAGGCAGATGTCGGTCATTTCCCCACAAAAAACCTCTGCTGCCGAAGGCTGGGCTTGTGTTGCTTTTTACTGTAGCGATGTTTTTGATCAATGGGGCGAAAACTATCACGCAATAAAAATCATAAGTGGCGCGGGCGGAAAATCAATTAAAATTTATTCTGATGCTAGTGCACCAAACCAGACAATGATCCTCCAGGTCGATGGCGCATTTGATCCGTCTGGAAGTGTTACTGTTACTCAAAATGATTGGCATTATATTGCATTACAATATAGCATGACTGGAACAATTTGGTCGGCTAGGTGGTATTTGGATGGGGCCCCGGTTGGGTCTTTAACTACTGATGGCTCAGCGGATCCGACGACAGACGATCAAATATCATTATCTATCGCAGGTACGAGCTGGTCGAATTCATTTTATACTTGGTATGGTCAGATCATCACCTATGATGACTGGAGCGATGATGGAGGCAAGCCCCTTTATGTAACAAGAGTCGACCCCAAAAACCAGTGGGCCGGTGGCGCGCCGCATGGTCAAATTGGTACCTGGGCGCCCGTTGGCGCGGCGACCAACCCCGCTGCTGTAGAATCTCCATATAATACTAGCTCATATTCCGAAAATACTGCATCTGTTGCTGGAGATAGGCTTGTTATTTATAATTTTCCAGATATTGCAACAGCATTAAACATCGATAGCAGTTCAATTGTTTATGGTGTAACCAACCACGCTTGGGTAACTGGGTCAGGATTAAGTGGTTCAGTTGGTATTGCTGCACCAAACATCGCCGGCGGATGGACAACGGGGTCCTCTATTCTTCCAGATACAAATGATCCTACTTATGGCTACGTTTCCAGTGGCTCTATTTTAGCCGCTGATCAACTATATATGTCTTATGAGGTAAAATAGTTTATGGGCGATGCGTCTGTTGCAAATTTATTTAGTACAGTCGTGCACGAGGCGGTGCCCTACAGTACAAACATAACAAATTTATTTAGTACAGTCGTGCACGAGGCGGTGCCCTACAGTACAAACATAACAAATTTATTTAGTACAGTCGTGCACGATGGGCCAACATTTTCAGTACCAGATATTACCGGCACAGTCGGAATTACGGCTAGCTATGATGCATCACCGCAAGGATTTCCGACTAGTTCTACAAGTTATCAGTGGAGTTGGTCATCAGTTCCATCCGGGTCTTCTATAGCTAATGCTATTTTACCACTTCCGGGCAGTGGAACAACTTACCCCGTTTCTGGAAATGTGGGGTTGTGGCACTTCGATTCTCAAAATACAGGTCCCACGCCCGCGCAAGGGTCGATTGGGTTAAGAGACTCTTACGGCGATGGGTGGCATGGAGATAATTTTGTAAATGTAAGTGTGAACGGCACACCAGTATTGGTCAATATAACTTTGGCGGCTGGCCATGGCCCAGAATGGTTTAACTACGCAGCTGCCCCGGGCGATGCGGTAGTGGTGACCTATACGGCAGGATCCTGGCCCAGTGAATGTTCTTATACTCTCAATAGCGGCTCCAACGGATCCGGAGTAGATTTTTACACATCACCTGCCTCTCCGACAGGCCCAGCGACCCCATACGCCTTTACGGCAGGTACTTTCCTAACCGGGTCGGAAACTACAACTCCAGACTCTAGCGGCCAAGGAAATAATGCCACTCCCGATGGGGTAACACTTGTATCTTCGAGTTATGTTGGCAGTCATTGTTACGAATTCGATGGGGTCGACGATTCGATTGATCTCGGAATAGTTCCATCTGATATCGGAATCGGCGGAGGGAATAGCAGGACCATCGCGTTTTGGGCGTCATCTTCTGTCTGGGTTAATAATTCTGTATTTTTTAGTATGGGTGATGATTCGAATTCGGAAGACTTCACATTTATTCAGAGAACTCCTTCCGATGTTAAGCTTAATTTTTGGAATGATGATCTTCAAGTAACTGTAAATAATAGTCCTGGATGGCATCACTATTTTCTGATTTATGATTCGGGGGATGGGAATTCCTATATCTATCAAGATAATTTATTGTTGGGCAGTAATCCGGTTAACCCCAATACCATCGATGCATATCGAATAATTATAGGCGATGGTGCCAGTCCAAGTTGGCAAGGAAATTATTATGAAGGAAAAATTGACGAATTTGCAATCTGGGATAGGGCCCTCACGTCGTGCGAGAGAAGCACGATCTACAATTTTCTACAGACTGGGTCCATAGACGCAGCAAGTGGTAGCTCGCCAAATCTTTTAGAGCAATTCTCTTTTGTACCAGATGTTACTGGAACCTATTCTATAGATTTAGAAATGATGGATACAAACAACTGTACTTTATTAACTGGAACCGTCGAGGCTTTAATCTCACTGAGTCCAGGGCCATCATCCGGGGATATAAATTTATATCTGAATTTTACAGAAGTTGCCTGGATCTATGATGCCTCTGTTGACGCCCCTCCTATAAGTTCGTCATCGACTACCTTTGTGATTCTCCCTCAAAAGAGCGGAGGGCCCATGATTGATTCAAATTATGTAATCAATAGCTATAAAGCTCTTTCTTCGGAAAGAATTAGAAGAGTAGAGCAGGTTCCCTTTAGACTAGCGAGAAAAGATAGGCTCGGCGTTCGGAGAATAATAGAACCGCCGCCACCTCCGGAAAGTGAAAAAATCAGAATTTATGAAAACTTCGCTGAAGTGGCCTGGATTGCTAGTTCTTCTGCAACTCCCTATCCTGCTCCCCCTCCGATGTCTCCACCTGCGCCGCTACCATCTCCGCCGCCCGCCCCTTCACCGGAAGAGGAGGGCCCCAGCTCCATTGAATTTAGGAATGTTGAGGTCGTTCTGGAAGCTGAGCGTGCCACGGAAAACGGCTCCATTGAATTTAGGAATGTTGAGGTCGTTCTGGAAGCTGAGCGTGCCACGGAAAACGGCTCCATTGAATTTAGGAATGTTGAGGTCGTTCTGGAAGCTGAGCGTGCCACGGAAAACGGCTCCATTGAATTTAGGAATGTTGAGGTCGTTCTGGAAGCTGAGCGTGCCACGGAAAACGGCTCCATTGAATTTAGGAATGTTGAGGTCGTTCTGGAAGCTGAGCGGGCTGATGCCTGATGATTTTATTAATCTGTAAATAAAATTATACTTATGTTTTTAATATAACTATTTATTGTGTTAATGCAAAATTATCAATTCAATCGGGAGGAATAATTTATGTCTTTATATATGATCGGTACACCGCCGCAAACTTATGACGATGCACATAATAGTAGCGAGTCCATCACCGAGAGGTTTAGGCTCTTACAAGAGGGGTTTGATCTTGCATGTGTTTCAATAATGGATCCCGAAGGATCAATTTCTGGATCTTTATCAACAGAGAATTATGGTGGAGAGAATAATGATGACTGGCCCTTATCGAACCTAGCAGATCGTGAACCACTCCAACTTAGAGGATGGGAGATTGTTACTGTTCTGCCAAGCGATCCGAATGGTGATGGAGTTTACAACCAAGGGGCATACAAGCGTAAAAATTCTTTTTTACATTTGGATAATTACGACTTTCACGGATCGAATAAGGGCACCAGTGATCCTGATGGGCCTTTGCCAGTAAATTATGCTGGAGACTTAACTAGTCTCGGATTAAGTACAAAATTTGACATAGACGGGGATATTCAATCCTCCTTGAAATTTACAACAGATGCTCCAGTTTGGTTACAAAAAAAGGTTGAGACCCCATGGGGCGCCCCAATCCAGCTCGGGGCCGCTGCTGCGAACGATGTTGGAGTTTTCAATTGCTTATATGTGAATTTTGCTTTTTGGGCCAAACAGGCCGGAGAGGGTTATTTTTCCATCGGACTATTAAATAATGCTGGAGGAGATCAGATTGGCTTTCTCACTATTCCCCTTAACGGAACCGACGAGATGCGATTTATTTCGGGTGGTCAAACAGTGTATACCGGGATAAAGCTTGACCTAGCCGGTTTTGACGAGTGGCACCAATTTACAATAAAGTATTTGAGGTCCTGGACTGAGCCCCAAAAAATGCAGGTAGAAGTTTATGTAAATGGGGTGCTGCGGTTTTCTCCAGCGGTAGCGACCGTTGGAGTTGCCAACTTCGGCCTCGATACCGTGGCGATCGCAAAGTTCGGAGAGTGCACATGTGCCATTGATGATTTAATTATCGATGGGGGTATTATTTCAAATGTCGAACAGGATAGTTATTCTACCAAAGATAAATTTATTTTATCTCTACCTCCTGTCCCCAAAAGGACAGTTCAACCTCACGAGATGAATTCAGTTTTTATAGATTACCACGATATTTCTATTTTACATCCAATCAAAGAAAATTTCGACAACAGTACGCGTTATGTGACCGATAGTCTAAAAGTTAAAGATAAGACGGCCGTAATGATTATTAAAGGCGAGGGATCCCTTGATCTAGCGCGAATGTGCAACGGTAATTGGGATCCTGACAATCTGGCCGGTGGAGATTTGGGGTCTGATGACGCGGCAGACGCGTGGAAAGAGGCCGAATTGATCGATCTAAGTTCTGGCTATTCATCATATATTAGACAAAAACGAAATGTTGGCTCTTCCAATGCACTGGCACACGCCCAAGATTTGTTCACTTCCGGTTCGACTCAGACAGAAGGTCAAAATCGGGCTGATTCTTTCTGGGTTTCTTACGCAGTTATTGGAAGTAATTCATCACACGGGATAACCAAGGGCGCATATACAGCACCGGAGCCTAACATGGCCGACGTGGGTACTTTTGACGCCTTAAGCACTGGAGCTGGCATGCCATTACCCGGTGGCGGCAACTAGGGGGGTTTATGGCAGTTAAATGGATTTGGGGATTCGAATCGGGCGCCAGTAGGGAGTTTTATTCTGGATCTGGATGGGGAGTTGATTCTCCGCACCCAGATGGCAGCGCTTCTTTGTACACCGCAGCAGGCCTCACGGAGGCCTCTGATGGCTTGTACGACTTTTCCCATAATCACCCTCATCAGCCTCCTACGACAGCAGGAGGGGGGCGTTACAGCCTTCGAGTGGGCGCGCCATTCCATTCATCTATAGGCGGCGATGGGGATCCGGGCAGCATTGACATGTCAGAATTGCCATTTGGGATTTTGTCACCTTCTTTTGGGAATCTAACCGAAGGGTGTTTATCTCTTTCGGTTCATTCTGACAGTGATTTTGCAGATTGGCCAGATGATGCACCAGGATCTGGAATTGCTGCTGTTTCTCGACTTCAGAGATTTTTAGCTCTCTATCCAGAGCAGACCAATTTAGTGCCCACTAGTGGCTCTGATTTAAGCTCTGCGTTCAAAGTGCGCTTTTTAGATAGTCCTATTTCTCAATCTCCCAGTCTGCCGGCTCAGTTGCAGCTATATTCCTTTTCTACAGGCACTCTTGGAGGCCCAGTAGAAAATAAGATCGCCGCCGTTTGTAGATATGGGTTCGCAAACACGGGATCTGTTCCTGATGCAACGACGACGGGAACAGGGCCCGTCTTGGGAATTTCGGATTCATGCAATTTTTTGTGGCCATATATGCCCCAATATTTTTCAGTTATAGCAGCAACGCCGTGGGAAGGAGGAACTAATTGGGGACTTGTGGCTTATACCTCTTCAGCTGGAGTCTCACTTCAACAAGGCTGGAATGAAGTTACTATCAATTATATCCCACACGCTTCAAGTGGAACAATAAAAATCTTCCTAAATGGTACAGCCATTATAGATCAGGAGGGTGTCCCGACCGGGTATTCTTCCTCCGTCGACGATGGTGGTACCCCAATTGATACAGGTTTGGGGTGGGGAAAAATTCTATTTACAACAACACCATTTACCATGCTCCCTAGGGCGCTAGCGCCAGAACTTACTGGCACATTAGAACCTTCTGGGTTTCTTTACGATCATGTTGTTGTTTTCGATGAGAATTCGGATTTAGATATCGCTACATCTTCCATCTATGTACAGGGCGTTGGCCCGGTGCTGGATCATGAGACTGGTAATTTTATCGGAGATAACTCTCAAACTGCAAGTCTTTTTGATTTTGTTGATGATCAAAATTATTTTATGAATAATAATTATTTAATGGCATCATCTTCGGCACCTAGCGGAAATAGTTGTGATTTTTATTATAATAAGTTAAATTTTTTGAAGGCCGGATCCACAGAATGGGACATGAATAATGTATTATCAATTGTCGGTGTCAATGTAATTAGTGCTGTTTCGGGCGCTGATGTTTCCGGATCTTCGGTCTATAGAGGCTGCAACCCTGTTTGCTCGCCCTTCGCAACCGGAACGGCCTTTAATTTGGCCGGGAAGCAGTTTGTCCATCATACTAGTGGATCTGACTCGGACGGGAGATCTTGGGATTATTTGACCGGCTCGGGTGCAGAAGGTATCACGGCCGGATTGGTTTATATAACTTAAAGAAAGGAGACCATAAAATGGGACAACGAAGAAAAAGACTTCGCCGATTGGCGATTTTAAATAAGAGAGCAAAAGCAGAAGCAGAAGCAAAAGCAGAAGCAGAAGCAAAAGCAGAAGCAGAAGCAAAAGCAGAAGCAAAAGCAAAAGCAGAAGCAAAAGCAGCAGCAGCAAAAGCAGAAGCAAAAGCAGCAGCAGCAAAAGCAGCAGCAGCAAAAGCAGCAGCAGCAAAAGCAGCAGCAGCTTCCAAAACAGAATCTGTGGCTACGAAAAAGGCAGCATCCAGATTTATTAGAAAAACCGAAGAAAAGGAATAATAAAAAATGGATTTTGAAAAAGTCACGAGAAAATTTCTCTTGGGAGAGTGGAAGCAAGGTACCTCTATTCTTTCTAGGGCGCGAGCAATTAAAGAAGCACTTGAAAGTCTCAAGCCGAGAACCATCAAGGAGCGCCAACGAATTGAGCTGGCCTTGGAAAATTTAACTCACATGAGAAGAGGATATCGTAAGTTAGAGGAGCAAAATACAACTCTAACTGAAGAAAATCAACAACTCACAGAGAAATTGCAAGTCTTGGAAGAAAGCCGAGGAGACGAATAATGATGTTGCTTGAGGGAGGCGTAGGAGGCCACATGAGCCATCTTTACGACAATCCGCGTCTTACGTTTGCCACAATTAAGAAAGTCCTACAAGCGGCCTCTGAAGGCCAGCTAGAGGGCACTGAGAAGACCGATGGCCAGAACTTATTCATCTCGTTCTCGGTTCCCGAACAGAAGGCGAAAGGTGCAAGAAACAAGTCCAATATTAAGGACGGTGGTCTAGATGCTAAAGATCTGGCAAAAAAGTTTGCAGGAAGAGGTCCGCTTGAGAAAACTTTTTCTGAAGCCCTTGCCGCATTTGAAGAGGTTGTCCGCGAGATGCCAAGAGCCCAGCAGATACAAATCTTCGGGCCGAACACAAACGTGTATTTTAGTGCAGAGATTATAGATCCCAGAAGTACCAACCTAATCAACTATGATACAAAGACTCTAGCAATCCATAGGGGTGGTGCGGAATTCAGCAGAGAGACCGGAGATCCCATCGAGATTGAAGTCGAGGATCCGAATTATCCTGGTGAGCTAATGAAAACTACCAAGGATGTAAGTACCAATGCTGAACTGCTCGACAGCCTCCTAAAAGATAAACAAGAAGATATCAAAAAGAGAGATTATGGTGTTGAAATGGACGCTATCAAGATCCTCAAAGGCCTGGAAGATGACACTGCTCTAGATATTGCGCTTGATGAACTTGAAAAAGAAATTAGTTCTGAAGGCATAAGCGACAATCAAACCGTCCTAGAATATGTAATGGCTAAAATCTCCAATTGGTTTCAAGA
>Ga0208299_1003234_pt1 | contig 10371 bp, 5 predicted proteins | sample 15_taG_FD_184089 | JGI IMG/M metagenome (GOLD analysis project Ga0208299, IMG submission 184089) | Marine viral communities from the Subarctic Pacific Ocean - 15_ETSP_OMZ_AT15312 metaG (SPAdes) (version 2) | ecosystem: Environmental > Aquatic > Marine > Oceanic | place: Pacific Ocean | collected...
ATTTCGGAAGCACTTGGAAACCCTACATGCTTTGGAAACATTTTACGGAGATCAGACACTTCAGTTCCTCTTGCAGCATGCCAATGACTTAGCGGAGCAGCTAAAAGAGTATGAAGACTTGTATCTCCTTTCAGTTGAACCACCAGAGGAAGAAGATGATTACGACTCAGCAGAGGGAGAACCAGAGTATGGCACCACGGAAGATACAGAGAACGAAGAAAGGTAGACAATATTTTACAAAGATACACGAAAACGCAATAATAAAATATGCTCAAACAGAGGATCCTAGAATAAGGACACATCTGTATGTGACATATATCCAGCCTGCGTTTGATGAGATGGTTGATAAAATTGTTTTTACATATAAGTTTACGACATTGCCGAATATTACAGACCTAAGAGAAGAGTGTAAAATTTGGTTGACGACGATCTTAAATAAATACGACTCCACCAAGGGTTCGAAGGCTTTTTCTTATTTTAGTGTTATAACAAAAAATTGGTTTATCCACAAAGTTAAGCAACAGCAAAAAAGAACCAGAACAGAAGTAAACCTTGAAGACATGTCGAGAGACATTGAGCTAAGACATCTTTCAACTGAAATGAAATATGATGAAGAAAGAATAGCGGCAGAGTTTTGGTCTTCCTTGTCTGATGAAATGGCAACATGGAATCCTGAATCCATGAAGGAAAATGAGAGAAAAGTCTATGAAGCAGTTAAAATATTGTTATCACACCCGGAAGACATAGAAATTTTTAATAAGAAAGCTATTTATTTATACCTGAGAGAGATTACGGGATTAAACACAAAACAAGTAGTCAACAACCTCAACAAGATGCGAATTAAGTATCGTGTCTTTAAAGTTAAGTGGGAAGACGGCAAAATATGAGCGATCTAAAAAATTACATACAGGAAGCAATTGGTAATATTCGGGATGATAGAACTGTTACCAAAGAATTACTTAATGATATTATAACATACATGAGCAAGGATCCTACTTCTCATAGGGAAGTTGGTCAAGTAGCTGCGAAGTATGTTGAAACATTGCAGCGTTCAAACGAGCAACTGGTCAAGGCTGCAACCCTTATACACAAGCAGCAGGCTGGAAATGCCGGATTATCTGATGACGATAAAAAGGAAATCTATGATATGCTTGGTAACGCCACCGAGACAGAGGGCGATAACTAATGTCATGGAAAGAACAGCTTGGTCAAGACAACTTGCTTTCGTTGGGATCCAAGGTTGGCAACTTTCTTGACCCTGCGGATGCATCCGACGACGCCGGCATGTTCGAAACAGTTAAGCAGCATATTTTCGGAGGAATGGAGGAGAGCGCTCATGAAGGAACGGATCGATATCAGGCAATTGTGCTTAGTGTCTCCAGATATGCGTCATCTACTAGTACTTCACAAGCTATCACACGCGGGCTACTCAAGGGCCTTAACATTGGAATCCGACCAAGATTTATTGTTCGAGCAAGGGTAGATACATTACATTCTCATATTCCCGATCCGTGTCAGTATATTAATCAAGGCAGAAGCACAGAAAATTCGTCTAGGCGAGATATAGCCACCCTCTTGCACCCTGTATTCATAGCAGAGGCTAATTCTGGTATTATACCAAACGATGGCACTAACGCCGCCGGCACCGCGCTGCCTCGCCCAAATCCAGGAGATAAGATTTGGGTCAGGTTCGATAAAGGCCCATCTGCCGGCGTAATGCGTGGCGGATATTATATTGGGCTTATTCAAAAGGCGCTCCCTGGAACAATACAAAATCTAGCTGGTTGCGACCTCACCGCGCTAACGGCTCTTGATGGGGGAAATACAGAGCCGCTCAATGCCATGATTCCTGATCCTTATGCGCAAGGAGAATTCGCCGAGGGCGAACCGTCTGGAATAACATTGCACTATACGGTTACCAATGACATTCCGACCGCAGAGGCGGTATTAAAGTTAGACGGAAACTTATATCATTATATAATTGATCGCGATGGCACTGTTAAACCATTGTTGGATCCAACCCAAGTAGGAATTCACGATGAAGCAAAGAACAAAACAAATATCGGAATAGCCATGGTAAACATGGGATTCAAGTGCCCCCACGCAACGGGCATTGATACGACAACAATGTGCCAAGAGTCTGGTGGTTCATCATGGGAAGTATATACCACCGCGCAACTGAGCGCTTTGACCGTACTGGTCAGCCAACTCGGCCAACAATTTCCAGGTCAGATAACAAGAGTAGAGAGACACAGCCACAACGATTCCTCCCTCGATAAAAAGGATCCAGGGCCGATGCTAAGTGATGACATGATACAAACACTCACAGGGCTGGCGAAAGGCGCTTGATTTAATTTACGGAAGAATATAATGGCAGAAAATATAAATTATGATATATCAAATCTGAGCGATGAAGTCAAGGAACTTCTGGATAAGGTCAAGGCTCTTGGGGATGAATTACATGTTGACTTTGTGGGTGCCGGCGGCGCGAAGCTAATAGAGCCATGCCCAAACCATTTTGAAGCTGATGGAGAGCATGTAATAAAAGGAGAAAACAACACTTGGATTGTTTTAGGAAGAGACAGACCAGCCAGCAAGTTCAGTGGCTATCAGGCTCATACTCAAGCAGCAGCAATTGATATAGTTGTTGGCAAGGGCGCCACTACTGCGAATGGCCCAGAAGCTAACTTTCTAGATCCAAACTTTTTCTCAGACGCCGCCAGAGTGCACATAAGTCAAAAAACCGACATCGATAAAAACTTTGGATTAGCCAAAGGGAACATCGGAAACCCGAAGGGAACCTCCGGAGTGGGAATAAAAGCCGATCAAGTAAGGCTTATTGGCAGAGAGGGAATAAAGTTAATAACCGGAAAAGCGAACAATGTCCGTGGAACTGGCTTAGGGGGCGAAAAGAACTCGCTCGGCTTCAAGAACTTTGAGCCAGCACCGGGCATTGATCTGATAGCGGGAAACAACGATTCAACAGCTACAAGATTTTCATGGGATAAGGGATTTTATAAGATGAAAAATCTCCAGCCAATTGTAAAGGGTGAAAATATGGCTGAAGCAATGAAAGAGTTGATTGCATACATAGACTCCCATCTAATGACAATGTTCTGGTTCATGGTACACCAGACAATTTTTAATGCAACACATATGCATCCACCGTTTATGGTTCCTTCGCCCACGATAGCAGTCAATGGGCCGCAGATGGGGATCCTCATGCAAGAAGTTTGGGCGCATAAGACAAATTTAATGTTTTATGAAGTTAATTATTTCAAACCAGTTGGCAGCTCATATATTTGCAGCACCAATGTAAGGGCAACATAATGGCAGGCAACGACAATAATTCTACAGATTTTTCATCTTGGCAAGAGATGGCACTTGAAGAGGTTGACGCTGATGCATGCGGAAATGTATACGAACCTGAACCAGTCGACTGTGAGCTTTGTATACCAAATGAAAATGCAATGGTACCAAATTGGATAACGAGAAAGGAAAATGAGCCATTTAAAAACGAGAGAACATGTGAATATTGGATTACCATGCGCCACGCTAACGACGACAATGGAGACCCTGTATATTATACTTCCACTGGAGGATCTGAGCTTGGAGCCCGGATGCAGCAATATGTCGAACCGGCAGCAAGAAAATTATTGTCACACTATGGAAAGCTAGAAAACGACGAAACAGTTGAATTAGTCATGAGCGCAATACAGCCTATTGATTATCATGTGTCGGAAAGGCCATATGTGAAGATGCGTGTCTTGTGCGCCATTCCAGTTTTGACTCTAGATCAAATCGAAGCAGCGCCGATACCTGCCGGCTCTGCCTTTTCTGGTGCGACTTATGTCTCCATAGATATGCGAGGCTGGGCAATAGAGACAACAATAAGAAAAGTAAGGCATTCCCTGAAAGTGTTTAGCAAGTTTCAGGGAATCAAATATCAAACCGAGTTGGCATATTTATACTTTGAAGATACCGGTATCCTGCTAAACTTGTCGGATGAGCGAGATAATCTTAAAGAATTCCTGCCCGCCCTTAAAGACTGGTTGGAGCTTAAAGGATGGTCTGCTCGCCTCTCTATGTTTACGACATCAAAAGAGGCGAACACGGTTGCAATTGGCTTCTCTGATGCTTTTGAGGTTGAAGAAATAACGGTCACGCCGGCCGGCTGTGAGCCAACAACATATGATGTTTCACAGCTTGAATCTCTCAGGGAAACTTTCCCGTTTAATCACCCGACGACGATGGCTCTCGTTGCTGATATATATACGATAGAGGCAGAACTCGAAGCTCGTGAAGGGCCGCCAAACTTTATTGACTTTGCAACCCAGCATATATATCCTCCTGTCGCGATCAATTATGGCTCTGGGGATGGAACTCTTTACGAAGGGGAAGATGCACTAAGCTGCCTAGCAGAGAGTATCGATGGTGGCTTCGCACAGGAGTTTCTTGGCGAATTATACAGCATCGGAGATGCTTTGGCATATATATGGGATCAGTCTCTGTGCCACGATCCGGATGACATCGAGGAACAGATTCAAAAAATGAAAGATGCCGCCAAAGAGGCAAAAGATGAACTAAATGCCAGCAAGACAGACTTCTGGAAGCGATTGCTTGAAAAATATTCATCCGATCTAGATGAGTTTACAGAATTAGATGATTTATTTACAAATTTCTTTTCAAAGATTAAGTGGTGTGGTCTTTTCTCATTAGCAAGCGAGGCAATGGAATGTCTGCTCTCTGGGTTAGATTGGGATGAAGCAGTCGAAGCCATCTGTCGCGCAGCATTGAAAGGCATGAATGTTGATGCTGTCGGTATGCTATATGATAAATTAGAGATCGATGTCGCAAATAAAGTGCTTGAAAAAGTAATATATCACATGTATCTCAAGCATGGATATGAAGAGGATGAGGCAGCACAACTTGCCGAAGCCGAATGGTCGACTTGGGTACCAGGCGAAGAACTAGTTCACCCGGATAAAGAAACTCAAGAGCCGATCAAGTTTAATTTCCCATGGGAAGACTCAGGGGAAGCAAAAGCTTCAGAGACCGAGAACCCCGCCGCGGCAAACACTGCTCCATCAACATCATCCTCAACATATCCGGATGGTGGTGCACCGGGCAGCATTGGAGGACAAGCCAAAGACGCCATAGAGGTAATTTTGTCGGCTTTTGTTGAGGCGATATTGGAGGTATATGCCACAGAAGGCTTTGATTTGCTGCTAGATGTTCTCAACAAATTGCCGGGTGCAGAATTAATTGCCAATATGATTGCGCTTCTTAGTTGCCCAGTTCCGCCACCATTCGATCCTCCGCTCTTGGATTTCATGAAAGGATTCGAAGTAGGATGGTGTAACGGTCAATGGGAGATGACTCTTCCTAGGCAAGTGAGCCCTCTCATTAATTTTGGAAAGATTAGAGATATTTTTGGGCACATATTCAAACTGGCGCTAGCGACACTAGAGGCGCTCGTCATGCAGCTCTTAAAGATGTTGGTGGAGAAGGTTCTTAATCTTTTAATGAGCGCGCTCTGCGCAGCACTTGAACTCGCCGGAAAGTTAGCGGGAGAAGTGCTCGGAGATCTACTCACGGGAACACCATTAAACTGGGAAGACATTATGAGGGATGCTTTCTGTGGGGCTGATGCAACTTCAGAAGAAATTGCTACAGCCACAGAGCAACTGTTGGCAGGCTTGCAAGTTTCAGATCTTTCGGAAGCCGAACAAATGGCTAACCAAGAAAACATTCAAGCGATGATGGTTAATCTTTCCTCTACTCTAACAAATCAGGAGTTCGTCGATCTCATCACCGGTGACGCGTCACCAACAGCGCTAGCACTGGTTGAAGAAGTTGTTGCAACCGAAAGCCCGGAATTTGCAACGGCACTAGGAAATAAAGCACAAATAAAATCAGCTTTTGCAAATGTAGGCGCAATGATGCCTAAAGCCTTTAAAGATGAGTTCAAGCAAAAATATTCAGAATCTATTACTGATGCTCCATCTTCCCCTTCTCTTTGTGCCTCTGCTGAAGATCTAGAAGAGTGGCGCTCGAACCGCGAGGCATTGCTTAAGAATAATGCTATGCTTGCCAACGATACCATAACAGATGAACAGATACAGGAACAGTTTGATAAAGTAAGAGCTAAGGCTCTGCAAGATTTTGAAGAATTGGGAACGATATTGAGCAAAGGCGGCGCTGCTTTTTTGATGGATAATCTGCCTCCTCTCATGGATACTCCTGGTGAAACCGGAGATCCTGCATGTGTTCCCGTGGAACCCCTCCTTCCCACAGTGCCTGCGGAGCTTAATACTATAATGGAAGGGATCAATAATAAAATCTTTGATTCTTTGTGGCAAGCCCATACTGACGATCTGATCGGTCAAAAAAGTATTTTCGGCGCCGACGAGGGATTTATAAGCATGCTATTGTCTGATACAAATGGAGTTCCATACAACAAGCACAAAGAACGCGTCGGAAATATGTGGTCAAAGAGATATGTAGATTATCAAGGTCAAAAAGAAGTTTTATGGTCACCTGGCACAGTCAACTATTGGTTGGCGGGAGAAGAGGAGGGCTTCTTCCCAGAACATGTTTCTGATTGGTTACAGTTTCAATTGGCGGATGTTTATAGCGCTGGATCTTCTGGCGATCTATACGCCACAACTATGGAGTATGTAGATAGCGTAACCATACCTGCTCAATATCTGACATATGATAAATACACGAAAGAAATAATAAGCGAATGGACATTCCCAGGAGACAAAGAGCCAGACCTAGTGTTGAACTTTAGAGACAATAACGCCAACCATCCTTCTGCTGATTTTAATTATGGATTTGATTTGGAATTTTCAAACTTTGTCATGACTGTTGAGCCTACAGTTGGTGCCCCCCAAATCGGCGTCGATGATACATATCATTTGAAAATAATTGATGTTTTCAATTTAAATTCAGACCGGTCTGATAAAGAATATGAAGTCGACGGCAACAACATCACACCGGTAGAAACGCCATCCGCGACCGGCGCCCCTAATATACAAGAAACAGAAGTGTTGGAGATACATGGCTCTGCATCGATGGATAATGATGTCTTCGATGCCAAGAGTAAGTTTTCTATCGATGTCTATGGCACTGAGTCTCCACAGGCACAGATCTACAAGCAGTTCATCGCCGACAAATGGCGCCTCATTGGAGCAGACGATTCGATGGTTGAAAGCATCCAAAGTCAAATTGGTTCTAGTATATATGATCTTACTATGAATAGGTTTTTCTCTGACTTTTCTAAGGCTATAGCTGACAACAAAGAAGCATTTTCATACGGATATGATTCCTCTGGCGCGCATTCAAAGAAAGACTTCCTCTACTGGGAGGGAGACATTAAACCTTCTTCGAGCCCGTTGCAGGCCCGCGACGGCGGAGATGGCTGGAGAGACTGGCTCTATGCCAGCAATGTAACCATTGAAAGCGAGGCAGAGGGCTTCAAAGAAGTTTGGGATTCCCTCGACAAAAATCTTTCTGATTTCAGCGCAAGACGAAAAGCAATGAAAGCCCGAAAGAAAGGAAATGTATTCGGAACCAGCGCAAAAGTCTCATATGATGCTGCCAAAGACGAGATGACAATTCTAGAGGTACCGCATCCAAATATTTATTTCTTAGATCCTGAAAAGTATGGCGGCAGAGTTACGAATCCTCCAATGTATGTCGAGCCAGTTACAGGCTCAGGATGGATTGGAATAGCTGAAGCACTAGTGCCAGAATATGATGGCTGTGAGCCACGCCGCCAAGACTTAATTGGATTCAACGATATTAAGGAGTTATATCAAGATGTTTTTGATAATGTTGCGGATGACGAAAGACTAAAATATGATGAAGATTGTGTTCAGGAACTTCCTTATGCACGCATCTTTGATAGATCAGGCGCCGCTGGAACTGAATCATCTGTTATGGCGACAATTAGGATATATGTTGCTGAAGAGATGTTGAAGTCTATGCCGACATTTACCAAATTTCGGGCAAACATCCCAGAAGTATATGACAGCCTGTATTTGGATTATATAATTGCCTTGATCGAAGAAGGCATCAAAGATGGTGGTAGAAAGATAGGTGTATTTTCTGATGAAGGATATTGGTGGGCGTTCCTAGAGCAATGTGTGCAGATATATGGCAGGAGGGTCGAAAAGGGCAAAATCACCCCAGATGCTCCGGAGCAGGCTGCGCTGGATGCTTTGAATGAGTTTCAAGAGGGATATCACTATCCAACAAAAGATGATGTCAATGCCGCCGCCTCCGATGATGAAATCGTAATGGGTAACAAGGTATCTTGGTTAACCCCTCTTAAAACTTACCGGAGATGGAAGAATGAGGAGGCGATAAAGAATACAAGCTCCCATGCAAAAGTTTTGATGCGAGCATTGGTAAAAGATCAGGTAAATAGCCTTTCTGAGAGAATGTATGAGAGCTTGTCAAAAGTTGACATGCAGCCTCTGATCAGCGACTTAGGTAAGTGGTTTATTGGAACAAGTGGGTTCGTGCACGGCAGTTCTTTGGAGGTTGATTTACCATCCGGCGAACTCCCATCCGTTCGTAGTGAGAATTTCCCAGGCGATGTTTTAAACGCTCCCAGCCTAGGCGACTACGGCCCAGAGATGGAATATGACAACATCAAGGATAAACTAACAACTGGATTTTTCATACTGGAGAAATATGTCAGAGTCGAAGACAAGCATGAATTGGGATTAACAGATGTAATTCTTCCGGAGATTGTGACAGAAAGAGGAGACCACCTCAGAGGTGTAGTGTCGTTTCGTGATTGGAGCAATTATATTATTTTGCTCAAAGATGTGTATGGATACGGAGACAAACAGTTGTCTGATTTCTTCGGAGATCTATCTCTTGTATATGCCACCGGAGAGACAGGAGAAGAGACAAGTGTTCCAATCGGCGTCGAAGGAACAATGGGAATTAGCTACGGTTTGCGCCTAAGCTATGTAATGCCGATAAGCTTCAACCCCGGAAACCTAACTGGAGAAATGAAAGATCTTGCAGAGAAAAGGAAATCATATTACTTCTCAGATCCGGGCTTCGGTACCGCGACACCAGATCTCAACTCCGCGGAGACGCAGGCTATTGATGGCGATCCAGATGTCAACGCCCAATTGATTGCCACCATGGGCGGAGACGAAATGTCTCCGGAAGATGCGCTGAATAATTGGCTTAACCAAGGCGGCCCCTTGTATATCACGCCACTCGCTAGCGCCGAAAAAGAAGTGATTGATAATACAATTGGAGAATATAGAGATGTTGTTCCTCTGCCAGATTTTGATCCTTCAAAAGAATATGATTTAGAATGCTTGGCTTCTGAACTAGTGGAATCCACAGACTTCAAGATGTTGTTCAGATACATCTTCCCATTGCCTAGGTTGCTATCATTGATGGCGATATATAGTTCTAAGGGGTTTCTGGCATCAGTGGGAGAAAACACAAAGGATCCTCCGGGCGGTGTGGAACTTACATTCCCGACCAACTGGTCGGAGATCGCCGGCGATGAGACAGATGCTCAGGCATGGAGATCATATGAAGAGAGGGAACACTCTGGCATTGATAGTTGGGATAGGGGAGATCTTTTTAAGAAATCCAAAAAACAGGCAAGAAAGTTGTTCCAGCTTTATTGGAACTCTAGAGACTTTACTTATCAGGATGATTCAGATCCAAAAACAGACTTTCTTAATTCGCTCAAGGGCTTGTTCGGTGGATGGGATCCTTCCGGTTGGATCCCATGGTGGAAGTTCCCATCGGTCAGGAATAGACCATTCAATATGCATGGCGACGAATGCCCAGGCTTCTTGGATACTATGATTTCTGATCTGGAAAAAGAAGGATACACCGCAGAAGAGATTACTGAATATCCATTCGAAGTTTCTCTCTCTGAACAACAGGGTTCTACATGGGATGTCGCCACCGACAAAGATGGTTTTATAATAGATAAGAAATGAGGCTGTCAAAAAGCTTAAAACGAACCTAATTATTGAAGGAGACAAGAAATGCCGGGATATGGTGCAGCACTACCACTGAGAGCGGGAACTAGGGATGGCATATCTCTGCTTGCTACAGTTGGGGAAACTATTAAACAAAACTTGAAGATGCTGGTGCTGACAAGCCCTGGCGAAAGAATGTGGGATCCTAACTTTGGAGTTGGGATGAAAAGCTATTTATTTGAGCAGCTAACGCCTTCAACCATGGGGAAAATAGACGCTAGAATAAGAAGTCAGGTAAAAAAGTATCTGCCATATATTTTGATCGACTCGATCAAGTTCGATAGCTCTTTAACATCTCCTGATGAATTCAGTAATTATTTGGGTATTCAGATTA
>Ga0208299_1003235_pt1 | contig 10369 bp, 23 predicted proteins | sample 15_taG_FD_184089 | JGI IMG/M metagenome (GOLD analysis project Ga0208299, IMG submission 184089) | Marine viral communities from the Subarctic Pacific Ocean - 15_ETSP_OMZ_AT15312 metaG (SPAdes) (version 2) | ecosystem: Environmental > Aquatic > Marine > Oceanic | place: Pacific Ocean | collected...
ACTTTATATTCAATATGTTTCATTTAATCTTCCAATACAGTTAGTTTATATTTAACACCGTCAATTTCAACAACCTTGTTTTTACAAGGCTTTTTCATTTTCTTATTGAATTGTTCTTCGGTGAGTTGTTTACCGTTTCTAAACCACTCCTTATCACCGTCTGCCCATTCAATAGCAGGGCCGTCTTCACGGTGGCATTTACCGTTTAAAAACCATTGCTTAAAACCGCTTGCACTTTCAATAGCAGGGCCGTCTTCACGGTGGCATTCATCGTTTAGCCACCATACCTTAGAACCGTCTGCATATACTTTTACTTTATATTCAATATGTTTCATTTAATCTTCCAATACGGTTAGTTTATATTTGATGCCGTCGATTTCAACAACCTTACTTTCACAAGGCTTTTTCATTTTCTTATTGAATTGTTTTTCGGTGAGTTCTTTACCGTTTAGAAACCAGTATTTAGCACCGTCTGCACCTTCATAAGCAGGGCCGTCTTCACGGTGGCATTTACCCTTTAGATACCATAATTTACAACCGTCTGCATATTCAATAGCAGGACCGTCTTCACGGTGGCGTTTGCCGTTTAGATACCATTCCTTGCCACCGTTTGCATATACTTTTACTTTATATTCAATATGTTTCATTTAATCTTCCAATACGGTTAGTTTATATTTGATGCCGTCGATCTCAACAACCTTGTTTTCACAAGGCTTTTTCATTTTCTTATTGAATTGTTCTTTGGTGAGTTTTTTATTGTTTAGATACCAGTACTTATGACCGTTCGCATATTCAATAGCAGGACCGTCTTCACGGTGGTATTCATCGTTTAGATACCATACCTTATCACCGTCTGCACTTTCATAAGCAGGGCCGTCTTCACGGTGGCATTTACCGTTTAGAAACCATTGCTTAGAACCGTCTGCCCATTCACAAGCAGGGCCGTCTTCACGGTGGCGTTCACCGTTTAGAAACCATTCCTTATCACCGCCTGCCCATTCATAAGCAGGGCCGTCTTCACGGTGGAGCTTACCGTTTAAATACCAGTGCTTAGAACCGTTTGCACTTTCATAAGCAGGGCCGTCTTCACGGTGGAGCTTACCGTTTAGATACCAGTACTTAGTACCGCTTGCAAATACTTTTACTTTATATTCAATATGTTTCATTTAATCTTCCAATACGGCTAGTTTATATTTGATGCCGTCGATTTCAACAACCTTGTTTTCACAAGGCTTTTTCATTTTCTTATTGAATTGTTTTTCGGTGAGTTCTTTACCGTTTCTAAACCACTCCTTCTCACCGTCTGCATATTCAATAGCAGGGCCGTCTTCACGGTGGCGTTTACCGTTTAGAAACCAGGACTTATCACCGTTTGCATATTCAGCAGCAGGGCCGTCTTCACGGTGGAACTTACCGTTTAGATACCAGAACTTAGTGCCGTCTGTATATTCAATAGCAGGACCATCTTCACGGTGGTATTTACCGTTTAGATGCCAGAACTTAGAACCGTTTGCATATACTTTTACTTTATATTCAATATGTTTCATTTAATCTTCCAATACGGTTAGTTTATATTTGATGCCGTCGATCTCAACAACTTTGTTTTCAACAGGCTTTTTCATTTTCTTATTGAATTCTGCTTCGGTGAGGGGCTTGTCATCTAGATACCACCTCTTGATACCGTCTGCATATTCACAAGCAGGACCATCTTCACGGTGACGCTTGCCGTTTAGAAACCACCTCTTGATACCGTCTGCATATTCACAAGCAGGACCATCTTCACGGTGACGCTTGCCGTTTAGAAACCATTTCTTAGAACCGTCTGCATATTCAATAGCAGGGCCGTCTTCACGGTGGCGTTTGCCGTTTAGATACCACCACTTAGTACCGTCTGCACTTTCAATAGCAGGGCCGTCTTCACGGTGGCGTTCATCGTTTAGATACCAGAACTTAGAACCGTCTGCATATACTTTTACTTTATATTCAATATGTTTCATTTAATCTTCCAATACGGTTAGTTTGTATATATAATTTTTCAAGAAACATGTAGTGAGGTTTACCACCAAGGAGGCGTTTCTGTTTTCCAAGTTGCTATACTATATTTAACATTTTTGTAATATGCCCTATATGCTTCTACTGGATCAGCTGTGCGGTATATATCTGGCATTGCTTGTGCAAAAGGAGTTAGGCCTTGGCTTGGTAAAGCTGAGGGTAACACTTTACCTAGGTCATTAATTACCAATGAAGATTTATGAATCTTGCCATATCGCTTAGTATATTCTTTCCCTAAAGCTGTTCCATGTTTAATTAACCACTCTATATTATCTTTACTTTCTCCAGCCCAAAGAGTGCAAGGATGGTTTTTATGTGTAGGTTTATACTTTGCTTCAAGTCCTAGTTTGTGTGCAACTGTTGACAAAATTTGAGCTGTCTCTAGGACCATTTTTACTACATGTTTATCACATGCATATTGTGCTGCAATATCGGGGTTTCTGTCTAAAACGAAAATATTCATTAATTACTTCCTAGTGATAGATTGTTAAATTCTTAAACTCAACAAGGAGATTTTCTCCTTCAGCAAGGACCTGGGATCTCTCCGAGATCTTTCTTCGGAGATCTGCTTGCATCTCGATAATCTCTTTTGTCAGATTGGCAACCTTCATGCTTGTATCGCTAATCTCAATGAGAGCCTTGTCATAATCTTCTTTACTTACAGGTTTCATAATATTCCACTTTTGAGGCCTCAAGCGACCACTCTTTATAAAGTTCTGTTAAGAGAACTTCTGGTTGTGTCTCAAAAATATCTACATAATCTTGAACTGCAAGATCATATAGCTCCTCTGCTGTTTCCCACTTGTTTCGGACAACCACTTCCATAAAGGCTTGCCAGTCATCATAAAGGGATGCGCCAATTTCTGGATTATTATAACTCATTCTAATTCCTTTATATTAAGGTGTAGGTAGAGAGAATTGAACTCCCAATGTTCACTCGTAAGAGCCTAGTTTTACAGACTAGTGCAACACCACCAATCGTTGCCGTACCTACATTATTTTAAGTTTGCGTGGTGATAGGATTTTCAACGCTACGTTAAGCAGCTACCTACATAAGCTCTATATAAGCATATACGGATTGATATGTCAATAGAGTCCCAACACTTAAGTTGGTCGAGTTATATACTCTTTTCATCATTTAAGATTACACCCACGGTCCCCTCCCCGAGATTCGAACTCGGATCTGACAGATTAAAAGTCTGCTGTTCTGACCGTTGAACTAAGAAGGGATTATAAACAGTTTTTCGGTTTCGATCCCTTTGAGACACTCTTATTCTCTGGGAAATCCTCGTGTTTAGGAGGACGTTTCCTTTTTGAATTCCTTATAAATCGTATCAAGCTTCCAGTAAAGTTTTTCTAAAAAATCATATTCAGTAACATGGACATTTCCTAGATCGGCATCAATTGCAACAAGTATGGCACTAATTTCTTCTTTACTAAGAGTTACATCAACTGTTTTATCACTCATTATAAATCCTTTATTCGTTTTTGGGCAGTTTCGTGCGCTAGTGATACGCATACAATAGTTTCCTATCTTGAAAGGATTGCACCTTTCTATCTTTCATACCCAGGAATGGAGGGAGCAGTGGGACTTGAACCCACGACATGCGGATTAACAGTCCGGCGTTCTACCAACTGAACTATACTCCCATGGTTGAGCAGTTTGCCCGCTTTCCGATTGCAAAAATCGGCGCCAAATACATACTCAGGTAGCGTTTTATTATCTAAATTTTTAGTTATCAGTCTTGAAAGGATTGCACCTTTCTATCTTTCTTACTCGTCCCCGAAAACCCGATGGGCCTTCGTAATATCCACCTCTTCGAATGTGTCATCACCGTGGAGTCCGTCTTCTCCGAGTTCCTTAGCCTTGGCCTTCGCCTCTTCCAGGTTCTCCGCAACGACGATGACTGCTCCAGCCCATCTAAAATCTGCAATAAATAGCTTCATGGTTCATCTCCTCGGGGTCGTTTATTATCTAAATTTTTAGTTATCAGTCTTTGTTGCATCAGTCGCAACATCAACACTAGATGCATCTGTTTCAGTCACATGACTACCAGCATCAACGGCGTCCACAGTAGCCTCAGAATCACTGCCATCCATAACCTCAACGTCAGGGGACGTATCACCCACTACATCAGCTTTCTCAGACTCAGCAGGACCACAAGCACCTACCATCAGCATTAGAGAAACCATCATCAACATTAAAACCTTATTCATATAACTTTTTCCTTTTTGTTAAATTCACTTTTCAGTGGTACACCTCTCGGGAATTGAACCCGACTTTAAACGACTTATAAGATCGCTTCAAACTACCAGCCTGCCGAGGTGCTCTCGTTCATCGTCCATCAAGTATAGCCTGATTGAGACTTTCTTGCAAGGAGTTTGAACTATCTATTTCTGTTTGGGCAAGTCTTATTAGGTATAACTCTCATCTCCTAGTTGAAGCTGGTCCATCACGTCAGATAGGTGATCCCACTCTGTATTAAAAGACTTTACATACCATGCTCCATCCTTAAATAGATAAGCATAATCATTCATCCCAACATCATCAGGATATATTTGATCAGGATTTAGAGTCTGAGCTTCAAAATTTGTCTGTTCTCGATCACGATTATATGCTGTGCAAACAGAAAAATCATTATCTTGAAAGTCATGCTTGACCCCGATTTTTCGCCCAAGAGAGCTCAAGTCTCCAAGGTCAAGCAATTCTTCGATCTTCTCAGGAGTATTGTATACTTCCGCTAAGATTGGGCCATGGTGTGATGGATAACCATCCCAATGTGTGTAGATACAACGGACACTCCCATCTTCGTATTGAATTCCAATGTTAGCTCTAGTTCCCATGTTATTTTCTCCAAAATTTGTCGTCATCTTCTAGTTTACGATCATATTTCTTGCCATCATAGGGGCCGTCCCACTCATCTGATACTTCTCTTTTAAGTGGAATATCAGATGGTTCAAGGTTTTCACCTTTTTTCTTGATGGTGTATTTGGCAATCCTTCTTTCTCTTCGATTGCTTTCTTGTTTCCAAGACTTCTGTGAATTACCAGTGCAGTTTCCCCTGACTGGTGTTTTCTTATAGGATCTACTCATTGCCTCTCCTATATTTTGTTGGAACCCCCGACTGGAATTGAACCAGCATGTATCCAATTATCCTTTCTACTGGGTAGGAACCAGAGGGAATACGGAGGCAGAATCTGACATCAGGATTCTCTAAAGAGAGGATAGATCGCACCCAAACTTTCAAGACTAGAATTATAAGCTTGATCGTATATAAGAGTGCCCTTATTAGGGCCTTCTTCTATGAACCAAAAAAGCTCTTCAAGTTGAAACATAAAATCATCATCACGACCTATTCTCCTGTTCTTATTAACAATAATCCCACGAAGTGGACCACTTTCGGTTTTTATAGTGCGATGTTTTACATATTCTCCGGGTTTAAAATGACCCATCTTGTCTCCTTATTAGGTTTTATCCTACCTTGCTATATATAGCAAGAAAGGAGCTAATCTTTGAAGAAGTAGGTGTCCCATGAGAGAACTTATACTTAACGTATCCTCTTTTGGTTTCTACAATAGTGACTATAATATCCTCGCGAAAAGGATTCTCTGTAGAGAGACAGTATTTATCCCCTTTATTCAAAGGTTCTTTATTCAAAGGTTCTTTATTCAAAGGTTCTTTATTCAAAGGTTCTTTATTCAAAGGTTCCTTGAACAGCTCGTTCCACTTCTCAACTATTGCTTTAAACATTGTTTCCTTTCCATTTTGGTTTTCTGGTACACCAGATCGGACTTGAACCGACAGTCTTCGCCTTGAGAGGGCGCTGCATTAACCATTATGCTACTGGTGCGATTAGCAGTTTCCCTTAGACAAGCTTTTGTCTTTAAGGCTTCCATAACCTGTGTTAATCACCTTCGACTTGCTAAGGTCGCTCTCGTTATAAACAGTTTGGGTCTTAAGGAGCATTTCGAAGATGCCGACTTCTACATGTTTAGGTAGTCCTATCTCGTTTTTAGGCAGTTTTACGAACGAGTTTCTAGTGCTCAGGGAGTCGCGTCCGACTTTAACTTTACTTTTCGTGCTATGACATACCTAGGTTTGTTACCGAATAACATAAGCTTTTATCACTTTGTCACTCAGATTTGTTTCGTTCCAGACGATGAAACCAGGGCGAACTTCAAGATGAGGTTCATCCTCGTTAAGAAAGAATGACCTTTGTGAGTGGATTATGGAGCCGAGCCAACGATCATGACGACCTTGCCACCTACGCCATTGACGCCGAACTTCCTTGTATCCCTCTTTTATGGAGCCTTGGTTCTTTTTCCATTGTCGATACTTCATCTTATTCCTTTAATTACTTGTTGGCGCAACGGGAGGGATTTGAACCCTCTCTAAGAAGTTTTGGAGACTTCACGACACAACCTACGCTCCGTTACTCTTTTTGAGAAACTTTTTGAGTTCTTTCTTGCGCTTTTTGAGTGCTTTGAGTTCAGCTTTCGCTCTCACAAATCTATCAAGTCTCTTAATTTCGCTTACTCGGTGAGCTTCCTTTTCAACTTCTTTCTGATAAGCATCTTCGCCAATTTCTCTTATTCTGCTTTCTTTTCGACGGCGTGCCTGTTCATCCTCCCATCGCTGGTCAGCAACATAGTCCACCATGTTTCCACCACCCATATCGTCCTCCGTTATCGTCCATCAAGTATAGCCTGATCTAGACTTTCCTGCAAGGGCTTTGAACTATCTGGATCTTGTTGGTCTGGGAATATCAACTCAGGTATAATACTTATACTTATATCGCAATGAACTCAATACCAGTCGTTGTGAATTCGCCACTTGATTATTGGCCCATAACAGTTGGGGCATAAAGTCATGTTGCACCTATTTAATTATTGTTTGGCGATCCCGGTCAGATTTGAACTGACGATTTCCTCTTCGACAGAGAGGCGCATTAACCACTATGCTACGGGACCTTTTGATTCTAACCTCGGGTGTCTTCATATAAGCTTACCAGTTCTCTTTTTGAGAGAGAAGGGTTCCCCGCTGTGTCCCACTTAATGCCTTCTTTATTTGGGTCAGCATCTTTTGAGAAAGCGTCTTCCCACATAGTCTGGAAGACTTTTTTAGTCTTTGCACAACCTTTTATAAAGTAATGACTGGACACCGACAAACTTGGGCCTGTTTCAAAGACCTTGCCTGCATTAACTCCAACTCTCCTAATGGCGAAACTCGCATTGCTCCTATCTGTGAACTCAAAGTCATTATGAGTTAAGGGTAGCTTTACTATCTCTCGTAGATCTTTTCGTTTCTCCCAGAGTTGAAAGACGCAAGGGACATCATACTCTTTACCACAAGTTAAGCGAAAAGAGTTCTTTGGCAAGGACTCTTCGTGAACTAGCCAAAAATGCCTGTCAAGCCTGTTCGTTAGTGAGTATTTGCGAAATGTTCTTGGGACAATAAAAGCGATCTTGTCAGCAAACTGTGCTGAGTAATTAAAGAATGCTTTCGCTAGCGAAGCGTTTTTACCGAAGGGTGGGTTGCCTACTACGAAATAGCTCTTGCCAGACTCTGGCTTAAATGTGAAGAAGTCTTGTTTGATAACCCCCTTACCGGGCGGGTCTAGGTCTATTCCTATTCTTTTGATCTCAGGTAGATAGTCAAAAAAAGCCCCGTCACCAGCAGAAGGTTCTAATACATAGTCATATTTATCAAATGATAGTTTTTTGAGAAGCTCTTGCGCTGTAGAGCGTTTTGTATAATATTGATCAAGTCTGGCCAAAGAAATCCTCCCTTTTACTTCGTGGAACTTCACACTTAGGATATTTTATCACTAAATCACTCCCTTTTTTGAACAAAACGCGCACCTTTGGAAAATCCACAATATCACAACAAATATAAACTAAATCATCAGCCTTCTTGTGAGCTTTTGCTGCATCAAACACTCGTCCGGTTCCTATCATAGCGGACGGTTTGAATTTTAAACCACTACTGGATGTGAAATTTTTTGCATCATACTTTATTCCCTCTTTATCAACATGATCGTGATCTTTACACCCCTTAACATGAATTAACTCAGGAAACCATTTTGTTAAATGTCTCTCTAGAAAATGTGACGCAACTCTGCCATCTTTATAACATTCAACTAGTTCTTCTTTTGTGAGTTCTCCAAAAGTATATTCAGAAATTTCAAACTTAAATATTTTATCTAATTTTATCTCATTTTTTCTAGAATACATATTTCCTCTTTCCGTTATGCTACTGGGCTTTTGTTGTTGTTGGAAGGGGATCCGGGGGTCGAACCCAGATCGAGGGCTTCAAAGGCCCGTGTTTTGCCATTAAACTAATCCCCTAACGGTTAATTTTATTTATTTTCTTCTTTGCGAAATCGTTTATCCATAATCAACTTGAGGGCAACCACGTTAAGTTCGCTCAGGCCGATAAGTTCAAGCTCCCGGATCTTAACATCTGGATTATCCTGAATAAACTGTTCAAAGATGGGTTCGAGCGCATTTCCAACCTTGCAAGCAAACTCAGCGCCTTCTATCGTCCAAGACTCGTCTTTATTAAAAAGCTTCATTGTTATCCTTATATTTAAGTTTATTGCGGTGCTGGTTACAGGAATCGAACCCATGACATCTTCATTACAAGTGAAGCGCTCTACCAACTGAGCTAAACCAGCTTATTATTCTCTTATCACAACTCGTCAATATTTATGAGAGGGAGCATCTCATCTTCGGGAGGGGTCATATCGACCACGACCACTCTCACCTGCCTATCAGTATAGGGCATGCGTGGATTTGGCACAAGCTCTTCTAGCTCCTCGTTCTTGGGAGTTTGCCAGTCAAAATCTTCAAATTCCATAAGATGCTCCTAAAATAAATAGTCTACTCACTAAATAATCCGTATCCACCTATGTCAATAGAATCAGCGAATTCTTCTTCCCAGGTCAACTTAGGGTTCCCAAGTTTGCAAATTTCAAGGTATAGGCTCAAATATACTTCATAGTTAATCCTAATGTTTTCAATACCTTCTGCCTGAACTTCATTGTCAAACCAATCGGATACTGACGCATCAGATAAGCCTTTCATGATCTTTTTAACAATTTTTTCTGGAATGTGATTGTCTTCGTAATCTTGACAAGTCTCTTCTAGATCAAAACCAATTAGGTTGGTTCCTTTCTGGTATGCCGATAGCAACTCTTTGACAGATTCAACGTTAAAATCATAAACAGCTTCTCTTCGAAAGCGGTGCCCATAGCCCTCCGGGTCGCCTATTTCTAGTGTAACTTTCATCTACTGTCCTGTCGTTACGGGTTTGTTTTCTGGTACTCAGTGAGGGATTCGAACCCCCGACATATGATATGTAACACCATCGTTCTACCACTGAACTAACCGAGCGCTGTTTTTGTTTGGTGGTCCCTGGGAGATTCGAACTCCCCACTTCTGAATGCAAATCAGAGATTTTCCCAAATAAACTAAGGGGCCGTTATAAGTCTAGAGTCCCGTGCCAAAGTTGCCATGCTCGGAAAGCATACCTAAAACCTTGGTGTTCACTCTATGGTGCCTCTGGATGGATTTGAACCAACGACGCACGGTACTTCACACCGTCGCTACTACCAGACTGAGCTACAGAGACATATGAGATTTGTGGTCCCCCGAGTTGGACTTGAACCAACACAAGTCGGCTTAAGAGGCCGCTATGCTACATTAACATTACCAGGGGGTGTAAGCAGTTTTCGTTTAATCATGCTTAGGATAAAGTTCGACCCTTCTCAGACGAACGCGCTTTGTGCAGACATAATGTCTACTAAGTTCAACCCAGGAGTAGGATTCGAACCTACGGACGGCCTCCCAGAGGCAGGTAATTAATCTGCTTGTGAGTTCGTCACCTATGACAATGCTTAGACGGCGCCCTTTAATCTCTGGACTAAGCAGTTGCTTATCATCGGCTTACCTTAAACCAGACTCAGCCATCCTGGCTAGGAAACGGTTTTTTGCTAGAGTTCTTGGGGTGTCAGATCCGCCTTGGGATGCCAGTCCCAGGTTTCGCTTACTGGCACAAACCGCACTTTACAAACAAGTGCGTCCTAACCCCTTGGCGGAAAATAGAGGAATCGAACCCCCAACAGGCTACTCACCTAATGGCACAGTTTTCAAGACTGCTTGTCCCCATGGACGCTATTTTCCTTTGAGAATACAGGATATTTTTTGGAACCAGGGAAAGTTGAAAGCTCCATTCGGGATGCACACCTATAGGAAGTGAGTCTTTCAAGACAGTTGCATACAAAAATGTCGAATGGGAACGCTCTCGTTTCATCAT